>ERZ780117.1-NODE-1-length-161390-cov-15.873332_pt1 | contig 161390 bp, 116 predicted proteins | sample MGYA00510985_ERZ780117 | MGnify/ENA primary metagenome ERZ780117 (study PRJEB29588, sample SAMEA2159553) | human gut metagenome | biome: human gut; feature: human-associated habitat; material: faeces | place: Denmark | collected 2008/2010 ...
AGAGACTTATAAAAAAGATTAACAACAAACTATGCACTTAGTTGCGGAATTAAGGGGATACAATAATAAACATGATGAAAATGTTTGTATCCACAAATTATTCTGCAGAAATCTCTCATTATAAACCAATACCAGCGATATATAACGAAAAACAATATAAATTAAATTCACTATCACTTGATAATACAAGCTTGATTCTCAACAGCTATTTAGAACGTTACATAAAAAATATAAGAACTTCTTCTGATGAATCATTTGAGCATGATTGTAAAAATGATGGCAATTATTTAATATTAAATTCCTTGAAGGAGCATAAGGATGTATTAAAAAAAGATTTTGACAAGAATTTTTTTGACACGTTAGAATCAAAATTAAGCAATTATTATTTGGTGACAAATAAACCGTTCAAATATTACATCGAATTGTATCTTGCGAAAATATCGTTTTCTTACAATATGGTTAAAAATGCCCTGCCTGATGACGGTATTAAGTTTTTGATTAAACAAATAGACCGCTTCCCTGATTTAAAAAAATGGATAATTGGCCCTGATTCATTTTTTGATGTTTATTTTACACGCCTATTCCCGGTTAAAGAGAAGGCAATCATACAAAATAAAAAGCAAAATAGCAAAGCCAATATTATAGACAATTCCCTGCAAGAACAATTTGATGGTAAATGTAGTGGAATAACGATATTTTGTCCCGGACAAGGAGATCAGGCCTATATTCTTTTACTTAAATATTTATATTCATTTTTAACAGGGCAGTTTGCATTCAAAGATCCAAAACTAACTAGTGATGAAGCCAAAAATATGAAACTCGATTTAGGCAATAAAACTGAATACATAAACGCGAAAAAATGTTCAGAAGAAGATTTTATCTATATATTATGTGGCAAAAAGGACAAAGGGTCTATAAGCAAAAATCCGATAATTGAATGGATAAACACACAAATATCTATGGCGGCTTTCTTTTATGCTTGTTGCGCAAAGGATGAAGTTTATGCAGAAGAGATGGTATTATCTCCTGACCCAGGATTACATAAAAACTGCTATAGTTATAACGGTAAAGAGATAAAACTTTCAATAAAAAAAGAGCTAAAGGGTATTGAGAGATATTATAAGTCATGGAAAGCCGTAATAAGACTATGCAATGCAGAAGCAAAAAGATCATAGAAAATCTCCGCTGCAAAGAGACGAAATCTTTTGCTTACAGTTAAAGTGTATCGACTACATAAGACGGTTCATGTTCAGACTCGCCATCCAAACGCCTGAGTTTGCCATGTTTTATCAAGTGGAAAAAACTACAGCCCCATGTGATTAAAAAATCAACTGACCCAAAAAAGACGCCAAAAAGACGCCAATTTTAGCAAAAGAAAAATGCTAAATAATTGAAATTCAGCTACTTAGCACTTTTTATAGTGACCCCGTTGGGATTCAAACCCAAGACCTTCAGAACCGGAATCTGACGCTCTATTCAGCTAAGCTACGGGGCCGTAAGTGCGGTTTCACGGCGCAGAAAGGCCGCAGACCGTGTGCAAAGGTAATACATTTTTCCGACATACAAGGCTTTTGCGCGGTTAAAGTGATTTGAGGCCGTTAAAGTATTTAAAATGAAAGAATAGGCAAAACTGTTGCCGTTGTTTATAAAATTGTGTACTTTTGCATCTGTTATAATACTGTTCGACCTAAAATCTTTGTAAATGATAACATTCATCATCAGTCTGGTAGCCCTCGTTGCGGGCTATTTCATCTACGGCCGGGTGGTTGAGCGCATCTTCGCTCCCGACGGCCGGCCCACTCCGGCGGTAAGTATGGCCGACGGCGTAGACTACGTCGTTCTTCCCGGATGGAAGATTTTTATGATTCAGTTCCTCAACATCGCGGGCACGGGTCCCATCTTCGGCGCCATCATGGGCGCGAAGTTCGGCCCTTCGGCCTACCTGTGGATTGTCCTGGGGTGCATCTTCGCCGGTGCCGTTCACGACTATTTGAGCGGCATGCTGTCTGTCCGCCACGGCGGAGCGGGCCTGCCCGAGCTGGTAGGCGCTTACCTTGGAGGGCGCACAAAGAAGGTGATGCTCGTATTCTCGGTGTTCCTCCTTCTCATGGTCGGGGCTGTGTTTGTGTACAGTCCGGCGCTCATCCTCGGCGACCTTTGCGGCGATTCGCTCACCTGGGTGTATGCCTGGTGCATCATAATCTTCATCTATTACTTCCTCGCAACGATGCTGCCCATCGACAAAATCATCGGCAAGATATACCCGTTCTTCGCCATCGCCATGCTGTTCATGGCCGTCGCGCTGATGGTTGTGCTGTTTGCCAAGTGGCCGTCGCTGCCTGAACTGACCGACGGTCTTGCCAACATGAGTCCGAAGTCGGGCACAATCTTCCCCTGCCTGTTCATCACCATAGCCTGCGGAGCTATCAGCGGCTTCCACGCTACGCAAAGTCCGCTCATGGCAAGGTGCATGAAGAGCGAGCGTCAGGGGCGGCCCTTGTTCTACGGGGCGATGATAACCGAGGGCGTTGTGGCGCTCATCTGGGCTACCGTGTCGTCGTATTTCTTCTACGGAGGGGCGGCCGCCGAGCTTGGCGTTCCGGCCACACTGCAGGCTCCGGAGGTGGTCACCACGGTGTCGAGCGGATGGCTCGGAGTGTTCGGTGGGGCGTTGGCCATCATCGGAGTTGTGGCCGCGCCCATCACGAGCGGCGACACAGCCCTGCGCAGCGCACGCCTGATTATCGCCGAGTTCCTGCATCTGGAGCAGCACTCCATACGCCGCCGCATATACATCTGCATCCCGGTGTTCGCCGTTACGCTCGGCCTGCTGTGGTTCAACATTGCCGACGAGAACGGCTTTAACATCATCTGGAACTACTTTGGATGGGCTAACCAGACGCTGGCCGTGTTCACCCTGTGGGCCGTCACGGTGTACCTTGTGCGCAAACGCAAGTTCTATTGGATTACGTTGCTGCCGGCCATATTCATGACTGCCGTGTGCACGGCCTTCCTGTTGACGTCAGACAACGCCTTCGGGCTGCCTGTCGTCGTAGGCAACGTTGCCGCAATAGTAGTCGTTGTGCTGTCGGCCGTGCTCTTTGCGGTGTGGAAGAAGAGGGCGGAAAAGAAATGATTTATCAAGAAGTTAACTGGAGTTAGCCGCTTTTGCAGCTAACTCCAGTTATTTATTTGCAAAGATATTACCGTTAACTTGGTTCATCCGGCATCACTCATGATGGCTTAAACTCCATTTATAGCACACTATTATTGCCAAGTGAGGCACTCTGTAACCGTCATTCCGCGCTACGACGCGGAATCCAGAAAATGCCAACATGAAAAATGACGTTGATTGCATACACTGGATTCCGCGTCGTAGCGCGGAATGACAATTACCGAGAGCCTCGCTTGAAGGCCAATAAATATCGGTTATGATGTCAAATATTTATCATCAAGAAAGCCTAACCAAAAAGTCAACTTCCGATAACTCCGCCGCAAAGCGGCTAACTTCTGTCAACTCCTTAGATACAATCCAAACTGGATTTATCCAAGCCTTTCAAGCTGTACGGTGAAGTGGCGCATGAGCGGAGCTTCCCATGTGATGCGTACTCCGCGTGTTATTTCCTCGCGGCGGTCGTACACATTCTTCAGCGCGGCTGCTATAACGGCCATGTGGTTGTCGGTATATACGCGGCGCGGTATGGCGAGGCGCAGCAGGTCAAGCCCGGTAAAGCGGTTCTCGCGTGTAACGGGGTCGCGGTCGGCCAGCAGGTATCCTATCTCGCATCCGCGTATTCCGGCCTCGAGGTAAAGCTCAACGGTGAGCGTCTGTGCTGGGAATTCCTCTTTTGGAACGCGTGTGAGCACCTTCGGGGCGTCAACGAATATGGCGTGGCCGCCGGCCGGACGCTGGTAAGGAATGCCGTAGCTGTCGAGCAGGTCGGCAAGATACTGCACCTGGTGGATGCGTGTTTCGAGGTTGTCAAACTCCGTATTCTCGTCCAGTCCGATGGCGAGCGCGTTCATGTCGCGGCCGTTCATGCCGCCGTAAGTCAGGTATCCTTCAAACTGAACGCAGAAGCCCTTTGCGCCTTCGTACCACTCTTCCTTGTTCGTAGCGATGAAGCCGCCCATGTTTACGATGCCGTCCTTCTTGGCGCTCATCGTCATTCCGTCGGCCAGGGAGAACATCTCGCGTGTAATCTCCTTTATTGTCTTGTCGGCGTAGCCTGCCTCGCGTGTCTTGATGAAGTACGCGTTTTCGGCGAAGCGGGCAGAGTCGAAGATTACGGGCTTGCCATACTTGTCGGCAACGGCGCGCACCTGGCGCAGGTTTTCCATTGAAACGGGCTGTCCGCCGGCTGTGTTGTTGGTGATGGTCACGATGATGAAGGGTATGCGGTCAGCGTGTTCCTTCAGCGCGTTCTCAAGCTTTACGGGGTCAACGTTGCCTTTGAAGGGCACTTCAAGCTGTGTGTCCTTGGCCTCGTCAACGGTGCAGTCGAGCGCAATGGCTTTCCTTCCCTCGATGTGTCCTTTCGTTGTGTCGAAGTGGGAGTTGCCGGGCACGATGTCGCCTGCGTGTACAAGGTACGAGAAGAGTACGTTCTCGGCGGCGCGTCCCTGGTGGGTGGGGATGAAATACTTGAAGCCCGTGAGCCTCTCGACCGTTTCTTTCAGCTTGAAGAACGAGTCGGCGCCGGCGTAGCTTTCGTCGCCGGTCATGATGCCAGCCCACTGGCGGTCGCTCATGGCGCCTGTTCCTGAGTCGGTCAGCAGGTCGATGTACACCTGGTTGGCCTTGAGTTGAAATACGTTGTAGTGAGCCTCGCGTATCCACTGTTCGCGTTCAGCGCGCGTGCTCTTGCGGATGGGTTCAACCATCTTGATTTTCCAAGATTCTGCAAAAGGAAGTTCCATAGTATAAAAGGTTTTCGTTAATTGTCTGCAAATATACGACATAATGTCCCAAAGTCCAAACCTTGACACGTATTTTTAACACAGTTTCCAATTGGAAAGGTGCAAATCAGGCCATGAACGGTGACAATATGTAAGAATTGGACGCCGCGCCGGGGCGGCGTTTGAATTGGGAATTGAGAATGGAGGATGGAGAATTATGATTACCTTTAAGGCTGTCTGCCAACAAGGCAAATCATAATTCTCCATCCTCCATTCTCAACTCTCAATTCAAAAGACGGCAAATTGCAATGCAAAAGGCCGCCTTTTACCCTCTAAAAGGTCATGTTTTACGATGCAAAAGGCGGCATATTGGAAACCCTCTGGCTATCAGGCCGTTAGCAGGCGGTCGGGTGGCGGCGGCCGACAAAAAACCAAAAATCTTGCGGCAGGCGGCACACTTACCGGATTTTTTATGTAATTTTGCATAAGGCAAGTGACAAACACTCTAAAAAACCATCCGCCGTATGCAGACAAAATGCCATCTGTCAGTGCTTGTCAGCAAGCAAGCCGAGAAGTACGGGAAGCGTCGCGCGCTAATCTACCGCGGTTTCGGCGGCACCAAGTGGAAGTCGGCCTCATGGCTTGACTTCGCGCGCAAGGTGCGCCATGTGTCTAACGCCATGCTCAACTTCGGCATCGGGGTGCAGGAGAACGTGGGGGTGTTCTCGCAGAATTGCGTTGAATACCTTTACACCGACTTCGGGGCGTTCGGCATCAGGGCCGTCACCGTGCCGTTCTACGCGACGAGCAGCGAGCAGCAAATCCAGTTCATAATCGACGACGCGCAGATACGTGTGCTCTTTGTGGGCGAGCAGGAGCAGTACGACAAGGCGCGGCGGGTGTTCGCGCACTGCCATTCGCTGGAGCGCATCGTCATTTTCGACAGGCGGGTGGAAATAAACCCGGCCGACAAGTCGTCGATATACTTCGACGATTTCCTTGCCCTCGGAGACAACAGTCCGCGCCAGTCGGAGGTGGAAAAGCTGCACGCCGAGGCCTGCGACGACGACCTGTGCAACATCCTCTATACCAGTGGGACAACCGGCGACAGCAAGGGCGTGATGCTGACTTACGGCCAATACCGCGCCGCGTTGGAGACAAACGACAAGATAATACCCGTAAGGGAGGACGACAGGGTGATGGACTTTCTGCCCATGACGCACATCTTCGAGCGCGCATGGCTCTTCCTGAGCATAAGCGAGGGAGCCGAGATAGTAATCAACACCAACCCGAAGGAAATACAGCAGGCCATGCGCGAGACGCATCCTACGTGCATGTGCGCCGTCCCGAGGTTCTGGGAGAAGGTCTACGCCGAGGTGACTGACCGCATCGACCGCGCCACGCCGGCGCAGCAGAAGCTGTTGAGAAGGGCCTGGGCGATAGGCCGGAAGCACAACATAGAATACTTGAGCCGCGGAAAGCGGCCGCCGCTGCAGCTCAGGATGAAGTATGCGCTGATGCACCGCACGTTGTTCAAGGTAGTGCGCAACGAGCTGGGGCTTGACCGTCCCAACATATTCCCTACGGCAGGAGCCACCGTGTCGCCCGAGATAGAGGAATTCGTCCATTCCATCGGCATCTGCATGATAGTGGGCTACGGCCTGACTGAAAGCCTTGCCACAGTGTCGGCAGACCACAAGGGGCGGCCGTTCACGGTGGGTTCGGTGGGCCGTCCCATCGACGGACTTGACATAAAGTTCGGCGAGAACGACGAAATACTGCTCAAAGGGCCTACAATAACCAAGGGCTACTACCACCGCGAGGAGCTTAACAGGCTGGCGTTCGACGAGGAAGGCTACTTCCGCACGGGCGACTCGGGCTATATACGCAATGGCGAACTCTTCCTGAAAGAAAGGATTAAAGACCTGTTCAAGACGTCGAACGGCAAGTACATAGCGCCGCAGATGATAGAGTCGAAGCTGCTGGTTGACAAGTTCATCGACCAGATAGCCGTCATTGCAGACCGCCGCAAGTTCGTCTCTGCGCTCATCATACCCGACTACGCCCTGCTTGAAGAATACGCCCAAAAGCACGGCATAGCATACCAGAGCCGCGAAGAGCTGTGCGCCAACGCCGAAATACACGAAATGATGGCCGAGCGTATAGAGACCCTTCAGCAGCAGCTGGCCAGCTACGAGAAGATAAAACGCTTCACACTGCTGCCCCGGCACTTCACAATGGAGCGCGGAGAACTTACAAACACGCTGAAAATAAGGCGCAAGGTGCTCTACAAGAACTATGCAAAGGAGATAGAAAAGATGTATGAGGAGGAAGAGACCCACCCCAACCCTCCCCAAGGGAGGGAGCTTGATTAGCTTTGAAGCTGCCTCTATGAGGCTGCGTATTTGGCCTATCCGCCCCGTCAGTCCTATTCCACAGCCGTATAACCCCATAACCGTTAAACCGTATAACCCCAAACAGCATAACCGTAAAAACAAATGATAACAGCAGAACAACTCAAGGACGTGAAGGAGCGCGCTGACGCGCTGCACCGCTATCTTGAAATAGACAAGAAGAAAATAGAGCTTGAAGAAGAGGAACTGCGCACCCAGGCGCCCGACTTCTGGGACGACCCGAAGGCCGCGCAGGAGCAGATGAAGAAAGTGAAAGACATCCGCCGGTGGGTTGACGGATACAAAGAGGTGCGCACGCTGGCCGACGAACTGCAGCTGGCCTTTGACTTCTACCACGACGAAATGGTGACGGAAGAGGAGGTTGACGACGACTACGCCAAGGCCGTACACGCCATAGAAGACCTTGAACTCAAGAACATGCTGCGCCAGAAGGAAGACCCCATGGATGCGGTTCTCAAAATAAACAGCGGCGCAGGAGGCACAGAGGCGCAGGACTGGGCGCAGATGCTCATGCGAATGTACATGCGCTGGGCCGAAGCCCACGGCCACAAGGTGACCATAAGCAACCTTCAGGACGGCGACGAGGCCGGCATCAAGAGCGTCACGATGGAAATAGAAGGGGGCGAATATGCCTACGGTTACCTCAAGAGCGAGAACGGAGTGCACCGCCTTGTGCGTGTGTCGCCGTTCAATGCGCAGGGCAAACGCATGACGAGTTTTGCCAGCGTGTTCGTCAGTCCGCTGGTTGACGATACGATAGAGGTGTATGTCGACCCAGCCAGAGTAAGCTGGGACTTGTTCCGTTCGGGCGGAGCCGGCGGACAGAACGTCAACAAGGTGGAGACGGGAGTGCGCCTGCGATACCAGTATGTTGACCCCGATACCGGCGAGGAAGAGGAGATATTGATTGAAAATACGGAAAGCCGCAAGCAGCTGGAGAACCGTAACAACGCCATGCGACTGCTCAAGTCGCAGCTTTATGACCGTGCGATGAAGAAGCGCCTGGAGGCCCAGGCCAAGATAGAAGCCGGCAAGAAGAAGATTGAATGGGGCAGCCAGATACGCAGCTATGTGTTCGACGACCGCCGTGTAAAGGACCACCGCACCGGCTATCAGACAACTGACGTTGACGGGGTGATGGACGGCAAGATTGACGGTTTCATCAAAGCGTACCTCATGGAGTTCCCTGTTAACGAGGAAGAATAAGCGTATGGGAGTTAAAGAAGCTAAGGAAGTTAAAGGAGTTGAAGACGTATGTCTTGCCAACTCCGTGCAACCAGACATCCATCAGCACAGCAAATGTCCTTGACTTCTTCAACTTCCTTGACTCATTTAACTGCCGAAAGAAAAAGAAATAACCTTAACTTAAATATCAAATAACTATGAGTGAAAAAAGCAAAATACGCCACGCACAGCGCGAGGCGCAACAGGAGAAGCAGGCAAAGAAAGTAGTTGCATGGATATTCGCGGCGCTGATAGTGCTCGCCGTGGTGTTCCTTGTAGTCGCGTCTATGAGCTAAGTCGGCATGAGCGGTCTTGAGATAGAGCGCAAGTTCCTTGTACACAAGGCCGGAAAGCCGTATAAGGGGCAGGCGTATGCCAGCAGCCGCATAACGCAGGGCTACATCTGTGGCGAACGCGGGCGCACCGTAAGGGTGCGCATCCGCGACGGCCGCGGCTTCCTTACAATCAAAGGAGAGTCTGACCCGGAGGGAACGACGCGCTACGAGTTTGAAAAGGAGATAACGCTTGACGAGGCGCAGCACCTTATGAAACTGTGCCTGCCGGGACTGATTGACAAGACCCGCTACCTCGTCAGGTGCGGAACGCACACTTTCGAGGTGGATGAGTTCTACGGGGAGAACGACGGTTTGGTCGTGGCCGAGGTCGAACTGCAAAGCGCCGACGAGCCTTTTGACAAGCCGGAGTTCATCGCCGACGAGGTGACAGGCGACCGCCGCTTCTACAACTCACAGCTGATGAAGACGCCGTTCAGTGCCTGGCGCGATACCTTGCCGCCAGAATTCCGATGACGGCGGCAAGCGTAACGCCGGCCGAATTGGCAGCAAAGTCGAGCCAGTCGCCGCTCCGCCGTCCGCCGGTGCAATATGCCTGAAGCAGCTCTATCACGCCTCCCATCAGCAAGGGGGCAAGCCATGCCCATACGAACAACTGCCTGCCGTTTGCCGTCTTGTGCGCCCTTAGATACTCGAACCATATCGTAAGGCAGGTGCCTCCATACATTATTATATGTGTCCACTTGTCGATGAAAGCCACATTGTCGAGCGGCGTTTGCGGCGGAGTAAAGAAACTCAGCACCCATATCGTAGCTAAAAATAGGCAGGAAACGGGATATTTCCTTATCAAATGACTTCCGATTTTCATTTTTACTTATATTTTGCTGCAAAATTAAGATGATTTTTATACATTTGCAACTGATTAGTAAGTAAAAATATAATAGTTCCCGGTATTTCCACTTTAATCCCCCTGTATGGCGGAAATCCGCAGGTGCGGGGGCGCCGGGGCATAACCAGTGACATCATCATGGCAAATCTTGAGAGGGCGAGCTTTGGAAGCAAGCTCGGAGTAATCCTCGCCACGGCAGGCTCAGCCGTCGGCCTGGGCAACGTGTGGCGGTTTCCTTACATGGCTGGCGAGTACGGCGGCGCTGCGTTTATCATCATCTACGTAGGCTGCGTGCTGCTTTTGGGCATACCGTGCATGGTCAGCGAGTTCATAATAGGCCGCCACGCGGCGGCAAACACCGCCCGGGCGTACCACAGCCTGTCAGGAGGCACGCCGTGGGCGGCCATCGGCTATTTCGGCGTTTTTACCGGAATGCTCATCACGAGCTATTATGCCGTGGTGGCTGGGTGGTGCCTTCAGTACATAGTAGCCTCGGCGTTGGGGCATCTGAAGGGGTCTCCTGAGTTCTTCGCCGACTATTTCGCCACCTTCGAGCAAGACCCGTTCAAGCCTGTGTTGTGGACTGTGGCCATCATCCTTATAACCCATTACGTCATCGTTCACGGTGTCCGCGGAGGCATAGAGAAGGCTTCAAAGCTAATGATGCCGGCGCTGTTCATCCTGTTGCTCATCGTCGTGGTGTCGGCCTGCATGCTTCCGGGAGCCATGAAGGGAGTGACGTTCCTCTTCAAGCCCGATTTCAGCAAGGTTGGAGGCGACGTTTTGCTCGGCGCATTGGGGCAGTCGTTCTATTCGCTGAGCATCGGCATGGGCTGCCTTTGCACGTATGCGTCTTACTTCAGCCGGCAGACTAACCTGATGAAGTCGGCCGTCCAAATCGGCGTGCTTGACACATCGGTGGCTGTACTGGCCGGACTTATGATATTCCCGGCGGCGTTTTCCGTAGGCATCAATCCCGATTCGGGACCGTCGCTCGTATTCATCACCCTGCCCAACGTGTTCCAGCAGGCCTTCGCCTCCGTGCCGGCGGTAGGCTATGTGGTGGCTATCGCGTTTTACGCCCTGCTTGCCTTGGCCGCCCTGACGTCGCTAATCTCGCTCCACGAGGTGAGCACCGCCTTCGTGCATGAGGAGATGCACACCACCCGCAAGCGTGCCGCGTGGGTGGTAACGGCCACGTGCTCGGTCATCGGAGCCGTTTGTTCGCTGTCCTTGGGGAAGTGGGACTTCCTGAAAATCGGCGACCGCTCGCTGTTCAACTTCTTCGATTTCGCCACGGGACAAATCATGCTTCCGCTCGGCGGTTTCCTCACTTGCCTCTTCGTAGGCTGGTATCTGCCGCACAAGATGGTGCGCGACGAGTTCACCAACTGGGGCACTCTGCGCGGCAAACTGTTTCATACCTACCTGTTCTGCATAAAGTTCGTGTGCCCGGTGTGCATCCTCCTGATATTCCTCCACCAGTTCGGACTAATCTGAAAAGCGCCTCGCACCGTATAACCGCATAACCTTATAACCTAACAACCGTATAACCGCCCACTTACATGAAATCCTTTTTCTACATGCAACGCAACGACCGGCGCGCCATTATGGCTGTGCTGGTCGTAATTGCTGTTGTTGCCGGGATAATGATATACATCGGAGATGGCGGCGGCCTGCCGCCGGATGCCCCGGCTGACTCTACCGCCATTGATGCCGCCGGCGGAGATGCGAGGGGCGGCGGAACGCAAGACGGCGGCTACTATGCCGCTGAAGGGCGCAAGGCGGAGCTGTTTGCGTTCGACCCGAACACTGCAGACAGCACCCAGCTGCTGCGTCTCGGCCTCGCCCCGTGGCAGGTAAGGAACATTTACCGGTACAGGGCCAAGGGCGGAATTTACCGCGACAAGACCGACTTCGCCCGCCTTTACGGTCTTACGGCGGGACAATACCGGCGGTTGGAACCGTACATAAACATATCGCCCGACTACCGTCCGGCTGCCGAAGTGTATCCTGCGCCCAAGCATGACGCATACGCGCGCGACACAATAAAATATCCGTTGAAGCTGAAACCGGGGCAGACCGTCAGCCTGAACGCCGCCGACACGGCCCTGCTCAAGCGCGTGCCGGGCATCGGCAGCGGTTTCGCCGGGGCGATAATACGCCTCCGCGAGCGGCTGGGCGGCTTCTACGACACAGCCCAGCTGCTTGAGATTGCAAACTTTCCGCGGTCCGCCCTGCCTTATTTCACAGCCGACCCGTCGGCCTGCAAGAAGCTTAACGTCAACCAACTCACGCTAAACCAGCTGCGCCGCCATCCCTACATAGGCTTCTACCGCGCGAAAACCATCATCGACCACCGCCGCCTTCACGGCCCGATACGCAGCTTCGACGAACTCCGCCTGTACCGCGACTTTCCCCAGGAAGCCATCGAGCGGCTAAGGGCTTACGTGGAGTTCTGAAAGGAAATACGCCAAAACCCACCTCTGCCATCCCTGAAGTAAGGAGCCTGATGTGCCTTGCCAATGATATATAAGCATGCTATGGCCAATTGTTTTCATGCCGACAAAGCACGTAAAACTCCTTCCTTCAGGGAGGGCAGGGGTGGGTTTTGTTTTCAAAAGAAGATGTGCCGGAATGGAGTAAGCAGGAGGCAGCCATGCATGGTGCCCCCGGCAAAGGATGTATTCCCATGTCCGGCCTGCACAGGCGGGAGCTGTCAGCCTTCTACAAAAAACGTTTCAGGCTCTTTCCTTGCGGAGAACGCGGCGACGAACTTTGTTCCGAAGGCGGCGTAAGCGTCGCCGCGGAACATGCGCGCGCCGTGCGGACACACCACAACGCAGCGTCCGCAGGCCATGCACTTCGATGCGTCAGTGGCGCAGGGGTCGGCCTCCGATATGGCGCTGGCAGGACAAAGGCGCACGCAGGTGAGGCACTTCGTACACAGCGAAGCGTCGCCCGTGGGGCTGAACGTTGACGCGCCGCCCTGCTTGTACGGGCGGTTGCCCTTTACCTTGAGCGCCGGCAGCGAGGCCGTATCAGTCGCGGTGGCGAGCAGCGAGGCGCAACGGCGGGCAAAGTCGCCGGCCTTCTGCATGTCGGCGTCGTCGGGACGGTCGGTTGCGACGGCAGGGAATATGCAGTGGCGGCCGATGAACGCCGCTGCGGCCACGGCCTTGAAGCCCTGCGACTCGACACAGTCCTGCAGCTCTACGAGCGCGTCGTCATAGTCGCGGTTGCCGTAAACGCACACCACAATGGCCGGAACGCCGTTCGCGCGGAACATCCTCAACGCCTCGGCCATGCGCCGGGGAATGCGCCCGGCATAAACGGGCGCGGCGGCGATGAGCAGCTGCCCGTCGCCCTCGACAAGCGTCCCGGCCGGCGGCAGGGCACATGTTACGTCGTGCTCCACCGTCTCGCAGCCGATTACGCGCGCAATCTCGCGCACCACCTTGCGCGTGGTGTAGGTGGCACTGAAATACACTGAATGGATGGTTCTTATGTTCATAGTCGGTTGTATTTTGCGGTCAAGCCGAAGGCCGGCATGCAAGTTGGTCGGCATGGCTTGCGTCATGCAAAGATACTGCAAGCCGGGCAAAATACAAAATAAAAACGGGCGTAATGCAAAAGGCCGTCTTTTACATTGCAAAAGGTGGCCTTTTGCAGCGTGAAAGACGGCCTTTTGCAAGCCAAAACACGGCCTTTTGGAAAACGGTTGCCCCAAGGGCGTGCCGGCATGGATGTGCATACGAATGTTAAATTATCGCTTTTCGATAAATATTTATTGAAAAAATTTGGAGCATCCGGATATTGTCCATATCTTTGCATATCGAAAAACGATAAATAATCATCAAATAACGATAATACGGGTGATTTCGGGAAACACTCTCTCTAATTATAAATAAATGTGTGGAATGTCCGCCGCCTTGACATGAAGGCGGCGGACATGAAACAAGGAAAAACGGAAGTTATTATGAAAAAGAGACTCAACTTGCTCTGCGTACTCATCTTCGTGGTGATAGTGTGCGACCTGCTTTCAATGTCGAACACCTTTGTGACGGGATTTTCCGCAGGCATGAAGCACGGCCTGGAGAACCGCCCCGTGGCCGAAACCAACCCTGCCAACTACTGTTACATATCGCTGCTGCCCGTGGAGATGACCGGTAGCAACGCCGTGACTGTGGCGGGCGAGGGCGCGTCAAAGACGCAGGAGGCTTGGCCTACGCAGCTGATTGTGCCCATGAAAGACGGACTCGGCCCGGGCGCTGCGGCGTTCAAGCTGCTCTATACGCTGCTGTACGGCATGGCCGGGGTGGCCGCCCTCGTGGCCTTCATCCTCTTCGTGCGCAACGTGAACAGGAGCAACATCTTCACGCGGAAGAACATAACGCTGCTGCGCGTTGTCGGATGGAGCCTCGCGGTGGCAGGCTTCATAGCCACGGTTGACGGCTTTTACGACACATATCTTGCCCGGCAGGTGTTCAGCCTTGACGGATACGTGGTGGATTACGGCTCGGCCGTCAACATTACCAACATAGCCTTCGGCCTCTTCGCGGTGATTGTGGCCGAGGCGTTCGCCATCGGGCTGAAAATGAAAGAAGAACAGGAACTGACAATATAAGAAACATTGGGGAGTTAAAGGAGTTAGTGGAGTTAAAGAAGTTAAGGACAAATGTCTTACTTTTTTACCTTTTCACTTTTTTACCTTTTTACCTTTAAAATATGGGAAAGATAATAGTCAACTTGGACGTAATGATGGCCCGGCGCAAAATGTCGCTTTCCGAGCTGGCCGAGCGTGTGGGCCTGACACAGGCAAACCTGTCAATCCTGAAGACGGGCAAGGCCAAGGCCGTGCGCTTTTCAACGCTCGAAGCCATCTGCCGCGAGCTGGGATGCCAGCCCGGAGACATACTGGAATACAGCGACGTGTGCCAGGCTGAAACGTGACAGTTTGCATGCGGAACGGCCAGTATTGCGTTCCGAACATATAAAATTTATTAAATTTAGGATAGAAGCAATATCGCCAATTGTGGAAAAAACTATATTTGTACAAATTTTAAACCAAACTTTTATGAAATTAAAACATCTTTTCGTCGCCGCAGTGCTGTTCGTCACAAGCGCAGCGGCAGTTATGGCGCAAGGAATGCAGTTGCCTCCCATACCGGTGGACAACGCGGTAAGGATGGGCAAACTGCCTAACGGCCTTACATATTACATCCGCCATAACGGTTATCCCGAGCATCGTGTCAACTTCTACATCGCCCAGCGCGTAGGCTCCATACAGGAGGAGGAAGACCAGCGCGGACTGGCCCACTTCCTGGAGCACATGGCCTTCAACGGCTCTGACAACTATCCGGGTGACAGGCTCATCGAATACCTGCGTTCGATTGGCGTTGAGTTCGGTTCCGACTTGAACGCTTACACCGCAGTAGACCAGACCGTTTACCGCGTGTGCAACGTGCCTTCAGACAACATTGCGTCGCTCGACTCGTGCCTGCTCATACTCAAGGACTGGTCGAACGGACTTACTCTCGACGCCAAGGAAATCGACAAGGAGCGCGGAGTAATCCATGAGGAGTGGCGCCTGCGCTCTTCCGCAGGACAGAGAATGCTCGAACGCAACCTCGAAAAGCTGTATCCCGGCAGCAAGTACGGCAGGCGCATGCCTATCGGTACTATGGAAGTAATCGACAACTTCAAGCCCGAGGTGCTGCGTGCGTACTACCACAAGTGGTACAGACCTGACAACCAGGCCATCATTGTGGTTGGTGACGTTGACGTAGACCGCACCGAACAGAAGATAAAGGAAATGTTCAGCGGCATCAAAATGCCTGAAAACGCCGTTCCTGTGGTTGACGAACCCGTGCCCGACAACAACGAGGCAATCATCATCATCGACAAGGACAAGGAGCAAAGGCAGGATGTGGTGCAGCTGATGTTCAAGCATGAAGCCGTGCCCGACAGCATGAAGAGCAACATGTTCTACCTTATACAGCAGTACGCCGTAAGCCTCTGCACCTCGATGCTTAACTCGCGCCTCTCGGAAGTGCAGCAGAATCCCGACTGCCCCTTCGCCGCCGCTTACGTATATGACGGCGAGTACATCTACTCGAAGACCAAAGACGCGTTCAACCTGATAATCATTCCGAAGCCCGGCAAGACCGAAGAGGCTGTCAAGGCGGCAATGCGCGAGGTGATGCGCGCCGCCAAGTTCGGCTACACCGCTACCGAGTATGTCCGTGCAAAGGACGAATATATGAGCTGGCTGGAGAAGATTTACACCAACCGCGACAAGCAGGAAAACAGCTTCTGGGGTGATCAGTACCGCGACCACTTCCTCTCCAACGAGCCGATACCTTCCATAGAAGACCAGTACACGACAATGCAGCAGATTACTCCGATGCTTCCCGTCGACCTGGCTAACGAGATGGTAAAGGAACTTGTTAGCGTAACCGACACCAACCTCGTGGTTTATGGCACGTACACCGAGAAGGAAGGAGCCGTTTATCCCGCTCCTGAGGCCATCAAGGCTGCCATCGACGCCGTTCACGGAGAGCAGCTCACGGCGTGGGTTGACAACGTGAAGAACGAGCCGCTCATCAAGGAACTGCCCAAGAAAGGCAGCATCGTGAGCGAGAAAGAGAACGCGGCACTGGGCTATAAGGAGCTTACCCTTTCAAACGGAGCACGCGTATTCCTGAAGAAGACCGACTTCAAGGACGACGAGGTTGTGATGAGCGCATCGTCGAAGGGCGGCTCTTCGCTGCTCCCCGAGAGCGACATTTCGAACGCGAAGCTCTACGACATGGCGATAAGCGCCAGCGGACTGGGCAACTTCAGCAATACAGAGCTTGAGAAAGCGCTTGCCGGAAAGCAGGCAAGTGTCAACCTGACGCTGAACAACCTGCATGAAGGTGCCAGCGGACGCTCTACTCCGAAGGACCTTGAGACGATGTTCCAGCTGACATATCTTTACTTCACAAACGTAACGAAGGACGAAAAGAGCTACAATGCGCTGATGACCATGCTCGAGAGCACCCTCAAGAACCAGGACCTCTCGCCCGAAAAGGCATTCTCTGACTCGCTTGTTGCCACGCTCTACAGCCACAACCCGCGCTTCGAGTCGCTGCAGGTTGAGGACCTGAAGAAGGCCAACTATGACCGCATCCTGCAAATTGCCAAGGAGCGTACGGCCAACGCCGGTGACTACACATTTACCTTCGTGGGCAACTTCGACGAAGCAACCATACGTCCGCTCATCGAGCAGTACATAGCTTCACTGCCTGCAAACGGCGTGAAGGAAGAGTGGAAACCCGTGTCAAGCTACGCAAAGGGCAACATTGAAAACAAGTTCACGCGCAAGATGGAGACACCGAAGGCCAACTCGTACATCTACTGGTACAACCTCAATGTGCCGTACACTCAGGAGAACGCGGTTGCTGCCGATGCGGCAGGACAAATCCTCGGCATGGTTTATCTGAAGGCTATCCGCGAGGATGCGAGCGCCGCTTACTCTACAGGTGCCGCCGGATTTGTAAACCTCGGAGGCGATACGCCGTTCAGCGCGATTGTCGGCGTATGCCCGATGAAGCCCGAAATGTGCGACGTGGCACTGAAAATCATGAACGACGAGGCACGCAAGATGTGTACGACAGTTGACGCCGAGAAGCTCACCAAGGTTAAGGAGCTGATGCTGAAGCGCGCCGACGAGAACGCCAAGACTAACGGCTACTGGGTCAACGCGATAGAGAACTTCGACGAGTACGGCATTGACACCGTTACGAAGTACAAGGACGTAATCAACGCTTTGACTCCCGAGAAGGTTGCGAAGTTCATGAAAGACGTTATCTTCACTAACGGAAACAGCGTCACTGTGGTGATGCTTCCCGAAACGGAGAAGAAATAACAGGCTTCAGAAGCTTGCCGAGATAAAGTCCCCTTGCGGCGCATGGCGCGTCCGTAAGGGGACTTTTCCTGTCTTGTAGTTAACGCGTTGGCTTTCAATACGTTATGTTGAGGCTTGTAAAAGGTGCCCTTTCAGCCTGCAAAAGGCCACCTTTTACAACGCAAAATGCCGTCTTTCACAAGCTGAAAGACGGCATTTTGCATTTCTATTGAAAATCATCCTATATGCGCTTTGACGGCATCCTCGATTACGAGGCCGGCCAGCGTGAAGCCGAACACTGCCGTTATGTGTACCATCGAGCCGTTGGCGCGCGGCTCCTGGGGTGTTCCGGCGTTGGGCAGAAGCTCGTCGCTGTACACGCATTGGAACTTGCGCGACGGCTTTACGCCGCTCTTTTTGAAACCCTGCCGCAGCGAACGGGCGAGCGGACAGCCCTCAACCTTCCAAAACTCGGCCACTTTTATGCGCGTAGGGTCGAGTTTACGGGCCGCTCCCATCGACGAATACAGCCGCACTCCGGCATCGCACGCCGTGCGGATAAGCAGCATCTTGTCTTGCAAACTGTCGATTGCGTCAATGACGTAATCATATCCTTTGAGGTCGAACCGGCCTGCCGTTTCGGCGCTGAACGCCTCGTGGCGCGCGTCAATCTCTGCCTCCGGGTTTATTTCCAACAGGTGTTCTTTCAGTGCGTCAACCTTCACACGGCCTACGTTGGGCACGGTAGCCATCAGTTGCCGGTTGACGTTAGACGGGCACACGCAGTCGGGGTCTACTATCGTCACGCGCCTTACGCCCGAGCGAACCAGCCCCTCTACGCACCAGCTGCCTACGCCGCCTACGCCGAAAACTATCACCCTGACCTCTGAAAGGCGTGCGGCGGCATCGTCGCCTATGAGCAATCGGGTGCGTGATTGGAAGTCTGTCATCATTTATTGATTGGATTTCAGTGAGTTGTGAGAGAACAGGGAGATATGAGAGCAATGTGGAATATGTAGCAAATAGCCAAGGCTAATCAAGCTCCCTTTCTTCGGGAGGGGTAGGGTGGGTGTTCAACATGATTCTGCAACGCTCTAAAATCTCCGTCAGTTCGTCAACCGTCTCTGCGCGGAGCATGGCTATGCGCGTCTGCCGGAAGTTCGGAATGCCCTTGAACACGGGGCTGGCGGCTAAGTGGCGGCGCGTGTGCAGTATGCCGCGATACTCGTCGATGCGCTCCACATTGATGCGAAGCTGCTCCTCGAGGATGTCTATTTTCCGGTCGATGGTGAGCGACGTGTCCTCCGGCAGGCCGTCGAGCTTGTCGCGCATTTCCTTGAACAGCCACGGATGTCCGAACGTTGCGCGCCCTACCATCACGGCATCCACGCCGTAACGCTCGAACGCCTGTTCGGCCTCTTCGGGCGTGCGGATGTCTCCGTTGCCTATGATGGGTATGCGTATGCGTGGGTTCTGCTTCACGCGGCCTATCAAAGTCCAGTCAGCTTCGCCAGTGTACATCTGGGCGCGGGTGCGTCCGTGTATGGTGAGAGCCTCAATGCCGCAGTCTTGCAGCTGCTCGGCAAGGTCTTCGATGACGATGTTCTGCGCGTCCCAACCAAGCCTTGTCTTCACCGTTACGGGCACTTTCACCGCGTCGACAACCGCCCGCGTTATCTTCAGCATCAGCGGAATGTCGCGCAGCATACCTGCTCCGGCACCCTTGCCGGCCACCTTTTTCACCGGACAACCGAAGTTAAGGTCAATCAAATCGGGCTTGGCCGCCTCCACAATCTTGGCCGCTTCGGCCATCGACTCTGCGTCGCGGCCGTATATCTGTATGCCCACGGGCCGCTCGTCGTCGCTTATCGCCAGTTTCGACACGGTGCTCTTGACCGACCGCACAAGGGCTTCGGCGCTTACAAACTCGGTATAAACCATGGCCGCCCCGAACCTCTTGCACAGCCGTCGGAAGCCGATGTCAGTGACATCTTCCATCGGAGCGAGGAAAAGCGGGCGCGGCCCGAACTGTATGTTGCGGATGTTCATTGTTCAATCTATTGAAGACCCACCCCAGCCTTCCCAAATGGAGGGGGCTTGGATGGCTTTGCTTACTGTTTTATTGTGTAATGACTGTATCTTAAATCTTGACGACTCGCACCTTGAAAAGGTAATCAAGCTCCCTCCCCTCGGGAGGGTTGGGGTGGGTTTTAGCTCTTTATTAAATGATAAACTCCTCCTGCCCGGCACTTCACAACGCCTTTCATTTCGAGCGAGAACGTCACGGCGGCGAGCCGGCCTACGGCAATGCCCGTAGCGGTTGACAGCGTGTTTATTTGCTGGTCGTTATCCTTCGCAAGGATGTCGGCCACGGCCTGCTCCTCGGCAGTCAGTTCGGGGAAGAGCGTGCGCTCGATTCCCGTGCGGCGTGCCGTGGCAAGCCGAGCGTCGTCCTGCCAGCCCATGGCGCGCACAAGGTCGTCGGCCGATGTTATCAGGGCGGCCTTGTTGTCGCGGATAAGGTTGTTGCAGCCCTCCGAATACTCGTCGCCCACGCGGCCGGGGAAGGCCATCACGTCGCGGCTATAGCTCTGGGCGATGCGTGCTGTGACAAGTGCGCCGCCGTGACTGGCGCTCTCCGCCACCACAACAGCGTCCGCGAGGCCGGCCACGATGCGGTTTCTCCGCAGGAAGTTCAGCTTGTCCGCGTTGGTGTGTGTAAAATGTTCGGTAAGCAGTCCGCCGTGTGCAAGCATACTGTCGGCGGTGTCCTTGTGGCGCGGAGGGTATAGGTTGTCAAGTCCGTGGGCAAGAACGGCTACGGTGTCAAGCCCCGCCGCAAGTGCCTCCCGGTGCGCGCAGATGTCTATTCCGTAAGCCAGTCCGCTGACTATGAGCGTCTCCGGGCACAGCTCCGCCAGCCGTTTGACAAACGAGCGGACACAATCCTGCCCGTAGGCTGTACACCGCCGCGTGCCCACTATGCTCACCACGCGGCGGCTGTCGAGGCATCCCGAGCCGCGGAAGAACATCACCAAGGGCGCGTCTTCGCACGTTGCGAGCCGCTGCGGATAGCCGTCGCCGCCCCAGCAGAGTATCTTCACGCCGGTGCGCACGGCATATTCCATCTCGCCTTCCGCCCTGCGGCGTGCCTCCTCGGTGTCGGCCAGAGCGTCGATGATGCGCTGCGGACATCCCGGGGCAATGCTCCTTACGTCGTGCCGGTTGTCTATTACGGCCGACGCGCTGCCTGCCGCGCGGCAAAGCTGCACGGCTACGCCTGGCTGAATGCGGTCGAGCGACGACAGGATGAGGGAGGAAAGGACTTCGCTCATAGTTATATTAATTGATAATTGAGAGTTGAGGATTGAGAATTATGACTTCATTTAATGGAGAATTGAGAGTTGAGAATGGAGAATTATGATTGCCTTTGATTGAGAATGGAGAGTTGAGAATGGAGAATTATGATTACATTTGATGATTTGGCACTATTTCTTTTGCCCATTTGGTAATCATAATTCTCCATTCTCAACTCTCCATTCTCAATCAAAGGTAATCACAATTCTCAATTATCAATTGTCAATTCTCAATTCAATCAACTCTCCATTCTCACTTGGAAACAAATCCGAACGCCTTGTCATAGTCCTCGCTGTGGGCGAGTTTGCCGTCTACAAGGCACACAAGGTCAATCACTCCCTTGAAGCACAGTTTGTTGTCGGAGGCGCGGTAGATGTCCTGGTAGAACACGTAGCGCAGCCCTTCTTTCTTCAGGTTGATGCACGAGATGAACTCGTCGTCGCACCTTAGCGGCGTCTTATATTGCAGGTTCATCCTCGCCACCACGGCGTCTATGCCGCGGCGGTGCATCTCTGCGAAGCTAAGTCCGCACTGCTTCAGGAACAGATGGCGCGTATGCTCGGCGTAATGCAGGTAGTTGGCGTTGTTCACAATGCCCTCGATGTCGCACTCATAGTCGCGAACCTGCATCCGTGTGGTGAATATATAGTCCATAACAGGTGCAAAGATAGTGCAAAAATTCGGTTAAGCGAAGCGAAAACAGGATAAAGTCATTAGCTTAGGAGTTAAGGAGTTAGGAAGTTAAGGAGTTAAGACATTAGCTTTGTAGGTGGTATTCGGTTCGGGCTTATGCGGCGCATGGCTTTGCAAAAGGCCGTCAATTAGCTTGCAAAAGGTCACCTTTTGTGGGCTAAAAGGTCACCTTTTACAACGCCGTTTGCCGTCTTTTGCATCACTGTTTGTCAATTCTCCTCCCCTCGGGGAGGCTGGGTGGGGGCTTCACTTCCGCAAAAACTCATACCCAATCCTGCACCTCAAACAGTCCTTCTTGTCGCAATATGCGTGCTTGAGCTGTATTATCGCCTGGCTGTCGGCTGCGCTTTCTGCCTGCATGCCGCACTCCGCCCACAGGCGCACGATGTGGTTGTTCTCAGCCTTCAGCTGCGCCATCATATCCATAGAGCGGTCGCACAGTCCCTCGTCTCCCCGGTGGCGGCCATACGCAAAGAGCACAGGCAGCGCCGTGTTGATGATTATCACGTCGAGCGACGACGGCGACAGGGCCTTCTTCGCCTTTCGGCTCGGCGCGCCGAAGGCGTGGTGTTCCTGCCAGTAGGGCGTGGCCTCGGTGCGCAGCATGTCGCGCATCTGCTCCGCCGTGGCGCACTCCGCCAGTCGGCTCAGGTCGCTCCTGCGCGAGTGGTAGAGCGCGGCCAGCTGCGACAGGCGTATGTACGGGAAGTTCTGAGGCCTTGTCCGCAGGAACTTCCACTCGCTGCCGTCCATGGCTTTAAGGCCGAACTTATGGGCGAGGTATGAGTATTCTCCGCGCAGCTTGTTGAAATATCCGTCCTCCAAGGCCGCCTCGCGGTGGCGTTGCGGCATGGTTGAGGGGTCGAGCAGTCCGGCCTGGCCTATGAACAGGGCTTCAAGTTGGAACAGGTCGTCCCTGTGGTGCGCTGCCGCTTGCAGCCATCCGCCGCCCGCCCAACGCTCGAAGGCGTCGCCGTTCACGCCGAAGCCGAACGTGCGCGCCATCGTGACGAACAACGCCTGCTCCCAAGAACCGCCGCACTGCGCCACCCTACGCACTATTGCGGCAGTCTTTTCCTCAAGCCGTTCGGCCAGCAGGCGGCTCATCCAGCCGTGTGCGGTCAGGCGGTCGAGCCTCGGTATGACGGCGCGGCACGGCGGATAGCGGTCTTCATGCAGCAGCGCGGCGTAGTTGTCGGCCACCTTTTGCGGCACGGCCATCTGCACCTGAGCCACCCGTCGGCCGTCGCTCGTTACGGCGTCTCCGTCAACCTGCTCGACAACATGCAGCACAACGTTGTCATACCGCTTGTCGCGGTCGTGCCCGTGGGCGCGCCATGCTGACGCCCTTTCGTGTATCTCTACGTTCCCTATCCATTCCGTTCCGCCTATTTTCACCTTCGCGTTGAAGAAGTCGGGACCTGCGTCGCTGTTCTGCAGGCCCGTGTCAATTACTTCAACGGCCAGTCCGTCGGTGGTCTGTAGCGATTTCAGGGGGAACATCTTGTGCTTCCATGCGTATTGTAGTAGGGCTTCCATGTTTTCAAGGAGTTTCTTTCAGAAGTTAAAGGAGTTTCTTTCAGGAGTTAAAGGAGTTAAAGAAGTTATCGCTCGCTGCGCTCGCTAAGGAGTTAAAGCCGTTACCTTTGCTATTAGTTCTTATCAGCATTCCCTCCCTCGGGAGGGTTAGGGAGGGGCTAAGGCCACTATCTTTGCTATTAGTTCTTATCAGCATTCCCTCCCTCGGGAGGGTTAGGGAGGGGCTAAAGCCGTTACCTTTGCTATTAGTTCCTATCGGCATTCCCTCCCTCGGGAGGGTTAGGGAGGGGCTTCCTATGGCCTATCGGCCTTATAAGTCCCATTGGTTCTATTCGTTCTCGCAATCGCCTGATAATCAATTGCTTGCCAGCCGCCTTGCAAAAGGCCGTCTTTTGCATTGTAAAAGGTGCCCTTTCGGCGTGCGATTCATGGCCTTTTGCCTTGCGTTTTGCCGCCTTTTACAAATCTGTTGGACGCGCGGCGCTTCCCATCCCATCTGCAAATATAGTGAAAGGCGAGTGCAAAGCAAAACAAAAGACGAAGTTTTCATACAAAAAAATCCCGTATGCCATTGTGGCATACGGGATTTTTATTTTGTTTACCGATAGTTGTTACCGGTTATTTCTTCAGTACTTTTACGGTTGTTCCATCAGCCTTGCGCACGATGTTGATGCCTTTCTGCATCTCGTTCAGCTTGCGTCCGCTAAGGTCGTAGATAGCTTCAACGCCGTTCTCTGTGCCGGTTGTCACTTCGCTGATGCCTGAAGTGTAGTTCTCACCGAACAATACTGTGACGAAGACATCCGGGATTTCAATCTTCACGTTGAGTTTGCCGTTCTCTATTTCGCCGCTGATGTTAGCCTTGAGACCCTGCTGTGCAAGGGTCTGGCCTAATGACCAGTCAACGCCTTCGATGTCGCCTTCGGTGATGGTTATCGCCGCATTTTCAACTGAAAGGGTTTGTACACCGCCTTCTTCAGCGCTTGTAACGCCTTCAACAGTGATGTTGCCTACGCCACTTTCTCCAAGCATGAAGTTCTTTAGAGACAATGTATATGTGCCGTCTGCCTGCTCTTGGATGGTTATCGTTGCCTCCAGGTCTGTTGCTACGGGGCTGCCGGCCATGGTGACGTTCATCTTGTCGGTAAACGACATTGGTTCGCCGGCCGCCTTATACAGGTTTACGGTATATGTGCTGCTTGTCTTGTAGTCGTTAGACGTTACCGTTACGGTAACCTTGTAGCCGCCGTCGGTCTGCTCTACAGTCTTGTTTATGATGGCTCCGCGTCCGTCAGAAGCTACTGTAACGTCGTCGGCTGTCAGCTCGTCTGTGAAAGAATAGATGTCAAGCTCGTTTGTTCCGTCCTCAAACGTTATGTCCTGCCCCTTTATGTTGAAGCTTGTCAGGTTGGCATTGTAGATAAGCTCGATGTCGTCAACATACAACTCGTCGGGGTTGTCCGCATCTTTGCTCCCTACACCGGGCTGCGCGTTGGTGGATATTGTTACGAGGATAGCCTTCGTTGCAGCACCGTTTGAAGCGTAAGTGTCATAGTCAAACGGTATGCTTATCCTCTGCCAAGTGAAGTCTTTGCTCTCAATCTGCGCGTTCTGAGCCTTTGCAACCACGTTGGTGTATGTCTCTTCCGGGTCTTCCGGGTCTTGGTAGTAAGTACCGTCGGTGATTACCGCGCTTACGGTAGCATATTTGTTCTCACCAAGGTCTTGGCCTTGCTTGAATTTAACCCATACAGACAATGAGTCCGGTTGACCGTTCAGTAAGGTGTAGAACGGGTCTCCGTTGCCGTCAACGGCTGTATTCTCAATGTCAAGGAAAGCACAGTTTGCCGGGTCGGAAGCAGACATCGCTCCAGCCTGCATTTGCCCTGTTGTCATTGTTCCGTTAGCAGGAATAGAAGGTAAGGCCAATCCCGATACAATTCTTACGCTCCTACTTCCCAAAGAGTTTGTGCGTCCTTCTTCTGCGATAAACGTGTGAGGAGTGCTACTTACAAAACCTGCAAATATTCCGGTGCAGCTCATGAAGGAGTGCCAAGCATTGGGTTCATCGCTTGAATTGTTTTTATACGTTGCCGTATGGAAGTTCTCGAAGCCGGAGTTCGGAAGCTGGTAACCGCCTGTTCCGAAAACAGCGTCAACGTTGAAGTCCTGTTCCAATTGTTCAATTACTACAGGCAGATTGATGATTAGGTATAAGTTTTTGTCGTTCATCTTGCTGCCTTCCTTGATTGTTACGGTCACCTTGTTTTCCAGCATTTCAGCTATACTGCTTCCATTGGTGATTGCCGCCTCTTTGGTAATAGGCTCGAAATATGCGTAGCCGTCGCCTCCGTCAGTGCTGTTTGCCTTGACATCCTCGATGGTTACATCTCCAATCAGCATGACATTGGCAAAAGTGAACTGGTTGAGCACGATGTCATAGAGACCGTCTGAGCCATCAACGGGGGTTACTGTTATCTTGGCAGTAGCCGGTGCGGTAGGAACGCCGTTCAGGGTGATGGCTAAATCGTCTGTATAATCTGTTGCATTGGCGGCCAAGGCCATCACGGCTGCGGCCACGAGGGTTAAAATTTTCTTCATAAATTTTCCTTTCTTTTTATTTGATTATTTGATTCTGTAACTAATACCGATTGTCCCATAAATGGGGTAGAGGTTCTGTTCGATGGTGTCGAAGCTGGCATCGAAGATGTCGGTGAAGCCCCACGACAGGTCGGCGAACACGCCCCAATGGCGGTGGAAGTACCAGTCTACACCGGCCAGCATGCCGAACTGCCACGAACGCATCGAGTCGGAGAAGTCGTAAACGCCGCGGCTGCCGTCCTCTGTGCCTATATATACCTTCTGTCCTGTTGGGTCGCCAACGCGTATGTAGCCGCCGTAGGCGTCGCCGGTGAACTTGGGCGAGTTGATGTACGACAGGTATGGGCCGAGCTTTATGTGCAGGTTGTTGTTCACGGCGTAGGTCGCCAGGAGCGGAAGTGTAAGCATCCATTGTTCCACGTTGATGCTTACGCCGCCGGTGAAGTTGCCCTCAAGCCGCTGATTTCCGCGCACAAAGGCCATGTGGTAGTTCTTAACGGTAGACTCTACGTCCATTCCCTTGTTCTCAAGGTATATTCCGGTGGTTACGCCCCAGTGTTCGCTGAAGTCGCGGTAAACGCCGAGACCGAGGTTGAAACTTGGCGTAAGGGTGAACTTGTCGAGGCTTCTGATTGTGGCAGGCATGCCCATCGGGGCGGTGCCTCCTATGCTGTAGCCGAAGCGCAGGTTGTATGTCAGGTTGTCGAACAGGCGGAACGCTCCTGCCTGCGTGGCCGTCAGGGCGGCCAGGATTATGGTGAATATTGCTTTCTTCATGGCTATTCGGTTTGTTCTGCACAAATAACTTTAACTTCGTCGATGTAGAGCGTGCTGCCTATTGCGCCGCGGAATGTCGCACCCTCGATGCTCGACGTGAACACCACGGCGAGGTTGTAGCCGCGGTTTTGCAGCACGTCGCGGTCTATCGGCTGGCGGTAGTCGAAGTCAACGATGAATTCCGTCCATTCGTCAACGTCGGTAACGTTCTCCACCTGGGCTATTGCGACAATCTGCTCACTGGTCTTCACATCGTCGCCGTGCAGATAAAAAGCGTTTCCGTTGCTGTCTTGGTTGCGGTAAAGCACGGCGTAAATGTCGCCCTGGTCGTATGTGCCGGCTATCGGGTTGCGGTCGCCGTCTACGCACTGGCCGCCCGATGTGTACTTATACCATCCTGTGAATTGCAGCGGTTCCTGGTTGAAAGTACGGCCGAACTGGGTGGCCTGCATTGCGCCTTCAGTTCCGCTCAATGCCTGACTGGCGTCAAATTCGCCGATGAAGAGGTTGCCTGCGGCGATGCCCATGTGGACTATACTGCCGAAGGTGCCGGTGCTCATGGTCTCAAGCCTGACTCCCTGGCCGCTGTGTCCGTCGCTTACGGGTGACGAGGGGTACTCGTCTGCCGGTGTGCTGCCGCCGGCGAGCTGTGCGCTCAGGTTGAAGCCGGCGTTGCCTGTAGCCCAGTTGCCGAGCCATTCGCCGGTTGAGGAGAGGTCGCTCCACTCGTAATACTGTCCTCCGGCAGAGCCGTTGACGAGCCGTGTGTTCTCGAAGTCGTATTCAGTGGAGTTATATGCCTCGCGGAACGACACGTTGTACGTGCGCGTCCACTCGCCGTCCTGCGACGTTACGGTATAAACCACCACTTTGCCGCCTGAGAAATCGTGTGCGCTTCCGTTTTCGGGGCTTACCGTCGCGCCCTCTGTGAGGCGGAACATCGGCGCCATTGCCGACACGTCAACGCCGTCCTTTATCTCGAAAGTGATGTCGCTGACGTTTGAGAGTACGTTCACGAGCGTGTCGCTTGGCGCGAAGAACACGTCGGTGGGGTTGTCAAGATGGACGTAAGCCTGCTCGATGTCGCATTCGGCGTTGAGCGGCTCGTCCTTGAAGCAGGACGAGAAGGAAAAGCACAAGGCCGCGCCGAGCAGCAGGTGGTAAATTTTCATATATATTATATAATGTGAGAAATTGGGTGCAAAGGTATATGAAAAATCGTTTTTTGCAAAATTTTAAGGCAATAAGTGTACATTTTATAGATTGTTTTTGTAAAAAGACAGGGGAAGAATACCCGTCTTAGGCAGGGCTAACACCCACCCCAGCCCTCCCGAAGGGAGGGAGCTTGATATGCCTTGAAGGATGAACTGCGTTGCGAAAGGCCACCTTTTACACGCTAAAAGGTCATCAATTGCACGCTAAAAGGTGGCCTTTTGCAGGCTAAAAGACGGCATATTGGCAGGGCGTTGGTAATCAGGGAGTTACGGAACGGCGGCTTTTGGGTCATCCAAAGGCTTATCGGCCGCATCCGGCTTATCGGCCTTATTCAATTGGATATGGCAAATAAGGCTGATAAGACAGATAAGGCCAATGGGCAAAAGCACTCTAAGCCAGCAGCAAAAGCATACTAAGCTCCCTCCCTTTGGGGGGGTTGGGGTGGGTCTTCACTATTTTTATTACATTTCGTTTCCTTGTCTCGTTAAATTGCATTACCTTTGCCACAGATTAAACTTTTTGCAAAATGAAAATCGCTTTGATAGGCTACGGCAAGATGGGCAAGATGATTGAGCAGATAGCCCGCGGCCGCGGCCATGACATTGTATGTATTATTGACCTTGACAACCAGCAGGATTTCGACTCGCCGGAGTTCGCTTCGGCCGACGTCGCCATAGAGTTCACCAACCCGACGGCGGCCTACGGCAATTACCTTAAGGCTTTTGCCAAGGGCGTTAAGGTGGTTTCAGGCTCTACGGGATGGATGAAGGAGCACGGCGACGACGTGCGCCGGATGTGCTCCGAGGAAGGCAAGACGCTCTTCTGGGCGTCGAACTTCAGCGTCGGCGTAGCCATCTTCTCCGCCGTGAACCGCTATCTGGCGAAGATAATGAACGGCTTTCCGCAGTATGACGTGCGCATGGAGGAGACCCACCACGTGCACAAACTCGACGCTCCGAGCGGCACCGCCATCACGCTGGCCGAGGAGATAGTTGACAATCTCGACCGCAAGACGTCGTGGGTGAAGGGTACGCTGCTTGCTCCCGACGGCTCGCTGACCGGCACGGACAAGTGTGCAGCCGACGAACTGCCAGTAGACAGCATCCGCCGTGGCGAGGTGCCGGGCATCCACACGGTGGAATACGACTCAGAGGCCGACAGCATAACCATAACGCATGACGCACATTCGCGCAAGGGCTTCGCCCTCGGCGCGGTGCTGGCCGCCGAATACACCAAGGAGCACAGCGGCCTGCTGACCATCGGCGACATGTTTAAGTTCTAACAAAAAAACAGACACCAGACCTTACACCCACCCCAACCCTCCCGAAGGGAGGGAGCTTGGTTACCATTTTTTTGTTATCCCCTATTGGCAAAAGCATTTCAAACTCCCTCCCTTTGGGAGGGGTGGGGTGGGTTCAGATTATTTTCTATATGGAAAAGAAACAACTTAATATGAAAAAACAGTGGATAAAGTGCGGCACAGTGCTCGTGCTTTACCTCCTGTTCCTGCTCTGGGTGAAGAGCTGGTGGGGGCTGCTCGTCGTGCCTTTCATCTACGACGTGTACATCACTAAAAAGATAAAGTGGCAATGGTGGAAAAACTCAGAGCCGCCGGTGCGCTTCATCATGTCGTGGGTTGACGCCATAGTGTTCGCCCTCGTGGCCGTTTACTTCATCAACCTGTTCTTCTTCCAGAACTACGTCATACCCTCGTCGTCGTTGGAGAAGTCGCTGCTTACGGGCGATTACCTTTTCGTAAGCAAGGTGAGCTACGGCCCGCGCATACCCGAGACGCCGCTAACCATGCCGCTTACGCAGCACACTCTGCCCGTGCTGAAGTGCAAGTCGTACCTGGAATGGCCCAAGTGGGACTACCGCCGTGTGAAAGGTCTCGGCAATGTGGAGCTTAACGACATCGTGGTGTTCAACTATCCGGCCGGCGACACGCTTGTAAGCAACGAGCGTTACCAGGCCGCCGACTATTACCAGATGTGCTATTCGTTCGGCAGCCAGCTGTTAAACTATCAGCCGGACATGGCGAAGCTCACGCCGCAGGAGCAGTATGACTGGTATCAGAAGGTGTATGCCACCGGGCGGCAGTATATCATCGACAACCCGGGAGAGTACGGAAAGGTAATCACAAGGCCGGTTGACCGCCGCGAGAACTACGTGAAGCGGTGCGTCGGTCTGCCGGGACAGACGCTGCAGATAAAGAACCGCATCGTCTACCTTGACGGCAAACCGAACAAGGAACCGGACAATGTGCAGTACACATATTACGTGAAACTGGCGCAGCCTATTCCCGAAACGATGCTTCAGGAACTTGGAATAAGCATGGAAGACCTTACCAGCCTGAACCAGAGCGGCTGCATGCCGCTGACGAAGAAGGCCGTTGACGCGCTGCAGAAGCGCAAGGACATCGTTGAAAGCATACGCCTGAACACCGACACCATAACGGGAGACGTGTATCCGCTGAACGCCAACACGGGGTGGACACGCGACAACTACGGCCCCGTGTGGATACCGAAGAAGGGCGAGTCGGTACGGCTGACGATGCAGAACATCGCCGTTTACGAGCGTCCCATCCGCGTTTACGAGGGCAACGACCTGCAAGTGCGCGGCGGCAAGATATTCATCAACGGCAAGGAAACCGACCGGTACACGTTCAAGATGGACTATTACTGGATGATGGGAGACAACCGCCACAACTCGGCCGACAGCCGTTACTGGGGCTTTGTGCCTGAAGACCACGTCGTGGGCAAGCCCATCTTCATCTGGTGGAGCAGCGATCCGGACCGCGGCGGCTTCTCCGGCATACGCTGGAACCGGCTGTTCAGGATGGTGGACGACATTAAATGATTTGGGGTTATGCGGTTATGGGGTTTTACGGTCTTACGGTGAAGACACCCCATAGCCGCATAACCGTAACACCGTATGCCGCTCCGTAAAACCTCATAACCTCACAACCGTAGCACCGTATGCCACACCGTAAAACCTTATAACCTCATAACCGTAAAACCGTAAAATGAAATGTGCGCTCAAGTTTGTGATGGCGCTGACGGTCACAATCTTGCTGATGTTGGCTTTCCGCGCCTTGGCGTTCACTGTTTACACGGTAAGGGGCACGGCCCTTGAGCCTGCCTTTTCCGACGGCGACCGTGTATTGGTGAACCGCTGGAGCTATGGCCTGCGCACGGGAGGCGGCAAGATGTTCCGCTACGTAAGGTGGGTGGCGCGCCCGGTGGAGAGGGGCGAGCTTGTGGTGTTCAACAATCCGGCGGACACCGCGCGGCCTGTAAGCCGCCGTAACGCCATGGCCTACTACTGCAAGGGCGTGCCGGGCGACACCGTAAGGGCTGGCAACGCAACGCTTGTAGTGCCCGGCAAGGGGCGGCACATCACCGTAACGGCAGGCAACATCGCCCTGCTGTGCCGGATATATAATATGTATGAAGGGCGCAAGGCCGACATCCGCCGCGGCCGCCTGTACGTTGACGGACGCAGGACGGATTGCGCCATGCTGGCATACGACTACTACTGGCTTGAGCCTTCACGGCAAGGCGCGGCGCAAGCAGGGGTTAAGGGAATGTTAGTGCCTGAGAACCATGTGGTTGGTAGGGTAGTGGTGAGGGTTTGGCCCCTCCCTAACCCTCCCGAGGGAGGGAATGCAGATAAGGACTAATAGCAAAGGTAACGGCTTTAACTTCTTAGCGAGCGTAGCGAGCGATAACTTCTTTAACTTCTTTAACTCCAGAAAGAAACTCCTTTAACTCCTGAAAACAACATGTCCCAAGTACTTCTTTCTTCGGCGTATTTCGCCCCTATACAGTGGTACCAGAAGCTCAACAGATATGACAATGTGGCCGTTGAGGCGCACGACAGCTTCATCAAACAGACCTACCGCAACCGCTGCCTGATAGCCACAACGGCAGGAGTGCAGGCGCTGACGGTGCCCGTTGAGCGCGGCACTGACGGCGCGGCTGACGGCGACGGGGCGCAATGCAGGAAGTGCATGATGAAGGACGTGCGCATAAGCGACCACGGCAACTGGCGCCACCTGCACTGGAACGCGCTGCAAAGCGCATACGGAGAGTCGCCGTTCTTCGAGTTTTACGCCGACGATGTGCGCCCGTTTTTCGAGCGGCGGTGGACGTTCCTGTACGACTTCAACATGGAGATATGTTCAAAAATGTGCGATTTAATCGGTGTTTCCCCCTGCATCGGAACGACTGACGAGTACATTCCGGCGGACGACGGACGGCTTGACGGCACGGCAGACTACCGCGAAGTCATCCGCCCGAAGCATCCCTTACCCGACCCCTCATTCACTCCGCGCCGCTATTATCAGGTGTACGAGGCCAAGCACGGCTTCCTGCCGAACCTCAGCATACTCGATTTGCTTTTCAACATGGGACCTGAAAGCCTGCTGTATCTTTAGCGGCTGCATGGCGGCAGGCGGATAGAGACGATGCAAAACGCCACCTTTTGCACGGCAAAAGGTGGCGTTTTGCGTTGTAAAAGACGGCCTTTTGCAGGCTAAAAGGTGGCCTTTTACAAGATAGATTGTAATATATTGGTAATCAACGGGTTATGATATGGTGATTTGCCTGTGGCGACAACCTTCGTCAGTCGTCACCGGCCACGCCCGGATTGTCCCTCACATGCTCCTCGTCATAGTCCTCCATGTCGTCGAATATTTCAGAAGGATAGTGGTCTTCAGCGTCCGGGTCTTCGTAATATTCATCCCTGTAATAGTCGTATATGGCATCCTTCTCCTCGTTGGTAAGCTCCTCCCCGCGGTTGTATTTTTCCAACAGTTCGGGTGCCCGTGCGTCAAGCTCGGCCTGCCGGTGTGAATTTTCGCGTATCATGCGGCGTTGCTCGTCCGTTATCTGGTAGGCTTCGGCCTTCTTGATGCGTTCCTGGCGTTCCGCCTCAAGCTTCTCGTACAGCTGTTGCCGCTTCATGCGCTCCCTCGCTTCCCTTTCATATTGGAGCTTTTTTGTCTGCTCGTCCTTCTCGTTTGCCACGTGGAAAAAGGCTAAAAAGCCTATTCCTATCATCACGCCTATTGCCAATTTGACTGAAGACGGCAGCGTGCTCCATCGGTTTTTGCCGTTGTTTGTATTGTTCCTCATGCTTTCTGTTTGTTATGTTTGCGGCAAAGATAATGCAAATGAGCGGAATGCAAGCTTGCTTGTATATTCCCGAGTGCCGCTTATCTTATGCAAAGATACGGATATCAGGCGACAAAACATGTCGTCGGCGGCACAAACATGTAGAAAAGCGCACCGCGGCTTGCCGCACGGCTGTTTGCGCCCTGCTCAATGCCCGTTATCGTGAAATAAGATGAAAAATCGCCGTTTTAATGTAGTTTTAATGACAAACAGCGTTGTGTTCGGTAAAAAATGGCTAACTTTGGTGCGATTTTTTTGACGTAAAAAGATATTTTTTGATTTTTAGATGAACGTAATTACAAAAACAGTTTCATTGCCCGATGGAAGGACCATCAGCATTGAAACCGGGAAAGTGGCAAAACAGGCTGACGGCTCTTGTGTGCTCCGCATGGGCAACACCGTATTGCTCGCCACTGTTTGTGCCGCAAAAGATGCAGTTCCCGGAACAGATTTCATGCCTTTGCAGGTTGAGTACAGAGAACAGTATGCCGCCGCCGGGCGCTTCCCCGGAGGCTTCACAAAGCGCGAAGGCAAGGCAAGCGACAACGAAATTCTTACTTGCCGACTTGTAGACCGCGCCTTGCGCCCCCTTTTCCCGGCCGATTTCCACGCCGAAGTGTTCGTTAACGTTATTCTTTTCTCAGCCGACGGCGTTGACCAGCCTGACGCTCTTGCAGGCTTCGCGGCCTCTTGCGCCCTGGCTTGCTCTGACATCCCGTTTGAATGTCCCATCTCTGAAGTGCGCGTTGCGCGCGTGAACGGCGAGTACATCGTTGACCCGACGTTCGAGCAGATGAAGGATGCCGACATGGACATCATGGTTGGTGCGTCGAAAGACAACATCATGATGGTGGAAGGTGAGATGAAGGAAGTTTCTGAACAAGACCTGCTCCAGGCTCTCAAGGTAGCACAGGAGGCCATCCGCCCGATGTGTATCTTGCAGGAAGAACTGTCGAAGGAACTCGGCACCGACGTGAAGCGCGAGTACTGCCACGAGGTGAACGACGAGGAACTGCGCGAACAGCTCCGCAAGGAAACTTACGACAAGTGCTACGCCATAGCGCAGGCCGGCGACCATGACAAGAAGGCCCGCGAGGAGGCTTTTGACAAGATAAAGACCGACTTTGAAGAGGCTTACGCCGCAGCGCACACCGAACTCTCAGAGGATGAACTCGAAGAGAAGTACGCTTTGGTTGACCGCTACTACCATGATGTGGAGCGTGACGCCATGCGCCGCTGCATACTCGATGAAGGAAAGCGCCTCGACGGCCGCAAGACCGACGAGATACGCCCCATCTGGTGCGAGGTTTCACCCCTGCCGATGCCTCACGGAAGCTCAATCTTCACGCGCGGCGAGACGCAGAGCCTCACCACATGTACGCTCGGAACGAAGCTCGACGAGAAACTTGTGGACGACGTTCTCGACCGTTCTTACCAGCGCTTCCTGCTGCACTACAACTTCCCGCCCTTCTGTACGGGTGAAGCCAAGGCGCAGCGTGGCGTAGGCCGCCGCGAAATAGGCCACGGACACCTGGCCTGGCGCGCGCTGAAGGGGCAAATCCCAGAGGAGTTCCCCTATACGGTACGCCTCGTATCGCAGATTCTTGAGAGCAACGGCTCGTCGTCAATGGCGACAGTCTGCGCCGGAACTCTTGCCCTCATGGATGCCGGAGTGCCCATGAAGAAACCCGTGAGCGGCATCGCCATGGGACTTATCAAGAACCCGGGAGAGGACAAGTACGCCGTTCTTAGCGACATTCTCGGCGACGAAGACCACCTCGGCGACATGGACTTCAAGACCACAGGAACACGTGACGGACTCACCGCGACGCAGATGGACATTAAGTGTGACGGCCTTAGCTTCGAGATTTTGGAAAAAGCCCTCATGCAGGCGAAGGCCGGTCGCGAGTACATCCTCGGCAAGCTGACCGACACCATAAGCGAGCCGCGTGCCGAACTGAAGCCGCAGGTACCGCGCATCGAGGCGTTTGACATACCTAAGGAGTTCATCGGCGCCGTGATTGGCCCCGGAGGAAAGATTATCCAGCAGATGCAGGAAGAGTCGGGTGCCACCATCACCATCGACGAAATCGACGGAGTGGGCAAGGTTCAGGTTAGTGCGCCCAACAAGGAGAGCATCCAGAAGGCCATCGCCAAGATTAAGGCAATAGTCGCCATACCCGAAGTAGGCGAGATTTACGAGGGAACAATCCGCTCAATCATGCCTTATGGCTGCTTCGTTGAAATCCTGCCGGGCAAGGACGGACTGCTTCACATCTCTGAAATTGACTGGAAACGCCTTGAGACTGTTGAAGAGGCCGGCCTGAAAGAAGGCGACAAGATTACCGTCAAGCTGATGGAAATCGACCCGAAGACCGGCAAGTACAAGCTGTCTCACCGCGTACTCATACCGAAACCCGAAGGATACGTGGAGCGTGAGCGCCGCCCGAGGCCCGAGCGTCGTCCGCGTCCGGAGCGTGGAGAACGCCGGGAGCGCGAGCCGCGCCGCTTCGAGCACCGGCCGAACCGTGAGGAATACCACGACCCGCTGGCGCCGAAAGAGCCTAAAGACTTCAACGACAGTCTTGACCACGGCAACTTCTAAAAGGCCGGTACATTAATATATTGACGGCGGCGGCACATCATGCCGCCGCCGTTCTTTCATTATCTTTAACTCCATCTTTTTTGTTCTTATCCATACTTGCATTACCTTTGCATGTATGTTTAGGAATATCTTGCTCGTGGCACTTGGCGGAGCGGCAGGCAGCGTGGCGCGTTACCTGTTGTCGAAAGCCGTACAGGGTGCTGCGGCTTCGTCTTTCCCATGGGGCACAATGGCGGTGAACGTAGCCGGATGCCTGCTCATCGGGCTGTTCTACGGCCTTTCCGAAGGCAGCGCGGCACGCTTTGGGCAAGACTTGAAGCTGATGCTTACCGTTGGGTTTTGCGGCGGATTTACCACTTTCAGCACGTTCGCCAACGAGTCGCTGGCGCTCGCCAAGGCTGGCGATGCGCTCCTTTCAGCGGCTTACATAGGCTCAAGCGTGGCTTTGGGAATGCTTGCCGTCGTGGCCGGGGCACAGCTTGCGAAAGCCTTTGCAGGCTAAGTAATGAAATCAAAAAACACAGATAAAAGATGAGAACCACATTCAACAAACTATCAGTTTTCGCCGTTGCCGCTTTGGCGGTTGTCCTCATGGGGTCGTGCGACAACCGTAAATTCCATGTGGACGGCACCATCGCCGATGCGAAAGACTCGGTGCTGTACTTCGAGAACATGAGCCTTGACGGCCCGGTGACGGTCGACTCGGTGAAGCTTGGAGACGACGGGGCGTTCAGCTTCAGCGAGAAGGCGCCCGATGCGCCGGAGTTTTACCGCCTGCGCATCGCCGGACAAATCATCAACCTTAGCGTGGATTCAACGGAGACAATCACCGTAAAGGCGTCATATCCTACCATGGCAACCGGCTATACGGTAGAAGGCTCGAAGGAATGCGCCACTATCAAGGAGCTGGCTTTGAAGCAGATTGACCTACAGTCGCGCATAATCGCCTTGCAGCGCAACAACTCCGTAGGCTTCGACGAGACCCGCGACAGCATCGACAAACTGATAGAGGCGTACAAACAGGACGTCAAGCTGAACTACATCTACAAGGCCCCGATGCGTCCTTCATCGTATTTCGCCCTGTTCCAGACGCTTGGCAACATGCTTATCTTCAACCCACGGGAGAACGAGGACGACATAAAGGCGTTCGCGGCGGTGGCTACCAGCTGGGACACTTACCATCCAAAGGCCGTGCGCGGGCAGAACCTGCACAACATTGCGATACAAGGCATGCGCGACATACGCATCGTGCGCAACCAGAGGGCTGCCGAAATGGTTGACGCGAGCAAGGTGCGCGTGGCCGACCTCATCGACATTTCCCTGCTTGACAACAAGGGACAGACGCGCAAACTGACCGACCTGAAGGGCAAGGTGGTGCTGCTTGACTTCCACGTATTCGGCGCGGAAGGCTCAACCAAGCGCATAATGCAGATGCGCGACATATACAACAAGTATCACGGACGCGGCCTGGAAATCTATCAGGTGTCGTTAGACCCTGACGAGCACTTCTGGAAGACACAGACTGCGGCGCTGCCTTGGATAAGCGTGCGCGACCCGAAAGGGCTTCAGTCGAACAATCTTGTGCTGTACAACATACAGTCTATCCCGACGTTCTTCATCATAGGGCGCGACAATACGCTGAAGAAGCGCGACGCGCAGATAAAGGACCTTGACGCGGAAATCGAGGCATTGTTAGGCTAAGTCCGGTTTGCGGTTTTGCGAAAGGCCATGAATTGGCCTGTAAAAGGCCACAAATTGGACAGCAAAAGGCCGTCTTTCACACTGTGAAAGACGGCCTTTTGCAATGCGTTGGGTATCAATGCGTTGCGCGTGCAGCCAATGTTTTTGTAATAATTAGCCGCTGCAGAGGTTGCAAGTAAGAATATTATGCTTACTTTTGCAGCGTCTTAAAGCCGTTCGTTATGGAAATAATAAAGTTCATAAAGGAATGGACGCTGCCGTGTGCGATGGTGTTCGGCACGTGCGTCTACCTGCTGTTCACCGAGATTCCCATGCTTGTGCCGTATGGAGAGGTGGCCGGGCCGTGGTTCATCGAAATCCTGCCGGTGCTTATCTTCATGACGCTGTATGTCACGTTCTGCAAAATCCGGCTGCACGACCTGCGCCTCCGCACGTGGCATGTATGGATGCAGGTTATACGCATGGCTATGGCTGCCGTGCTGGTGGCGGCCGTCAAGCTGACCGACGAGCCTACGTTGCGCCTCGCCTTCGAAGGGGCTTTCGCCTGTGTGATATGTCCCACGGCGTCGGCTGCAGCCGTAGTGACCGAGAAACTGGGCGGTAGCATCGCCTCTATGACCGTCTACACGCTGATAGACAATGCCATGACGGCTCTGCTTGTGCCGCTGCTTTTCCCCGTGCTTGAGAAACATGCCGACATGACTTTCATGTCGTCGTTCGCCACGATACTGCAACGCACCGCCGTCGTGCTCGTGCTTCCTTTTGTCTGTGCAATGGCTACGCGCCGCTGGCTGCCGCGTGCGGCCAAGGCTGTCAAGGACTGCCGCAACCTCGGCTTTTACTTCTGGGCGGTCAACCTGTCGATTGTCATGGGCATGACGCTGCACAACATCTTCACAGCCGGCATTTCGTGGATGTCGATGGCGGCTCTCGTCATTGTGCCGCTCGTGGTTACGCTCGTCCTGTTCGGCACGGGAAAGGCCGTCGGCAGGCGTTATAACGACAGTGTGGACGGCGGCCAGGCGCTCGGCCAAAAGAACACCGGAGTGGGCATCTGGCTCACAATGGTCTATCTCAATCCCGTCGTCGCCATCGCTCCCTGCGCCTACGTGGTGTGGCAGAACGTGCTGAACTCGTGGCAGCTGTGGTGCATGGAGAAGTACGGCAAGCTGAAATGGTGACATCGGAAGCCTGCAAACGGCTTTGTCTTACTGATAAAACACATTATGGGAAGTATGAAAACGAAATATGCTTTGATGGCAGCCGCCTTAGCATTGGCTGTCTCCGCGCCTGCGGAAACGCCTGTAACGCCGTTAGGCGGTGTTGAAACCGGGGCGGTTGCAGTCGCACAAGGGCAGCGGCACAAGCACCACGGAAAGACTAAAAGGCACAGGAGGGAAAAGTACATTGTAACCGATTTCGACGTGTTCTATGGCGGCCGTAAGGTTGAGGGCGCAAGTGCGATGTCGTTCAAGGTGCTCGGCCGTGGTTACGCCAAGGACGATTTCGAGGTGTATTACAAGGGAAAGAAGATTGAAGACGCCAGCGCTATGTCGTTCAAAGTTCTTGACGGAGGTTACGCCAAGGACGATTTCGGCGCGTATTACAAGGGCAAGAAGATTGCCGGAGCAAGCGCAATGACCTTCAAAGTGCTTGAAGACGGCTATGCAAAGGACGACTTCGACACTTATTATAAGGGCAGGAAGATATCCAATTAGAATTTATAGAAGGTAAAGAAGTTATCGCTCCCTGCGGTCGCTGAGAAGTTAGAGCCATTACCTTTGTTAGTTGACAAGGGACGAGATACAAGCAGACAAGGATTATTGCCTTGGCTTCTATAATCCCTTAATAGCAAGAGTAATGGCTTTAACTTCTCAGCGACCGCAGGGAAGCCCCTCCCTAACCCTCCCGAGGGAGGGAATACAGATATAGACTAATAACAAAGGTGATGGCTTTAACTTCTCAGCGACCGCAGGGAGCGATAACTTCTCTAACTTCTTTAACTTCTATATAAAAATCAGGAGCCGCTATCACGACTGACGGCGGCTCCTTTCTTCACGTTAGTATGTTATGAAAATTTGAGAGAATTGAAGCTTCACAGCTTCGTCGTTTTTGTTTTATTAAACACTGTTTTATAGAGAAAGCATAGAAAATTATCTTACTTCAGTATGTTGGCAGTTGCCGGGGCTTGCTTCATTGAGTCCACTTTGGCCGAGTCGCCCATTGCAACTGACGGGCCTTCATGTGCCTGCTGGTATGCCGGGACGTTTGCCGTGGGCTTCACATCGCCCGTGAAAGCCACCTGTGCCGCGTTGCCGAGTGTCAGGAATATTGCCACCATTGCTGCTGCCTTGAACAGCGGTATAAGCCTTTGGCGGAAGTTTATCGTGCGTGCGCGGAGCATTCCCGGCTCTTTGATGATGGACTCCATGCGTGCGTCGAAGTCGTCGCCGAGCGTGTCGGCGGTTTTCTGTGCCTCGCCGTAGCAGAACAAGTCTTTGTATCGTGCAAGGCTTGCCGGCACTTCTTTCTGGCTGAAGAACGTGCGCAGTATCTGCTCTTCTTCGAGCGTTGTGTCGCAGTTCCAATAGCGTTCGAGCAACTGTTCTATATACTTATAGTCCATATTCTTCGATTTTGTTGTACTTTTGCTTCACCGTCTGGCGTGCCCTGAAGATGTTTACCTTAACCTGTTCCTCGGTGATGCCGAGCACTTGGGCTATCTCCTTGTAGCTTTTTCCTTCGAAGTCGCGCAGCTGCATGCAGCTCCTTTGTTTCTCGGGAAGCGAGTTGACGATGAGTTTTACTTGTTCGACCCTGTCCCTTTGCGCCATCCTTTCGTAAGGATTGTCCATCGGGTCGGCCGCTTGCGCTTCATCTTCGCCGAGCGGCTGGTTGTCTCCGCCTGCCTTTTTCACCCTATCCAGTGACAGGTTGCGGCAGATTGTGAGGCTGAAAGCTTCGATGGATTCGATGTCTTGCAAGTCGTCGCGCCTGTTCCAAACTTTCAGCAACGTGTCCTGTACTATGTCTTCGGCCTCCTCGCGGTTAAGTGTAATCCTTAGGGCAAGGCGGTAGAGCACGTTTTTTAGCGGCAACACGTCGTTGCGAAAACTGATATTTTCCATCTGCTCTCTAATTGAATGACGATTAACTGTGGCGAAAGTTACAGAAAACTTGCGGTTATTTTTATATTTAACTGTTTTAAAGAGACTGTGAGCTGTGGAAGGAATAGGAGTGATTGGGCTGACAGGACGTATGCGGCTGGTAAGTGGCTGATAGTCAGGCGTGTTGCAAAAGACCGTCTTTTAGGCTGCAAAAGGTGGCAAATCGCAAGCCAAAAGGTGGCCTTTTGGAAGACAAAAAGCCATCAATTGAAAAACCGCTCCAGTCAAACCTGACACCCAACTTGCCCAAACCTGATACCCACCCCAACCCTCCCGAAGGGAGGGAGCTTGATATGCTGTTGCTAAATGGTGGCCTATTGGCAAGGCAAACGGCTTTAACTTCTTAGCGAGCGTAAGCGAGCGATAACTTCTTTAACTCCTTTAACTTCTGAAATCAACTTCTTTAACTCCTTTATTCATGGTACCACCATCGTGCCGTGCCTGCCGTCGATGGCCGTTGCGAGCGTGATGTTGACGCGGCTTACGCCTGCGTCTATCGCGCTGAAGGCGTTTCCCAGCTTGGGCAACATGCCGCCCGTCACGGTGCCGTCGGCCTTGAGCCGTCTGAAGTCTTGGCGCGTTATGACGGGTATCAGGGTGCTGTCGTCGTCGGGTTCTGCCATCACGCCCGGCTTCTCGAAGCAGTACATCAGCGTCACGTCGTACCGTTCAGCCAGCGCCTTTGCCGTTTCGGCGGCTATGGTGTCGGCATTGGTGTTTAGCATCTGTCCGTGTCCGTCGTGCGTGAGAGGCGCCATCACGGGCGTAAATCCGCCCTCAATCAGGCTTGCAAGGCGGTTGCCGTCAACGCGGTCAACGTCGCCCACGAAGCCGTAGTCAACGTCCTTTACCGGCCGTTTGTGCGAGAGTATCACGCCGCCGTCGGCTCCCGTCAGTCCGATTGAGTTTATGCCGCGTGCCTGCAAGCGCGCTACGATGTCCTTGTTGACCAATCCGCCGTAAACCATCGTAACGACTTCAAGCATCGCTCCGTCGGTTACGCGCCGTCCGTCCACCATCCGGCTTTCCACGCCGAGGCGCGAGGCTATGGCCGTTGCACGCCGTCCGCCGCCGTGAACGAGCACCTTTCGCCCGTCGATGGCCGCGAAGGCGGATAGCAGGCTGTCAAGCCGTGCACTGTCTTCAACCACCGCGCCGCCCACTTTGACTATGGTAAGGGGAAGTTTCATGTTGTCATATATTTTATAACCCACCACAACCCTCCCGAAGGGAGGGAGCTTAGTATGCTTCACAAGCAATACCAAACATCCTTATTGTTGATAATACTCCCAATTAAAGCATACTAAACTCCCTCCCTTTGGGAGGGTTGGGGTGGGTACTTTATTCCAAATAAGTATATCCGTAAAGCCCGGAGCGGTAGTTGGAAAGGAACTCCTTGCCGTCTTCAAGCGATATCTTGCCTTCCTTCACGCTCTTTGCCACCCACACTTCGAGCTGGCGCACGAGCTTCTTCGGGTTGTACTGTACGTACTCCAAAACCTCTTCCACCGTTTCGCCGTCGAATATCTGGTCGATGTGATACTTGCCGTCCTTCACCGTTATGTGCGCCGCGTTGGTGTCGCCGAAGAGGTTGTGCATGTCGCCGAGTATCTCCTGGTAGGCTCCCACAAGGAACACGCCGAGGTAGTAAGGCTCGTTCTTGCGCAGCGTATGCACCGGAAGGATGTTTGATATGGTGCGGTTGGTCACGAAGTTGGCTATCTTTCCGTCGCTGTCGCACGTGATGTCCTGCAGTGTCGCGCTGCGTGTGGGGCGCTCGTTGAGCCTCTGCAAGGGCACAATCGGGAATATCTGGTCAATCGACCAGGCGTCGGGAAGCGACTGGAAAAGCGAGAAGTTGCAGAAGTATTTGTCGGCCAACAGCTTGTCGAGACCCTTCAGTTCTTCCGGGATATGCTTCAAGCGCTTCGCTATCGAGTTGATTTCGCGGCACACGCTCCAGTACATCCGCTCTATCTCGGCGCGTGTCTTGAGGTCAACCATGCCGTGTTCGAACAGGTCGAGGGCGTCTTCGCGTATCTGCTCGGCGTCGTGCCAGTCCTCCAGCATGGTGCGCGGATTAAGGTTGTCCCAGATGTCGTAAAGGTCTTTCACAAGCTTGTGAGAGCTTTCCGTAGGCTCATATTCCTCGTCCATCTCGGGCAGTGACGCCGTTTCGAGCACGTCGATTACGAGCACCGAGTGGTGGGCGGATAGCGAGCGGCCGCTCTCTGTTATGAGGTTGGGATGCGGAACGCCGTAGTGGTCGGCCGCTTCCACGAATGTGTAGATGCAGTCGTTGACGTATTCCTGGATTGAATAGTTAACCGAACTCTCGCTGTTGGGCGAGCGCGTGCCGTCGTAATCTACGCCGAGTCCTCCTCCGCAGTCAACGAAGTCGACGTTGTAGCCCATCTTGTGAAGCTGCACATAGAACTGCGACGCTTCCTTCAGGGCCGTCTGTATGCGGCGTATCTTGGTTATCTGGCTGCCTATGTGGAAGTGTATCAGGCGCAGGCAGTCCTTCATGTCCTTCTTTTCAAGTATTTCAAGTGCCGACAGCAACTCGGAGCTTGTCAGTCCGAACTTGCTTGCGTCGCCGCCGCTTTCTTCCCATTTGCCGCTGCCCGACGATGCCAGCTTTATCCTTACGCCGAGGTTTGGCTTTACGTTGAACTTCTTGGCGGCGCGGCTTATTATGTCGAGTTCGTTGAGTTTCTCTACCACAATGAAGATTCTCTTGCCCATTTTCTGCGCGAGTAGGGCCAGTTCTATGTAGCTCTGGTCCTTGTAGCCGTTGCATATTATGAGCGAGTCGCTTTGGCACTGCACGGCAAGCACGGCGTACAGTTCGGGTTTCGAGCCTGCTTCGAGTCCGAGGTTGAACTTCCGTCCGTGGCCTATTATTTCCTCGACGACGGGCTGCATCTGGTTTACCTTGATGGGATAGATTATGAAGTTCTCCCCCTTGAAGCCGTATTCCTCTGACGCTTTCTTGAAACAGCTCCATGTCTTTTCAATCCTGTTGTCGAGAATGTCGGGAAAACGCAGCAGCACCGGCGGCGTGACGTCGCGCAGGGCGAGTTCGTCCATTACGTCATGCAGGTCAATCTGCGTGTCGTCCTTGCACGGAGTGACATACATGTCGCCGTTTTCGTTGATGCCGAAATAGGATGTTCCCCATCCGCTGATGTTGTAAAGCTCGTTAGAGTCTTCGATAGTCCATTTCTTCATTTAGGCGTGGTAGTTTTATTGTTGTTTGCATTATTGGGAATTGGGCTTGCCGCCACGTAAGTAATTGAGTGCCAGGTGGTTTGCCTGTGGCATGCCTGCGGCCTTGCAAAAGGCCGTCTCTTGGCCTGCAAAAGGCCGCCTTTCAGCGGCTGAAAGACCGTCTTTCATCGTGCCGTTTGCCGCCTTTTGCACGGTGGGTGTCTGCTGCCTGCCGTGCAGTCTGCCGTTACGGCTTCTCCGTGCAGTGTCTTCCGTGTTATATGCCAAGCATTTCGCGCAGCCTTTCCACCGACACTTTTATTTTCTCGTAGTTGTCAAGCAGGTCGACGTTGAGCACGTGTTTCGCCTTCGTGTAGTAGTCCTCGCGGCGCGCGAGCTGTTCCGTCACGAAGGCGAGCAGCTCGTCCTTGTCCTTGCCTTCAAGCAGGGGGCGGCGCGTCTTGCCCATTTTCAGGTGGGCGCAGAGCACCTCCGGCGATGCTTTAAGGTAAACGGTGTCGCCCTGGGAGTTCATGTATTCCATGTTGTCGAAGAAGCACGGAGTGCCTCCTCCGCAGCTCAGCACAACGTCTTCGAACTCCGCCGCCTCGTGCAGCAGCCTGCGTTCTATCTCCCTGAAGCCGTCTTCGCCACGTTCGGCGAAGAGCTGCGGCACCGTCTTGCGCATACGTCCCTCGATGTACCAGTCGAGGTCATAGAACTGCATTCCAAGCTCTTTGGCCAGCGCCTTGCCCACGGTGGTCTTGCCGGCGCCCATGTATCCTACGATGATTATGCGTCTCACCGCTTATTTCTTCTTGGAGTTGTTGATTACGTCCATGCACTCTTCAAGGGTAAGCTCTGCCGCGCGGTCGTGCATTGCCTTGGGCAGCCGGTAGTTCTTGCCGTCATACGAGAGGTAGGGGCCGTAGCGTCCGTTCATCACTTCGAGCTTAGGCTCGTCGTCGAATGCCTTTATGTGGCGCTGCGTTTCCTGCTGCCGTTTCTTCAGTATGAGCGCGATGGCCGCGTCGAGCGTGAGCGTCATGGGGTTCTCCTCTTTCGGTATGGATACGTATTTGCGGTCGTGCATCACGTATGGGCCGAAGCGTCCGGCGCCGATTACCACCGGGCTGCCCTCAAACTCGCCTACTGTGCGCGGCAGGCGGAACAGCTCAAGCGCCTCTTCGAGCGTTATGGTCTCAAGGCTCTTGTCGGCGGGCATCTGGGCGAAGCGCGGCTTTTCCTTGTCTTCCGCCTTCCCGATTTGCACCACAGGGCCGAACCTTCCAATCTTGACGAACACCGGCTTGCCCGTGGCAGGGTCTTTGCCGAGTTCGCGTTCGCCGGCCTTGTGCTCCTCGCGCGCGTTCATTGTCTTTTCCACCGTCGGCTCGAACTTGCCGTAAAAGCTTTCGAGCATGTCGGTCCATTGCGCCTTTCCTTCGGCGATGGTGTCGAACTGGTGCTCCACTTTGGCCGTGAAGTTATAGTCCATGATGGTCGGAAAATATTTCATCAGGAAGTCGTTTACCACCATTCCTATGTCGGTTGGCAGCAGTTTGCCTTTCTCGCTTCCTGCCATTTCGCTCTTTGTAAGGTTGGTAATGCCGTTGCTGTTGAGCACGTCAACCGTGTAGTGGCGTTCCTCGCCTTTCTTGTCGCCCTTCTGCACGTATTCCCTTTGCTGGATGGTGCTTATTGTCGGGGCGTAGGTTGACGGTCGGCCGATTCCTAATTCCTCAAGCTTGCGCACGAGGCTGGCCTCGGTATATCTTACAGGACCTTGGCTGAAGCGTTGCGTGGCTATGACTTCCTCGCTCTTGAGCGGCTCTCCCTCGGTCATGTGGGGCAGCGTGTGCGACGTGTCGTCCTGGTTGTCGCCCTCGTCGTCGGACGATTCGCGGTACACTTTCAGGAAGCCGTCAAACTTCACAACCTCGCCGTTGGCGATGAACTTTTCCGTTGCGCCGGTCATGTTTATCGTCACGGTGGTCTTCTCGAGCAGCGCGTCGGCCATCTGGCTGGCCGCCGTGCGCTTCCATATAAGGTCGTACAGGCGTTTCTCCTGCTGTGTGCCTTCTATTGCGGTGTCGGCCATATACGTGGGGCGTATTGCCTCGTGAGCCTCCTGCGCGCCCTTCGAGCGGGTCTGGAACTGTCGCGGATGGCTGTATTCCGCTCCCCAGTGCTTGGTTATCTCTTCCTTGCTGGAGTTGATGCAGAGCGACGACAGGTTGACGGAGTCGGTACGCATGTAGGTTATGCGTCCGTTTTCGTAAAGGTGCTGTGCCACCATCATGGTCTGCGATACTGTGAAACCGAGCTTCCTTGCGGCTTCCTGTTGCAGGGTGGAGGTGGTGAACGGGGGCGCGGGTGTGCGCTTCATGGGCTTCTTTACGATGGCCGCCACTGAAAATTCGGCCGTCTTGCACTTGTCCAAAAAGGCCAGAACCTCGTCGTGGGTGGTGAACCTTTTGTCAAGCTCGGCCTTCACTTCGGCGGTCTGTCCGTCGTCGGTGGGCACGGTGAACACGGCGTTCACGCGGTAGTAAGTCTCGCTCTTGAACGCCTGTATTTCCCTTTCTCGCTCTACGATTAGCCTCACGGCGACGCTCTGTACGCGGCCAGCCGAGAGTGCCGGCTTTACCTTGCGCCACAGCACGGGCGACAGTTTGAAGCCTACAAGGCGGTCGAGCACGCGGCGTGCCTGCTGCGCGTTGACAAGGTTCATGTCAAGATGGCGCGGGTGTTTTATGGCCTCCAGTATGGCCGGCTTTGTAATTTCGTGGAACACAATGCGGTTGGTCTTCTCCTCGTCGAGGCCCAATACCTCGCACAAGTGCCACGATATGGCTTCTCCCTCGCGGTCTTCATCGCTTGCGAGCCACACCTTTTCGGAGTTCCTCGCGTTGTTTTTCAGCTCGGTGACGAGCTTTTTCTTTTCTTCGGGTATTTCGTAGTCGGGCGTGAACGTGTCGGTGTCGATGCTCAGCTCTTTTTTCTTCAGGTCGCGTATGTGTCCGTAGCTTGACATCACCTTGAAGTCCTTGCCCAGAAATTTCTCTATCGTCTTGGCCTTGGCTGGGCTTTCGACTATTACCAAATTCTTCTGCATGGCATCATGTTGGGTTTTCTAATCAGGGCGCAAAAGTAAACAAAACTTTCGCCATGCACCTTATATAATATTGTGAAATTGCCTTTTTTTAAGTAATATTAAGAACCTCCGCGTAAATGTCTCATTGTCAACGGGTTTGCAAAAGACCGCCTTTTAGCGTGCGAAAGGCCGCCTTTTACACGATGAAAGGTGGCCTTTTGCACGCCAATTTGCCGTGTTTTAAATTGAGAGTTGATAATTGAGAATGGATAATTATGATTTGCCTTGCTAATAGATAGCCTCGAAGGTAATCATAATTCTCAATTCACAATTCTCCATTCTCAATTGAAAGGGACACCCACCCCAGCCCTCCCGAAGGGAGGGAGCTTGATTACCGTTGCCTAATTGCTGTTTATCGGCCTTATTAGTCCTATAAGTCCTATTGCTCCTATTGCCTTGGATAACAGGCAATTTTCAATTCCCAATTCTCCGTTCTCAATTAAACAAAGTCCTTTCCGCCTGCCGTATGGCGTCAGTCCGGCGGTAAATGCAGTACAGGGTGTCATGCTTTCTGCCATAGTCCCATGTCCTTGTCTGCAGCATGTGCATCTCGTCCGCCGTAAGGCTGATTATGCGGAACGTCGTGCCGCCCTGCGTCTCAACGTACCTGCCGTTGGCGTTGAAAGTGTAGGTGTAACCCTTGCGTGTGGCGGTTGACGGGTCGCCTCCGCGTGTTGTCTCGTAAACTGTGTCGGCGGTGATTTCATAGTCGATGGGTTTCAGTTCCGTGCCTGATGCGAAGAAGTCGGCCGCGCAATAGCGGTTGCCGGCGAACAGGGCGTGCGCCTCTGCGCATTGCCACGCTTGTCCTACGGCAAGGCTCGTGAAGTCGGCCTCGGTCACGGCTGTCTGTTCCGGCAGTTCGGGATAGTCTTCGCTGAGGGTGTTGAGGTTGTATGGGTAGTCCTGCCTGAGCGAAGCCTGCTCGTAGTCGGTCATGGCGCGGTAGACGGCGTACACGTAGATGTCTTTTCCGTCGGCTCTCGTTGCCTGATGCTTGATGATGCAGAGCCTGTCCGCGCTGACGCTGACGACTGTGAACACGTCGTTTGTGCCCGACATGACCTGGTTTTTGCCCTCGACGAAGGTGTATTCCACTGTCCTGTAACACTTCATCGGGTACGAGTCGATGTACATGTAGGTGGTTAATTCGCCGCCGCTGAAGTTGTATTGCTCGGGCGCACCGCCAATCAGGCCGTCCCAATAGTCGGCCGCCATCATTGTGGCGTCGTTCTTTATCTCGTGGCTTTCTACGTATTTCCATGCCTTGCCGTCAACAAGGCGCGTGAAGGCGGCCTTTGACACGAACTGCACTGGCGGTATGGCAAACTCTCCGTCATCGTCGCACGACGTGAAGGATATGATGGAAAGGAATAAAAACAAAACCGGAACAAGATGAATGTGTTTCATGGTTAACAGGTTTTGGTACACGAGGGCAAATATAACGAAATTCCGGTCATGTTGTATGAAAAAACGGAAAGAAAACGCGAAAAACGTCTCCTTTCCGTCATTTTTCCTGTATTTCGGCCGTGAAAAGCGTCAGTTCTCTATTTTCAGGAACAGGTCTTTCAGGTTGAGCGTGGTCTTCCGGCAGTTTTGTATGATGTCAAGTCCGGCGTTGCCGTCGTCAGGCGACAGGGTGTGGTTTGGCTCGAAGTCGACGCAAGCCTTGTCAAGGCGGACGTCGGCGCCGCCCGTCCGCACGGTGAGCGGCGGCAGGAGGACGAGCGTCTTCATGCCGACTTTGCCGATGCCGCCGCTAAGGCGCGTCGTGCGCGTGCCTGCCTTGTCGATGTATTGCTTGTGGCGGGCGTAGTAAGAGGCGGAGAACGTCGTGGTGTGGTTGCCCGTGTCGAACATCATCTTCAGCCGCTCGTCGCCCGCGTAAGCCTCCAAACGCAGCCCGTTGTCTTCCGTAAAGTATATGTTGTGGCCCGTTTCGGGCAGCGGCGTGGGGCTTGCCGGAAACACAATCCTGCCCTCTTGCGGATAGAACTGCACCTCGCCACACAGCTTCATGAAGTCAAGTCCGATGACGAAGTCGCCCGTCAGCAGGGAGTCCATTACCATATTGTCGTCCACACACACCACTTCGGCGTTGCGGAAGACAATCTCTCCCACCCTGATGCTGTCTATAACGCCGAAGAAACCGTGCGCCCGGCCAGCCCCGTTGACGTCGATAGTGTCGGGCAGCAGCCGTGCGCCTACCTTCCGAGCGTAGTCAAGGGAGCAGAAAGTGGTGGGGCATCCCGTGTCGAGCACCGCCCGGCAGCCACGCCCGTTGACGCTCGCCGGCATGCAGAGCGTATAGCCGCGTTTGGCCGTGTCGCCCAAAGCGCTGAGGTCAACCTCGCGGAACTCGGCCTCAACGGCCACGTCACACGCCGGACGTTCAAGCGTAGATGGTGGCAGCTTGCTGCGGATGCCGTACAAACGGAGCGCGGCCTCGGGCTGGCTCAGGTCTGCTTGGTCGGTCTGTGCCTTCACTTGGCTGACGAAGTTGCCTACTATTTCGGCGGCCTTGGCGTAGCGTTGGCGCCTCGCCTCGGTCTGGGCCTGTATTAAAACCATGTTTTTAGTGTTGTCGAAGCCTATTTCCTGCTGGTGGTTTGCAATCAAGTCGTCGATTGCTTTGACCGCTTCGTCGTCGCGCCCGAAGTACACTGCGGCCAGCGCCTCGGCCATTACGCGCAGGAACGGAGTCTGGATTGAGGCTTTGAGCGTGGGCAGTTCGCGCTCAAGGGCGAACCAGTCAGACGTGTTGAGCAGTTGCCCTACACGCTCGTCGGCCGTCTGCGCCCGCGCCACTGACAGGCAAAGGCACAATGAAAGGAAAATGATTAGTCGCTTCATAACGATGTTTTTATAAGAAAGTCAGCATAAACAAAAAAGTCAAGAGCCAAGAAACGCACGTTTTCTTAACTCTTAACCCTTAATTCTTAATTATTTTCAGAAGCTGCGCAGCCATGCTCTCAGGTCGAGCTGCATCTCGTTGTGATATTTGAACGAGTCGCGGTTGCCCCATCCGTGGCTGCCTGAAGGATAGACGTGGAGCGACGCCGGCACGTCGTGGCGGTAGAGTTCGATGTAGTAGTTCACGCCGTTGGCAGGCAGAACGCAGTCGTCATCGTCGCTAAGCGCGATGAATGCGCGCGGCGTTACGCGTGTTACTTTCAGGTCGCTGCTGTATTCCTGTTCCAGTTTCTTTTTGGGTTTGGTGCCGAGAAGGCTGTCATGCGAGCCTTTATGGGTGATGTCCGGCATCATCGTTATTACGGGGTAGAAGAGTATCTGGAAGTTGGGCGCGGCGTCGCCGGTGGCGTGCGTGGCAATGGTTGACGCCAGGTGGCCTCCTGCCGACGAACCCATTATGCCCACGTCGTCGGGATTTATGTTCCAGTTCTGTGCGTTGCGGCGCACCATCCGCATGGCTTCCTCGGCGTCGCCGATAGGCACTTCGCGGTCGCCGTGCGGCAAGCGGTACTTCAATACGATGGCAGCTATGCCCATGTTGTTGAAGAACGGCGCCCAGTCGTGCCCCTCGTGGCCGATGGCAATGTGCGAGTAGCCCCCTCCGGGACATATTACCACGGCGCGGCCGGTGGCCTCTTCTTTCTTCGGCAGGTACACCCAGACTTTCGCAGTGTCGGCCTTGTCGACACTGCTTACGGGCGCTCCCTGCGGCCATAGGTACGTTTCAAACTTCTGTTGGGCGCATGCCGGCACGCAACTCAACGCCAACAGCGCGGCAAAAACAGTCTTTTTAACTTCCATTTTTGTATCTTTGATAGTATGATTTTGTCTCAATAATCGGCAAAAGCCTGTCTTATTGTGATTTATTAAATGTTAGTTTTGCAAATATAGACAAATTTTCTGTAATATTGCAACTTGTTTGATTATTATAACAATCTATAAATCTAAGACATCATGCGTAAACGTATTTTAATTCTTTCGGTGCTTGCCGCCTCGCTTTCGGGCGTGCAGGCCAAGGTCAAGTTGCCCCATGTCATCGGCGACAACATGGTTATACAACAGAACACGGACGTGAGCCTGTGGGGCACGGCGCGTCCCGGCGCTACGGTTGACGTGGCCGTTTCATGGAGCAGTGAGGGTTACAAGGCCGAAGCCGACGGGCAAGGCAAGTGGCGGCTCATGGTGAAGTCGCCCAAGGCTGACGGCCGCAGGCTTTCCATCAGCTTTAATGACGGCGACGGAGCGGTGAGCGTCAACAACGTGCTTGCCGGCGAAGTGTGGGTCTGCGCAGGGCAGAGCAACATGGAGATGCCCATAAAAGGCTTTGACAACTGCCCTACGGAGGGCTACTTGGACGTGGTGACCGGCGCGAGGGCCGACTCGCTGATACACTTCGTGAAGATACCGAGCAGGATGAGCATGACGCCACTTGAGGACTCAGACTGCGAATGGAAGCAGTGCAGCCCGGAGACTGTGGGCGAGGCGAGCGCGGCCGGATACTTCTTCGCCAAGACCGTAACGCGGGCCACCGGGGTGCCGGTGGGGCTGGTGATGGCCAACAAGGGCGGCACAAGGGTTGAGAGCTGGCTGTCGAGGGAGAACCTTGAGAAGTACACCAAGGAAGACCTTGACTCGGCGGCGATGGTAAAGAACTTCAAGTGGGACTTCCACCGGCCGATGCTTTGGGGCTACGGAACATTCTCGCCGATAGAGAAATACACTGTGAAAGGCATCCTCTTTTACCAGGGATGTTCAAACGTAGGCAATCCCGGCAACATGTATTCAGACCTTCTTGCAGCGCTTGCCAAGCAGTGGCGCGCGGCGTTCGGGCGTGGCGACATTCCCTTCTACATCGTCGAGATAGCACCTTACGAGAACGGAAATCCCGCCGGAGACTGGGCGGCCAAGCTTAGGGAACAGCAGCTGCGCGCGTCGAGAATCATTCCGAACAGCGGCTTCGTGTGCACCAACGACTGCGTATATCCTTGGGAGTTGAAACAAATACACCCGGCGAAGAAGCGTCCTGTGGGCGAAAGGCTGGCTTATCAGGCGCTCAACAAGACGTATGGCATGAAGTCAGTGTGGTGTGAAAGCCCAACGTTCAAGTCGCTGACTGTAAGCAACGACACGTGTTACGTCAAGCTGGACAACACTTACGGCGGCATGAACCGCCTTGAGGGGATTGAAGGTTTTGAAGTGGCGGGGGCCGACAAGGTGTTCCACAAGGCAACGGCCACATACTCATGGGAGAAGGGTGTGGTAGTGACATGCCCCGAAGTGAAGGCTCCCGTGGCCGTAAGATACTGCTTCAGGAACTTCCAGATAGGCAATTTGGGCAACATGGCCGGCCTTCCGTTGGTGCCGTTCCGCACAGACGAATGGGAAAGTTAATTAAGAGTTAAGAACCGAAGTTCAGCGTCAAGCTGATTAAGAGTTAAAAAAATATGACTTTATTGGCTGTTAGCAGGAGTATTTTTCTTAATTAGCTTGACGCTGAACTTCGGTTCTTAACTCTTAATTCTTAATTCAACAGTTTCTTAACTCTTAATTCTTTGTTAAAGTGGACTTGATTGAAAAGTTTGAATATTGCCCAGTATGCGGCAGCAGGCACTTTGTTGAAAACTCGCCGAAGAGCAAGAAGTGCGGCAGCTGCGGCTTTGAATTGTTCATGAACCCGGCGTCCGCCGTTGTAGCGCTGATAACCGACGCCGAGGGCAGGGTGCTTGTAGAGCGGCGCAAGTTAGAGCCTGCAAAGGGCACGCTCGACCTTCCCGGCGGTTTCGCCGACACGGGGGAGACGGTTGAAGAGGCCGTTGCGCGCGAGGTGAAAGAGGAAACCGGCCTTACCGTTAAGGCCGCGCGCTACCTGTTCAGCCTGCCGAACGTCTACCGCTACTCCGACCTCGACATCCATACGCTCGACATGTTTTTCGCCTGCGAGGTTGAAGACACGTCGCGGCTCGTGGCGGCCGACGATGCAGCCGAATGCCTGTGGCTGGCTCTGGATGATATACATACAGAGCAGTTCGGACTCCGTTCGGTAAGGCACGGCCTGCAACGGTGGCTCGCCGACAGGCAGTCGGAAGGGTAGTTTGGCAACAGCTGTCCACCGTATGATAACCCATTGCTAACTGCTTGATTATCAGTGGGTATGCAAAAGGCCACCTTTTAGTTTGTAAAAGGTGGCCTTTTAGCGTGCAATTGGTGGCCTTTTGCCTCCCGATTTGCCGTGTTTTAAATTGAGGATGGAGAGTTGAGGGTGGAGAATTGTGATTACCTTTGTTGGCAGGCAGCCTTTAAGGTAATCACAATTCTCCACCCTCAACTCTCCATTCTCAATTAAAAGAAATGGAGGGAGATTGATTTGCTATTGCCAGATGGCTTTGTATCGGGCTTGTCCGGCTTGTCAGCCCTATAGCTCTTATAGGCCGGATGGGGCTAATATGGCTGATAAGCCGGATAGGCTTTGCCTGCAAACTTACAGGCAAAGCAGGTCAAGCGCCCTCCCTCGGGAGGGTTGGGGAGGGGCTTCCCCTCACTTTTTCTTGAACTCCAGGCTGCCGGGCAGCTTCTGCCACTTGCCTTTTACGGCGAACTTCAGCGTGCTGCCGTCCTTTTTCTTGTACGAGTAAGTACCGTCTTTCTCAACCTTCAGCACGGCTGTGAAGTCCTCGCTGCCATAGTCGTTGGCAACCTCTATCTCGGCGGTCCGTTCGTCGATGAGCCTTGACGAGACAATCATCCACATGCTGCGGCTCTGCGTCGAGCCGAAATATCCGTCCATTTCGCCGAGCACATCCTGCCCCGGCACGGTGATGTCCTTGTCATACAAGTCCATCTTGATGTAAATCTTGTACTCCTCGTTGTGTATTGTCGTGTCGAAGGGGCGCGCCTCCTGCGCCATGACTTGCAGCGCGGCAACAGCCATTAAGAGTGTGAAAATGATTTTTTTCATGACAATCCGTGTTGTTTCTGCAAATATAGCCCCTTTGCGCGGATTATCAAGAGCCGCGCATGTAAAGTTTTCTTAATTCGCCGCAACAGGCCGTCCGCCAGCACAAGGGCGTAATGCCTGCTCCTCTTCCTTGCTCCTTCCCTCCTTACTTCTCCACTCCTTCCCTCCTCCTCTCCTTACTCCTTTTCTCCTTAATTAAATAAAATCATCACTTTTGTGGGGAAAAGTGGTGCGTTGTGGGGAAAAATACTTATCTTTGCCGAATGAACAGTTTGCTGTGCAAAAATGCGTTTTCTCGGCAACATAGAAGCTAAAATCGACTCAAAAGGGCGTGTGTTCCTTCCTGCGTCGTTCCGCAAAGAACTGCAGGCCGCAGGCGAAGAAAGCCTCGTGGTACGCAAGGACGTGTTCCAGCCCTGCCTTGTACTCTACCCGGAGAGCGTGTGGAACAGGCAGATGGACACGCTGCGCTCGCGCCTGAACCGCTGGAACCCTACCCACCAGAGCGTATTCCGCCAGTTCGTAGCTGACGCAGAGACCGTTACGTTGGACGCCAACGGGCGCTTCATGCTTAGCCGGCAGCACATCAAGATGGCCGGAGGCGCGCAGGCGGTAAGGTTTATCGGCATGGACGACGTTATCGAAATATGGGGCGCCGAACAGGCCTCCGCACCGTTCATGGGGCAGGAAGAGTTCGGCAAAGCCCTCGAAAGCATAATGCAGCACAGTGCGGACGGCACGCAGGCAGACAGCTGCGCCGCGCCGTCCGGCAACCAATGACACGACAATGGCTACGACAGCAGATACATACCACGTACCGGTGCTTCTGAAAGAAAGCGTCGACGGGCTTGACATCAGGCCCGGAGGAGTGTACGTAGACGTGACCTTCGGCGGCGGAGGACACAGCCGCGAAATCCTTGCGAGATTGGGAGACGGTGGCCGCCTGTTCGGTTTCGACCAGGATGCCGACGCCGAGGTTAACGTCCCCGGCGATGCCCGCTTCACCTTCGTAAGGAGCAACTTCAGGTATCTGAAGAACTGGATGAGGTACTACGACGTTGAACACATTGACGGACTGATAGCCGACCTCGGCGTGTCGAGCCACCATTTCGACGACGCCGAACGCGGGTTCTCGTTCCGCTTCGACGCGCCTCTGGACATGCGCATGAACAAACGCGACGGCATGACGGCCGCCGATGTTGTCAACAAGTGCCCGGAAGAACAGCTGGCAAACATCTTTTACCTGTTCGGCGAGCTTAAAAACTCGCGCCGCCTGGCGTCGGCGATAGTCAAGGCGAGGGCCGCCAAGCCGCTCGCCACAACGCAGGACTTGGCCGAAGCGGCGTCGGCAGTGTTCAGGAAAGAGCGTGAAAAGAAGGAGATGGCAAAGGTGTTCCAGGCTCTTAGGATATACGTCAATAACGAACTTGGCGCCCTTTCGGACATGCTTGCGGCCACCGCGCAGCTAATCAGGCCGGGAGGCAGGCTCTCGGTGATAACATACCACAGCCTTGAAGACCGCATGGTAAAGAACTTCATACGTACAGGCAACGGCGACGGAACGGCTGAACAGGATTTTTTCGGCCGCACGGCTACACCGTTCAGGGCGGTGAACAACAAGGTAATCACGCCCTGCGAAGACGAGATTGAGGCAAACCCGAGGAGCCGCAGTGCGAAGCTAAGGGTGGCGGAGAGGACTGACAACTGACAGATGGACGAAAACGACGATATAAAGCAAGGACGGCAGCAGGCGGCGGAAGCCGTTGACGGCGGTGGGAAGAAGCCCGTACAGCCGGCCGAAGCGGTAAGGGAGCAGGCGCGTGAGGATGACGATACGCCTGTTGCCAGCTATACCCTGCGCAAGATTTTGGGCGGCGACTTCCTCACGGCGGACGTCATGAGGAAGCAAATCGGCGTCATAATACTCGTCGCATTCATGACGATGATATATGTTTCAAACAGGTACAGCTGCCAGCAGGACCTCATAGAAATAAACGATTTGCGACAAGAGCTGAAGGACGCGAAGTACAAGGCTTTGGCAAGTTCGAGCGAACTGACCGAAATATGCCGCGAAAGCCATGTGCTGGAGATGCTCAGGAACAACGAGGACAGCGTGCTGCACATATCCAACCAGCCGCCTTACATCATAACAGTGCCGGAAAATGAGTAGCTTGTTTGACAGGAAGAAGATAATAAAAAGATACAAGTTGGTGGCCTACGCTATGCTGGTCGTCGGTGTGTTCGTCATATTCAGGGTGGTGTACATATCCACCGTGAAGCGCGAATACTGGATGGAGGTGGCCTCGAGGCTCACCCGTGACAGCGTTGACGTGAAGCCCGTGCGCGGCAATATATTGAGCTGTGACGGGCGGCTGATGGCCAGCTCGCTGCCGGAATACCGCCTGTTCATGGACTTCAAGGCCGGAGGCGACGACAACAAGCAGCGTGACTCGCTTTGGGAAGCCAAGGTTGACAGCATTTGCATTGGCCTGCATGAAATCTTCCCGACAAAGACGGCGGCGGAGTTCAAGAAGCATCTTGAGGAAGGACGCGCCAAGGGAAGCCGCCACTGGCCGGTATGGCGCAAGCGGGTGAGCTACAACACGTTCTCCGAAGTGAAGAAGTTGCCCGTGTTCTGCTTGTCGGCCAACAAGGGAGGGTTCCACTATGAGAAGTTCAACGCACGCCAGCGCCCGTTCGGTTCGCTGGCAAAGCGCACCATCGGCGACCTCTTCGGTGCGAAGGACACAGCCCAGTTCGGACTTGAGCTGGCGTATGACTCAATCCTCCGGGGCAAGATGGGTAAGATAAGCCGCCAGAAAGTGCGCAGCGAATTTCTTGACATTACGATACAAGACCCTGTCAACGGGGCCGACATCGTTACCACGATAGACGTCAACATTCAGGATTTGGCCGAGCGTTCGCTCGTTGACGAGCTTAAGCTTATCAACGGAAACGTGGGCGTTGCGGTAGTTATGGAGGTGAAAACGGGCGACATCAAGGCCATCGTGAACATGACAAAGTGCGCCGACGGGGAGTATTATGAAATCAAGAACAGCGCCGTTTCTGACCTGCTTGAACCCGGCTCGGTGTTCAAGACGGCGTCGCTCATGGTAGCGTTGGACGACGGTGTGGTTGACACCACATACACTGTTGACACCGGAAGCGGCATCTGGGACATGTACGGAGCCAAGATGCGCGACCACAACTGGCACCGCGGAGGCTATCAGGTGCTGACTCTGCCGCAGACGCTGGAGTACAGTTCCAACATAGGCGTAAGCCGGATAATCGACAAATACTACGGAAAGAACCCCGAAAAGTTTGTCCAGGGGCTTGACCGCATCGGCATCCGCGAGGACTTGAAGCTGCCTATCGTCGGCTATGCGTCGCCCCGCATCCGCATGCCAAAGAAGAACAAGCGCGGCCAATACGTTAACTGGAGCAAGACGGCGCTGCCCTGGATGAGCATAGGTTACGAGACCCAGGTGCCTCCAATATCGACACTTACGTTCTACAACGCCATCGCCAACGGCGGAACAATGATGCGTCCGCGGTTTGTCAAGGCCGTGATGAAGGACGGACAGATAATACAGGAGTTCCCGCCCGAAGTGATAAAGCAACGCATCTGCAAGGAAAAGACGCTGCGTGAAATCACCACCATACTGGAACATGTTGTGAGCCAGGGCCTCGGAAAGAAAGCCGGCTCGCCTTCGTTCAAGGTCGCCGGCAAGACGGGAACCGCCCAGATATCGAAAGGAGCGGCAGGATACAAGTCGGGAACGATGAACTATCTGCTTAGCTTCGTCGGCTTCTTCCCGGCCGATGAGCCGCGATACAGCTGCATAGTGTGCATACAGCGGCCCGGACTTCCTGCCTCGAGCGGTTTCAGCGCGCAGGTTTTCCACAACATTGCGGAAGGAATCATGGCGCAAAGCCTCAAGCTCGACGTTGCCGACGCACGTGACTCGCTGTCCGTTTTCGTGCCGGACGTGAAGAACGGAGACCTTGCTGCGGCCGACTATGTGCTTAAATGCCTCGGCATAAACGCAAAGAAAACGTGGGACTGGCAGCATCTCAACGGCAAGTCCATCTGGGGCGATGCCGAGAACGACGGCAAGACGGTGACGTTTACGCGCGGAGAAAGCTATGCTGTGGGCGTTGTGCCCGATGTTACGGGAATGGGAGCGCGCGACGCCGTGTACGCTCTTGAAAGCCGCGGACTGAAAGTCAGGCTCAGCGGACGGGGCAAGGTGAAGAGCCAAAGCCTGCCGCCGGGACACAAGATAAGGAAAGGCGAGGCCTGCTCGCTTAACCTGGAACTATAAAACAATACAAGCATGACACTGAAAGAGCTTATCAGGAACATCCGTCCGGCTGGCGTTACGGGCAGTGAGGACGTGGAAATAACGGGCGTGGACATCGACTCGCGCCGTGTGGAGCAGGGTCATCTGTTCGTCGCAATGCGCGGAACGCAGGTAGACGGGCACACGTTCATCGCCAAGGCTGTGGCCCAGGGGGCGGCCGCCATACTGTGCGAGGACATGCCGGAGGAGACCGCCGAAGGCGTTACTTACGTGCAGGTGGAGTCAACGGAAGATGTAGTGGGCGAGGTGGCGACGACATTCTATGGCGACCCTTCGCACAAGTTGAGGCTCGTAGGCGTTACGGGCACCAACGGAAAGACCACCATCGCCACCTTATTATATAATATGTTCCGCAAGCTGGGCTATCGTTGCGGCCTGCTTTCAACCGTATGCAACTACATCGAGGACGAGCAGATACCGACCACGCACACCACTCCTGACCCCATAGAGCTTAACAGCCTGCTGCACCGTATGGTTGAGGCCGGCTGCCAGTACGCTTTCATGGAGTGCAGCTCTCACGCCATAGCGCAGAAGAGGATAGGGGGACTGAAGTTCGCCGGGGGCATATTCACCAATCTTACGCGCGACCATCTTGACTACCACAAGACGTTCGAGAACTACCGCAACGCAAAAAAAGCCTTCTTCGACGGGCTGCCCAAAGGCTCTTTCGCGATAACGAACGCCGACGACAAGAACGGACTCGTGATGGTGCAGAACACCAAGGCTACGGTAAAGACGTACTCTACAATGAAGATGGCCGACTTCCGCGCCAAGATACTTGAGTGCCACTTCGGCGGCATGTACCTTGAGGTTGACGGCCGCGAGGTGGGCGTGCAGTTCATCGGAAAGTTCAACGTGAGCAACCTGTTGGCCGTTTACGGCGCGGCAGTAATGCTCGGACAGAAGCCAGAGGATGTGCTCGTGGCAATGAGCACGCTGCACAGTGTGAGCGGAAGGCTCGATCCTGTTTACTCGCCCGAAGGTTACACGGCCATCGTTGACTATGCACATACGCCCGACGCATTGGAGAACGTGCTCAAGGCTATACACGAAGTGCTTAACGGCAAGGGCCACGTCATAACCGTATGCGGCGCCGGCGGCAACCGCGACAAGGGCAAGCGCCCCCTCATGGCGCAGGAAGCCGTCAAGCAAAGCGACCGCGTAATCATAACGAGCGACAACCCGCGCTTCGAAGAGCCGCAGGCTATCATCAACGACATGCTGGCCGGGCTTAACGCGAAACAGATGAAAAAGGTGGTGAGCATTGCTGACCGCCGCGAGGCAATACGCGCCGCCTGCATGATGGCGGAGAAAGGCGACGTTGTGCTTGTTGCCGGCAAAGGGCACGAGGATTACCAGGAGATATGCGGCGTGAAGCACCACTTTGACGACAAGGAGGTGCTTAGGGAGATATTTGCAGAAGCATAACGCCCCTCCCCAACCCTCCCGAGGGAGGGAGCTTGATTACCGGTCGCGGCATTGGCGCATAAGCCTTATAAGTCCTATCAGCCCTATCACTCCCGTCAAAAAGCGCCTCCGCCTAACCGCCTGACTGTCAGAGGCTTTGCAAAAGGCCGTAAACCGCGTTGCAAAAGACCGTCTTTCAGCCGCCGAAAGGCCGCCTTTTACAAGGCGAAAGGGCATGAATTGTAAAATTAAAAATTAACAGGTAAAAATCAAGAACTCAGCAAGCGGCAAAGCATGTGCCTTTAGCCCCTCCCTAACCCTCCCGGGGGAGGGAATGCAGACGGGTGCTAATAATAAGGGTAATGGCTTTAACTCCTTAGCGGACGCAGTGAGCGATAACTTCTTTAACTCCTTTAACTACTGAAAATAAAATGTTATACTACCTATTCCGGTTCTTAGAGCAGTTCGGCATTCCCGGCTCCCACATGTGGGGGTACATATCGTTCCGCTCGCTGCTGGCGCTCATCCTTGCGCTGATAATCTCGGCATGGTTCGGCGAGAAGTTCATCAAGTACCTCAAGGGCAAGCAAATCACCGAGACACAGCGCGACGCCAAAATCGACCCCTTCGGCGTTCAGAAAATCGGTGTGCCGTCGATGGGCGGCGTAATCATCATCGTTGCCATCCTCGTGCCGGTGCTCCTGCTCGGCCGCATGCGCAACATCTACCTCATACTGATGATTGTCACCACGCTGTGGCTTGGCTTCTTGGGCGGCCTTGACGACTATATCAAGATATTCCGGCGCAACAAGGAGGGGCTGCCGGGGCGCTTCAAGATAGTGGGACAAATCAGCATCGGCCTTATCGTCGGCCTCGTGCTGTGGTACAGTCCCGACGCTAAAATCAACGAAAACCTCGCCATCGAGCGGCAGGACGGTCAGGAGATGGTAATAAAACACCGGGCGGAGGCGGAAAAGTCGCTCAAGACAACCATCCCGTTTGTCAAGGGGCACAACCTCGACTACGCCAACCTGATGGGCTTCTGCGGCAAGTACAAGCACGTGGCCGGCTGGATATTGTTCGTCGTAATGACTATATTTGTCGTCACGGCGGTGTCAAACGGAGCCAACCTTAACGACGGAATGGACGGCATGTGTGCCGGCAATTCGGCCATAATAGGCGTGGCCTTGGGCATCTTCGCGTATGTAAGCAGCCACATTGAATACGCCGCCTACCTCAACATAATGTACATTCCGGGCAGTCAGGAGCTTGTGGTGTTCATGTGCGCGTTCGTCGGCGCGCTCATAGGTTTCCTCTGGTACAACGCCTATCCGGCGCAAATCTTCATGGGAGACACCGGTTCGCTGACCATCGGAGGCATAATAGCCGTGTGTGCAATCATCATCCACAAGGAGCTGATGTTGCCCATCCTGTGCGGCATTTTCTTCGTCGAGAGCCTTAGCGTAATCATGCAAGTGTGGTACGCCAAGCTCGGAACGCGCCACGGAGTGAAGCAGCGCATGTTCAAGCGCGCCCCCCTTCACGACACGTTCCGCACCCGGCAGGAGCAGCTCGACCCTGAAATCAAGTACCTGTTCAAGAAGCCCAAGGGCGCGGTACACGAGTCGAAAATCACCATCCGCTTCTGGATTGTCACCATAATCCTCGCGGCACTGACAATAATAACGCTGAAGATAAGGTAAAATTACGGTTGTGCGGTTATGCGGTCTTACGGTTATAAGGTTGAAATTGCCAGCAAAACCGTATAACCTTATAACCGTGCGACCCCATAACAAAGATGAGAATAAAATGAATTTGCGGTCGTGCGACTGTGCGTTCTTACGGTTATAAGGTTGTGAATGCCTGCAAAACCGTATAACCTTATAACCGTACGACCCCATAACCCGAAAAAATATGAAACGAATTGTAATACTCGGAGCGGGAGAAAGCGGAGCCGGAGCGGCTGTGTTGGCTAAGAAGCAGGGCTTCGATGTCTTTGTTTCCGACATGTCGGCAATCAAGGACAAGTACAAGAAAATGCTCGACTCGCACGGCATCCGGTGGGAGGAAGGCCGGCATACGGAGGCCGACATCCTCAACGCCGACGAGATAATAAAAAGCCCCGGCATACCGTGCGACGCGCCGATGGTGCTGAAATGCACGGAGAAGGGCATCCGCGTAATCAGCGAAATAGAGTTTGCCGGACGCTATACCCACTCCAAGATGATTTGCATTACCGGCAGCAACGGCAAGACAACGACAACTTCGCTCATCTACCACATCTTCAAGAGCGCGGGCTACGATGTCGGGCTGGCCGGCAACATAGGCAACAGCCTTGCCTTGCAGGTGGCCGAAGACCCGCACGAATACTATGTCATAGAGCTTAGCTCGTTCCAACTTGACAACATGTACGACTTCCGCGCCAACATAGCGATACTCCTTAACATCACGCCCGACCATCTCGACCGCTACGGAAACTGCATGCAGAACTACGTGGACGCCAAGATGCGCATCCTGCAGAACCAGACGGTGGACGACGCTTTCATTTATTGGAACGACGACCCGGTTATCAGGCGCGAGCTGAAAAAATACGACATAAAGGCCGTATGCTATCCTTTCTCAGAGTTGAAGGAGGTCGGCTCCATCGGTTATATCGAGGAAGGACAGTACAAAATAGAGCGTCCTACGCCGTTCAACATGGAGCAAGAGGAGCTGAGTCTTACCGGGAAGCACAACATCTATAACTCCCTTGCCGCAGGAATAGCCTCCAACGTGGCCGGCATCAGGAAGGAGTTTATACGCAAGAGCCTGAGCGATTTCCCTGGCGTCGAGCACCGTTTGGAGAAGGTTACGAAAGTGGCCGGCGTGCAATACGTCAACGACTCCAAGGCAACCAACGTCGATGCGTGCTGGTATGCGCTGGAAAGCATGAAGACGCCGGTAGTCCTCATTCTCGGCGGAAAGGACAAAGGCAACGACTACAACGCCATAAAAGACCTGGTGAAAGAGAAGTGCGTGGGCCTTGTCTACCTTGGAGCTGACAACACGAAGCTGCACAATTTCTTCGATGGAATGGGCATTCCTGTGCGCGACACGCATTCGATGAAAGACTGTGTGGCCGCCTGCTACGAGATGGCTCGTCCCGGAGACACCGTCCTTCTGAGTCCATGCTGCGCCAGCTTCGACCTGTTCAAGAACATGGAAGACCGCGGCGAGCAGTTCAAGACGCTGGTAAGGGGGCTTTGACACCCACCCCAAACCCCTCCCGAAGTGAGGGGCTTAGATACCATTCAAGGATTATCAAGGAGTTTCGGGAAAGCCTTTCGGCACTCGTCAATATATAAAATAACAATCAAGCAAGCCTTAACCCACAAGGCATATCAAGCCCCTCACTTCGGGAGGGGTTTGGGGTGGGTTCGTAATCATGCTGAAAGACAATATTAAGGAGAGCAAATTCAAGGGAGACGGCGTCATCTGGACGGTGTTTCTTTTTCTGTGCCTCATCAGCATAATCGAGGTGTTCAGCGCGTCGAGCAACCTTTCTTTCAAGACCGGCAACTACCTCGGGCCTGTGCTCAAGCACTGTGCGCTGCTGGCAGTGGGCGTGGTTGTGATGATATGCACAATGAACATAAAGTGCCGTTACTTCAAGCTTGTCACCCCGTTTGCGCTTTTCATATCGTTCATTCTGCTCATCGTGGTGTTCTTCGTCGGCGAAAGCACCAACGGTTCGCAGCGGTGGATAGAGTTTCTTGGCATACAGTTCCAGCCGTCCGAGGTTGCCAAGGGGGCTGTAATACTTGCCACGGCGCAGATAATAAGCGCCATGCAGACGCCTACGGGGGCCGACAAGCGCACCATAAAGTATGTGCTGCTGGTTACGCTGCCGATAGCTGCCCTCATAATGCGCGAGAACCTGTCTACCGCCGTGTTGCTCGTGGTGGTGGTGTTCCTCATGATGTTCATAGGTAAAGTGCCCGGCCAGCAGCTCGGAAAGCTGCTCGGTGCCATGGCTGCCATTGTCGCCTTTGTCGTGGCTATGGTCATGGTGTTCGGCGAGGACAAGGAGAAGGTGGCGCAGGACGCCGTTGGCAAGGAGATGGTGGAGCAGACCGCTCCGGCCGAAGAGAATGCGCTTGAAAAGGTGTTCCACCGCTTTGACACGTGGAAAGCACGTATAGACAACTTCCTCGACGATGAATATGTGGCCCCGGCTGATGTCGACATCACAGGCACTGACGCGCAGGAGTCGCACGCCAACATTGCCATCGCCTCGTCAAACGTCATAGGCAAAGGCCCGGGCAACTCCGTAGAGCGCGACTTTTTGTCGCGTGCCGAGTCGGACTTCATCTACGCCATCATAGTTGAAGAGCTTGGAGTGATAGGCGCTGTGGTCGTGTGCATGCTCTACATCGTGCTCCTTTTCCGCACGGCCACCATCGCTAACCGCTGCGCCAAGGTGTTCCCGGCGCTGCTCGTTATGGGTTTCGCCATGCTGCTTGTTGTCCAGGCGCTGTTCAACATGGCCGTGGCCGTCGGCCTTGTGCCCGTCACCGGCCAGCCGTTGCCGCTCATAAGCAAGGGCGGAACGTCGTCAATCATCAACTGTGTCTACATCGGCATAATCCTTAGCGTAAGCTATTCGGCCAAGAAAAAGGATGATGTCGAGGTTGCGCCCGCTGTGGATGACGCTGCGTAGCGTAACAATCTGATAGCCAGCATATTGGCAAGCGTAATATAAAAAGCCGTGTTTTGCAATGCAAAACACGGCTTTTTGCGTTGTAAAAGACGGCCTTTCGCACTGCGAAAGGCCGTCTTTTGGAATGGTGGTTGTCGGGAGTTGACAGGTCGTCTGATTTCTGTCAACTCCCGGCAGCTTCCTAATAATCCATTATCATTCGCCCACTCCGGCCTCGTTGAACGCCTTTATGTCGAAGTAATACTCAGAGTCGCGGTTGAAGTAGCGCGCGTCCAGCTTGTTGTCATACACCACTGTGGTGTGCGTCAGGCAGTCTTTCTGCGTGCCCCAGTACAGTATGTAGCCCGTGGCCTGTTTCTGTTTGTCCCATGAGAAGCGGAACATGCGGCTGTCGTTGGCGTCGCGCTCGGCCTTGAAGCCTGTCACTCGGGCGGGTTTCTTGCCCGTTCCCTTGCCGAAAACGCGCAGGTCGTACAGCGAGAAACAGCCGTCAACGTTGCCCATGTTGGTTATGCGCAGGTAGCGCGTCTTGGCCGCCTTGGGCAGCACATGCAGCCTGTGGGGCGCGTCGTCGGTGTTGGCCGATGCGTCAACAAGCGTCGTCCACTTCTTGCCGTCGGCCGACCCCTCGATTATGTACTTGTATATGAACGGCGGCTGCGGTGCGCGCACGGTGGCGTTGTGGTCGGCAAAGTTCACCTGCACGGCCTTCACGGTCTTCTTTCCGCCGAGGTCCATTTGCAGCCACTCGCCCTTTTTGCCCGTTGAGGCCGCCCACCAGGTCTCCACCTGTTCGTCGGCGGCGCATCCGGCGTCGTGCGCACGGTCGGTTGACGACGACGCGCTCATCGCCTTTCTGTATGACAGCAGCCCCCAGCCGGCGCCTATGTCAGTCTTGGTAAAGTCAACCTTGCGGTCAGGAATGGTGAAGGGATAGTCGGCGAAGGTGGTCTGCGCGTACATGCCATGCTTGTCTGAGGCAACCACGGGGAACAGTCCTAAGCGGCGTTCGAACATGTGGCGCACCGATATTTTCATCGTGCCGACGTGCCAGTAGTTGCCGTATTTGTCCTGGAACGTGTGTCCGTGCCCCGTACCTCCGATGAAACCGCCGGGTTTGAAGGTGAAGGGGCTGTCCTCAACGTAGGTGAACGGGCCGAGCGGACTGTCCGAAACGTATATGCCGTCGCCGTAGTTTCGCCACTGTGTGCCCGGCGCAGCGTATTGCAGATAGTACTTGCCGTTGTATTTCAGGCACGCCGCGCCCTCGTTGTAGCCGTCGCGGTCAAGCTCGTTGTCGGCTCCGGCGGCCTCCCATCCGTACTTTGCCGAGTTGTGGGTGATGAGCGTTTCCGGCTCGCCGAGCGCGCGGAAACCGTCTTTCGGGTCAACCTCCACGCCGGTGATGGGCTTCTTGTCGTGGCAGCCTTGGTAGAGGTACACGCGCCCGTCGTCGTCCATGAATAGCGAGGGGTCGTCGGCCGCGTATGCGAACTTCGACTCCACTTCCGTCCATGTGTCCTTTTCGGGCGTGGCGTTCTTGTAGAAGTGGGGCTTGCCTCCGCCCGACATGTAGTACAGCTCGTCGCCTATGGCGAGAATGCTGGGCGCATAGTCCTCGATGGTCTTGATGGTTTTGCATGGGATGTATTCCCATTTGGCCATGTCAGGCGAACGCCAGTAGCCTCCCGACTTTGACGCGAAGAGGTAGTAATAACCCTTGAAGTACACAGCAACAGGGTCGGCTGCCTCGCGCCTCGGGCTGTTGTTGTCTTCCGGCTGGAAGCGGTAGTTCAGGTCGATGGGGTTCGCCACGGTTCTGTCATGGTCGTCGGCGCGTGCCGTTTGCGGCATGGCCGCGCCTGCCAGCAGCAGTGCCGACATGGCGGCTGCCGCCGTTTTCAAGTTGTTTCTCATGTTTTTGGTGTTTTTATGGTTAATGATGTAAATGTCTTGCAAATATAGTGAAAGGTTCGTCAAAGGCAAATGAAAAACGGAGTTTTTTGACTTGTCATTGCCGAACCGCATCCTATATTCGCGCAGCAGATATAATGAAAGGTGAGTGCAATGGCAAATGAAAACAGGTTTGGCATGACATCACATTTTTTGTAGGGGCATAATTTATTATGCCCGAACGTTCTGAAAGAACGTGTCCAATAGGCTTTGCCCGCTTTATACGCCTCTTCGCGGCGTTCGGACATAATGAATTATGTCCCTACAGCAGATGTGTTCTCGCGTTGTTCGAAGCTCAATTAATAACGGTAATTAAGCTCCCTCCCTTTGGGAGGGTTGGGGTGGGTCTTCAATTGATGGCCTTTTGTCTTCTAAAAGGCCGTCTTTTGCACGCTGAAAGGCCACCTTTTACAATGCAAAACATGACCTTTTGCAGAGAGCCTGTCCGGCAACGGGTTACATTCCGCTTGTGAGCCGCCCCGCAACCGGTGCGGATGGCGCCGTCAGGTGGCTGTTTTTGTTTGTTTTTGAGTTGTAGTGTTAAAACTTTGTTGTGTAAACGTTGCAATATCATTATTATTTCTAATATTTTTGATAAAATAAGTATGTATTTGGAAAAGTTGCGTTATTTTTGCATTGTGTTAGTAGAGAGAGCATGAACGAGATTACCGAAAAAACCATTGACGTAAGGGCTATTCTCGGCGGCAAGATGGGTGCCAAGGCTAAGTATGTGCCGGGCTTTGTCGTGAGATGGCTCGAACGCATCCTGCATCAGGACGAGGTCAACGACTTCCTTTGGCAAAACCGCAACTTGCAGGGTGTGCCTTGGCTTGAGTCCTGCCTCGAATACCTTGGCACGAAGCTCGACATTGTTGGCGAGGAGAACATGCCCGACGACGGCGACGGCCGCCTCTACACTTTCGTAAGCAACCATCCTCTCGGCGGACAGGATGGCGTTGCCCTCGGGGCTATACTCGGGCGGCATTACGGCGGACGCTTCCGCTACCTTGTGAACGACCTGCTTATGAACCTGCCCGGGCTGGCTCCGCTCTGCGTTCCCATAAACAAGACGGGGCGGCAGAGCCGCAACTTCCCCGCAATGGTCGAGGCATGCTTCAAAGGCGACAACCATGTCATCATGTTCCCGGCAGGCATCTGCTCGCGCCGCATCGGCGGACAAATACACGACCTGCCGTGGAAAAAGACATTTGTAACCAAAAGCGTCGAAACGCACAGGGACGTTGTGCCGGTGCATTTCGGCGGACACAATTCCGATTTCTTCTACAACCTTGCCAACGTATGCAAGCGTCTCGGCATCAAGTTCAACATTGCCATGCTGTATCTGGCCGACGAGATGTACAAGAACCGTGACAAGACGTTCCGCGTGGCAATAGGAAAGCCCATTCCATGGCAGACATTCGACAAGTCGAAAACTCCGGCACAGTGGGCGCAGTACGTGCAGGACATCGTCTACAAACTGTGACTACACGCAGAACAAAGGCATATCCCATATCAACAACAAGCATCAACCGACAAAGAAAATGGAACAAGAGATTATCCGTCCGATAGACAAACAGCTGCTTAAAAGCGAGCTTACGCCTGACCGCCAGCTGCGCATGACAAACAAGAGCCACAATGAAATATACATAGTTACGGCGCACAACGCGCCAAACGTGCTCAAGGAAATAGGCCGGTTGCGCGAAATCGCATTCCGCGAGGCCGGAGGCGGCAGCGGAAAGAGCATGGATCTGGACGAGTTCGACACGTGCGACAACTGCTACAAGCAGCTTATCGTGTGGAATCCTGAAGAGGAGGAAATCATCGGCGGCTACCGTTATCTCTTGGGATGTGACGCCGACATCGACGCCGACGGCCAGCCCGTGCTCGCCACGAGCCACATGTTCCACTTCTCGGAGAAGTTCATGCGCGAGTATCTTCCTTGGACGGTAGAGCTTGGACGCTCGTTCGTCGCCCCTGCATACCAAAGCTCCAAGATGGGCGCAAAGAGCCTTTTCGCCCTCGACAACTTGTGGGACGGCCTCGGAGCGCTCACCGTCATACGCCCCGACATCAAGTATCTCTTCGGCAAGATGACCATGTATCCCTCTTACGTCCGTAAGGGACGTGACATGATTTTGTACTTCCTCAAAAAGCATTTCAGCGACTCCGAGGGGCTTGTAATCCCGATGAAACCGCTCAAAATAGAGACTGACGAGGCCGAACTCGCCGCCCTTTTCTGCGAAAAGACGTTCAAGGAGGACTATCGCATACTTAACCGCGAGGTGCGGAAGCTGGGCTACAACATTCCGCCTCTTGTCAATGCGTACATGGGATTAAGCCCTACGATGAAGATGTTTGGCACCGCCATCAACTACGGTTTCGGCGATGTGGAGGAAACCGGAATACTAATCGCCGTCGACGAAATCCTCGAAGAGAAGCGCATACGCCACATTGACTCCTACATAAAGGAGCATCCCGAGGCGCTGAACATCACCTCCGGCGCAAATCCGGTTATTTATAAAGAGAAATAAATACCCACCCCAACCCTCCCGAAGGGAGGGAGTTGGAATGGCATTTGCAGCAATAAGCAATATATAAAAGCAAAAAGTAATCAAGCACCCTCCCTTCGGGAGGGCTGGGGTGGGTATTACTTTTTTACCTTTAAGATGTATCCTTTCTTTATTACGGCTTCTATCGCCACCGCAGGGTCTGGCTTCAGGGCGCGGCGGAGGTAAGTTATCTGCACGTTCAAGGCCATCGAGTTGGCGTAGGAATCGTCGCCCCAGACCTCTGTCAGCAGTTCTTCGCGGCTCACGACTTCGTTCTTCCGCGTGGCGAGAAGCCGCAGAATTTCGGCCTGGCGACTGGTTATTATGGTCTTGTCTGTGCCGTGGCGCAGCTCGTTGAATGAGTAGAAAAAGTCGGTTTCACCGAGTTTTACGGCCTCGCCGTCCGTCGGTTCGCTTGCCGGAGGCTGCTTCATCTCGTATATCATGTTCTTCATGAACTCGTGGCGTATGCTGTCTATGCGCTTTTGGATGATTATTGTCTTAATCTGATACGCCAGGCAGAACGCCAATATGAGCACAAGCACCGTGCTTCCGGCCAGCTGCCAGCCCATGGCGCTTATTATGTCGCCCGGCCTTACAGCAATGCTGAACGCCACGGCGACAAACTCCAACGGGTTGGTTGAGTATCTTATGTCGAGCCGTTTGCTGAAAGTCCCATTTGTAGTAAACACCGGTTTTACCATGCAGCGGTTGGTTTTGTAGAATCTGAAAGCATACGTTGTGTCGTGTCCGGCGGTCGTGAGCAGCGAGTCAAGATAGTGCTTGTCGAACTTGCGCTTGTTTGACGCTATGTATCTGTTTTGCAAATCCATGGCATCGTCCAAGCTCATGTCCTTCAATATCCTTCTTGTCTTTTTGCCGGGCAGGGTGAACGTCACGCAGGATGACACTTGTTTGCCGTCGACTTCGCGGCTTGTCTTCTTGCAGTCAAATTTTATCGTGTACGTCTTTCGTATCTTGTTTTCAAGCGTGTCGCCGCGTTCCATCGTCTCGTAACGCCATTGCTGTTCTTTTTCAATGGCTTCCGTACACGCCGTTTTCAGCTGTTCAATGTGTATGTCGGTGACAAGCTTGTACTGGTTTGTCAGCCAGTAAGCCTGTCCGCAGAGAATAAGCACCATCGTTGCGATGCTCAACACCCAAACCGTCTTTATCCTTTTGTTCATGCTCGTGTTGTTCCTTTCTGCCTGCAAAAATAGCGATTTCCGCGCGTATGCGTACCTCTTATAATATTTTAGTAATACGTCCGGTAATATGATGGTAATAAAAAACGGCGGTTTCATCGGTGTTTATGTTGTAATTTCGCATCAAAACCATAAATACTTGCAGATATGAACAGATTTGTTTCTTTACTTTCGGCTATTCTCCTCGCCGTCGGCGCTCATGCGCAAATCGAGATCTTTACCGCTATGGACTTGGAAAAAGGCGAGCCGTGTGACACCGCACGCTACGTGGTTTATTACAACATGACGTGCGTTACGGACACAAATCCGTCGGCGCGCACGTTCGTTGATGACATAATGCGCCTTGAGTTGGGCGACCGCGTGCATTATTTCTACAGCTACAAGGCGTACCAGGCCGACTCGGCCAACGCCGTCATCATGGCTAACGGCGGCAATTCGTTCACCGGCGGCGGAAGTATTACGTGGCGGTTGTACAAGAATTACCCCACGGCAGGCAAGACCTCGCTGCTTGAGAAGTTCGGAATGGACCGCTTTGTGTGCACCGAAGACTACGCCGCGCCGCTTTGGCAGCCCGTGGCCGACAGCTCGGCGGTAATCATCGGCTATCCGTGCAGCCTCGCCGTTACCACCTACAAGGGGCGCACTTGGTACGCATGGTATGCCGAAGACATACCTCTTGATGCCGGCCCGTGGAAGCTTGGCGGCCTGCCAGGACTCATCCTGCGTGCCTACGACTCGCAAAGGCATTATGTGTTCGATGCCACCGGCATGGCGGAAGCCGCTCCCGGCACTCCTATATATTATAAAGGTGGTAAGTACGAGCCGGTCAGCCGCAAGTCGCTTAACGACATCTACCGCCGCTATTACGCCGACCCGGTGGGATACATCACCAATAATCCCAAGGTTACCGTCCGCCGTTACGACCAAAGCGGCAACGAAATCACCTCGCGCGAGAGCGAGCCTTACAATCCGATTGAGTTGCAATGAAAGGGAAGCCACCTCCCGACAAAGAGGCAGTCCCCACCCAACCTCCCCGAGGGGAGGAGTTGGATAGCGGACGAGGGAAATCGGACAAGTAGACGAGGGACGAGTTGACAAGGGACTTTTTCACCTTTTCACCCTCTCACCTTTTCACCTTTCCGTAATTGTCTGATAATCAGTGCCGTTGCAAAAGGTCATGTTTTGGCCTGCAAAAGGTGGCCTTTTAGCGTGCAAAAGACGGCCTTTTACCCTCCAATTTGCCGCCTTTTAAATTGAGAGTTGAGAATGATGAACTGAAAGTCAGCGTTAAGCTAATGGACAATTGTGATTTGCCTTGTTTGCAGACAGTCAAATGTCCGTGCGGATTTGCAATCCGCACATGGTATAATACGGGATTTGCAATCCCGTAACAAATAGTTGCCGCGCGGACATTGGCCTACTATTTGGAACTGGATTTTACAGCGGATTGCAAATCCGCTGATACCATTTGCCTTGTGCGGATTGCAAATCCGCACGGACGGTATGCCGCGGTTGTGGCTAAAAGAAACAGATGCCCGCATGGATATAAGAATGTTTTTATACATAACAAACATGTTTATTACGATGAAACCGATGAAAATGCTCTTTCTTGTTGCCGTTCTGGCACTGTTTGCTTTGCCTGCTTTGGCTCAGACAAAGGTTACGGGCTGTGTTGTTGACAGCCTTTCGCGCAACCCTCTGAAGGGTGCTGCGGTGACGCTGATGCGCGGCGGACGAACGGTCAGCTTTGCCAAGACCGATGAAAAGGGGCGGTTTGCCGTTGCGGCGGAGGCTGGCGACAGCCTGCAAGTGACGTTCCTCGGCTACGCCAAAAAGCGCGTTGCGGCGGTGAAAGGGCAGGTTTTGGAAGTGCAGCTTGTGCAAAAGGCGTTTGCGCTTAAAGAGGTTCAAGTGAAAGGCTTGCCTGTGTTCGGGCGGCAGGACACCACCGTGTTCGACCTGAAACGCTATGTCTCCGACCGTGACAACTCGCTGAAGGATGTACTGAAGAAACTCCCCGGCGTTGATGTCGATGAAAACGGAAAAATCAGTTTCAACGGAAAGGACGTGTCGCGGTTTACCATTGAGGACTTAGACCTTGCCGGAGGCCGCTATAACCAGCTCAACGAACTGCTTAAAGCGAAGGATGTTGACCGCGCGGAGGTCATCGAGCACGACCAGCCCGTGAAGGCTTTGCAGGGCAAGGTGTTCACTGACAATGTGGCGATGAACATCCGCCTGCGCCCCGAAGCACGCGACAAGTGGGCGCTGACGCTGCGTCCCGGTGCGGTGGTGACAACTCCCTTGGAGGACACGAGACCTCAGGGAGGCGCCGACGCACTGCAAATTGGCAAGCGGCGGCAACGCATGTATGTGGCCGGTTATGACTGTTCGGGGCGCGACCTGTCGCAAAACAACCGCCTCTTGGCCACCGGCGGCACCGAGGCTTACGACGCCTCGGTCAGTGTTCCGCAGTGGTTCGCCGCGCCGCAACTGGCCGCCCCGATTGACGCGGAGCGCCTGCGCTTCAACCGCTCGTGGGAAGTGACGGTGAAACAGACGCGCAAGTCCAAGGCCGGAAGCGAGCAGCGGTGGACAGCCGGTTATCTGCACACCGACGAGACGCAGCAGACAGGCAACACGTCGGTGTATTATTTCGACGGCGGTGACCCCGTGCAGACCGATGAAACCGGCCATTCCAGAATACGCAACGACCGTGTTCACATAGACTTCACACACAATACGAACACCGCCGAGGCGTATGGCAACGAGTATTTTCGCCTTGAATGGACGCGCGCCGACGGTCTTTCGTCGTTCACCGGCGGTGACGGAGACGACGTAAAACAACGTGTGGAACTGCCGGAGCTGCACGCGCAGAACACGTTTACGCGCCTTTTCACGCACGAAAGGCACTCATGGGCGGTGCATTCCACGCTCGACTTCCACTACGCTCCGCAGGAAATGGCCGTTGACGGACGGCGGCAGAAGCTGGACAATCTGCTGTATTACGCCGACCATTACGCCCGGCTGACGCTAAACCGCAGGCTGTTTACCCACCAATACACCCTCGGACTCACCGCCGAACACCTTAACCTGCACGGCGGACATACGCACCTTACGGCATACGCAGAGCCTAACTGGCAGTACAAGCATATTGGAACGATGCTAAGGTTGAACGTTCCGATGAAATGGGAGGTTTTCACCGACTTAGGGCTTCATTGCTTGGATGCCTCGCCCTTGCTGTATGCCAGCATCAAAAGCGGCATGCGCGGCGAGTGGAACGTCAGCGCGGGGTATGACATGACGACAGGAAGCTTTGCAAATTATGTGCTCGGCACTTATATGAGCAACTACCGCACGCGTGTCGTGACCAGCGGAGACGTGCCCCGGCAGGGCGTGTTCCACGTCGGCGCAAGCTATGACTACAAGCGCCCGGTGACGGAACTCTTTATGAGTTTCGGCGCGAACTACAGCTACAGTCACGGCAACATGATGACCGACATGACAATAGCCGACGGCCAATACCTGCTGACATCGGCGTTGCACGACTGGCACGGACAGGCCGTTTCGGCAAATGCCGTGGTGTCGAAGGGCTTTTTCGACCTGCACCTTAAAACCAAGTTGGCGTTGCGCTACACGTTCGGCACAGGCCAACAGCTGTCGGGCGGCGCGGTGACAGGCTATCAGTCCCACGTTTTCCAGGCATCGCCAGAGGTTGTGTTCACGCCGAAATTCGGCACGTTCACATACCGCGCAACATTCACCCTAAACAGGATGAACACCGATGAAATGGACGGAAACAGCCTCTTTGGCTGGCTGCAACGCCTTGCTTACACGCAGACAATCGGCAAGGTTGACATCACCGCCGCGGCCGTACACTACCGCAATGCGTTGCAGTCAGGCAATAACGTGAACACGCTCTTGGCCGATGCTTCGGTGGTATGGCGCTTGAAAAAGGTGCGCCTGTCGGCGGAAGTGCGCAACCTGTTCAACAAACGACGCTACACGGTAACCACTTACAGCGGCGTGATGTCATCGACTGACTGGTATGAGCTGCGCCCGAGGGAGGTGGTAGTTGGTGTGCAGGTGAGGTTGTGAGGGACTAACACCCAGCACCAACGCACCTACGACCCACCAGCCACGAAGGAACGACCCACCCCAACCCTCCCGAAGGGAGGGTGCTTGATGTACTTTTGCCGGTTGCTTGTCCTGCTTTTGCCCATTGGCCTTATTTGTCTTATCAGCCTTATTTGGCCTATTCAATTGAATAAGCCTGATAGGGCAAATAGGGCTGATAAGCCTTTTAGTGAGCGGAAAATCACCTGCCGCTAACCACTTGATAATCAGCGGCTTCGTAAAAGGCCGCCTTTTAGCCTGCAAAAGGGGCCTTTTAGCGTGCAATTTGTGGCCTTTTGGAAGGTAAAAGGCCGTCAATTGCAAAACAGTATGTTTCCAGTTGGTTTTCAATCAGGCGTATACGCTGCGGCCGGTTATGGCTGAATAAAACACGTTCTCAGGTGTTTTTTCTTTGGTTTGTGGCCGATATGTATTGTTTTTAGATAAGACAAGCTGCACGTCGGCAATGAAAATAAAATGTCGTTTCACCCATTTTTATTTTGTATTGCGCTCGGTTTGCATTATCTTTGCATATTAAAAATAAAAACAAAACGGCGTTTTATAAATTTGAAACATCATGGAACAGAACTTCTTAATCTACAATACGCTTACACGTAGTAAGGAACGTTTCGAGCCGCTGCACGCCCCCAACGTGGGCATGTATGTCTGCGGCCCCACCGTTTACGGCGACCCACACTTAGGACACGCGCGCCCCGCCATCACGTTTGACGTGCTCTTCCGCTACCTGAAGCACCTCGGCTACAAGGTAAGGTACGTCAGGAACATCACCGACGTGGGCCATCTTGAGCACGACGCGGACGAAGGCGAGGACAAGATAGCCAAGAAAGCGCGCTTGGAACAGCTCGAACCGATGGAGATTGCACAGTATTACACAAACCGTTACCATGACGCCATGGCCGCGCTCAACGTGCTGCCGCCCAGCATCGAGCCGCACGCCACGGGCCATATCATCGAGCAGGAGGAGCTTGTAAAGCAGATACTTGACAACGGTTTCGCGTATGAGAGCAACGGAAGCATCTACTTCGACACGGCGAAATACAACGAGAAATACCACTACGGAATACTCTCCGGCCGCAACCTTGACGACGTGAAAGACGCCAGCAGGCAGCTTGACGGAGTGGGAGAGAAGCGTAATCAGGCCGACTTCGCACTGTGGAAGAAGGCCCAGCCGGAGCATATCATGCGCTGGCCCAGCCCTTGGAGCGACGGATTTCCGGGCTGGCACTGCGAGTGTACGGCAATGGGGAGGAAGTATCTGGGCGAGCATTTCGACATACATGGCGGCGGAATGGACCTCGTCTTCCCACACCACGAGTGCGAAATAGCGCAGGCCGTGGCGTCGCAAGGCAGCCAGATGGTGAAATACTGGATGCACAACAACATGATAACCATCAACGGACAGAAGATGGGGAAGAGCCTCGGCAACTTCATTACGCTGGAACAGTTCTTTAAAGGAGAGCACGAGCTGCTGTCAAAGGCGTACTCTCCGATGACGATACGCTTCTTCATACTCTCCGCCCACTACCGTGGCACGGTGGATTTCTCTGACGAAGCCCTGCAAGCCAGCGAGAAAGGACTGGCTCGCCTGATGACGGGCATAGCCGACCTGAACCGCATCAAGCCGTCAGCGGAGAGCGACGCGCAGGTTAAGGAGTTTGTTGCCGCCCTGCGTCAGAAGTGCTACGACGCGATGAACGACGACATGCAGACCCCCATAGTAATCAGCAATCTCTTTGACGCTTGCCGCATAATAAACACCGTTCTCGACCACAAGGCCGCAATATCGGCCGCCGACCTTGACGAGCTTGCAGCCACAATGCGCCTCTTCGGGCTTGACATTCTCGGCCTGCGCGAGGCGGAAAGCGGCGGCAGTAAGGAGCGCGAGGAAGCCTTCGGAAAGGTGGTTGACATGGTACTCGACCTCCGCGCCAAGGCGAAGGCCGCCAAAGACTGGGCTACGAGCGACCGCATCCGCGACGAACTGGCCGCCGCCGGCTTCGAGGTGAACGACACAAAGGACGGCAGCGTGTGGCGGTTGCCTTAGCAGACAAGCAGACAAGTGACGAGCAGACGAGGACGTTTCTTTTAGTAAACGGGTAGACAAGTGACGAGAAGACGAGGATATTTGCCATGAAAACGAGTGTTTTTAGAAGTATGAAATATGCGCTTATGGATTTTATCCGTAAGTCAAATCTCCTCGTCTTCTCGTCACTTGTCTGCTTGTCTACTTGTTTCCTTGCTTGCAATTCAAGCAAGAAAACTTATACAATAGGCGTTTCGCAGTGTAGCGAGGACAACTGGCGCGACAAGCTCAACGGCGAACTGCGTGACGCGACGTACCTGCATGACAACGTAAAGCTGCATGTTGTCTCCGCGAACGACAACGACAAGCAGCAAATCGGACAGATAAACGCCTTCACGGACAGGGGCATCGACCTGCTAATAGTGTCGCCCAACCAGGTCAATTCGGTAACTCCCGCTGTTGACCGGGCCTACGACAAGGGCATACCTGTTATCCTTTTCGACCGCAAGACAGGCTCGGGCAAGTACACGGCGTTCGTCGGAGCGGACAACGAAAAGATAGGACATACCATCGGAGAGCACATCGCCACGCGCCTCGGAGGCAAGGGTACGGTGGCCGAAATACGCGGACTTGAAGGCTCGTCGCCTGCAATCGAGCGTCACAGAGGTTTCGTTGAGGCCATCAAGAACTACCCCGACATACATCTTGTGGCCGTAGAAGACGGCACCTGGTTGCAGCAAAGCGGAGCCGAAGCGTTGGACAAGATATTGGCGAAAGGCATTGTGCCGGATTATGTTTTCGCGCAAAACGACCGCATGGCGTTCGGCGCATGGCAGACGGCGAAGCGTCACGGACTGGATAAAAGCATACGTTTTGTTGGCATCGACGCGCTTCCCGGCAAGGACGGAGGCATCCGGTTGGTGCTCGACGGCGTGCTCGACGCGTCGTACATATACCCTACACGCGGCGACATCGTTATGCAGCTGGCTCTCAACATACTTGAAGGCAGGCCGTATGAGCGCGACAACTACATGAAAGCCGCACTCGTAACGAAGGACAATGCGGAAACAATGCTGATGCAGGCGGAGGAAATGAGCCACATCAGCGGTCAGCTTGAGAAGCTTAACGGACGTGTGGACTTCTTCTTCACGCAGTACAGTCACCAGAAAGTTTACTTCATCCTGTGCGCCATAATACTTGTGCTTGTCATCGTGGCGTTTGCCGCTTTCTACCTGATGGTAATGGCAAGGCGGCGCATGGAGCGTGAGGCGGCGGAGGCGAAGATGTCGTTTTTCACTGACATGAGCCATGACCTGCGCACTCCGTTGACGTTGATTGCCGACCCGGTGGAGCGCATTCTCGACGACGAGAACCTTACTTCGCGGCAGAGGCAGATGCTCGGAATAGTCAGAAGGAACGCCGCGCTGCTGCTGAAGCTTGTCGGCGAGATACTGGATTTGCGCAAGATACAGGGCGGAAAGATGGAAATGACGGTGACGGAGTTCAACCTTGCAGCCGCGTTGAGGCTGTGGGTTGACGACTTCAAGCCGCTGGCCGCATCGGGCAAGGTGGCCCTTTCGCTCGAAGCCGGCGACGTGCTGACCGTCAGTGCCGATTATTATAAGGTGGAGCGGATATGCTATAACCTCATCAGCAACGCCCTGAAATATAACAAGCCGGGCGGAACGGTAACCGTAAAGCTTGCCGGACGCGACGGAAAGGCCGTCATCACCGTGGCCGATACGGGTATAGGCATGTCAAAGGGCAACGCCCAGAGGGCTTTCGACAAGTTCTTCCGGGCAGGCTCGGGAGGCGGAGGCACAGGCGTAGGACTGGCCATCGTCAAGGCGTTTGCCGAGCTTCACGGCGGCAGTGTGTCGGTAAACAGCGTTGAGGGTAAAGGCTCCGAGTTTACGGTTGAGTTGCCTTTGAAAGTTGACAAGCATACAAGTGGCAAGCAGACAAGCACATTGCTCGGCCCGACCGAAGGGAGGGAGCCTGATGTGCATACGTCAAAGGCGTGGTTGGAAGATGTTGGAAATACGGTGGATAGCAACGAGCAAGGCATGTCAAGCCCCCTCCCTTCGGGAGGGTTGGGGTGGGTGTCGGGTGTCGATGGTGTGGTGTCAGAGCCTGACGGGGCTGCGGTTTCTCATCCCCTCGTCCTTGTTGTCGACGACAATGCGGAGGTGCGGCAGTATGTTGCGCAGCTGCTTGGCGGCGATTATGACGTGCGTCAGGCCGCCGACGGCAAGGAAGGGCTTGACACGGCGCTGAAAACCGTGCCCGACTTGATAGTGTGCGACGTGATGATGCCCGTCATGGACGGCCTTGAAATGTGCCGCCGTGTGAAAGAAGCCACGGCCACGAGCCACGTGCCTGTAATCCTGCTGACATCCAACGCGCAGGAAAACCAGCGCGCCGAGGGCTACGACTGCGGCGCCGACGCATACATAACAAAGCCCTTCTCAAGCAAAGTGCTGCTCTCTCGCGTGCGCAACCTCCTGGAGAACCGCAAGCGGCTGAAATACGTTTACGCCACGATGGAAGACGGGGAAGAGCACGCCGGGGCAGACCCCGACCGCCAGTTTATGGACGGTTTCCGCCGCGCCGTGGGCGAACACCTGTCAGACTCGAGCCTGAGCGTCGAGACGATAAGCTCTGAACTCGGCCTAAGCCGCGTGCAGATGTACCGCAAGGTGAAGCAGCTTACCGGCCAGTCGCCCGTTGAGATAATCCGCGTTACGCGCCTGAAGAAGGCCGAACGCCTGCTGAAAACCACGCAGATGACCGTCTCCGAAATATCTTACGAGGTGGGTTTCTCGTCGCCTTCGTACTTCTCAAAGTGCTTCAAGGACTACTTCGGGGTGCAACCCGGCGAGGCGCGTGAGACAGTCTGACGTGCCGTCGGCAAGCAGTGGTTTTGCAAAAGAATTGAGAGTTGAGAAGGGAGAATTGATAATTATGATTTGACTTGTCGGCGGACAGCCTCAAAGGTAATCATAATTATCAATTCTCCCTTCTCAACTCTCAATCTAAAAGACGGCAAATCAGGAGGTAAAAGGCCACCTTTTACGCTCCAAAAGGCCGTCTTTTGCAATGTAAAAGGCCACCTTTTGCAAGGCGTTGCGTAAGTGGTTGGTTGTCAAGTATATACCTTGCAGCCTACAAAGGATGTATTACAGCTGTGAAAAATCGTTCAAAACGTATCAAATTTGTTGCATGAACGATTTTTTATACCTGTTGAAATGATATTGCAACGGCAAACATTTCGGGGATTATAACTTTGCGGCGAAAGATTTGACAAATATTGTTTACTAACCAAAAAACACAACATTATGGTAAAGCACATTAAAAGGATGCTGCTAAGTGCAGTGTTCCTCGTTTCAGGTGCGGTGGCGTTCGCCCAGCAGGTTGACGTCAGCGGAACCGTGAAAGACGAGGCCGGCGAGCCTGTAATCGGTGCTACCGTGGCCGAGGAGGGCACGAAAAACGCTACGATAACAGACTTTGACGGCAAGTTCAGCCTGAAAGTGTCGGGCGACAAGCAGCTTACGGTGACCTACATCGGCTACAAGGCCGTGACGGTGAAGGCCGCCCCACAGCTCAACATCGTATTGAAGGAGGACAACCAGATGATGGAAGAGCTTGTCGTTACGGGCTACACCACGCAGCGCAAGGCCGACCTGACCGGCGCGGTGTCGGTAGTCAACATGGACGACATTGCCGACCTTAACGAGAACAACCCCATGAAAGCCCTTCAGGGACGTGTGCCCGGCATGAACATTACGGCCGACGGCAGTCCCGGCGGACAGGCCACAATCCGCATCCGCGGCGTGGGCACGCTCAACAACAACGACCCTTTGTACATAATCGACGGTGTGCCGACCAAAGCCGGGATGCACGAGCTTAACGGAAACGACATCGAGTCGATACAGGTTTTGAAGGATGCGGCGTCAGCTTCAATATACGGTTCGCGCGCGGCGAACGGTGTCATCATCATAACTACGAAGAAAGGAAAGGCCGGACAGCTGAAAATCGACGTTGACGCGTCGCTCTCAGTGTCGCTTTACGCCAACAAACTTGACATACTTAACGCCAAGGAGTACGGTCAGGCCATGTGGCAGGCATACGTGAATGACGGCCAAGACCCCAATACCAACCCTCTGGGCTACCGCTATGACTGGGGTTATGACGCCAACGGATACCCCAAACTGAACGGCATCTCGATGTCGCGCTTCCTCGACTCGGCCAACACAGTGCCATCGGCCGACACCGACTGGGTGGACGAGACGACGCGCACCGGCGTGATACAGAACTACAACGTGGCCGTAAGCAACGGCTCGGAAAAAGGCTCTTCATACTTCTCTTTAGGCTATTACAAGAACCTCGGCATAATAAAGCACTCCGACTTCGACCGCTTCTCGGCGCGCATGAACTCCGAGTACAAGCTAATCGACAACGTGCTTACCGTAGGCGAGCACTTCACTCTCAACCGCACGTCGGAAGTGCAGGCACCCGGCGGCTTCCTTGAGAACGCGCTCCAGTTCAATCCCTCGCTTCCCGTGTATGACATCAACGGCGAGTTCGCAGGCCCGGTGGGCGGCTATCCCGATAGGGAAAACCCCGTTGCGCGCCTCGAACGCAACGCCGATAACCGCTATACGTACTGGCGCATGTTCGGTGACGCTTACATAAACCTGAGCCTCTTCAAAGGTTTCAACATACGCTCAACCTTCGGACTTGACTACGCGCAGAAGAAACAGCGCATCTTCACCTACCCCATAACCGAAGGAAACGTTGCCAACGACAACAACGCCGTTGAGGCGAAGCAGGAGCACTGGACAAAGTGGATGTGGAACGCGGTGGCTACATACAACCTCGAAATAGGCAAGCACCGCGGCGACGTGATGGCCGGTATAGAGCTTAACAGGGAGGACGACGAGTGGTTCTCCGGCTACAAGGAGGACTTCACAATACTCAATCCCGACTTCATGTGGCCTGACGCGGGCGTGGGAACAGCCCAGGCTTACGGCTCCGGGGAAGGATATTCGCTCGTGTCGTTCTTCGGAAAGCTCAACTACACGTATGACGACAAGTACCTCTTTTCGCTTACCGTGCGCCATGACGGTTCGTCGCGCTTCGGAAAGAACAACCGCTACGCCACTTTCCCGTCAGTATCTCTTGGATGGCGCATCAGCCGTGAGAAGTTCATGAAAAACCTTACATGGCTCGACGACCTGAAAATACGCGCCTCATGGGGACAAACCGGTAATCAGGAAATATCCAACATAGCGCGCTACACTATCTATGTGCCCAACTATGGAGTAACGGAGTCGGGCGGACAGAGCTACGGAACGTCTTACGACATTGCCGGGACAAACGGCGGAAGCATACTGCAGTCGGGCTTCAAGCGCAACCAGATAGGCAACGACGACATCAAGTGGGAGACCACAACGCAGACAAACATCGGTCTTGATTTCTCTTTGTTCAGGCAGACTCTTTACGGTTCATTCGACTGGTTCTACAAGAAGACCACCGACATTCTCGTCCAGATGGCCGGCATCGCAGCCATGGGCGAGGGCAGCTCGCAGTGGATTAACGCCGGAGAGATGGAAAACACGGGCTTCGAACTCAACCTCGGCTACCGCAACGAGACGGCATTCGGACTGAAATACGACATCGCCGCCAACATATCGACTTACCGCAACAAGATTACCGCGCTGCCTGCCACGGTGGCGGCGAACGGCACTTTCGGCGGAAACGGAGTGAAGAGCGTCATAGGTCATCCCAATGGAGCGCAAGTGGGATATGTTGCCGACGGCATATTCAAGTCGCAGGAAGAGGTTGACAACCACGCAACGCAGGAAGGAGCGGCGCCGGGCCGCATCCGTTGGCGCGACCTTGACGGCAACGGAATAATCAATGAGGCCGACCAAAAGTGGATTTATGACCCCGTGCCCGACTTCAGTTACGGTCTGAACATATACCTCCAGTACAAGAATTTCGACCTTACGATGTTCTGGCAGGGCGTGCAGGGTGTCGATGTTATCAGCGATTTGAAGAAGGAAACCGACCTTTGGAGCGGTCTTAACATAGGCTTCCTCAACAAGGGAAAGCGCGTGCTTGACGCTTGGACGCCGCAGAACCCCAATTCAAGCATACCTGCCTTGTCGCGTGAAGACGTTAACAACGAGAAGCGTGTGTCAACATATTTCGTTGAAGACGGTTCGTTCCTCAAGCTGCGCAACCTGCAGATAGGTTACAATGTGCCAAAAGAATTCGCCAATAAGCTTAAGATGGAGCGCCTGCGTTTCTACCTCAGCGCGCAGAACTTGCTGACAATCAAGAGCAAGGACTTCACCGGAGTAGACCCGGAAAACCCGAACTTCGGCTATCCGATACCTCTGAACATCACTTTCGGCATCAATGTAGGCTTCTAAAATATACGCTAACCGTAAAATAAAAAAGCAATGAAAAAGTTATTATATACAACCGCTTTGGGGCTTGCCTTGCTCTTCACAGGATGTACCGACTTCCTGGAAGACCAGCTGCCGCAGGGAACTATCGACAACGAACAGCTGAAAAACCCCGAATATGTGGACAATCTTGTCATCTCGGCTTATGCCGGATGGATTTCGGCGGAGGACATCAACTCGTCCTTCTCGATGTGGAATTATGACGTAAGGTCGGACGATGCCTACAAGGGAGGCAACGGAACGGAGGACGGAGACGTGTTCCACAAGCTCGAAATATCACAAGGCATCATGACGACGGACTGGAACATCAGCGACATGTGGCAGCGTCTGTACAACTGCATATCGCGTGTCAACACTGCATTGCAGCAGCTCAACCAGCTTGATGAAAGCTCTTATCCGCTAAAGCAGCAGCGTATCGCCGAGATGAAGTTCCTCCGCGGACACGGACATTTTCTCTTGAAGCAACTCTATAAGAACATAGTCTTTGCCAATGACGAGAACCTTTCGCCCGAGGAATACAACAACCTGTCCAACAGGACGTACTCCAACGACGAGGGATGGCAGCAAATCGCCAACGACTTCCAGTTTGCTTTCGACAATCTTCCTGATACTCAGGCCGACAAGGGACGTCCAACCAAGGCCGCGGCAGCCGCTTATCTGGCCAAGACTTACCTTTACAAGGCATACCGTCAGGATAATCCCGACAACAACGAGGTGACGGGCATCAACGCGGAAGACCTGGAGAAGGTGGTTACTTACACCGAGAGGTCAATCATGCAGGCAGGAGGCTATGACTTGGAGCCTGACTTCCACAACAACTTCCGCCCCGAACCGCAGTATGAAAACGGGTGCGAGTCGCTTTGGGCGATGCAGTATTCGATGAACGACGGCACTACAAACGGCAACTGCAATTGGTCGTTCGGACTCATTGTGCCGAACATTCCCGGTGTGACTGATGGCGGATGCGACTTCTACAAACCGAGCCAGAACCTCGTAAACGCGTTCAGAACCGATGCCGAAGGCCATCCCTATTTCGACACTTTCAATGACAATGACTACGACGCGGCCAATGAAACCGCCGACCCGCGCCTTTTCCTTACCGTTGGAATGCCTGGTTTCCCGTATGAATTCAACTCGAACTACATCATGGACAGGTCGTCAACGTGGAGTCGCAGCAACGGACTTTACGGCTATTATGTCACGTTGAAGCATAATGTTGACCCCGACGGAGAGTACCTTATAAAAGGTGCGTGGTGGGGAACGCCGATGAACCACATCGTAATTCGCTACGCCGACGTGCTCCTTATGCGTGCAGAGGCGCTCATACAGCTTAATGATGGAAGGATTGACGAGGCAGTAAGCCTTATCAACGAGGTGCGCAACCGCGCAAAGCAAAGCACCGGCATGATAGCCAACTACCCTGCTGATTACGGCTGTACGTTCAACATCCAGCCCTACACAGGCTCTTACAACCATGACGAAGCGTTGAAAATGCTGAAGATGGAGCGCCGCCTTGAGCTGGCGATGGAGAGCGACAGGTTCTTCGACCTTGTGCGTTGGGGCGAGGCGAAGGAAGTCCTTGACAAGTATTATGCCGAGGAGGCAGACAACTGCGCGATATATTCCGGCGCGTCGTTCACGAGGAACAAGAACGAGTATCTGCCCATACCGTTCGCCCAAATCAGTGCAAGCAACGGCCATTACACGCAGAATTGCGGCGGATGGTGATATGTTTAACCGACTAAAAAACACATAACATGAAATTATTTGCAAATAAATTAGCGGCCATGTTGTTTGCCGTTGCTGCGGTGTTTGCCGTTGCCGGATGCGACGACGACAACACGTCAGACCTCCGTTTGGACGGGGACGCATGGCTGACGTCCTTCTCTTTGGACGGATATGAAGGCATAATCGACAACACTGGAAAGACTGTTACGGTGGGAGTGCCCGAGACTTACGACGCACGTGCAATGGAAGTTACGGCCATTACGGCATCCGAAGGCGCAACGACATCGATGAATGTCGGCGACGTTGCCGACTTCTCGCTGCCGCAGAGCGTGCGCGTTGTCAACGGCGACGCTTATTTTGAGTACACCGTCAGCGTAAAGCATGACGAGGCAAGGATAACTTCGTTCAGGGCGAACGGTTACATCGGCACAATAAACGAGGCCAACCACACCATTTCCGTGCGTGTTCCAAGCTCGACGGATGTCACCGCCATGACTACGGAAATAACCACGACAGAGGGTGCTACGGTTACTCCAGCATCGGGACAGGCCGTTGACTTCACCAACCCTGTTGAGTTCACGGTAACTTATAACACCGCAACGGCGGTATATACCGTGACCGTAATCAAGTCAGATGCGCCTGGAGCGGTCTACGTCGGACTGCCAGCCACCATTGACGGACTCGGCCCTGAAGAGCGCGCCGCCGCCGACTGGATGCTTCTCAACATTGCAAACTCGCAGTATGTGTCGTTCGAAGACTTGCGCACGGGCAACGTTGACCTTAGCGAATGCAAGCTGATGTGGTGGCACATGCACGCCGATTACGGAATAGACAACATGGACAAGTTTGACGCCGCGGCGCCTTCCGCACTGTCTGCCGTGCCTGCCGTGAAGGAATACTACGACAACGGAGGCAGCCTCTTGCTTTCACGCTACGCCACATACTACGCCGTCAAGCTCGGCGCAACGGCTGACGGAGCCAATCCGAACAACTGTTGGGGCAACGCCGAAGAGAGCGGCGAGACAATAACTTCGCCGTGGAGCTTCTTCGTTGACGGACATGAAGACCATCCGATATACAGCGGTCTGGTGACAACCATCGACGGCAAGCAGGGCATTTACACCTGCGACACAGGATATAACATCACCAACACCACCTGCCAGTGGCACATCGGAAGCGACTGGGGCGGATATCCTACGCTTGATGACTGGCGCAACCTGCATGGCGCGACCGACCTCGGATATGGCGGCGACGGTGCGGTGGTTGTTTGGGAGTACCCGGCCAACGCCGCCGGAGGCAAGATACTCTGCATCGGCACGGGCACGTATGACTGGTATGCGCACGGCGTTGATACTTCAACCGACCGGTATCACGGCAATGTGGCGACGCTTACACTCAACGCAATCAATTATCTTACAGCAGACAAGTAAACAGCAAGACGAGTTACGAGTGGACAAGTCGACAAGTCACAAGCCAACAAATGAACAGGCGATAAGGAAAACTTCCTTGTCTGCTCGTCACTCGTCAACTCGTTACTAACTAACATCAAGAAACGAATTTATGAAGACCATGATATATTCTTTAGCCTTGGCAGCCATGCTGACAGCGTTCACCGGCTGCTCTGACGACGACGACCCGATGCTCACGCAGCGCGACTGGAGCGGCACGACAAACTATTTCGCGCCGACCGACGAGAACAAGGCGGACACATATTACAAACCTTACGTGGGTTATGTGGGCGACCCCATGCCCTTCTACGACCCCGTGGCGCAAGACTTCAAGGTGCTTTACCTGCAAGACTACCGCCCAAATCCGGCAGACACCTACCACCCGATATGGGGCGTAAGCACGAAAGATGCGGCCAGCTATACGTCGCTTGGCGAGGTGATACCTACCGGCACTGCCTCTGAACCCGATGCGGCCATCGGTACGGGCAGCACCGTTTACAACGAGGCTGACAAGCTTTACTACACCTTCTACACCGGACACACCACCGGACTTGAAGTGGTTATGGTGGCGACATCGGCCGATTTCAAGACATGGACCAAGAACCGCGCGCTCCGTTTGCGCGGCAGCGACTACGGATACAGCACCACCGACTTCCGCGACCCGTTCGTTTTCATGGGTGACGACGGCCAGTATCACATGCTTGTGTCCACGATGCAGGGCACAAAGGGCGTGCTGGCGGAGTTCACTTCCGCCGACCTGAAGGCGTGGCAGCACCAAGGCGTGTTCATGACGATGATGTGGGACAGGTTCTATGAGTGCCCCGACGTGTTCAAGATGGGCGACTGGTGGTATCTTGTCTACTCGGAGAAGCATGCGGCAATACGCAAAGTGCAGTATTTCAAGGGTCGCACGCTTGACGAACTGAAGGCAACCACGGCCAACGACGCCGGTATTTGGCCCGACGACCACGAAGGTTTCCTCGACTCGCGCGCCTTTTATGCAGGCAAGACGGCGTCCGACGGCACCAACCGTTACATCTGGGGATGGTGCCCCACACGTGCAGGTGAGGACAACACGGCGGTAGGCGCAAGCCCCAACGAGCCGGAGTGGGCCGGCAACCTGGTTGCACACAGGCTCATACAGCATGATGACGGCACGCTGACACTCGGCCCGGTGGCAGGAATCGACGCTAAATACACAAAGCAGGGCGAGGCCAATGTAATGGAGGAAAGCGAGACAGGAGTGTCTGAAGCCAACGGAACGTACACTCTTACTGGCGACTCTTACATGCTGTTCAGCCGCCTGAACACGCACAACAAGATTTCGTTCACTGTGACTACGGCCTCTGCCGACGACCGCTTCGGCATATCGCTTTGCCGCGGAACAGACTCCGAGAAGTACTATTCAATCATAGTCAATCCCGAAGGCAACGGCCGCCGCAAAATCAACTTCGAAGAAGAAGGCCCGTCGGGCATCGGCTTCATCGACGGCATTGACGGTTACCTGTTCAACGCTCCGGCGGACAATGTGTACAACGTTACCGTCTATACGGACAACTCCGTGTGCGTAGTCTACATCAATGACAACGTGGCTTACACAAACCGCATATATGGAAACCAGAAGAACTGCTGGTCAATAAACAACTATGGCGGCAGCATCGAGGTAAGCAATGTTGACGTGAAGTATTATTAAGCGCGGCAGGGCGTAATGCGAAAGACGGCCTTTTGCAGGCCAAAAGGCCGTCTTTTACCGCCTGAAAGGCCACCTTTTGCACTGCAAAAGACGGCATATTGCAAACCGACTGATAATCAGCTGCTTGCGTAACGGCGGCAAACCGGCATACGTAAGGCCGAATACTGAATATTGAAAAACTGACAACCATGAAACTGAAAGACATTTTTCTTACATTCGCAGTGGCTCTCGCGCCTGCCGCATTGTCGGCGGAGTCGAAACTTACGGTGAGCCATCTGGCCAACGAACAGAATATCGTGGCCGTTACGGAAGCGCAGAAATTCCTGCTGCTGCCCGTACAGGACGACGCGCCCGAAGCCAAGCTGTGCCTCGTCGAGGCCAACATGCCCGTAACGACGACGATGAACGTGCGCCTTGCACGTGAGAGGGTGGACTATTATGTGCCGCTCGACCTGTCGGCTTTCGTCGGCCGCGATGTCAAGGTTGACGTGCAGGGCATGCCTCAAGGCTCGCTCTGCTGGAAGGAAATGCGCCTCTCCGACACGTTCGACATGGGCAACAAGGAGGCCCACCGTCCGCTATATCACCACACGCCGGCCTACGGCTGGATGAACGACCCTAACGGAATGTTCTACAAGGACGGCGTTTATCACCTTTATTTCCAGCACAACCCCTACGGCTCTACATGGGGAAACATGCACTGGGGACACTCAACCAGCACGGACTTGGTGCATTGGGAGTATGAGGGCGACGCCCTTCTACCCGACGCCTGGGGCACGGTGTTCAGCGGTTCGGCCGTTGTCGACAAGGACAACACTGCCGGTTTCGGCCGCGATGCCATAGTAGCTTTCTACACGTCGGCCAAACCTACGCCGTGGGGTGACGCCCAGATGCAGAGCATTGCGTACAGCACCGACGGCGGAAAGACGTTCACAAAGTATGCCGGCAACCCTGTGCTGACGTCTACTGAACGCGACTTCCGCGACCCGAAGGTGTTTTGGTACGCTCCAGGAAAGCATTGGGTGATGATGCTCGCGGTAGGTCAGCAGATGCAAATCTTCACCTCCGATAATCTTAAAGAGTGGAAACACGAGAGCGACTTCGGCCTGAAGCAGGGCGCGCACGGCGGTGTCTGGGAGTGTCCCGACCTCGTGGAACTGCCCGTTGAAGGCACAAACGAGAAGCGTTGGGTGCTCATCTGCAACATAAATCCCGGCGGACCGTTCGGCGGAAGCGCAACGCAGTACTTCGTGGGGACGTTCGACGGCCGGAAGTTCACCAACGAGTTTCCCACCAAGACGAAGTGGATGGACTACGGAAAAGACCACTACGCCACCGTGACTTTCAGCAATGCGCCCGACGGACGCTGCATAGCCCTCGGCTGGATGAGCAACTGGCAGTATGCCGCACAAGTGCCCACGAAGCAGTACCGCTCGGCTAACACCATCGCACGCGACCTCTCCCTGTACCGCAAGGACGGCGACCTGCTGCTAAGGTGTGCGCCTTCAAAGGAGATAGAGGCGGCTCGTGGGGAGAAAAAAAACGTGCCGCAGTTCCGCGTAGGCGATGCTTACAGCATTGAAAACCTGCTCGACGGCAACGGCGGAGCTTACGAGATAGAGCTTGAAATACGCAACAGCGGCGCCGAGAAGCTTGCTTTCACGCTGCAGAACGCCAAGGGCGAGAGCGTCGTTATGTACTACGATGCGGCCATGAGGCAGTTTGTAATGGACAGAACGAATAGCGGCGAGACATCGTTCAGCCGTGACTTCCCGGCCATGACGGTGTCTCCTGCGCCCGGCGGAGACGAGTTTGCGCTGCGCCTGTTCGTCGACCGCTCCAGCATCGAGGCTTTCGTGGACGGCGGAAAGTCGGTAATGACAAACATAGTGTTCCCCTCCGAGCCTTACAACTCGATGAAGTTCGAGGCTGTGCGCGGCTCGTTCACGGTGAAAAAGATGAATGTGTATAAGTTGAAATAAGGTTATAAGGTTGTACGGTTATGCGGTTTTACGGTTTCACTGAAACCTCAAAACCGTAAAACTCCATAACCGTAAAATCTCAAAACCTCATAACCCTATAACCGTAAAACCGTATAAAAATGAACAACAAGACAAATTATATGAAGCTTGTGCCCGTGATGCTCTGCTTCTTCGCAATGGGATTTGTCGACCTTGTGGGCATTGCGTCCAACTATGTGAAGGCCGACCTCGGGCTGAGTGACTCCGTAGCTAACGTCTTTCCGTCGATGGTCTTCTTCTGGTTCCTCATCTTCTCCGTGCCAACGGGAATGCTGATGAACCGCATCGGGCGCAAGAACACGGTGCTGCTGTCGCTCGTCGTCACCATAGTTTCACTCCTTCTGCCGCTCTTCGACGACGGTTTCTACATCATGCTGGCATCGTTCTGCCTGCTCGGAATAGGCAATGCGCTGATGCAGACGTCGCTGAATCCGCTCATATCTACCGTGATGCAGGGCGGAAACCTTGCCAGCACGCTGACGTTCGGCCAGTTCATAAAGGCCATCGCGTCGTTCCTCGCGCCTTATATTGCCATGTGGGGAGCGACGGCGGCCATGCCTTCGTTCGGCTTCGGATGGAAAGTTCTCTTCCTTGTCTACTTCGTTGTGGGCGTATTGTCGGCCCTCCTGCTCTTCGTTACGCCTATCGAGGAGGAGAAAGCAGCTGGTAAAGCGTCGGGTTTCGGCGACTGTCTGAAGCTTCTCGGCAAGCCTATTGTGCTGCTGTCGTTCCTCGGCATCATGTGCCATGTTGGCATTGACGTGGGCACGAACACAACCGCGCCGAAGCTGTTGATGGAGCGTCTGGGCATGACTCTCAACGAGGCGGCCTTCGCAACGAGCCTTTATTTCATCTTCCGAACGGTGGGCTGCCTCACGGGTTCGTTCTTCCTGCGTGTCATGAACAACCGGACGTTCTTCGTAATCAGCGTCAGCATGATGGCGTTGAGCATGGCCGGGATGTTCTTCGGCACGTCGCAGGCGGTGCTTTACGCGGCCATCGCCCTTGTGGGTTACGGCAACTCAAACATCTTCTCGCTTGTATATTCGCAGGCGTTGCTGTCTGAACCCGAGAAGCAGAACGAGGTTTCGGGCCTTATGATAATGGGACTTTTCGGCGGAACGGTGTTCCCCCTCCTCATGGGATTTGCCTCCGACGCCATCGGACAGGCAGGAGCCGTAGCCGTTATGGCCGTCGGCGTGGCTTACTTGTTTACTTATATAAAGAATGTGAAACATTAAACAGACAGCCCCCTCCCGGCCTCCCCGAGGGGAGGAGGGCGGCAATTACTATCTGATACATCCTGTCACCTCCCCTCGGGGAGGCCGGGTGGGGGCTTATATATTCATAATCATGAACACAGACATCATCGTAGGACTGGGCGAAGCGTTGTGGGACGTGTTGCCCGAAGGCAAGAAATTGGGCGGCGCACCTGCCAATTTCGCATATCATGCAGGACAGTTCGGCTTCCGTTCGGTGGCCGTCAGCGCGTTGGGAAAGGACAAGTTGGGCGACGAAACGCTGGCCGCCTTGGACGAAAAGGGGCTTGAATACGTCATGCCGCAGACTCCTTACCCCACGGGAACGGTGCAGGTTACGCTCGACGACGAGGGCGTGCCGACGTATGACATACGCGAGAACGTGGCGTGGGACAACATCCCCTTCACGCCCGAACTTGAGGACTTGGCGCGCAACTGCCGTGCCGTGTGCTTCGGTTCGCTGGCTCAAAGGAACATCGTTTCGCGCACAACCATCAACAAGTTTCTCGACACCATGCCCTCGGGCGACGGCCGACTGAAGATTTTTGACATAAACCTGAGGCAGAATTTCTACACCAAGGACATAATAAAAGACTCGCTCAAGCGTTGCAACGTGCTGAAAATCAACGACGAGGAGCTGGTCGTTATAGGCCGCCTCTTCGATTATCCGGGCCTTGACATGAGCAACAAGTGCTGGCTCATCCTCGGCAAGTACAACCTCGACATGCTTGTGCTTACGTGCGGCGTTAACGGCAGTTACGTGTTCACTCCGGGCAACGTGTCGTTCCAGGAGACACCGCGCGTAGACGTGGTTGACACCGTAGGCGCCGGCGACTCGTTCACAGGAACGTTCTGTGCGTCGATACTTAATGGAATGCCGGTGGCCGAAGCCCACAAGTTAGCCGTCCAGGTGTCGGCATACGTGTGTACGCAGAGCGGCGCGATGCCGGTGCTTCCCAAGGAAATAGTTGAAAAGGTGAGAAGGTGAGAGGGTGAGAAAGTGAGACGACCTGCCAAAGGTGAAAGGGTGAAAAGGTAAAAAGGTAAAACGCTTTTGCCAAAGGTAAAAAGGTGAAAAAGTAAAAAGGTAAGGCGTTTTTGCCAAAGGTAAAAAGACAGGAAAGTAAAAGGGTAATTTCAAAAGACGGCATTTTACACGGTAAAATGCCGTCTTTTACGTTGTAAAAGGTTATCTTTGACAACGCAAAAGGTGGCCTTTTGCAAGCCGTTTTGTAACGTCTTGACAGTCAGGAAGTTGTGGAACGACGTGAAAACTGTATGGAAACCAAGTCAATTACCTATCATTATGAAGCATGTAATACTATCAACCATCGTTGCGGCAGCCGCCGTATGCACCTCGGCAAGCGCCGTTGGGGTGCAGAAGAACATACGCATATCAACCGATGCTACCGACCTTGTGCTGCAAGTTGCGCCCAACGGACGGCTCTATCAGGTGTATTTCGGCGAGCGGTTGCGCCACGAGGCCGACCTCGCCAACCTCGAATGGAGCGTACACGCAGGGTCTGACGGCTCGGTGTCAACGCGCGGCTGGGAGGTGTACAGCGGTTCGGGAAACGAGGATTTCTTTGAACCGGCCGTCTCTGTGACCCACGCCGACGGCAATCCTTCTACCTATTTATATTACGTTTCGTCGGAAACCAAGGCCGTTGACGGCGGCACGCAGACCGACATACGCCTGCGCGACGACAAGTATCCGCTTGAAGTCACGCTGCACTACGTGGCCTACGCCGCCGAGAACGTCGTAAAGACGTGGAGCGAGATACGCCACGACGAGAGGGGAGAGGTGACGCTCAACCGCTACGCCTCCACCATGCTATACTTCAACGAGCCAGAATATTACCTTACGGAGTTCAGCGGCGACTGGGCGAAGGAGGCGCAGATGTCAACGCAGAAGCTCCTGCCCGGCAAGAAGATACTCGACACCAAGCTGGGCAGCCGTGCCGCAATGCAGATGCAACCCTTCTTCCAGCTCGGCCTTGACGGACCCGCCCGGGAGTCGTCGGGGCGCGTGGTGACCGGCACTATAGGCTGGACGGGCAACTTCAGCTTCACCTTCGAGGTTGACAACGTTGGCAACCTGCGCGTCATTCCGGCCATAAACCCGTATGCGTCGGCCTACAAACTGCGGCGCGGAGAGGTGTTCACAACGCCCGAATTCATATTCACCCTAAGCCAAAACGGCGCCGGACAGGCCAGCCGCAACCTGCATTCGTGGGCGCGGAAGTACCAGCTGAAGGACGGAACGGGCACGCGCCTCACCCTGCTTAACAACTGGGAGAACACCGGTTTCCGCTTCGACCAGGACAAACTGGCCGGACTTATGAAGGAGGCCAGCCACCTCGGAGTAGACATGTTCTTGCTTGACGACGGCTGGTTCGGCAACAAATATCCGCGCAATAACGACCGTCAGGGCCTTGGCGACTGGCAGGCCAACGCGGCGAAGCTGCCCGGAGGAATAGCCGCACTTGTCAAGTCGGCCGGTGAAGCGGGCGTAAAGTTCGGCCTGTGGATAGAGCCTGAGATGATAAGTCCTAAGAGCGAGCTGTTCGAGAAGCATCCCGACTGGGCGATACACCTGCCCAACCGCGACGTGTATTACTACCGCAACCAGCTCGTTCTCGACCTAAGCAATCCCGAAGTGCAGGACTATGTGTTCGGCGTTGTTGACCGCCTGATGACTGAAAACCCCGGAATTACCTACTTCAAGTGGGACTGCAACAGCCCCATAACCAACATCTATTCGCCTTACCTGAAGCAGAACCAAGGCCGGATGTACATCGACCACGTGCGCGGAGTGTACAACGTGATGCGCCGTGTGACCGAGAAGTATCCGCAACTGCCCATGATGCTGTGCTCGGGCGGCGGCGCGCGGTGCGACTATGAGGCGCTGAAATACTTTACGGAGTTCTGGCCGAGCGACGACACCGACCCCGTGGAGCGGCTTTACATACAGTGGGGCTTCTCGCAGGTGTTCCCGGCCAAGGCCATGTGTGCTCACGTCACAAACTGGGACAAGTCGTCGTCGGTCAAGTTCCGCACAGACGTTGCCTCGATGTGCAAGCTCGGTTTCGACATCGGCCTGCACCGTCTCACGGCCGACGAGATGGAGTTCTGCCGCCAAGCCGTGGCAAACTGGAAGGAGCTTAGCCCGGTGATAATGGACGGAGAGCAGTATCGCTTGGTGTCGCCGTATGACGGCAACCATGCAGCCGTAAGCTATGTGTCGCAGGACAGGCGGCGCGCCGTGCTCTTCGCATACGACATCCATCCGCGTTTTCAGGAGAAGCTGATGCGCGTAAGGCTGCAAGGGCTTGACCCGGACAAGACCTACACCGTGAGGGAAACAAACCTTATGCCCGGCGAAAAGCCGTCGCTCAAGGCCGAAGGAAAGAGCTTCACGGGCGATTATCTTATGAAAGTAGGGCTTGACGTGTTCGGTTTGGCCGACATGAAAAGCCGCGTCGTCGTGCTGGAATGACACGGATTGGAAGCTCTTATGTAATTTATTGAAAGCCAGTAAGTTATAAACCTTATTGCAAAAGACGGCCTTTCGCATTGCGAAAGGCCGTCTTTTATGCTGTAAAAGGCCACCTTTTGCGATGCAAAAGGTGGCCTTTTACAAATCAGTTGGATGTTTTTTGTTCTATTTTCAGTAAATAACCGTTTCCAAGTGAGGCACTCGGTAATCGTCATTCCGCACTTCGATGCGGAATCCAGAAACTCCCGAAAATGTACAAAATGGTACTAATTGCGTACACTGGATTCCGCATCGGAGTGCGGAATGACGATTACCGAGTGCCTCATTTGACGTTAATTTTATACGATTTTATAATCGTTTTCTCATCCAACAGATTTGCGGATGAACCGCAAAAGGTGGCCTTTTACAAAGTGCCTTTATGCCAACCGTTTATTTCTTTGGCGTTTCAGATAATGAGAAGTCAAGCTGTTTCTTCTCCACATTGGCTTTTGCCACTACGATGCGGACGGGGTCTCCTAACTGGTAACGGTGGTGATGGCGCCGCCCTATGAGGCAGTAGTTGCGCTCGTCGAACTCGTAATAGTCGTCGTCAAGGTCGTGCAGGGGCACCATTCCCTCGCAGTGGTTCTCGTCAATCTCGCAGTATATGCCGTAAGATGTTATGCCGCTGATGTGCGCGTCGTATTCGTTGCCGATTTTGTCGGCCATGAATTCCACCATCTTATACTTGATTGAGTCGCGCTCGGCCTGTGCTGCCACCTGCTCCATGTCGCTCGCGTGCTCGCACAACTCTTCGTAATACTCCTTGTTCGCGCTGCGTCCGCCGTTCTGGTAGCGCGTCAGCAGGCGGTGAACCATTGTGTCGGGATAGCGCCGGATGGGGCTTGTGAAGTGGGTATAGTAGTCGAACGCCAGTCCGTAGTGCCCTATGTTGTGCACGCTGTACTTTGCTTTCATCATGGCGCGGAGGGCAACCATCTCGATAAGGTTCTGCTCGCGGCGGCCCTGGCAGTCGTCCATCAGCTTGTTGAGGCTGCGCGTTATCTCGCCCTTTGTGCCTGCGGTCTTGAGCTTGTAGCCGAACTTCACGGCGAACTCGCGCAGCGTTTCCAGCTTCGTGGGGTCTGGTTGGTCGTGTATTCGGTAAGGCAGCGTCTTGGCCTTCTGCCCCTTTTTCACCTTGCCCACGCTCTCGGCGACATACCGGTTGGCAAGGAGCATGAACTCCTCGATGAGCTTGTTAGCGTCTTTCGACTTCTTGAAGTAGCAGCGTATGGGCTTGCCTTTCTCGTCAACGTCGAACCGCATCTCCTCACGGTCGAACTTAACGGAGCCGTTCTTGAACCTTGCGGCGCGCAGCTTCTTGGCTATGCGGTCGAGCGTTATAAGCTCGTCGGCGTATTCGCCGCGGTAACCGCCGGGTCCGGCAGGCGGCGCAGGCTCGCCCGTTCCTTCCTTCACGCCGTTGTCTTCGAGTATCTGCTGCACCTCTTCGTAGGCGAAGCGGCGGTTGCTTTTTATCACGGCGTGAACCAGCCGCCATGACTTCACCTCGCCGTCGCCGTCGATATTGAACACGGCACTGTACGTAAGCTTCTCCTCGTCGGGGCGTAGCGAGCAGATGAAGTTGCACAGCCGTTCGGGCAGCATTGGTATAGTGCGGTCTACGAGGTAGACGCTCGTGGCGCGTTTCTGCGCCTCCTTGTCTATGATAGAGCCTTCGGTGACGTAGTGTGACACGTCGGCGATGTGTACTCCCACCTCCCACAGGTTGTCGGCCAGCCGCCTGATGGAGAGCGCGTCGTCAAAGTCTTTCGCGTCATGCGGGTCAATCGTGAATGTGGTTACGTTGCGGAAGTCCTCGCGCTCCTTGTAGTCCTGCTCGGTGATTTCGGCCGAAATCTTCTCGGCGGCTTCCTCTACGCGCTTCGGGTATTTGTAAGGCAGGCCGTATTGCGCCAGAATGGAGTGCATCTCAACGTCGTTGTCGCCCTGTTCTCCGAGCACGTCAACCACTTCGCCTATGATGTTCTTGTTGTCGCCTTCCGGCCATCGGGTCACTTTTACAACGGCTTTTTCGCCCGTCTTGCCGCCTTTGAGCTTGTTCTTCGGCAGTATTATGTTGTTGGCGAAGACGTTGCCGTCGGGCACAAGGTAGGCGAAGTCGCGCTCCACCTTGAGCCGCCCTACGAACTGGTCGCGTGCGCGTTCAAGTATTTCGGTCACCATGGCCTCCTTGATGTGCTTCTGCCGGCGTGCCATGAAGGTTACGCGGACGCGGTCGCCCGTCAGCGCCGACAGCGAGTTGCGCTCCGCTACGAACACCGGCTGCGTGCCGTCGTCGGGCACAAAGCTGTTCTTCCCGTTGGGCTTGCGTATGAACCTGCCCTCCTGCACCTGGCCTTTCAGGTTGAGCTTGTACGAGTTTTCTCCCGTCTTCACAAGGATGTCGTCCCACGCCATGTCCTCGGTCATCTCTACGGCCTGCATCTTCGCCGGGTGTGTGTTCAGTCTCAGTTCCTTGAATATCTGTTTGAAGCTGAACTGTTTGCCGGGATTTCTCATGAACAGGCTTTGCAGCATGTCGGCCAGCTTGTTTTTTGTCAGCCTTTTCTTGTCTTTCTTTTCTTTCATAAATTATATGTGTTTCTTTTGTTTTGGAGGGCTGCCTGCGGTGCGGAAGGCCTCCGCATTTTCTGCGAAGATACGAAAATAATTGTATATAAGGGTAGTATGTTATGATTATTTTGCAAAAAATCGGCATGGCACTAACACCCGACGACCCACCCCAACCAAAGGGATAACCCACCCCAGCCCTCCCGAAGGGAGGGAGCCTGGTTGCCTGTCGCGGTTTTGAATTATAGGTCTTATAAGCCCTATATGGCCTATTCAGCCGGTGAAAGGGCATGGCTTAGGTTATTCTCGATTTCCGGTGGTATTCCAAAAGATGCCCTTTTGGAAGGTAAAAGGCCACCTTTTAGCGTGCAAAAGACGGCCTTTTGCAGCCTAAAAGACGGCCTTTTGGAATGCCGTTTGTAACTTGCTGGTTTTCAGTAAGTTGTGGATTTCTTGAAAAAGGACGCACTTGTTGCCGAAAATTTACTATCTTTGCAAACTGTAAATGTGATTTCTGAAAACCTAAACCTAAATAACACACATTATGGCATACAAACGCATGACGGCGGCCGAGGCTGCCGCATTGATACAGAACGGCCAAAACATAGGTCTTAGCGGCTTCACGCCGGCCGGTACGGCGAAGGCGGTTACACACGAGCTGGCCAAGAAGGCGCAGGCCGAGCACGAGGCCGGACGCGAGTTCAAAATAGGTCTCTTCACGGGAGCGTCGACAGGGCAGAGCGCCGACGGCGACCTCTCGAACGCGCAGGCCATAAAGTACCGCGCGCCGTACACCACCAACCCCGACTTCCGCCGCCACGTCAACGCAGGCGAAATAGCCTACAACGACATACACCTGAGCCAGATGGCGCAGGAGCTTCGCTACGGCTTCATGGGTCAGGTGGACTGGGCCATTCTCGAAGTGTGCGACATCGACGAGGGCGCCGACACCTGCCGTGCATACCTTACGGCGGCAGGCGGCATCAGCCCCACCGTGGCGCGGCTGGCCAAGCACGTCATCCTGGAGCTTAACCACTTCCACAGCCCGGAAGCGAAGTACCTGCACGACGTGTACGAACCGCTCGACCCGCCCCTGCGCCAGCCCATCCCCATCACGCATGTGAGCGACCGCATCGGCACGCCTTACGTTGAAATAGAGGCCAGCAAGGTGGTGGGCGTGGTTGAATGCGACATCGCCGACGAGGCGCGCGCTTTCAAGGCGTCAGACCCGATAACCGACCAGATAGGGCACAACGTGGCCCAGTTCCTGCTATCCGACATGAAGCGCGGCATCATTCCGCCGTCGTTCCTTCCGCTACAGAGCGGCGTGGGCAGCACGGCCAACGCCATACTCGGCGCCCTCGGACATGAGAAGAGCGTGCCAGACTTCAACGTCTACACAGAGGTTCTTCAGGACAGCGTCGTAGGAATGATGCTCGAAGGCCGCGTAAAGGACGCTTCGTCCTGCTCGCTGACCGTCTCAAACGAGTGCCTCAAGCAGATTTACGACAACATTGACTACTTCAAGCAGCATCTGACGCTGCGCCCCAGCGAGATATCCAACTCTCCCGAGGTTATCCGCAGGCTTGGAGTAATCGCCATCAACACCGCCATCGAGGTTGACATCTACGGCAACGCCAACTCTACCCACATATCGGGCACGAAGATGATGAACGGCATCGGCGGCTCGGGCGACTTCGAGCGCAACGCCTACATCAGCATATTCACCTGCCCGTCGACGGCCAAGAACGGCCTGATTAGCTCCATCGTGCCGTTCGTGAGCCATCAGGACAGCTCCGAGCACGACGTCAACGTAATCGTTACGGAGCAGGGAGTGGCCGACCTGCGCGGCAAGTCGCCGGCACAGCGCGCCCAGCTCATCATTGAGAACTGCGCCCATCCCGACTACCGTCCGCTGCTGCGCGACTACCTCGCGCTGACCAAGGGCGGGCACACGCGCCACAGCCTGACCGCCGCCTTTGCAATGCACGACACGCTGGCACGCAAGGGCGACATGCACTTGACCGACTTCTCGGAATATATTAAATAAGGTGAGAGGGTGAGAAAGTGAGAAGGTGAGAAAACATAATACTTCAAATCAAAACTGAAGTCCTGTTTTCTCACCTTCTCACTTTCTCACCCTCTTGCCTTCATCCCGTTTTTGCTGTTGCCGAAAAACAGGAAATCAATAGGTAAAAACAGGAAAACTTTATATGTATTTTAGTTTTCTAAGTTTTTATTACGTTACCCGTAAACAGGTGTTCATAGCGTTTTTGTTAATTTTGTGGCGACAAACCATATCAACGGAACGCTTATGATGAAACTTGTACGCACCTTGGCGAAGGTGTTGCTCACACTGACCTGCAACACTGTGACTGCCGCTGCGCATACAGAAAAAGACACTTTGCTCATCGACGACAGAACCGAGACGTGCGACACCGTGCCCGACAGCCTGGCATTGGCCGCCAAGCCACGGGCTAACATCTATGACCTGCCTTATTCAACCAGGACAAGCTGCCCCGACTGGAAGCGCCTGTGGCTCAACACAGGTGTGCTTTTCGCCGGCGGAGTGGCTACGCTGGGAGTGCTGCAGCTGCTGCCCGAGAACGCAACGGCGTGGAACAAGGAGCGCATAACGTCGATACCTTTCTGGAAACGGTGGAGCTACCACGTGAGCCGCGGCCCCGTGTGGGACGGCGACAACTTTGTTTTCAACTACATACTGCATCCGTATGCCGGTGCGGTTTACTACATGGGAGCGCGCAGCCTGGGCTTCAACAGGCTCGGCTCGTTCCTGTATTGCACGGCCATATCCACCGTTTTCTGGGAGTACGGGATAGAGGCTTTCATGGAAAAGCCGTCGATACAGGACCTCATATTGACCCCGCTGTCGGGTCTCCTGTTGGGAGAGGTGTTTTATAAGCTTAAACGCAGGATTGTGAGCGACGGCTACCGGCTGTGGGGTTCGCGCGCATGGGGCAACATTGTGGCCTTCCTCATCGACCCCGTGAACGAGGTTATAGGCCTGTTTGCCGGCAATCCGTGCCGTGAGGCGTTGAAGCGCAAGAGCCGTGTGACGGTAAGTTGCACGCCGTGGGCGGTGCCTATGGACGGCGGCTCGTTCGGCCTTACGGTGAGCGTGATGATGTGAGGCTTTGCAAAAGGCCGTCTTTCGCCTTGTAAAAGGTGGCATATTGCGCGGTAAAAGACGGCCTTTTGGAATGCGAAAGACGGCCTTTTGCAAGGCGGCTTGCTTTTGGGCGGCGTGAAGCAGGCTGCCGGCTGTGGGCTGACCGGCGTTGTAATAAAATTGAAACAATTATCCATTAATCTTTACAATATCGGCTAATGTCGAATATTTTACTTAACTTTGCGCCCGTTTTACAGACGTTCAAGACAGAATGAAGAAGTTATTGGTTACAGGTGCAAGCGGCTTTATAGGCAGTTTTATCGTCGAGGAGGCTCTCAATCGGGGCTTTGAGACGTGGGCGGCTGTGCGCAAGGGCAGTTCGAGGCGTTACCTTCAGGACGGGAGGATACGCTTCGTCGAACTCGACTTCGACAACCCCGACGGCCTGCGCGAGCGGCTTTCAGGCATCGGTTTCAACTATGTAGTACACGCGGCGGGCGCAACCAAGTGCCTGCACGCTGACGACTTTTTCCGTACCAACACGCAAGGCACCGTAAACCTGGCTTCTGCCTTGATGGACGTCTGCCCCCGGCTGGAGCGCTTTGTGTTCATAAGCAGCCTCAGTGTGTGCGGCCCTGTAAGGGAAAAGCAGCCTTACACCGACATCACCGCTGCCGACACGCCGCGTCCCGACACTGCTTACGGGCGCAGCAAGCTCGAGGCCGAGCGTGCCCTTGACGCCCTTGAGGGCTTCCCTTTCATAGTGTTGAGGCCTACGGGAGTGTACGGACCGCGTGAGAAAGACTACTTCATGATGGCCGAGAGCATAAAGAAGCATGTTGATTTTGCCGCAGGGCTGCGTCCGCAAGACCTCACTTTCATATATGTGAAGGACCTTGTGGATGCCGTCTTCCTGGCTCTTGACCGTGGCAAAATAGGCTCGCGATACCTTTTAAGCGACGGCAATGTATATTCGTCGCGTGCATTCAGCGACCTCATACGCCGCGAACTCGGCAACCCCTGGCTGCTGCGCATTAAGGCTCCGCTGTGGCTTCTGCGCGTGATAACAGCCTTGGGAGAGGCCGCAGGTAGGCTTACGGGGAGCATGACCGCGCTCAACAACGACAAGTATAAAATAATGAAGCAGCGCAACTGGCGGTGCGACATCAGCCCGGCAACCGCCGAACTTGGGTTCAGTCCGCGTTACGGACTGGCCGAAGGGGTGCATGAGGCCATCGCATGGTACAGGGAAAACGGCTGGCTTTGAGGCTTCTACGGTTATGGGGTCATGCGGTTTTACGGTCATACGGTGCATAAACATCATGCCGACAGCCGTAAAACCCCATAATTCCGAAACCTCATAACCCAACAACCCCATAACCGTATAACCCTAAAACCTCACAACCCCATAACCGCATAACCCTAAAACCTTACAACCGTATAACCTCATAACCCAACAACCCCATAACCTCATAACCCTAAAACCTCACAACCGTATAACCGAATAATAACAATGATAAAGTTCATCAAGCAGCTTTTCGCCGTAGAAAAGCATCCGCACAAGGGCCTGCTGGCCATGGAGTGGGTGATGGTAGGATACTTGGTGCTTACCCTGCTGATAGTCTTCTTCACATATACAAAGGCCGAAAACCCCAACGAAATGATTTGGGGGCGTGTCCGTGTGGCGGCGATTACAGCCGGCATGTGGGCGGTCTACCGCATGATGCCGTGCCGGTTGACGCTGTTCTTGCGCATAACGGTGCAGCTGGCGTTGCTCGGATGGTGGTATCCTGACACTTACGAAATAAACCGCATGCTGCCCAACCTCGACCATGTGTTCGCCCGGTGGGAGCAGGACTTGTTCGGATGCCAGCCTGCCTTGCTGTTCTGCGAGGCCATGCCGTGGCCCTTTTTCAGCGAGCTTATGAGCATGGGATATGCCGTTTATTATCCCATGATTGTAGTGGTGGTGATATTTTATTTCCTGTACAGGTACAAGGACTACGAGCTTGCGGCGTTTGTAGTGCTTGCGTCGTTCTTCGCCTACTACCTCATTTACATCTTCCTGCCGGTCACGGGGCCAACTTTTTATTACGAAGCGGTGGGCATAGACAATATCGTCAACGGCGTTTTCCCCGACGTGGGGTATCATTTCAACTACATCCAGGACTGCCTCGCCACGCCGGGATATACTGACGGAGTGTTCTATCAGATGGTTGAGAGCGCCAAGGCGGCCGGCGAGCGTCCTACGGCGGCGTTCCCTTCGAGCCATGTAGGCATAAGCACGGTGCTCATGCTGCTGGCCTGGCGCACCGGCAACCGCCGTTTCTTCTACATCCTGTTGCCGTTCTATGTCCTGCTGTGCCTGTCTACCGTGTACATACAGGCTCACTATGCCATCGACGTGTTGGCAGGATGGGTTACCGGAGTGGCGCTCTATTTCGCACTGATGTGGGTGGGGAAGAAGGTGTGCCGTTGAAGTCTTTTGGGGAAGTTAGAGAATTTAGAGAAGTTAAAGAAGTTATAGCCAAATGCCTTGTTGCTTAGCCTGGCACAGGTAATGGCTATAACTTCTTTAACTTCTCTAACTTCTTTAACTCCCTAAAAAGGCATCTTTAACTACAAAAATGAACTATATAAGGCCAAAATCCATTATTTTTGCAGCCATGACAACGCTTAAATCATTCATCGTCTTTATGCTTGCCATGCTTCTGCCGGCGGTCGCCTGCGCCCAGAAAGGCGGGGAAAAGGACGGCGTGAAGCCTGAAGACAGGGAGGTGGACATGGACAACCCGACCTTCGTGCCTAACGTAAAGGTGGGCAAGGTGCTTGTCGACGGCGACAGCATACAGTACGTCGAGCTGAACAACGTTTACGTTTATCCGCAGCCGGTGTTCAAGAACGCCAAGCGGCGCGCGGCCTACAACCGCCTTGTTTACAACGTGAAGAAGGTGCTGCCGATAGCGAAGGAGGTGAACAAAATCATCATAGAGACTTACGAATACCTGCAGACGCTGCCCGACAAGCGTGCGCGCGACGAGCACATGAAGCGCGTCGAGGCCGACATCATGCGCCGATACAAGCCGAGGATGAAGAAACTGTCGTATTCGCAGGGCAAGCTCCTCATCAAGCTTGTCTACCGCGAGTGCGACTCTTCGGCGTATGACTTGATACGGGCGTTCATCAGTCCCGTGCGCGCAGGCTTCTACCAGGCCTTCGCCTGGGCGTTCGGCGCAAGCCTGATGAAGAAGTATGACCCGGAAAAGACCGACCGCCTGACCGAGCGCGTGGTGCTAATGGTGGAGTCGGGGCAGCTCTGACGGCAGCTGCATCGGCACCAGCCACAATACCGTAGGCGGCCTTTCGTTTTGCGAAAGGCCGCCTTTTGCGTTCTAAACGGCCATCTTTTACAATGTAAAAGGCCGTCTTTTGGAAGCTAAAAGGCTACCTCTTTGTAACTCGTTGGCAATCAGTTTATTACTAATGGCTTTGCGGCTGTTGGCAGGATAGGCCGTATAAGCCTTATAAGACCTATACTCACGTATCGGCGGATTTGTAATCCGCCGCACTGAACTGTTGCTGATTTGTAGTCAGGTAACCGTAAGGGCATGCATTATCGACAGATTGCAAATTCGCAATCTTATAAAACGCGGATTGCAAATCAGTACGGGCATGTGTGTTCAATTATGGTCAATTGATAACAGGTAATCAAGCTCCCTCCCTTCGGGAGGGTGGGGTGGGTATTAAAAAACTGCGTTTTTCGTTTGTCATTGCGCTCGCCTTTCACTATCTTTGCCGCATGATTATGACTCGGAAAGACTATATTGAACGGGCTGTAGGCCTGCTACGGCGGCTCATTGCCACTCCTTCGGTGAGCCGTGACGAGGCTGCCGCTGCGTCAATCGTTGAGGACGAGCTGCGCGGTTACGGCTTCGAGCCGCGGCGCGAGGGTAACAACGTGTGGGCGGTAAGTCCGCATTACGACGGCGGCAAGCCCACGCTGCTGCTCAATGCGCACGTGGACACGGTGAAGCCTGTTGCCTCATGGACGCGTGACCCCTTCTCGCCCGACATCTCGGAAGGCCGCCTTTACGGTCTCGGCAGCAACGACTGCGGCGGCGGACTTGTGGCTCTCATGCAGGCGTTCAGCCACCTTTCGCGGTCGGAACAGCCGTACAACCTTGTATATCTCGCCTCCGCCGAAGAGGAGGTTTCCGGACAGAACGGCATCAGCCGCGCCCTGCCGATGCTGCCGGAAATCGACATGGCGGTGGTCGGCGAGCCGACAGGCATGCAGCCGGCGGTGGCCGAAAAGGGACTGATGGTTGTCGATGCGGTGGCTCGCGGACGGTCGGGGCACGCCGCGAGGGGCGAGGGCGTGAACGCCATTTACATAGCGTTGGACGACATCGCGTGGCTGCGCTCGTACAGGTTCGACAAGGTAAGCCCCCTGCTTGGCCCCACGCTGATGACCGTAACCATAGTGAACGCGGGCACGCAGCACAACGTCGTGCCCGACGAATGCCGCTTCACGATAGACATAAGGACTAATGAGTTTTATCGGAACGAGGACGTTTTCAACTTCCTGAAAACCAAAATGAAGAGCGAAATCAAGGCGCGCTCGTTCCGCCTGTCGTCGTCCGGCGTGCCGACGGACAATCCCGTGGTGCGCCGCTGTACGGAAATGGGGATGACGCCGTTCGGCTCTCCCACGCTGTCAGACCAGGCCCTGATGCCTTTCCCGTCGCTGAAGCTCGGGCCGGGAGAGTCGTCGCGCTCGCATTCCGCCGACGAGTATATCCGCATCAGTGAGATTGGCGACGCAATAAATACCTATATCCGTCTGCTCGACGGCCTCGAGCTTTGACGTGGCCGGCAGTCTGAAAAACGTTTGCCGGGAGCTGGCCTTGCGCCAACTCCCGGCAAATGTCGTTTTAACCGTCAGCCGTTGGCGGCGGTTAAAGTGAAATCTTTATTGTTTCAAAGCTGTTGCCCGTCTTTACCTTTACGATGTATATGCCGTGCTGAAGCCCTTTGAGCGAGGTCGATGTGCCGCCGTTGCGCACGTCCATGACCGTCCGCCCCGACATGTCGAGCACTGTCACGCCATCGTTTCCGCCGGGGGTTATTATGCTTTCGCCGTCAAACGACGCTTCTGCCATGCCTCCGCCGGCTTCCGTGACTGATATTCCTGAAGCCAGGTCGGGCGCGATGCGCGCCACGGCCGAGTTCAGCACGTTGCACCGCAGACGGTCGTCGGGGTCGTAGTATGCCACGAACGCCACCACGCGGAGCATGCCCATGTCCCACTCTTCGGGCAAATCGGCCGTGTAGCTTGCGCTGAATCCGTTGTCGGTGTCAATCTCGTCGCCCCATGTCGGCGTGAGGCTGCGGCGCGCAACGTGGCGGTGGTAGAAACTGCCTGCCGCTCCTGACTGTGTGGTTGAGAACACGCTGTCTTCTGTCAGGAACACGTAGAGCCTCGGCTTGTCCGTCCTGTTCTGTTGTATCAGCGTCTTTCCGTCCACCGTTACTTCAAGTCGGCGCGCCTCGCGGTCGAGGTTGTGGCTGATGTTCACTTCCGCCATGGCGGGCACGTTGTTGGCTTCGTTGTATGCTGCGCGCAGGTAAGCCTCGCCAATTCCTGCTATTGGGCTTTCATCGGTGTACAGTGTCGGCAGGTTGTCGGCAAAGCTTGTGCGGTCAAGCATCATCGCCGGGGCGTACAGTCGTGTAGGCGGATAAAACCATTCGTACTCCTTGCTCTCGTCAATAGTAAATTCGTCTTGGTAATATCCGGCGTGATGTCCAATCTCGATGACGTTCTCCTTGTCGCCGAAAGCCCTGTGAATGGCCTCGTGGGCGTTAGGACAGTTGGAGCAAAGCTCGGTGGAGAACACTTCGAAAAGCACGTTGCGCTGCACAAACTCGTCAAGAGCTGTCACGGTTCTTGCCTCCGAAACGTTGTCTGACGGGTCGGCATCAGCCTCGCCGTTAACGGCCGACAGGACGAGCTGCACGTTCTTTTCGCCAGTAGTGTTGAGGCTTATTCCGTTAAGGTTGAATGTCCCCTCCGTGCGGTATGCTGTGCTTTCCACGTCCACTGTCTCTTCGCCTGCCGCCTCGCCGTCAACCATGTAGGTTACGGTGAGCCTGTCAACATTGTCAAGTCCGAGGTTGCTGAACTCGCCGCTGGCAGCCAGCGGCTCTCCCGTCAACGTGTAGCCGGGCAACGTTATGTGTCCTATGCTGACGTTGTTGCGCGGCAGATTTCCGCCTGTTACCGTCGCATAGAGTGACGCGCTGTATATGTTTGTGTATTCGTTCCAGCCTCCGTCCCCTTGAAGGATGTACTCTTCGCCGTCAATGAAGGCGTTGCTGTAGCTTAGGTAGTTCTGCCCCGTCATCTCGTATCCTATGTAAACGGCGCTTCCGTCAATCTCGAACGGTGTGTCGAGGGTTATCTTGTTCCATCCTCTCGACACGCCTTTGACGTCCTGCTGGTAAAGAGGCTCGGCGTCGAGGCTGGTGGTTATGAACACTTTTACTTCCGTTTCGTCAGACCTGTTGAAGAAACTTACGTTGATGTCGGTAATCTCGCAGCCTGCATAAGCCTGCATCGTGGTGGCCGGGAAGTAGAGTGCCGAGCCGCCCGTGGCGCCTTCTTTTACTTGTATGAACGTGACGCTGTTGCCTTCGTAGAAGCCAAGCTGCATGCTCTCGTCGGCCGATGAGGGCAGAGATGCAAAGACCGCAAGCATCAGGCTTACGGTCTTTGTCGTTATGTTGCATAAAAAACTCATGTCTCCAAGTTTGAATTTTACCGTGCAACCTTGAATGTCTTTGTTCCGTCGGCTGTCGTGACTTTCACTATGTATGCGCCTGCCGGCTGGCTGCCAAGGTTGAACGCCTTGCCCTGTCCGCCCGTGTCGATGAGCGAGCCTTGTGCGCTGTAGATGTCGGCGCGGGTGTATTCGCCGTTCACATACAGCATTCCGCCTGTGTAGTCAATGTCAACGGTGCCCCTGATGGCGTCGATGCGGTCAACGCCTGACGGCGTAACGTCTACGAGCAGTGCAGGAGCGTTGGCCGTTCCGAAGCCCATTGCTACCATGCTTCCGCCCACAATTACCTTGCCGTCTTCGCTGCAGTCGAGCGTATAGGGCAGCGAGCCTGTGCTCTGCGAGTACCTGTTGCCGTTGATGTCGCCGCAGGTGAGCTGTGTGGATACGTACTCCAGCTTGCCGTCGGCAGTGTAGACAAAGTATTTTGTGTTCATGTCGTCATCCTGGAAGTAGCCGTATATGTTGCCGTTGCCGTCGATGCTGCTGCATATTCCGCCGTTGAACGTGTATGTGTTGTCGTTCGCGCAGTCGAACAGCTGCATCAGTTTGCCGTCACGTATGAACGCGGGGTTCTGCCCACCGGTGGCCGACGTGTTGACGCCTGCTATGGTGTTGCCGTCGTTGCTGATGTCCCATACGAAGAATGTTGTGTATTCCACTTCGCCTTCAACGGTCTCGAACTGGCCTGTCTCCTCGTTGAACAGCATGCTTTGGCCTGCCGCTCCGAGGTCGCGGTATTCGTCTGTGAGGCTGTACATGAAGCCGTTGAGCGTCCAGCGTACAGGAAGCAGCTGCACTCTCTCAATCGTTCCGCCGACCGGAGACTCCACTTCGCCGAGCGAAATGTACACATGTCCGACTATGTACTTGCCGTCCGGTGTGATGGCACGTGCGTTGTCGATGCCCATTCCGCCCTGTGAGTAGCTTTCAGAGAAATCATCGGGTACCGGGAGTACTGAAAATTCGCCTTCCTGCATGTACGCCGGGCGCATGCCGTTTGTCATGCTGCTTTCATAACTGCCAACGGCCGTGCCGTCGTTTGCAACGTCGTGCAGGAAGATTTTTCTGTTATAATCGGTATTTACGAGTGTGATGGTGCTTGGGTTGCTTTTGTCCCACATGAAAGTAGTGTACATTATCTGGTCATCATATCCAACGGCATACTGCCCGTTGGCCGAGACTTTGTTGAAAGCTCCGAACAACACCTCGTTGTCATACCCGTCAGCGTCAGTCCATTTTGTGTCGGCGAAGTTGTAATAAGTGTGGTTTGTTAAATCTTGGGCGTAAACTTTGCCCCCACCAATGGCTGCCAATGCCAAAGCGACAATAAGTAGATTTTTTTCATGATACGTGGTCTTCGTCCCTGTTTTTTACTTTTCACCGCGGGCGGAGCGGGACTTTTTAACTTCGTCCGACGGTGTTTCCCGTCGCAGCTTGTATATGTTTGGCTGTTGTTTGACGTTTGCTTGCAAAAGTAACGTTTTTTGTAGGAAAAGCAAAAAAATAAATTCTGATTTTTTTACAGTTGTCTGAAAAAATGCGATTTGTCACCTTTTACCGTATAAAAGGCCACAAATTGTATGCTAAAAGGCCGTCTTTTGTAATGTAAAAGACGGCCTTTTGCAATGTGTTGTAAATCAATGTGTTGCGTGACAGCTTGCGCATGCCCCTCCCGGGCGGCCTTTTCCGGCGCCTGCTTGCGGAAACGGGGCCTGCCGCAGGTGCTTACTTCACTTCCCAGATGTCGTTCGTCTCAAGCAGTTCGGTGAAGTTGTGGTACTTCTTCTTTCCCTTCACCTCCTCGATTTGCTCGTGTACGGCATCCTCGTATGTCGGGGCTTCCACGTCACGGATAACGCCTAAGGCTACGGGGAATCCGTGTTCGTTGTCCATCATGGCGAGTTTCAGCTGCAAGGTGTTGTCCATGCAGTGCGCGTCATGCACGAGGATGTCGTCCAGCGTAACGCCGTTTTCGCCGATTTTCACCACTTTCAGTCCGAAGCCTTCCTGCATGAGTCCGTACTCGTTGTTCTCTCCGAACACCAAAGGCTGGCCGTGGCGCACGTAGATTGCGTTCTTTGCGCGGCCTTCCTTCTTGTAAATGGAGTCATAGCAGCCGTTGTTGAAGATTACGCAGTTCTGCAAAATCTCGCATACGGAAGCGCCCTTGTGGTTGTAGGCGGCCTTGAGTATTTCTACCGTACCTTCGGCGTCGGTGGCTACGGCGCGTGCGAAGAAGTGGCCCCTTGCGCCGAAGCACAGCTCGGCGGGCAGGAAGGGGTCTTCAACTGTGCCGTAAGGCGACGACTTGCTGACGAAGCCGCGCGGCGACGTAGGCGAGTACTGGCCTTTCGTCAGTCCGTAGATGCGGTTGTTGAGCAGTATGACGTTGATGTCGATGTTGCGCCTCATGGCGTGTATGAAGTGGTTTCCGCCGATGGCAAGGCCGTCGCCGTCGCCGCTGATTTGCCAGATGGCGAGGTCGGGGTTGGCTACTTTCGCGCCCGTGGCAATGGCCGCGGCGCGCCCGTGGATTGTCTGCATGGCATACGTGCTGACATAATACGGCAGTCGGCTTGAGCATCCTATGCCTGAAATCACGGCTGTCTGATACGGCGGAACGCCTATTTCCGCCATTGCCTTGTGCAGGGACGCGAGGAAGAAATGGTCTCCGCAACCGGGACACCAGCGCGGTTGTCCCTTCTTATAGTCTTGGGCTGTGTAATTCATTGCTTGTATGTTTTTAGTCGTTAAAGGATTTATTGTAGTTGAAAGAGTTAAAGCCAAAACCTTTGTCTGCGGTTTTCATCGATAAGACCGATAAGCCGGATAAGGCTGATATGCCGCATCTGAACTTGGCGGTCATTTCTACTTACTCCTCTACTCCTTCTCTCCTTTACTCCTTTTTTTACTCTTAACTCTTGATTATCTTAGTGAACGCCTTTACAAGTTCTTCCACAACGAAGGGCTGTCCCTTAACCTGGTTGAACTGGTAGGGGGCGAAGTCGTCAATCTTCATGCGCAGATAGCCGGCGAACTGGCCGAGGTTCTGCTCGGCAACAACCACCTTCTTATACTTGGTAAGCACGTGGGCGGTGTTCTTCGGCAGCGGGTTGATGTAGCTGAAGTGCGCCAGAGCCACCTTGTTGCCTGCGTTGCGCAGTTCCGTCATGGCGGAGTAGAGATGGCCGAAGGTGCCTCCGAAGCCTATAATCAGCAGGTCGGCGTCGTCGGCGTCGCCAAGAACCTCGACGTCGGGCACGGGTATCTTGAACACCTTGCGTGCGCGGAGACGGCACATCTTGTCGTGGTTCTCCGGGTCGGTGGATATGGCTCCCGTGTTGCCGTCTTTCTCGAGGCCGCCCAGGATGTGCTCGTAGCCCTCCTGTCCGGGTATCGCCCAGTAGCGCACGCCGGTCTCCATGTCGCGCTGGTACGGCGTGTAGTGTCCTTTCTGTTCAGGAGTTACGTAGTGCGGGTGTATCTCCGGCAGCTCGTCGATGTTCGGCAGTTTCCATGCCGCCGAGCCGTTGGCCACGAAGGCGTCGGTAAGCAGCACCACGGGTGTGAGGTGTTCGAGCGCGATTTTCGCCGCTGCGTACACTGCGTCGAAGCAGTTTGTGGGGCTTGTGGCGGCTATCACGGGCATGGGCGACTCTCCGTTGCGTCCGAAGAGGGCCTGCAGCAGGTCGGTCTGCTCGCTCTTCGTGGGCAGTCCTGTTGACGGTCCGCCGCGCTGGACGTCGATGACAACGAGCGGCAGCTCGTCGATTACGGCGAGGTTCATGGCTTCAGACTTGAGGCAGATGCCAGGGCCTGAAGTGGAAGTTGCGGCCAGTGCTCCTGCGAACGACGCTCCTATGGCGCTTGCGCAGCCCGAAATCTCGTCCTCGCACTGCACTGTCATCACTCCCAGTGACTTGTGTTTTGCCAGCTCGTGCAGTATGTCGGTGGCAGGAGTGATGGGGTATGAGCCTAAGTACAGCTTCAGTCCGGCCTTTTCCGCTGCGGCGATGAGTCCGTATGCGGTGGCCTTGTTGCCGGTGATGTCCATGTAGCGGCCTTTCACCTTGTTCTTCGATTCGATGCGGTATGTGGCCGGCACGCTGGCGTGAACGTTGTGTCCGTAGTCGAACCCGGCGTTGACAACCTTGATGTTGGCCTCAGCCACGGCCGGCTTCTTGTCGAACTTCTCGCGCAGGAACGCCTCCACGAACTTTATGTCGCGGTTGAACAGCCAGCATACTATGCCGAGCGCGAACATGTTGCGGCATTTCAGCACGGCCTTGTTGTCCATTCCGCTGTCGGCGAGGCAGTCTTTCACCATCTGTGTGATGGGGCAGGCCACCACCCTGTCGCTGTCGATGCCCATCTCTGCGAGATAGTCCGGTGTCTTGAACTGGGCCTTCTCGAGGTCTTTCGGACCGAAGCTGTCGGTGTCGATGATGATGGTGGCCTGCGGCTTGGCGAACCTGTACTGTGTCTTCAGGGCTGCGGCGTTCATTGCCACGAGCACGTCGCACTTGTCGCCTGGTGTGTAGGCGCGTCCGCTGGCGATGTGTACCTGAAACCCTGACACGCCCGTCAGCGAGCCTTGCGGCGCGCGGATGTCCGCCGGGTAGTCGGGAAACGTGGATATTCCGTTACCAACCGTGGCCGACACCGTAGAAAAGATGTTTCCGGCCAGCTGCATTCCGTCGCCCGAGTCGCCAGAAAAGCGCACTACGACATCGTCCAAATGCTTTACTTCCAATTCTTCTGCCATAATCAAGTGTTTTTACATTCGCTTGTTTGTGCTTACATTTTGTAACCCTTCACCGCCGCGCAAGGGGTTAACCGGCCTTGCCGCCGCGCCTGAAAGGCTTGAATACTATCATTTTGCAAATTTCGGAAAGATTATTGAATTATCAAAATGTTTTGATGATAAAAAATCTTTTTCGTGTCACAAAATTAAGCAAACCAACTTTTCTGCGCTGCAAATGTATATCTTTTTGTCTGTTTATGTGACATAACGAAAGTTGTTTAACTTCTCAGCCGCTCTCTTTTTACAAAATGTAAGCAGTTTGTTTCCTCTTGGCAAGGAGAGGGGATGAGTGAAGAACGAAGAGTGAAGAACGAAGAATTCGATACCTGTTGAGGGAAAAGTGAAAAACGGAAAGCTTGCAATCAGACACCGGTTCAAGCACGGTTTGCGGCGGTTTATGCGCCGGTTTGTAACTTGTTGGGTTTCAGATGTTTACAAACGACCTTGCAAAAGACCGTCTTTTGGCTTGTAAAAGGCCATGTTTTGCACGCTAAAAGGTGGCCTTTTGCATTGCAATTTGCCACCTTTTGTGGCTTATCAGACATTTTGCGAGATGATATTGGATTATAACCTGCTTTTCATTAATATTTAAGTGAGGTGCTCGGTAGCCGTCATGCCGCACGCCGATGCGGCATCCAGAAAACACCGAATATGTACAAAATGGTGCTAATTGCATACACTGGATGCCGCATCGGCGTGCGGCATGACGGCTACCGAGTGCCTCACTTAAAAGCGATTGTCTGCTAAGACTATAACTTAAATTATCACGCAAAATCCCGGAAGAACCTCTTTTTGAAACCGGGTCGTTAACTTCTGTAAGACAGATACTGTCGAAACAATGTAAAACCGGTATTGAATTCTTCACTCTTCACTCTTCGTTCTTCACTTATGACCTCTGTCATTAAATTGACGGCGAGCAGGAAAAATATCAGCTAAAATTGTAGTATAAGAAAAAATTTGATTACTTTTGCCAAATAATAAGGTATAAGGTCAATGGAGCAAAAACTAAGGATAATCATAAGCGGTGGAGGTACGGGCGGACATATTTTCCCGGCTGTTTCCATCGCCAACGCCATACGGGCCAAGCATCCCGACGCCGACATACTGTTTGTAGGCGCGCTCGGCCGCATGGAGATGCAGCGCGTGCCGGCGGCCGGCTATGAGATTGTGGGGCTGCCAATATGCGGCTTCGACCGCAAGAACCTGTTTAAGAACTTCGCCGTGCTCTTGAAGATATGGAAAAGCCAGCGCATGGCGAGGAAGATAATACGCCAGTTCAAGCCCATGGCTGCCGTGGGGGTGGGCGGATACGCCAGCGGACCCACGCTGAACGAGTGCGCCAAGCACGGCATACCGTGCCTCATACAGGAGCAGAACTCGTATGCCGGGGTTACGAACAAGCTGCTTGCCAAGAAGGTTGACTGCATCTGCGTGGCCTACGACGGCATGGAACGCTTCTTCCCGGCGGAGAAAATCGTGAAGACGGGCAACCCCGTGCGCCAGGCTTTGCTTGACACCAAGATGACGAAGGCCGAGGCGCTGCGCTCGTTCGGGCTGGACGAAACGAAAAAGACGGTGCTCATTGTAGGCGGAAGCCTCGGCGCAAGGACGATGAACGAGAGCGTGATGAGCCATCTTGAGGACATCAAGGCGTCGGGAGTGCAGTTCATCTGGCAGACGGGCAAATACTACAACGCCTCAATCAACGAGCGGCTGGCTGGCCGCACCGACCTGCCCATGCTCAAGGTGACCGACTTCATCAGCGACATGGGCGCCGCTTACCGCGCCGCCGACCTCGTGATAAGCCGCGCGGGAGCCAGCAGCATATCCGAGTTCTGCCTCATAGGCAAGCCCGTAATACTTGTGCCTTCGCCCAACGTGGCCGAAGACCACCAGACGAAGAACGCCATGGCGCTGGTTGAAAAGGACGCCGCCCTTTACGTGAAGGATGCCGAAGCGCCCGAAAAGGCCATCGCGACGGCGCTGAATACAGTGAAGGACGACGCGCGGCTGGCCGCGCTTGCAGCCAACATAAAGAAACTCGCTCTGCCCGACTCGGCAGACATCATTGCCGACAAGGTGGTGGAACTTGCAAGAAAATGACACCCACCCCAGCCCTCCCGAAGGGAGGGTGCCTGATATGCCTTGAGGGCGGGCGTCGCAAACAGGCAGACGAGAATAGGCTGATAGGCCGGATTTACTGATTATAGAGCAATAAAAATAAAGGTATCCACCCACGTTGGCATCCTGAAAAGCATACCAAGCTCCCTCCCTTCGGGAGGGTTGGGGTGGGTGTTTATTTCATAAACAACAATGGAACTGAACGACATAAAAGCAGTATATTTCATAGGTGCAGGCGGCATTGGCATGAGTGCCATCGCCCGTTACTTCCTGCACAGGGGCGTGGTGGTGGCCGGTTACGACAAGACTCCTTCCGCCCTGACATCTCAACTGGAGCAGGAGGGCATGCTGCTCCATTATGACGAGAACGTGGACGAGATACCCCACGCCTGCCGCAACCGCGAGTCGACGCTCGTGGTGTACACACCGGCGATACCCGAAAGCCACAAGGAGCTGGCCCGCTTCCGCGCCGACGGCTTCGATGTGGAGAAGCGCGCCCAGGTGCTCGGCATGCTTACGCGCGCCCACAAAGGGCTGTGCGTGGCCGGAACGCACGGCAAGACCACCACGTCGGCCATGTGCGCGCACATAATGCACCAGAGCCACGTTGACTGCAACGCCTTCCTCGGCGGCATAACGAAGAACTACTCGTCGAACTACATACTGAGCAAGGAGAGCGACTACGTGGTAATCGAGGCCGACGAGTTCGACCGCTCGTTCCACTGGCTGCGCCCGTGGATGAGCGTAATCACGTCGACCGACCCCGACCATCTCGACATCTACGGCACGAAAGAGGCTTACTTGGAGAGCTTCGCGCACTATACCGAGCTGATACAGCCGGGCGGCGCGCTCATAATACACAGGGACCTGGATGTAAGGCCGCGCGTACAGCCGGGCGTGAAGGTGTATGAATACAGCCGCGACAGCGGCGACTTCCACGCCGAGAACATAGAAATAAGGAACGGAGAAATAACGTTCGACTTCGTTTCGCCCGTAGAAAGGGTTGACGGAATATGCCTCGGCCAGCCCGTGCCAATCAACATCGAGAACGGCATTGCCGCCATGGCGATGGCACAGCTCAACGGTTGCACGGCGGAAGAGCTGAAATACGGCATGAGGACTTACAAGGGGGTAGACCGCCGCTTCGACTTTAAGATAAAGACGGAGCGCATCGTTTTCCTGAGCGACTACGCCCACCATCCCAAGGAAATAAGGCAAAGCGCCATGAGCATACGCGAGCTTTACAGGGACAGGAAGATAACGGCCATATTCCAGCCGCACCTGTACAGCCGCACGCGCGACTTCTACAAGGACTTCGCCGAGAGCCTCAGCCTGCTTGACGAGGTGGTGCTCTGCGACATATATCCCGCCCGCGAGGAGCCTATCCCCGGCGTAACATCGAAGCTTATCTACGACAATCTCGCTCCGGGTGTGAAGAAGACGATGATACACAAGGAAGATGTGCTGTCGTTTGTGAGGGACAACGACTTCGAGGTGCTTGTAGTCCTCGGCGCCGGCGACCTTGACAACTATGTGCCGCAAATGGAGAAAATACTCGTGGAAAAATATAGATAAATGAAGCTCCGTCTGAAAAAGATACTTACCTTTGCACTCTGCACGGCACTTGCCGTATATGTTGTGCTGGCCATGATTTCCTTCAACCGTCCGAAGGAAGCCTATCCCGTATGCACCAAGGTGTCGATAAACATCGAGGACGAGAGCACCAACGGCTTCCTGAGCGCGGACGAGATAAAGCGCATACTGGAGCGGAACAGGCTGTATCCGTTCAAGAAACGCATGAAGGACGTCAATCCGCGCGACATCGAGGACAAGCTCAAGGACAGCCCGTTCGTGAAGGAAGCCCAGTGCTACAAGACCAAGGACGGATGCGTCAACATAAGCATCACGCAGCGGCTGCCCATCGTGCGGGTAAAGAACATGGCCGGAGAGGACTATTACCTTGACGACCACGGCGGCATAATGCCTAACTCCACTTACACGTCAGACCTCATAATAGCCACCGGGAACATAGCGCGGTGGTATTCGCGGATGTATCTCGTCAACCTGGCCACAGAGATAATGAAAGACGAATTCTGGCGCAACCAGATAGTGCAAATCAACATCCGCCCCGACTTGGGCGTTGAGCTGGTGCCCCGGGTGGGCGACCACATTGTTTATTTAGGCAGCCTTCCGCAGGCGAAATACGCAAGCAAGCGGAGGGAGCTGACGGCGGCTTTCGTGCAGACGAAGCTCGGACGGCTAAAGAAATTCTACAAATACGGTCTCAGCAAGGCTGGATGGAACAAGTATTCGTACATCAACCTTGAGTTTGACAACCAGATAATATGCAAAAAGAAGGAATAGAAGAGAATACAAAAAAGGAAAACAAAATATACAAGCGTATGGCAGCAAAGGATTTTATCGTGGCAATTGAACTTGGCTCATCCAAGGTTACAGGCATCGCCGGAAAGAAAAACCTCGACGGAAGCATATCCGTGCTTGCCGTGGTTAAGGAGGATTCGTCTTCTTTTATACGAAAAGGCATCGTTTACAACATAAACCAGACGGTTCAGTGCATCGCCAACATAGTAAAGAAACTCTCATTGGCGTTGAAGTCGGAAATATCCAAAGTCTACGTGGGTGTGGGCGGACAGTCAATACAGAGCGTGAAGAACATCATCGTGAAAGACCTTCCGGCCGACACGATTGTGTCGCAGGAGATGGTCAACGAGCTGATGGACATCAACCGCAACATGTCATACCAGGAGCAGGAAATACTTGATGCCGCCACACAGGAATACAGGGTTGACAGCCAGTTGCAGCTCGACCCGGTGGGCATACAGTGCAGCCGGCTTGAAGGAAACTTCCTGAACATACTGTGGAGGAAGGCTTTTTACCGCAACCTTAACAAGTGCTTCAGCTCTGCCGACGTTGCAATTGCCGAGATGTATCTTGCTCCGCTGGCGTTGGCCGACAGCGTTCTGACCGACGCTGAGAAGCGCTCGGGATGCGTGCTAGTTGACCTTGGCGCCGGAACTACCACCGTATCGGTATATTATAAGAACATACTGCGCCACTTGTCGGTAATCCCCCTCGGCGGCAACAATATCACAAAGGACATCGCTTCGTTGCAGATGGACGAGGCCGTGGCCGAGAAGATGAAGCTGAGATACGGCTGCGCATACACCGAGAACAACGAAATAGACAACTCGCTGATGCTCCCCATTGATGATGAACGCAGCGTTGAGAGCCGCAAGTTCATTGAAATAGTGGAGGGAAGGCTTCTTGAAATAATCGAGAATGTGTGGTGCCAGGTTCCGTCGGAGTATGCCGACCGTCTGCTGGGAGGCATCATCCTGACCGGCGGAGGAGCGAACATGAAGGACATAGACAAGGCCTTCCGCAACCATACTCACATTGACAAGATACGCATTGCGAAGTTCGTAACGCAGACAATCACGTCGAGCAATCCCAGCATAACGGCCCATGACGGCACCATGAACACCGTGCTCGGCATTCTGGCGAAGGGTGATATGAACTGCGCCGGTGAGGAAACGCCTGATACCGGCGACCTGTTCGGTTCTGACAAGCAGTCTAAACCGGCGTCAAAACCCGTCGACCTGCATCAGCCTCCGCGCAGTGCAAGCGAGATGGAGCCTGGCGTTGTGCCCACAGCCGCTGAAAAAGCCGCCATCGAGGAGAAGCGCCGCAAGGCGGCTGAAGAGGCTGCCAAGCGCGAGGCCGAGGAAGCGGCACAGCGTGAGGAGGAGCAGGCCAACGAGAACAAGAGCATGAAGAAACGCTTTGACAAGTTCAAGTCGTTCATCAGGGGGCTTGTGGCTGAAGACTGACAATATGCCTGCCGCAAGGCCGGAGGTTAGCGTAAATATGATAATTCACCAAGATTTAACGGATATTTATATATGAGTGAGAGACGTAGCATAGTCGATTTCGGCGAACCCGAGAAGAAAGAATGTATTATAAAGGTAATCGGCGTTGGCGGTGGAGGCGGCAATGCGGTGAACCACATGTATAGGGAGGGCATTCACGACGTGTCGTTCGTGTTGTGCAATACGGACAATCAGGCGCTTAACGATTCGCCCGTGCCGGTGCATTTGCAGCTCGGCAAGGAGGGGCTTGGCGCCGGAAACAAGCCCGAAAAGGCGCGTGAAGCCGCGGAGGAGAGCATAGAAGACGTTAGGAAAATGCTCGGCGACGGCACCAAGATGGCGTTCATCACCGCCGGAATGGGCGGCGGAACGGGTACGGGTGCCGCTCCGGTGATAGCCCGCGAGTCGAAGAAGATGGGCATACTGACCGTCGGCATAGTCACGATACCTTTCCGTTTCGAGGGCGAGAGGAAGATTGACCAGGCTCTTGACGGCGTTGAGGAGATGGCGAAACATGTTGACGCGCTGCTCGTCATCAACAACGAACGTCTGCGTGAGATATATCCCGAACTGTCAATCCTTGACGCTTTCGGCAAGGCTGACGACACTTTGAGCGTAGCTGCGAAGAGCATCGCCGAGATAATAACCGTGCACGGACTAATCAACCTTGACTTCAACGATGTCAAGACTGTGCTGAAAGACGGCGGAGTAGCCATCATGAGCACCGGCTACGGCGAGGGAGAAGGCCGTGTGAAGAAGGCCATCGACGACGCGCTGAACTCCCCTCTGCTCAATGACAACGACATATTCAACTCCAAGAAGATACTTCTAAGCATATCGTTCAGCGGCGACAAGAGCACCGGGAAGGGCGGTTTGATGATGGAAGAGATGAACGACGTGAACGACTTTATGGCAAAGTTCGACACCAAGTTCGAAATCAAATGGGGACTTGCTGAAGACCCGGCGCTCGGCGACAAAATCAAAGTCACCATCCTTGCGACAGGCTTCGGCATAGAGGATGTTGACGGAATGAACAGCCACATCAAGAAACATACCCAGGAGGAGAACGAGCGCCGCGCCGAGGAAGAGGAACGCGAGGCCGAGCGCAAGCTGCGCCGCGAGCGCATATACGGCGGCGACGGCAAGACATCGAAGTACAAACGCCGCCCCCACATCTTCATTTTCCGTCAGGAAAACCTCGACAACGACGACGTAATATCATCCGTCGAGTCAACGCCTACTTACAAACGCACACGCCAGGAACTTGAGGAAATAAAGAACCAGGCCATGGGCAACGTGAAGAAAGCCGAGCCGGAAGACGGCGGCAAGGTGCAGGGCACGATAAAGTTTGCATAAGGAAGCCCCCTCCCGTCCTCCTCGTGGGGAGGGGACTTGCGGAATATATAATATAAGGTAATCAGCTCCTCCCCACGGGGAGGATGGGAGGGGGCTTTAATTCAATAACTATGGCATTATTCGAACAAGTAAGCAACGACATCAAGGAGGCCATGAAGGCCCGCGACAAGGTGCGTCTTGAGACCTTGCGCAATATTAAGAAAGTGTTTCTCGAGGCAAAGACGGCTCCCGGAGCGAACGACACCCTTGAGGACGCCGACGCCCTGAAGCTGCTCTCCAAGCTGGCGAAGCAGGGCAGGGAGTCGGCCGCCACGTTCACCGCACAGGACCGTCAAGACCTTGCCGACGCGGAACTGGCGCAGGTGGCAGTCATCGAGGAATACCTGCCCAAGCCCCTTACCGAGGCTGAAATAGAGGCGGCAGTGAAGGAAATAATAGCCGAAACCGGCGCGCAGGGCATGAAAGACATGGGCCGCGTGATGGGAACGGCAACCAAGCGGATGGCAGGCCGCGCCGACGGCGGCGTGATTTCAGCCATCGTCAAGCGCCTTCTCGCCTGACAATACAAGCCGCGAAACGGAATGTCTTAAAACCGTTTCGCGGCTTCCTTTTGCCCTTATGCGGTGTTTATGATGCCTGCCGTCTGTGAGTAACACAGCTGGTTCAGGCGTGGGTATTTACCTGTTTCAGTTTGCTCCTTTGTCTTTCAGGCGGTATTTCATTGTGCGTGCCGCTCCTCTTGTCATGTTCATGGCGTGCGGAATATCGTCGTCGGCGATGCCGATGTGCGGCAGTAAAAGGAAAAACACGTTGTATGGGGTAAGCCGTTTGCGGCTGTTCTCTATGCCGTTGACCGTTTCGGGCATTATGGTGCGGCAGTACTCGATGGCTGCCTCGAAGTCGTCCTTTTTCCATGCGGCCACCGTTCCTCCTTCCCGTATCTCCTCGTAGCGTTTCCGTCCGTGCCCGATTATTGCGGCGCGCTTCTCGCGCAGCGTCGTTATTTTGCGGTTGAGGCTGTTTATTTCCTTCTCGTTCTCGGCCTTTGAGGCGTTAAGCTCGTTTATTTTTTGCAGGTATTTGCCGGTAAGTTCTTCGATGCTTGCAAGCTGTTTCTTCGTCATGTTCATCTTCTTATGCAGCCGGACGGCCAGCGTTATCAGCACCGACGCTATGGCGAGCATTGTTATCATGGCTACCGTGAGCCGCCGCCCGGCCTTGCGTTCGGCCTCGGCGCGCTCCGTCAAGGCTTGCAGCCGCAGTGCGCTTTCAGTCTCTTTCCGCTTGCTTATGCTGTCGTTCAGGGCCTCGGCCTTTGCCATAAGCTCCGCCGCCTCGCGGTATTCTCCGGCCTCTTTCTTCATGTCGGCCGTCCAAAGCATGGTCTCGGCGCGTATTTCGGGCGAGCCGGTGCTCATTGCCTTGTCCCATAGCGCCGTGGCTTCCGCGCTCTTCCCTTGTTCAATGTATATTGAGCCGAGAATGTAGTAGGCGTATGGTGTCGGCTCAACGGCCATCGACTGCTTTATATATCGCTCGGCTTCGGCTACCTGTCCTTGGTTGAAATAGCTTGCGGAGATATTCGATAAAACTGTCGCCCTTTCTTCTTTTGAGAGATGTTTTATATAAGGTATTGCTTTCTTCGCGTAAAATAGTGCGCTGTCATGCTGTTCTATGCCTGCGAAAGCGTTGCTGATTTTTTCAAATGAAAGGCATATCATGCTTTGGTCTTTTTGCCTTTTGGCTATTTCCAAAGACTTTTTTGCATAAGTTAAAGCTGTATTATAGTTGCCTACGCGGCTGTTTATAGTAGACAGATTGATGTATATGTAGTTGAGCAACGAGGTTGTTCCGACATTTCCAGCAATGATTTCGGCCTCTTTTACATATCTTACGGTCTCTTTGATGTCTCCGCGTCCGCTTGCCATCATACCTTTATAATATAGTGCCCTTGCAAGGTTTCGCTTGTTGTTTGATTGCCGATAATACTTTATGCTGGCGTTTATGGCTGTGTCGGAATATGTCGGAAGTTGCAGCCTGTAAAGCGTTTCGGTGAACAATAGGAAGTAATATGCCCTGTCCTTGTCTTCTGTTATGCTGTTTACATCTATACTCATAAGCCTTTCTAAGGCGGAGTCGTTTTCCTCTTTCGTCAGCAGACGGTCCACTTTTTCTAACCGGGTGTATATCGGACTGTCGTTTTTGCATCCTGCAAAGACTGTTACAATGAGAAATAGTAGTATGATTATATTTTTCATGACATGTTATTTTATGTGTTCAAAAATACAAAACAAATTGCTTTATGGCAAAAAAATAAAACATTATGCGTTTAATTTTTAAACAAAAGTGTCACATTTTCATTGCTCGGTTTTTGCTGTAATGGTATTTAATGTGTTTAAAGTCAATGAGTTATGCGTAAATTTGAGATGTGACGCAGGCAAAAAATAATTCGATAAAAATTTGGAAGATAGAATATTATTTTTATAACTTTGGTAGTGATAAAATGATTGTTTAACGCTTAAATCGTGTTTTTATGAGAAGAATTTTTATCATTCTTATGGGCTTTTTGCTAATGTGCCCATTCCTTGTTGAAGCAAATGCACAAGAACAGAAAAGCCAGGTTCGTGTGCGTAGAACGGTTATTAGAAATAATGTGGATGTGCGTAAAGCTCCTTATCATGGTGATGCTATTACTTCATCGTATAATGACGCATCCGCATTGTTTACCTTATGGTTTCATTATGCGGCAGAGAATGTCGAGGTTCTGATAACCAAAGACGGCGAGACCGTCATGGATGAGACGTTCGACATGTCGGCCAACGAGCTGTTGGAGTGCGACTTTTCTGACTGCGAAAGTGGCGAATATGCCGTTTATGTGGCTGTTGACGGCGTGGTGCAGGTTGTGAAAATGTTAAATGTATATTAGTGTTCGTCATCATATTTGTTAAATTAAAACTTTATTACCATGAAAAATTTAGGATTAAAGTCATTGGTAACAGCGGTCTTGTTCTCATGTTTTGTAGTTTTTTCAGTTTTCTGCATGATTTCTCTAAGCAGTTGTAGCAATGCAATTACAGACAGTGAAATTGGTGTAAATACATCGGATGAAGCTTTTGTCCTTGCCAATTTCGCAAAAGTAAATCAAGCCTTGGTTGATAGTTTGCTGGCGGACATGGAAGCCGGAAATAGTGGCTCTTCTGCCGACTCTTCAAGGTTTGCAAGGTTTGTGGAAGGTGTCAAGACCAACCTGGAGGGTGTTTTGACGGCTGACGATGCCGTGACGATGGAAACAAGAGCTACTGTTGTGTCGGCAGAAGAAATTTTCAACGGTGACATAGAGGTCCTGTTAAGCAGTGTGAAAAAGAATTGCAGCCATGATTTTTATGTATTTATAAAGGCATTGGCAGATTATGAAGAAGTGTCTTTGACAGAAAGTGAAGTCATAGGCAATGCCAATTTGACGTTCAATGAGAAAGTCGTAATGTTGTATGTTTTGCCCATTTTGACTTACGATGAGCGCTATTTGCCAGTGTCAACAAGAGCGCAAACAGCTGATGCTTGTCTTTCCGCTTATAAGTCAAGGAGAAACGTTTGCGCCAGAAACTTTGCCATTTCTACTGCTTCTACACTGCTTGGCGGCCCTTATGTGGCGTTAGCCTTAACCGTTGTTGCTTGGGCGCAGTATGAAGAGTGCAACAACGATGCTCTTTCGATTTACCGTGAATGTAAAAAATAATGTGAAATGAACAGACTTGATACCGTATTGATTTATGTTTACATAGTGGCATACTTTGCCTTGCGTACTTTTGCAATGTTTGACGATACATTGTCAGACGAGATTGTAGATTATTGTGTGATGGGATTGGCGGTATTGCTCGGGTTGTATTTTATGTACAGCTTCATCCGTCATCGAATGCTTGAAAAGCGCAATGTGTACAAGTGTTTGTTCGTTGTTCTTATTTCGGTGTTCATCGTTGTAATGCTGTGTTGTGTTAATTGACGGCCTTTCACATTCCAAAAGGCCGTCAATTACACGCTAAAAGGCCACCTTTTACACGGTAAAAGGTGGCCTTTTATAACGTGGCTGATTATCAGGAAGTTATGAAGCGGCGGTTGGGCGGCTTGTGATTGACGGACGGTGTTGTTGCGGATAATTGATATTTATCCGGCGGAAATGGAGGGGATATTGCTTTTTTCTGTACTTTTGTATTGTTTAATGCAGGATGCTTGGATGCCGGCGAGGACTTTTTGCCGCTTTTAGTGGGCTGTGGAGGCGTTGCGGATTTGCCGGGGTGGGGCATCGGTCGGGCGTGAATGTTATAATCTTGATTTAATACTTGTATAATGTTTGGAATTGATTTGAATATTGTCTGGGGCGTACTGCTTGTGGCTTCATTGGGGGCAATTGCCGTTATGCGGCGGCGCAATAAGACTAAGGCATGGGCTGTTGTCGTGGCTGGGCTTGTTGTCCTTTTCACAGCATTAAAGTTGTTTTATGCTGCATGTGACGCTTTGGACGTACCGGTCGTGGTACAGTATGGCATAATTATTGCTGTTTCGGGCGGCATAGAGGCATACAGGTGGCTGCGTGGACTGCCCCGGCGATGGTATGACGGGGTGCTGATATTAGGCGGAACGGTGGCTGTCATCGGCTTTATCGAAGCCTTTGAGATGCAGACGGAGGCGTTGCTGGCCGTGCTGTGTGCGCTTGTCGCGCTCGTGTCGTTGGCCGTTGTCATTGTCCGGCTGTACCGCATGAAGGAGTGGGGCAATGTAGACATGGTGGCAGGCGTTGTCTTCATGGCCTGCGCCGTCAAGTTCTGGCAGATTGCTTTGGGCTTGTCGTGGCTTGGAGCTGTCGGGTTGGGCACGGCTACTTTGGTTGTTGCGCTGCTTGTTTATTACATATTGTTGTTCTGTTTGGCCAAGTGATGCGAGGCCGGGTAGGTTTATGCGTAATGTGATATGCGGTTCATCCGACAATCTGTTGGATGAGAAAACGATTATAAAATCGTACAAAATTAATGTCAAACGAGGCACTCGGTAACTGTCATGCCGCACTACGGTGCGGCATCCAGAGAACATTAAGAATACAAAACATTCTATGTCCGCGCAGATTTGTAATCTGCGCAAGGTAAAACTGGGATTTGTAATCCCGTATAATGATAAGTCTCGCGACAGGCAACGGATTGTAAATCCGCCTTTTCAAGACAGCCAAGTGCGGATTGCAAATCCGCACGGACGATGTTAATAGTATTGGATTAATGTACTGGATGCCGCGTCGTAGTGCGGCATGACAGTTACCGACGGCCTGACTTGAGAACTTAAAATAATCCAACAGATTTGCGGATGAATTTCAATTGAGGGTCTTCCGCAGTTTTGTTGGATGGCCTTTCAGCAACATAAAATTGAGCACATCGAGTTTTTCTTTTAAAAGATTAAAAATCAATAGTTTTATTATATAATTTGAAGTATGGATAAGCCGGATAGTTTTATAGCCCTAAATTTCAATTTAATCAATATACAGGTACTGATTATCAGGGACTTATGAACATACAAGATAATACAAATACTTGAATATCAGCATCTTATCTTTATCCAACAGATTTGCGGATGAATTTCAATTGATGGCCTTTTGCCTTCCAAAAGGCCGTGAATTGCACGCCAAAAGGGCACCTTTTGCAGGCTAAAAGGTGGCCTTTTGCAACGTGTCTGATTATCAGGCGGTTACAAGTTGGTGTCTGCCAAATGTGGCATGTGTGGCATGACATGGCGCGTTGGCACTGTTTTTGCTGTTCGGATGGTAGAATATTCACTTAAAAAAGATAGGATTATGCTTAACAAGAAGATTGAAGAGGCTCTTAACGAGCAAATCAACGCCGAGATGTGGTCGGCTTATTTGTATCTCTCGATGGCTGCTTATTGCCACTCTGTAGGCCAGCCCGGCATGGCAAACTGGTTTGAGGTGCAGTTCCAGGAGGAGCAGGATCATGCCAAGATTCTGTTCAACTACGTCAACTCGCGTGACGGCCGCGTGACGCTGAAGCCCATCGATGCCGTGCCGACGGAGTGGGACGGCATCCTCGACGTGTTCAAGAGCACGCTCAAGCACGAGCAGAAGGTTACCGCGCTCATCAACAAGCTGTACGCGCTGACGCACGAGGAGAACGACTTTGCCACGCAGAGCATGCTGAAGTGGTTTATCGACGAGCAGGTAGAGGAGGAAGAGAACGCCAAGACTATCATCGACAACATCAAGATGATAAAGGACAATGGCTACGGCATCTACATGCTCGACAAGGAGCTTGGAGCACGCACGTACACGCAGGCAAGCCCGCTTAGCGGCTCAGGCGAGTGATTTTCCCTTTAAGGGAGAATTGAAAAATGAGAATGGAGAATTATGATTACACTTGCAGGTTGTCATTGCCTTGCAAGGGGAAAAGGTAATCATAATTCTCCATTCTCATTTTTCAATTCTCAATTATGTCACATTCCTATCCCCGCTTCCTTAAACTTCTCGAAGTCTTTTTCGCTCCGCAGCAGCTTGCTTGTGGGCACAGCGTTGTTATGGTCGTCAAGGTAGAGGCAGGGAGTGACGGTGAACTGTGGACTGGCCGTTGACAGGCTGTCGCGCCGCAGGGGCGTTTCTATGCCGGCGATGGTGAGCATCGTGTGGAACACCGATGCGCTGGTGGCTATGCGCTTGCCGCTGTTCGCCCTGAGGGCGGTCTCTATCTGGGAGTATGCCTGCCGGTAGCTGTCAGACATCCAGACGACGAGCGGCACGTGAAGCTCGTAGTATGACGGCACGGGCGACGCGTGCAGGAAGAGGCGGCGGCTGTCGTCGAAGATGTTTTCGCCGTGGTCTGATGTGTAGAGCAGTGCCGACTGCGCGCCAGTCTTGCCGAGCATCGCCGAGAGTTCGGCAATAAAACTGTCGGTGAAGCGTATCGTGTTGTCATACGCGTTGACAAGCTGTTCGCGGTTCTTGGCCTTCGCTTCGGTGGCGTCGTCAGGTTTGAAGAAGGCCGCCTGGCGCGGATAACGCTCGCGGTAGTTGAAGTGCGAGCCGTACATGTGGAGCACAATAAACTCCTTCTGGCGCCCTTTGGCAAGCGTCTTTGCCACTTCAGGCAGCATGGCTTCGTCGCCGATGGCCGCCGCTTCGGGGTTGCGCTCCTTAATAAATGTCCACTCGTCGGCCTCTTCTCCGAAGAAGTCGATGAACGAGCGGTTGGGTCTTTGGTTGGATATGAACACCGTATGGAAGCCGGCTTCCTTGAAGGCGGTGATTATTCCCTTCTGAGTGTATATGCTGTTGAAGTCCTCAGCCGACACGGCCGACAGCAGCATGGGCACGCTCTTGTGAGTGGTGTTCGACTGAGTGACGGCCTTCGGGAACGCCACAATCCCCTTCATGCCTGCCATTCGCGGCGTTGTCTCGCGTCCGTAGCCGAACAGGCTGAAGTTGCATGCACGCGCCGTTTCTCCTATTACGAGCACATACACCTCGCGTTCGTCGGCCGCGTGGGTGGCCTTTGCGTTGAAGGTGAAGTGCGCCGAGGTCTCGGCGTAGGCGTTGGTGTCGGCAGTACGCTCTACGGCCAGCCCCAAGTTGTAGAACACGTTGGCAGGATACAGGTCGAGTTCGGCGCGGTATTCCCTGTCAGTGGCATACGTTACGCCGAGCGACAGCAGGCCTGCGGCTGCCGTTATGGCGGCATAGCGACGCTGCTTGAGCAAGAAACCGTGCTCCAGCCACTGCCTTCTGCGTATGGAAACGACGGCCATTATGAGCAGCGGGACGTAGACTATCACCACGCCGAACACTGCCGGAATGAGGTTGTCAAGCAGCTCGAAAGCCTCTCCCGGATTGGTTGTCACCACGTTGAGGAACATGTCCACGGCGATGATTGAGTGCCCGAAGAGGTATAGCAGCACAAGCTGGAAGGCGGCGAAGAACACCAATATGAACAGCCACCACACCATTTTGCCCGGACAGCGGTTGAGAGTCATCAGCAGCCACACCGCAGCCGTGGGCAGCACTACGTTCGTAATGTCGGCCATAAGGCTCATCCTTTCGGTGAAGCAGAGCGCAATGTTGGGCAGGGCGAGCACCGCGATGGTTGCAAAAAACAGGCTGCGCGCTGAGGCGCAGCCATGAAGTATGGTTTTAAGTTGTTTCATTTCAAGTTGTTTTTGGGTGGACAGGGAGGGATGGGAGAGCTGGGATGGGCTAAAACGCCTCGTTGATGTTGAACACGAAGCCCTGCATTCCCCTTTTGCCGAAGCCGTAGTCCAGGCGCACGTTGCCGTTTTTCTTGAACTCCCAGCGGTAGCCTATGCCCCAGTTTGGCAGCAAACGCTCGCCCCGTATGGCGCTGAACTTATGGAATACCGTGCCCAGTCCGCCCCAGATTACCACTCCGTTCCTTTTCCAGATGTGCTGGCGCAGCTCCACCTGGGTCTGCAGTATGTGCTTGTCGCGGTATCTTCCCTTGTAATATCCGCGCATGGTCGACGAGTTGCCGAGCAGCGCCATCGTCGCCCACGACGGGTTGCCGAAGTTCAGCGTGCCGCGAAGGTCGCCTCCGATGACGGCTCCTCGCCACAGCTTTCCGTATGTGTTGAAGCGGAAGTCGGTAGTGGTGTATGCGTAGCCGCTGCTCAGGAACTTCGGGTGGAACAGTTGTTTCAGATTGATGTAGACGCCGCGTGAGGGGCGTGTCATGACGTCGCGTGTGTCGTATGCGAACGAGAAGCCTATGCCTATGTTCCATACGTGCTTGTCCTGGCCTGCCAGCAGCTCCGGCCGGTCAATCTCGATGATGTCGGCGAAGTCGTATGTCAGCGACGGGCCGATGAATACGTTGCGCGCCACTTGCCACAGGAAGTCGGCCTTCGCGCCTATTTTCCATCGTTTCATCGTGCCCTCGTTGTCGTCGTTGTTGGCCATTTCGTAGCCTATTCCCCAGAAACTTTCCTTGAAGTAGTTGGCCGCCACCTCGTAGTCAATGCGTCCCCTGTCGTATGGGAAGACGTGGGTGCCGAATATGCCGACGGTGTATGAGCTTTTCGTTGTGATGTCTCCGAATATTGAGACGTTCGACGGCTGCGAGATGGTGTCGCGCCTGTCTTGCCGGTAAAGGCCCATGCCGATGATGCCGAGGCCCAGTCCCGTGTCGCTGCTGAAGTGCGGGCCGGGCAACACGCTGAAGTCGAATTTCTTGTTGCTTTTGTTCTTGTTGGTGTTGTTGAGGTAGTTCAGCACCCAGTTTATCAGTCCTTTTTTCTTTTTAACCGAGTCTGCCGGCGTTCCGTTCTGTACTGTTGCGGTGTCCGGTAGTTCGTAAGTTGGCGCGGCGGCCTCTGCCTTGACGGTGCAAAGCATCAGTAAGGCGGCGAGTAGCAGTCGTGTCATTGTTTGTAGTCTTGTTGTTCTCAATATACTAATCTGATGTTGTCAACCCACAGGGTGTTGCCCGGCGAGCCGATGTATGCTCCGCCGTGGCTCGACGAGAATTGCAGCATGAGGTGTGTGGGGGTCTCGTTCGCCGAGGCCCATCCCGTCTCTTTTACCAGCACGCTCTTGCCTTTGCTGTTGCGCGCGTAGTCGGTCGAGCGCAGCCCCATTGTCGCGGCGTTGTAGTGCGGGTTGTTGCGTATGTCTCCGTATAGGATTTCGTATGTCGCCCCGTTCACCCATCCGCCGGTGCTCTTGCCGTATCTTACCACCATCGTGCCAACGCGTTTTGCGGTGATGTTGCCCTCGGCGTCTTCGGTACGCTTCTGGAGGAAGAGCACGCATACGGCGTAGTCGCGTCCGGCCACGGTCTTTCCGCTGCTGAAACCGTTTTGTTTCACCCTGTTTGCCGTGCCGGCGGCCTTGAACATATAGTCGAACTTCAGGGCCTTCGGCCTTTTTGTGAAGTGTATTCCGTTGTTCATGGCCTTCGGGCCGTCCTTCGTTCCGGTGATAGGTTCTTTCATGTCGCCGAGGAACAGCGAGCCTGCGGCCAGCACTTTCATGTTCATCAGGCCGAGCACGCGCACCTTCTCGATGTGCGTTTCAAGCTTGGCGCAGTAGCCCGAACCGTGCTTGTCGCGGTACACGGAGTTGTTGGTCTTGACTACGCCCATCACCTTCGCCATCACGTTAGACGTGCCCCAGGGCGAGCCTCCGCCGTTGGTGTAGGGCGTGTTGCCCGTGATTGTGCGGTTGGGACCTACTTCGTAGAGGGTCTTCGTGTCGCCGCCTATTACGCCGGACTCCTTTATTTTCCTGATTGTCCAGCTGTTCATATTACCGTAAGGCAGGTATTCTTCCTTGTCGGTTGCCATGGCGTCCGCCGTTGCGAGGCATGTTGCGAGCGCCAACAGGATTTTGCAACAATGTTTCATTACGGTTATGATAATGGTAAAATACAGGTACAAAGGTATGAAAACTTTTCATATTAAAATAGTTTTTCGCTCCTTTTTTTGTGTAAAAAGGTTAAGTCGGACACTTTTGCAGACAAAAGTGACAATATTGTCTTTGCCTGACGTTTTTTTAAAAGGCCGTCTTTCGCCTTCCGAAAGGCCGTGTATTGCAATGCGAAAGGCCACCTTTTAGCGTGTAAAAGGTGGCCTTTTGTAAAACGCCTGCAGGCCTGCGGCTGTGCAGAGGGTGCTACATGGGGCTGCTTGCGGACGTAAGCCTCTGTCAGCCAGGCGGTTGCCTACGCCTCCTTCTGCCTTGTGCCCATGCGCGCCTCGACAACGTTGATTACATAGTCGCCCAGCTTCTCGCATTCCGAAACGATGTCCATGTACATTGTCCCGATGGCGTAGGTATATTCGTGGGCGTTCACGTCGTTGATGTTCTGGCTGCGCAGCTGGTTGCGGTAGTTGTTAATCTCGTTCTCGATGTTGAACGAGCGGTTGGCGTCAAGCTTGTCCTTGCGGCCCGCGAGCATCACGTTCATCTGCGTGAGGCTGTCGTCCGTAAGCTCAAACATCTGGTGCAGGTGCTCGTACTGGCGCTCGGTGAAGTCCTCCTTGCCCCTCGCCTTACGGCTGATTGTGCGTGCAATGTTGTAGCAGCTGTCGCCGATGCTCTCTATTTCGGATATTTCGCGCAGCATGGCGCGTATCTTGGCCTTGGTCTCGTCGCTAAGGTGCGCGTCGCTTACGCGGTCGAGATACTTGGCTATTTCAATCTCCATGTTGTCGCTGATGCCCTCGTATTTCTCGATGCGGCTGAACAGTTTGTTGAAGTCGGCATCGTTCTTCGTGCCCAGCAGCTCGCGCACGAAGCCGAACATCCTCTGCGTCCTCTCGGCGAACAGCTGTATTTCCTTCTGCGCCTCGAGCACAGACAGCTCAGGGGTCTTCATTATCGTGTCGCCGCCGATGTAGCGCAGGCGGAACTCGTCCTCGCTGTCCTTCGATTTGGGCTTGATGAGCCAGCAAACAGTTTTCTCAATCTGGGGTATGAACCATACGAGGACGGTGGTGTTGCAGATGTTGAACGCCGTGTGGAAAGCAGCCAGCACAACCGCCAGGCGTGCCGGGTCGAGCGTGTCGGTCATGGGGTCGTAGTTGACGAACGAGCACACCGTGTTGACGAAAGGATAGAACACGCACAGCACCCAGATTACTCCGAACACGTTGAACACCAGGTGGGCCAGCGCGGCACGCCGCGCCTGGGTGTTAGCTCCGAGTGCGGCAAGGTTGGCGGTGGCCGTAGTTCCGATGTTCTCTCCCATCACGAGGGCTATTCCGAGATACAGAGGCAGCACGCCGCTCGAGCAGAGCATCATCGTGATGGCCATCAGTGCGGCCGACGATTGCAGGATGCACGTAAGCAGTGTGCCTATGAGCAGGAACACGATAATCGTGGCATAGTTGCCCGTGTCGAACGTGCTGAAGAAGTGGATTAGCTGCTTGTTGTGCCCAAGGTCCATCTCGTTGCCCGTCTGGCTCAGCAGTGCGAGCGAGAAAAACATGAACGCTATGCCGAAAAGGAAGTCGCCTATGTAGCGGTGGCGGCGCGTGTAGATGAGCAGGATGCCGACGATGAATGCCGGGAACACCGCGTCCATGAAGTTAAACGAAAAGCCCAGGCTCATTATCCAGGCGGTAAGGGTGGTGCCGATGTTGGCTCCCATGATGACGGATATGGCTTGGGCGAGTGTAAGAAGTCCGGCGTTGACAAACGAGACGGTCATCACCGTTGTGGCCGACGACGACTGGACGGCGGCCGTTACGAACATGCCGGTGAATATACCGGTAAACCTGTTTTTGGTCATTGTGCCTAAGATGTGGCGCAACTGCGAACCGGCCATCTTCTGCAAGGCTTCGCTCATCACCTTCATTCCGTAGATAAGGAGAGCCAATGATCCGATAATCTTAAAAAAAATCCAAATCGACATATTTTAATTTAATTTGTTGTCGAACGTTGTGCGGTGTCGGGAAAACGGCGTATCTTTACCAACGTATAACCTAAAACCGCTATGGACATGAAACAAGTAATACAAATCCGTTGCAAAAATAATCAAAAAACTTTAAACGTCCCAATAGGAAGCACTCTTTCTGAGGTTTTCCGTGAATTAAACCTTAAGATGGACTACGGCCCCATCAGCGTGAAAGTAAACAACAAGGTGGAGGGACTTCACTACCGCGTTTATCACAACAAAGACGTGGAATACCTTGACATCAGGTCGTCGTCGGGTGTCAGGGCCTACACGAGGACGCTCTTCTTCGTGTTGTGCAAGGCCGTACACGACCTGTGGCCGGGGGCTGACGTGGTGATTGACATTCCCGTGTCCAACGGTTATTACTGCAACATCAACATAGGGCGGCCCGTCACTCACTTTGACGCCGACGCCGTAAGGCGGCGCATGCAGGAGATAATCGACGCGGCCTTGCCCATCTGCCGGCATGAAAGCACTACCGAAGAGGTTATCAGGATGTTCTCCGGCATGGGCATGGAGTCGAAGGCCAAGCTGCTGAGAAGCGTCGGACGGCTCTATACCACCTATTATGAAATAGACGGATACAAGGACTATTACTACGGCACCCTGCTCACAAACACGCGCCAGCTTTACCTCTTCGGCCTTGAGAAGTATTATGACGGCATGCTGCTGCGCATCCCCTCGCGTGACGACCCCTCGCGTCTGGGCGAGCTGGTAAGGCAGGACAAGATGTTCGACATCTTCCAGGAGCACCACCGCTGGCAGCATATCCTCGGCATGTCAACCGTCGGCGACTTCAACGAGGCTGTGCAGCAGGGCCGTTCCACCGACCTTATCAACGTGTCGGAGGCGCTCCAGGAGAAGAAGATATCGCAGATAGCCGACATGATTTCGACACGGCGCGGCGTGCGCATGGTGCTTATCTCAGGCCCGTCGTCAAGCGGAAAGACCACCTTCTGCAAGCGTCTTTCCATCCAGCTGCTCACCTGCGGCGTGAAGCCTGTGCCCGTTTCGCTCGACGATTACTTTGTGAACCGCGAGGAAACGCCCAAGGACGACAGCGGCGAATATGATTACGAGAGCCTTTACGCGCTTGACATAGAGCTGCTTAACAGGCAGCTCAACGCTCTGTTTGCAGGCGAGGAGGTGGAGCTGCCGCGGTATAACTTCCAGACGGGACGCAGCGAACGTAGCGGCCGCCGCCTGCGGCTGGCCGCCGACGAGGTGCTTGTCGTTGAGGGAATACACGCCCTCAATCCCGAGCTTACCGCCCAGATACCCGAAGAACAGAAGTTCCGCGTCTACGCATCGGCCCTTACCACCATACTGCTTGACGCCCACAACTACATACCTACGACGGACAACCGGCTGCTGCGCCGCATCATCCGCGACTACAAGTACCGCGGAGTTAGCGCGCAGGAAACCATCCACCGCTGGCCGAGTGTGCGCGCCGGAGAGAACAAGTGGATATTCCCTTATCAGGAGAACGCCGACGTTATGTTCAACACCGCCCTGCTCTTCGAGCTTGCGGTGATAAAAAGCCAGGCCGAGCCGCTGCTTGAACTCGTGCCCGAAAACGCCGACGAGTATGCCGAGGCGTACCGCCTGTTGAAGTTCCTGAAGTACATTTCGCCCATTCCCAACCGCCAGCTGCCGCCCACATCGCTGCTGCGCGAGTTCCTCGGGGGCAGCTCCTTCAAGTACTGACGCCGATTTAGAGCTTGCTCTTTAATTGAGAATTGAGAATTGGGAATGGATAATTATGATTTGCTTTGTTGGCAGACAACCTTTTAAGGTAATCATAATTATCCATTCCCAATTCTCAATTCTCAATTAAAATGACATTGATTGCATACACTGGATGCCGCATCGGCGTGCGGCATGACGGTTACCGAGCGCCTCATTTGTATTCAAATGAGTGCAGGTAATCAAGCTCCCTCCCTTCGGGAGGGGCGGGGTGGGTTGTCGGTTTGGTTGCTGTGGATTTTCAATACACCACCTTTTACCATCCAAAAGGCCACCTTTTAGCTTGTAAAAGGTGGCCTTTTGCAGTGTAAAACACGGTCTTTTGCAAACCTCTTTGTAACGTGCTGTGTGTCAACGGGTTTGCCGTTGGCGGTAGAGGCGTGTGAAATTAGGGTCTTAGTCATTGTGTTATGATTGAAAATAGTTATCTTTGCGGAGTGACATAATATAAAAAAGGTATTGCCTATGGCTGCTTATCATGCTGGAGATTGGATTTGGGCTGAAGACGAGTTCGCAATGGTTGAGTGCGTCCAGAAGATTTATTATGAGGAGTTTGACGACGAGGTGGCTTACGGCGAGCGCAAGGTGGGCGATTACAAGGAGACGGTTGTGGCTTATCGCGGCTTCTGCGGACGGCGCGGCGGACTGAAGAAAAACCGGGCGCGGGCGGCCTTTGACGGTGCCGACTGGCTGCGTCCGGTGACCGATGAGGAGCTGGCTGTCATAAACAAGGTCATCGACAATGATGTTGAGGCTTACCGGAGGTGGCTTGAACGCAAGGCTGCCGTGAGGGATTATGTGGATGTCGATGTGCCAGTGAAGGAGGGAACGGGGCGTGCGGAGCTGGCTAAGCTGAAGAAAGCCGTCAAGCGTTTGCCGCCGAAGTTCACTTTTGACGAACTCTTGGAACAAGCCAAGGCCGAGGGCTTTGACATGAAGCCGGCCGAGGGCGGGCAACCCGACGACCCACGGGTAAGCTTCACTTTGCGTTGCAACGTTGGTGAGAGCCGCGGTTGCCGCAGGCTGTTCTGCGGCGTGAAGGACATCGACTGCACCGAGCCTGATGAAGACGAGGCCGCTTTCGACAGGCAGATTACCTTTGAAGGCGTGTTCATCCTGCTCGGACAGACTGTAAAATTTTATGACAACCAGCATCCTTCGGATGACAACAAGGCCCTGCTTGAGCGGCTTGGCCATGTGTTCACTGCGCTGCTAAACCACGACTGGAAGGGCTGTCCGATGGCAAAGGACTATTTCAAACACGCCCCGAAGCTGTTTACTTTCTCGCGTGAACAGGTGTGGGAGATAATTACCGGCTTTCTTGAACGTAACGCCGAAGAGCTTGGCGCACAGGCTTTCCTCGCGGCAATTGACGGCGGCGACGAGGTGAAAAGCATCTGTTTCAGCATTTACGACGCATCGGTAGGAGCGTGACAGGCCGTCTTTGCGCTGCGTTTCAACCGTGTCTCGCGGTTGGAAACATCGTCGGAGGCAACGGAAAAAGCCGTGTTTCATCGTGTGAAATACGGCTTTTTTATGTGTTGTCGTCAGTGAAGTGTCTGATTATTCACTCTTCACTCTTCGTTCTTCACTCTTATCTTCTCAGCCAAGTCTCGGGGTTCAGCTTCGCCGTGCCGCGCCTTAGCTGGAACTGGAGTATGTTTTCAGGGCCGAGAGAGCCTATGGCCTGGCCTGTGCTTATCTGCTGGCCGCGGCTCACCCTTACGCTGCCGAGGTTGCAGTACACGGAGATGTAGTTGCCGTGGCGCACCATAACGATGATGCTTCCGTCGAAGTTGAACACGGCGCTTACCTCGCCGTTGAACACGGCTCGCACCGTAGCGCCGGGCTGTCCCTTGATGTTGATGCCCTTGTTGTCGAGCCTTACGTTGCGCAGTCCGGGAACGTTGTACTGTCCGAAGTGGCTCACTATGCTGCATTGTCCGGCAAGCGGCATGGGCAGCCGTCCGCGGTTGCGCTCGAAGCTGCCGCTGAGCTTGCGGTCGTTGCTGTCCATTTCCGATGCGGCGGCAGCCCTCTTGCGCGCCCGTTCCACCTCGCGCTCGCCGCGTTCCTTGTCAGCTTGCGCCTTGCGTTCTGCCGCAATGCGGTCGGCTTCGGCCTCGCGTGCCTTGCGGTCGGCCTTCTCGCGTGCCGCTTCGTCTTTCTTGGCGGCCTCGCGCGCCGCGGCTTTCAGCTTCTCTTCACGCTCGCGTGCCTCGGCTATGCGGCGCGCGTTCTCGCGCTCCCGGGCCTCAGCCTCGGCCTTTTTGCGTGCCAGTTCGGCGGCCTTCCGCTTCGCTTCGGCCTCTAATTTGGCCTTGCGCCTTGCCTCGGCTTCGGCTCTTGCCTTCGCCTTGGCTATCTCTTCGGCAACGAGGCGGTCAATCCTGGCGTTCAGCTCGGCGTCTTTCTTGCGCTGTTCGTCAATTATCCGTTGTATCGTTTTCTGCTGGCGTTGCAGCGTGTTCACCATCTTCTGCTGTTCGTTCTGCTTGCCTTGCAGTGCCTCGTGCTCGCGTTTGTCCTTGTCCAAGAGAGTGTTCTTGTGCCGGCGCACACGTTCAAGCTCTGTCCGCTTTTCTTCTATTTGCCGCTGCTTTGCCTTCACCATTTCGCCCTGCGACCGCTGGAATGCGGCGTATTCGCGCACGAAGCGCATGCGGCGGTACATCTGTGCGAAGTTTTTTGCGCTGAAGATGAACATCAGCTTGTCCTGCACCGTGCGCCGCGCGGCCAAGTAGCGCATTGATTTCACATACTTCGCCTTGCGCTCGTCGAGCTGTTTCTCAAGCGTGGCGAGCTGGCTTTCAAGCATCTTTATGTTGCTGTCGATGTGGGTTATCTCGTTTTGTATGGTGTCGATTGACTTCTTGTGGCGGTCAATCTCGGTGCCGATGGCAACCAGGTCGCCAAGACGCTTCTTCACGTCGGCCTTGTTTGCACGCAGCAGTCGCTCCTGTTCCTTGATTTTGCGCTGCACACCGGCACGCTGGTTGCGCAGCCCCTTGATGGAGTTGCTTTGGTATTTGGCGGTTTTCTTTTTCTTTGTCGAGGTGCTTTTCTTTGTCACACGGGTTGTCTTGGCCTTCTTCCGCGTTGTCTGTTTCTTGTTTTGTGCGGAGAAGGGGAAGGCTATCGCCAGTGCGAAAAACAAAATGAGAAGTCGTTTCATTTACATTTTCAAAAGTCGGTTCATAACATCCTGCACGCTGACCTGCTTGTATTTGCTTGATATTGAGGTGAATGTGTCCCAGTCGCCGTCGGTGTCAGGGTTGTTGATTGATATGTTCACTGACAGGTTTTCGGCCTTTTTTACCGCGTCGCTCTTCATCTTCAGTGTGATGTCTGTCGGAAAGAGCTTGGTGCCGAGGGGCTTGAATGCGCCGTAGGAACACGTTACGGTAGTAGAGCCCGACGCTTTCCCGTCATACGTTATGTCAACGCTTTTTATCAGGGCGGTGGTTCCGTCGGCCGTCCAGAGGTATGACATGTCGCCTCGTTTGTGGGAAATTACTGTTTCTGACGGCTTGTTGTTGAACGCTACGGTGAAGTTCTTGAGCGATGAATCGGTTATGCTCTGTGTTCCTGGGACGAAGAGCTTGTTCCAGAAGATGGCTTGCAGGGCGTAGAAGTCAAGCCCGTTTTTCCGTAAGAAGTCAACGTCGGAGTAGCTGGCCTTGACATATTCCTTGTTCATACGGTCCATAAGGAGGACATAGTCCTTGGTGAATTCAAGGCGTCCTACCTCCATCAGGCCGAACGGCGTAAGCTGGATGCGTATCACCTGGTCCTTTTTCATGTTCAGTGAACCTGACACCGAGATGTCCTTTGAACCGTTGTTGATGGTGAACTTGATTTTTGATTTTATGCTGTTGGCATACACTTCGTTGTCATAAACTTTCCTGAGAAGGTCACGTGCTGCTGTTTCTGCGTTTTCAGCGGTGACCTTTGGGGCTTTGTCTGATTTTATATTGTCAACCATTGACTTGCTGCTGCCACACGAAACTACGGTCAGCAACAGTGTCATGAAAGCCGTTCCCCATGCTAGTCTGCACTTATTCTTCCACATATTTCTTTAGTTTTATTTTTCGTCTGATGGCCTTGTCGTTCTCCGAACCGGCTTCCAAAGCCTGCTGCCAGAACTTTATCGCGCCCTCGATGTCGCCGTTCACGGCGTGAATGTCGCCCGCATGCTCTGTTATCACCGCGCTTTTCGTCGTGTCGTTGTCCACCGCCATGTTGATGTATTGCATGGCTTCGGCGTACTTCTTGCGCTTGAACAGTATCCAGGCGTAGGTGTCAAGGAAGGTGGGATTGTCCGGTTCGGCCTGCACCGTACGGTAACTCATCTGCTCGGCCTTGGCCAGTTCGCGGTTCTCTTCTGACAGGTAGTAGGCGTAGTTGTTAAGACATCCGTAGTTGTCGTCCTTCCATTGCAGGCAAGAGTCATACGCGGCGTAGGCCTCTTCGTCAAGTTTCTTGTCGTGGAGGATGTCCCCCATGATGGCGTAAAAGTCTGAAACGAGGTCTTTGTTGCTTTGGCTGTTAATCTGGCTTACGCCCCGCCGCAGCGCCTCCAGCGCGCTGTCATCGTCGTCTTTCTGGACGTATGCCAGCCCGAGGAAGTAATAAAACGCCATTTCATCGGGGTTGTAGTCGATTGCCTGGCGTGAAAGCTCCGCCACGCGGTCGAAGTCTTGCCTGTTCCATTCGGTCTGTATAAGCTGCAGCCGGGCGCCGGCGTTGTCGGGAGAGATGGCGAGCACCATTTCAAGGACTTTCGAGATGGAGTCTTGCGGCATGTTTTTCAGCGTCATGTATGCGGCGCAAAGCTCCGCCATGTCCGATGTTTCCTGCGGCTCGGCGAGTATTTTCCTGAACAGGTTGAGCACCTTCGTGCTGTCGCCTCCCTGCTGTTCGCTTTCCGATACGGCCTGCCTTATCAGTATAATCTTGCTGTCTTTTGGCGTTTTCGGGCTTAGCAGCAGCGCCTCTTGCAGTGAGTCGGCCTTCAAGTCAAGCCCGGTGGTCCTGTAATAGTCTATCAGCGACATCCGTGCGTCGGTGTTTCCCGGCTCGGCTTGCAGCACTTCTTCGTACTGCCTGTATGCTTCGTCGGCCTTGCCGTTCTGCAACAGCCAGTTGCCCATCATCACACGGTAGTTCATGTCGTTGGGATATTTGGCCGCCATTGACTTCAGTTCGTTGAACTCTTCCTGTTTCTTGCCTTGCAGGGAGTAAACCCTCATCTTTGCGAGGGTGAGGTCTTCGTTCGCACCTTCAAGCGTTTCCATGCGCTGGAGCACGTCGAGCATCTTGTCATAGTCCTTCTGCCGCCCGTAGAGTTGTGCCAGGATGTCGAGCACGTCGGAGCGTTCGGGGCTGTTTTCGGCCAGTTTCTCGTATGCCTTTGTGGCTTCTTCAAGGTCGTTCATGCTGAAATATCCGGCTCCGAGGCGTTCCAGATAGGCGTTGTTGCCCGGACTCAGTTCCGACGCTTTCTTGACGTCGGCCACCGCAGTGGAGTCGTTTTTCAGTATTCCGTCATAGAAAGAGAGCATGAAGTAGGCTTCTGCGGCGTTGGGATTGATGTCGAGGCAGTGCCTGAGCAGGTCGTAGGCGGCATCGAAGTTGCCGCTTGACTGTTGCTTGATGGCCTCGAAATAATAGATTTTGAAGCGCAGGCTGTCGCTGTGGCTGATGGCAGGCAGGCTGACGGCGGTGGTTTTCGCCGGTGTGCCGCTTGTCCCGACGTTCCGTGTTCCGCCGCAACTTGCGGCGAGCAATGCCGCCGACAGGCAAATCAGCAGGTGCAAAATGTTCCTTGTCATGTATGTTCCTTTATAAAAGGCTGTTGCTTATTTCACTCCCGTATGTCCGTAACCGCCGGCTCCGCGTTCGGTGTCGTCAAGGCGGTCGGTCTCCTCGAATACTGCGGTTTCGTGCCGCGCGACAACCATCTGTGCGATGCGCTCGCCGTCGTTCACGGTGAAATCTTCGCCCGAAAGGTTCACCAAGAGCACCATTACCTCGCCGCGGTAGTCGGAGTCGATAGTCCCCGGCGAGTTGAGCACGGTCAGTCCGTGCTTCAGTGCGAGGCCGCTGCGCGGACGAACCTGCGCCTCGTAGCCTTCGGGCAGTGCCATGTAAAGCCCCGTGGGTATGAGCTTCCGTTCAAGCGGACGCAGCGTTACGGGCGCGTCGATGTTGGCTCTAAGGTCCATGCCGGCGCTTTGCGGCGTGGCGTATGCAGGCAAGGGCTGGTGACCCTTGTTGATGATTTTCACTTTAACCATGGTGCTTGCTATATTATTATTAAGGTGCAAAAGTAACGAATAATATTCACATAAAGGCTGTTTTGCCGCTAAAAAGAAAGAATTTAGCCATTTTTAGATTACTTTTGTGGCGATAACAAGGAGTAAATAGAGAAGGAGTAAGGAGGGGAGAAGTAAAGGAGTAAGGAGTAAGCGGCCGTTGCCGGCCGCGGTGAGTTTGTCTGGCAGGTTGTCTGCCGATAAGCTCCGTTGTTTGAAATATCGGCGGGCAAGGCATTGCTGCTTGTTCCTTTACTCCTCCTCTCCTTGCTCCTGACAAATTGAAAAGATTATGTATTGGGAAAAACTTATATCCGACAAGCGGCTCGGACAGGAGCACCGGCACACGATGCGCCATGACGACCGCTCAGAGTTCAAGCGCGATTACGACCGGCTAATCTTCTCCGCGCCGTTCCGCAGAATGCAGAACAAGACCCAGGTGTTCCCCTTGCCGGGCAGCGTCTTTGTTCACAACCGCCTCACTCACAGTCTTGAGGTTGCCAGCGTGGGGATGTCGTTGGGCAGCGACGTGGCTCACGCTGTGATGAAAACGCGCCCGGAGCTGTCCGGAACGCTGTTCCCACAGATTGGGACGGTGGTGAGCACGGCCTGTCTGGCGCACGACATGGGCAACCCTCCGTTCGGACATTCGGGCGAAAAGGCCATACAGACGTTCTTCACCGAGGGCGCCGGCAAGTCGTTGAAAGACAAGATAAGCCCCGGCTTCTGGGCGGACATAACCCACTTTGAGGGCAACGCCAACGCCTTCCGCTTGCTTGCCCACCGCTTTAAGGGGCGGCGCGACGGCGGCTTCGTGATGACCTATACCACGCTTGCGTCCATAGTGAAGTATCCCTTCGCGTCAACCATCGCCGAACGGGGGCACGGAAAGTTCGGTTTTTTCATGTCGGAGAGTGGAATTTACGAACGGATTGCCGATGAATTGGGCATAATCCGCAAGTCGGCCGACGGTCTGCCGGTAGAATACGCGCGCCATCCTTTAGTGTATCTGGTCGAGGCCGCCGACGACATCTGTTACGAAATAATGGACATCGAGGACGCGCACAAGCTGAAGATAGTGACCTTCGATGAAACCGAACATCTTTTTCTCGACTTCTTCGATGAAATGGCGCAAAACAGCATAAGGCAAAGGATTGCTGACGAGGGCATAACCGACGAGAACGAACGCGTGGTTTACATGCGCGCCTGCGTAATAGGCGCGCTCGAACGGGCGTGCGTTGACGCATTCATGCGCCATGAGGAGGACATCATGAACGGTACGATGAAGGGCTGCCTGGTAGACAACATCGAGCCGCGCCTTGCCGAAGCGTACCGCAAGTGTACCCGGCTGTCGAAGGAGAAAATCTACAAGAGCAAGCCCGTGCTTGACGTAGAGCTTAGCGGTTACAAGATTATGGCGACGCTGATGGAGGCAATGGTCGACGCGGTGTCGAACCCGTCGCGCTTCTACTCGCGCCAGCTTATCAGCCGCGTGAGCAGCCAGTACGACATCAACGCCGACGACTTGGAAACGCGCCTCATGGCAGTCATCGACTATATCAGCGGCATGACCGACGTGTATGCACTCGACGTGTACCAGAAAATCAACGGCATCAGCCTGCCGATAGTGTAAACCTGCGGTGCGAGTCGTGACGGTACGCGATATGAAAGGCCACCTTTTACACGCTAAAAGGTGGCCTTTTGCATTGCAATATGCCGCCTTTTACAATGTAAAAGACGGCATATTGGAAACGCGTTGATAGTCAGGTGGTTATAAAAGGGTGCTGAGGCGGCGTCAGCCGAACAGCTCTTTGAGCACCGGAAGCGACTTGAGCGCAGGGAAATCGGGCACGTGCAGTTGGTAATACCTTAATATAACGTCGGCCATGCGGCCGCGTTCCGTGCGCGACATCCTGTACAGGTGCATCGTGGGATAGCTCATGCGCAGCAGCAGTTTCATCTTCTCCGACTCGTCGGGAGGCAGGCAGTCGGCATGCGCCGGAACGTCAGTGCGGAAGCAGCTGGCGCGCAGGTCGAAGCGGCAACCTGGCGTATAGCCGTCGAGGTTGGGGTAGAAGCCGAGGAACAAGGCCAGCCGCATCATGAATACAAGGTGGAAGTTGGCGAAGCTTCCTTCGCATCCGTCAAGCCAGCGGATGCTGTTCTCCACGTAGGCGAACAGCGTGTCGTCGGCCGTCTCGCCGCGCGTGGCGCAGCGCAGGAACTCCGCCGTGAACATGGCAATAGCTAATTTTGACGGGCTGAAGGGTATCGACGTGAACGGAACGGCCACGCGCGCCTCCTTGAGCGCTTGCAGGTTGGCCTTCTGCCTTACGTCGATTACGGCCTCGATGATGAAAAGCGGTTGGAAGTATTGCTTCTTCAGCTTCGCTTTCGGGCTTTTTGAAAGCGTGGCGATGCACGGCATACGGCCGTGGGTGGCGGTAAGAAGCTCTATGACGGCCTTCGTCTCGCCGTACCTGAAAGAATGAAGCACTATGGCTTTGGTTTTTACCAACATTGCGATGAAATTCGGTATAATAGTGGCAAAAATACTCATTTTTTAGCTATAAAGTAGAATTTTCTTGAAAAAAGTTTGGCCGTTTGAAATAAAACATCTACCTTTGCACCGCAAAAATAGCGACAACGGTCCCTTCGTCTATCGGTTAGGACGAGAGATTTTCATTCTCTAAAGAGGAGTTCGACTCTCCTAGGGACTACAATAAAACAACAAGGAAAAGGAATAAAGCAAAGATGGCAAATCACAAATCATCAGTTAAGAGAATCCGTCAGGACAAGAAACGTACATTGCACAATAAATATTATGCAAAGACGATGCGTAACGCTGTACGTAAGTTGCGCGCAATTACTGACAAGGAAGAGGCTTTGAAGCTCTATCCGAGCGTGCAGAGGATGCTTGACAGGCTGGCCAAGACCAACATCATCCACAAGAACAAGGCTGCCAACCTGAAGTCGAGCTTGTCTTGCTACATTAACAAGCTGGGATAAAGTAAATTATAAATAAGAGACAATTTTCAGCAGGCCGCAATGTCCGTGACGGATGTTTGCGGTCTGCTTTCGTTTCCGTATGCCTGCCTTCCGCCGCCGTTCATGTCCGGCTGGGTGGGCAGCTGTGGCGCCGCCGGCGTGGCTCGTCCGCGCAGGTGGTGATTTTTTTGCGTGGAATGTCGCTGAATTTTTTGTCCGTAAGGCAGAAAATTATTACCTTTGCTTTGTTTGGTTATTATTGAAAGTCCATGGAATGCATTTCGAAAGTGCCCCGTGCGTTGCGGTGGCTGGTGTCCGTGCTTCTTCTTTTTGCCGCCATGCCTGTGTCGTCGGCCGCCGATGACACAGCCGCCCTGCTTGATACGCTCGACAACGTGTTGCGCAACAGCCGCCGGTATGTGGACGCGCGCCGTGCAGTGATATCCAAACTGAAGGCAAGCCTGGCGTCTGCTGCCGACGACGAGGAGCGATACAGGCTGACAGGCCGCCTGCGCGAGGAGTACAGGTCGTTCGACATCGACTCCGCACTTTACTATGCCAACGAGAAGATGGCTGTGGCCAGGCGCATAGGCAACGGCTCGTACATCAACGACGCGCGTATGAACATAGCCGAGATGAACGGCGTGTACGGAATGTACAAGGAGGCTTTGGACTATATCGACAGGGTAGACAAGAGCGTGCTTGACGTTTATCAGATGGAGTATTATTACCATGTCTACCGCAACATATACGGACTCATGGCCGACAACAGCAGCAACGCCGACATGAGGAAACTTTATCTGGACCGGACTGACAAGTACCGCGATTCCATTTTGCTTGTAAACACTCCGGGGTCGTTCAATTATATAATAGTAAAGGCCGACAAGGACAATGTCCACGGACTGTATGACGAGGCCGTAAAGGCCCTGAAGGAGGCTTCTTCAAAGTGCGACAACATACATGACAACGCCCTGATTGACTATACGCTGGCCATGTCATACCTTGGCATGGGCGACATGGAGAACTTCAAGCGGCACCTTATCCTATCGGCAATCAACGACATCAAGTCGGGAATACGCGAGTACACGTCGCTCCGGATGCTTGCAACGCAGCTTTATAACGACGGCGATGTTGACCGCGCTTACGCCTATATGACACGTTGCATGGACGATGCCGTGGCCTGCAATTCGCTCTGGCGCATCTACGAAGTGCAGAAGTCGTTTCCCATAATCAACAAGGCGTACCATCAGAAGCTTGCCCGGCAGCGTAAGATTATCCTGTGCTCGTTTGCTTTCATCATACTGCTTACGCTCTTCCTCGCCGTCGCCGTCGTGGTGATAAAGAAGCAGAAGGACAAGGTTTCGGCTGCGCGCAGGCTTGCGCAGGAGGCCAATGTAAGGCTGAAAGAGCTTAACCGGGAGCTTAGCGAGAGTTCGCACATCAAGGAGGAGTACATTGCCCACTACATAGACCAGTGCTCGCTGTACATCGACAAGATGGACAAATACCGCAAACACCTGCAGAAGGTGGCGCAGAAAGGCGGCGCGAAGGAGCTTTTCGACGAAATACGTTCAAAGTCGTTCATCGACAACGAGCTGAAGGATTTTTACGCCCACTTCGACGATTCATTCCTAAAGCTGTTTCCGAACTTCGTCGACGACTTCAACAGCCTGCTTGTGCCAGAGCAGCGGATACGGCTGAAGCCGGGCGAGAAGCTCAACACCGAGCTGCGCATCTTCGCCTTGGTGCGCCTCGGTATCAGCAGCAGTACGAAGATTGCGAGCTTCCTGCGCTATTCGGTCACTACCATTTATAATTACAGGGTGAAGCTGCGTAACGCCGCGGCCGGTGACCGCGACAAGTTCGACGACGACGTGATGATGATTGGCCGGTGTGAGGACGGCGACTGACGGAAGGTCGGTAAAGGGCTTGTTTGTGGCGTTCAGTTGTGTATTTTTTATTGTAAAACGTGTCGGGTAGGGTGTTAATGCACCCTACTTTTTTGTTTTCAAGCAGTTTGGCTAATATCTTGTATATCATAGTGTTACGTGTTTCAAGCTGCGTTTTCAGGCTACTTTTTCACTGAAATTCAGGTAATACGTTTGCATTATTGGTTAATTTTGCAGCGTGGGTCAGACCCGCATGAAAACGTTACCATATATTGCGTATGCGACGCAGCCAGAGACTATAACCATAAACAATAAATACAGTAATATGAAAACAGATTGCCTTAAACGATTGAAGACGCTGATGGCGTGTCTTGCGGTGGCTTCGTTGTCGGCCAATGCCGACACAGTGAAGTCTCCCGACGGCAATATCGGCGTGGAATTCAAGGTTGACAACGGAGTTCCGGTTTACAATGTAGCTTACAAGGGGCGTCCTGTCGTTAATGACAGCAGGATGGGTCTTGAGTTGAAGGACGGCAAGCACCTTACCGAAGGGTTTGTGCTCGACGGCACGGAAACGTCTACTTTCGACGAGACATGGCGCCCGGTATGGGGCGAAGTCAAGGAAATCCGCAACCATTATAATGAGTATGTGGCGCGGTTGAGCCAGCCGTCAACCGGCAGGCTGATGAACATCAGGTTCCGCGTGTACGACGACGGCGTGGGCTTCCGTTACGAGTTCCCCCAGCAGAAAAACCTTGTCTACTTCACAATCAAGGAAGAATGCACGCAGTTTGCCATGACCGGAGACCATACGGCGTGGTGGATTCCCGGCGATTACGATACCCAGGAGTATGACTATACGGAGTCAAAGCTGTCGGAAATACGTTCGTTGCACGACGCTGCCGTGACCGACAACGCATCGCAGACGCAGTTCTCGCCCACCGGCGTGCAGACTTCGTTGCAGATGAAGACCGCCGACGGCCTTTACATCAACATCCACGAGGCCGCCCTTGTTGACTATTCGTGCATGCACCTCAACCTCGACGACAAGACGATGGTGTTCCAATCGTGGCTCACCCCCGATGCAGTGGGCGACAAAGGCAGCATGCAGACGCCCTGCAAGTCGCCCTGGCGAACCATCGAAGTGTCTGACGACGCATGCCGGATACTCGCCTCAAAGCTGACGCTCAACCTCAACGAGCCGTGCAAACTGGAAGATACGTCATGGATACACCCCGTGAAATACATGGGCGTATGGTGGGAGATGATAACCGGCAAAAGCTCCTGGAGCTATACGAACGAGCTGCCTTCGGTGAAGCTCGACAGCATAGACTACACCAAGATGAAGCCCAACGGCACGCACGGGGCGAACAACGACAATGTGAAACGCTACATCGACTTCGCTGCAAAGCACGGTTTCGACCAGCTGCTGATTGAAGGCTGGAACGTGGGATGGGAAGACTGGTTCGGCCATCAGAAAGACTATGTGTTCGACTTCGTAACCCCTTATCCCGACTTCGACATAAAGATGCTCAACGACTACGCCCACTCGAAGGGCATGAAGCTCATGATGCACCACGAGACTTCAGGCTCGACGCGCAACTACGAGCGCCACATGGAGGCGGCATACACGCTGATGAACAAGTACGGTTACGACGCCGTGAAGAGCGGATACGTAGGCGACATGCTGCCGAAGGGCGAGCATCACTACGGCCAGTGGATGAACAACCACTACCTGTACGCTGTGAAGGAAGCCGCCAGGCACCACATCATGGTGAACGGACACGAGGCGGTGCGTCCCACCGGGCTGTGCCGCACATACCCGAACCTCGTCGGCAACGAGTCGGCACGAGGCACGGAGTATCAGGCTTTCGGAGGAACGAAGACGATGCACGTCACCGTGCTGCCCTTCACGCGCCTGAAGGGAGGCCCCATGGACTATACTCCGGGCATCTTCGAGATGGACATCGAGAAGATAAACCCCGACAACCACTCTCATTGCAATGCTACCATCGCCAACCAGCTGGCACTCTATTGCACGATGTACAGCCCGTTGCAGATGGCGGCCGACCTGCCCGAGAACTACGAGAAGCATCTGGACGCCTTCCAGTTCATCAAGGACGTGGCCGTTGACTGGGACGACTCGAAGTATCTTGAAGCCGAGCCGGGCTATTATGTCACCGTGGCGCGCAAGGCCAAGGGCACCGGCAACTGGTTCGTTGGCTGCGTGGCCGGACAGAAGGAACACACGTCGAAGCTGTCGCTTGACTTCCTCGACAAGGGCAAGAAGTACATTGCAACAGTCTATGCCGACGGCAAGGACGCCGACTATAAGACCAATCCGGCATCATATACCATAACGAAAGGCATTGTGACGTCGAAGACCAAGCTGACGCTCCGCGCCGTAGAAGGCGGCGGATACGCCATAAGCCTGTTCGAGGTGAAGGACAACGCCGAGACAAAAGGACTGAAGAAATTAAGCATAAAGTGAAAAGTCTGGGGTGAAAAGCTCTGTTGTCTTGCCGGCGGCGCATACGGCTTATCAGGCCGATTCGGCCTATCCGACAGTCCAAAACCGGCCGGACACTTTGCGAAAGGCCACCTTTTAGCCTGCAAAAGGCCATCTTTTAGCCTGCAAAAGGCCATCTTTTAGCGTGTAAAAGACCACGTTTTGCAGCCTGAAAGACGGCCTTTTGCAAACCCTCTGACAATCAACGGGTTACGAGGAGACGAAAAGCGCAGGCGGAAAAACGCGGACAGGCCCGTGCTTCCGCGTCTCCCTGACAAGTCGGAATACCTTGAAAACAATACCATAAATTACCAACCTTAAAACAAAAAATGCACATGAAAGGATTTAGCAGAACATTTGCACTGACGCTGCTTGCCGTCCTCGCGGGAATGTTTTTCCCGTTGCAGGCACTGGCGCAGCAGCTGAAAGTGAGCGGCACGGTGACCGACCAGAACGGCGAGACCGTCATCGGGGCTACCGTGAAAGTGAAAGGCGGTGCCGACGCAGCGGCCACCATCACCGACATGGACGGCCGCTACACCGTCAACGCGCCGTCCGACGGCACGCTCGTGGTGAGCTACATAGGCTTCGCCATGCAGGAAGTGGCTGTTGGCGGACGCCAACAGGTGGACATCGTGATGAAGGAAGACGACGAGATGCTTGAAGAACTCGTTGTCGTAGGTTACGGCACGATGAAGAAGAAAGACCTTACCGGCTCGGTGGCCTCGCTCGGAAGCAAGGACATCAACAACAACTCGGTGAACAATATAGGCTCGGCCATACAGGGAAAAATCTCCGGCGTGCAGATTGTAGACGCCGGAAAGCCGGGCGACAATGTGAACATCAAGATACGCGGACTCGGCTCCATCAACAACTGCGACCCTCTCGTGGTTATCGACGGAGTGCCTACCGACCTCGGCCTGAACGCCATCAACATGGCCGACGTTGACCGCTTGGACGTGCTCAAGGACGCTTCGGCAACGGCAATATACGGTTCGCGCGGCGCCAACGGCGTGGTGATGATTACCACAAAGCGCGGTGCCGACGGCAAGAGCAAACTCTCCGTGTCGGCCAACGTTTCGATACAGAACGCCGCCAACGTGCCCGACCTGCTCAATGCGTCGCAGTATGCCGCCCTGAGCAACGAGATGATGATAAACAGCGGACGCACGCCCAACCCCGAGTTTGCCGACCCGTCAGCCCTCGGAAAGGGAACAGACTGGATGGACGAGCTGCTGCGCACCGGCGTGATGCAGAACTATACGGTAAGCTATTCGGGCGGAAACGACAAGTCGCACTACTACATTTCGGGCGGCTTCCTCGACCAGTCGGGCATCGTCCGCAGCGTGAACTACCGCCGCTTCACCTTCCAGGCCAACACCGACGCCCAGGTTACGAAGTGGCTCAAGTTCTCGAACAACATCACGTTCAGCGCCGACGAGAAGAAACAGGGCACTTACAGCATAGGCGACGCAATGAAGGCGCTGCCCGTCCAGCCGATGAAGAACGCCGACGGAACGTGGAGCGGCCCCGAGGGCAACGCCGAGTGGTACGGAAGCATACGCAACCCCATAGGTACGACCGAGGTGAACAGCAACAAGACCAACGGCTACAACTTCCTCGCCAACATAACAGGCGAGATAACGTTTGCCAAGTGGCTCAAGTTCCGCAGCACCTTCGGCTATGACGCCAAGTTCTGGTTCGACGACAACTACACGCCGAAATACGACTGGAAACCGACTCCCGTTGAGGAAAGTTCGCGCTACAAGAGCACCAACAAGTCGTTCACCTACCTGTGGGACAACTATTTCCTCTTCGATTACACCATCGCCGGCGACCACGACATAAGCCTCATGGCCGGCATGTCGGCGCAGTGGAACGACTATGATTACTACAATGCGCAGAAAAACGTATTCCAGTTTGACAACGTACACGAGTTTGACAACGGCGAAAAGATGTACTCAATACTCGGCAACATGACCGAGTGGGCGCTTCTCTCGTACATGGCGCGCCTCAATTATTCGTACAAGGACCGCTACCTTCTTACCGCTACGGTGCGCCATGACGGCTCAAGCAAGTTCGGCCCGAAGCACCGTTGGGGTACGTTCCCCTCCGTTTCGCTCGCATGGAGAATATCGGAGGAAAAGTGGTTCCCTAAGACCGACTTCATCGACGACCTCAAGATACGCGCCGGCTACGGCGTAACCGGTAGCCAGGCCAGCGTCGGCAGCTACGGCTATCTGGCGCAGTACAACACTGGCAGATACCCGCTTGGCACAGCAGGAAACAACCAGACGGTGCTTTATGCGTCGACTCTTGCCAACCCGTACATCCACTGGGAGGAGGTGGCGCAGACCAACTTCGGCATTGACGCGTCGTTCCTTCGTTCGCGCATAGTCCTCTCTCTCGATGCGTATATCAAGGAAACGCGCGACATGCTCGTGAAAGCCTCAATCCCGATAACCTCCGGCTTCGAGGACACTTCAACCACATACACCAACGCCGGACGTGTAAGCAACAAGGGGTTCGAGTTTAGCCTGCGCACCGTTAATTTTGAAAAGCCGCTCCGCTGGGAGACAACCGTCACGGCGACGTACAACCGCAACAAGATAAAAGACCTCAACAGCGACGTGCCTTACTATATAAACCAGGTCAACAATTCGTATGTAACCATGCTTGCGGACGGCTATCCCATCAACGTTTTCTACGGATATGTGACTGACGGGATATTCCAGAACCAGCAGGAAATCAATAACCACGCCATACAGACTGGCGCGGAGCCGGGCGACATACGCTTCCGCGACCTGAACAACGACGGCGTTATAAACGACGAAGACCGCACCGTGATAGGCAATCCCAATCCTACATGGCTCTTTTCGATGAACAACTCGCTTTCATACAAGGGCTTCGAGCTGTCCGTTTACTTGCAGGGCGTGGCCGGAAACAAGATTTTCAACGCCAACAACATTGACAATACGGGCATGTCTGCGGCATATAACCAGACGACGGACGTGCTCAACCGCTGGACGGGCGAGGGCACAAGCAACTCCATGCCGCGTGCAGTCTATGGCGACCCGAACAACAACAACCGTGTGTCTGACCGCTTTGTGGAAGACGGTTCGTACCTACGACTGAAGAACATAACGCTTGCATACAACTTCCCCGATAAGTGGTTGGCAAAGCTCGGGATAGAAGCCATGCGCCTGTCGTTCTCCTGCGAGAACGTGGCAACAATCACTTCGTACTCCGGTTTCGACCCCGAAGTGGACATCAACGGCATCGACCTGTCACGTTATCCTATTTCAAGGACATACAGTTTCGGCCTGAACTTTAACTTCTAAAACCATCAATGACAATGAAAACAATAAGAAACATCATATTGGCAGGCTTCACGGCGGTGGCTGTTTCGTCGTGTTCCGATTTCCTGGATTTGTCTCCCCACAATACGCTTGACCCTGAAACGGCCATGACCGACGACATAGCCAAGGCGCTGACGCTTGGCTGTTACCGCACATTGCAGTCTTCAAACATGTATAACCAGCGTATATGGACGCTCGACATTGTGGCCGGAAACAGCGAGGTTGGTGCCGGAGGAGGCACTGACGGAATAGAAACCGTGCAGGCGTCGAACTTCATCACGCAGAGCGACAACGCCATGGCGCTGTATCTTTGGCGCTCTCCGTGGGTGGGCATAGGCCAGTGCAACACCACGATACAGAACCTCCTGAATGCTTCCGGAGTGTCTGATGATGTGCGCAGCCAAAGCCTTGGCGAGGCGTATTTCCTCCGTGCGCATTACTATTACATACTTGTGCGCCTCTTCGGCGGCGTGCCTTTGCGCCTCGAACCTTTCAACCCGGGCGACAATACGGCCATAGCGCGTGCCACGAAAGAAGAAGTCTATGCTCAAATCATCAAGGATTGTCAGGAGGGAATTGACCGTTTGCCGGCCAAAGCCGATTATTCTGACGACGACAAGGGCCGTGCCTGCCGCGAAGCCGCTATGGCGATGATGGCCGACATATACCTTACGCTCGCTCCGGACAACAAGGACTATTATGCAAAGGCCGAGCAATTGTGCAAGGACATCACTGCTATGGGCTACGACTTGGCCAACTGCAAGTATGAGGATAACTTCGACGCGACCATCAACAATGGTGCGGAGTCACTTTTCGAGGTGCAGTACAGCGGCGACACCGAGAACGACTTTTGGGGCAACAACCCACAGATGTCGTGGCTGTCTACGTTCATGGGACCGCGCAACTCCGACATGGTGGCCGGCAGTTACGGCTGGAATCTCCCCACACAGGAGTTCGTCGAACAGTATGAAGACGGCGACCTGCGCAAGGACTTGACAGTTTTGTACGAGGGATGTCCGCCTTTCGACGGAATGGATTACAAGAGTTCGTGGTCTAACACGGGCTATAACGTCCGCAAGTTCCTTGTTCCCAAGAGCGTATCTCCAGAGTACAACACCTCTCCGGCCAACTTCGTTATCTACCGTTATGCCGACGTATTGCTGATGGAAGCGGAAGCCCTTAACGAGCAGGGACTTACCGACGAGGCCGCCGCTCCGTTCAACATCGTGCGCAGCAGGGCAGGACTTGCAGCCGTATCGGGGCTTACACAGGAAGAGATGCGTGAGAAGATAATCCACGAACGCCGCATGGAGCTGGCCTTCGAGGGGCACCGTTGGTTTGACATGATACGCCTTGAGCACGGCGACTACGCCATAAACTTCCTGCGAAGCATAGGCAAGGGCAACGTAACCAAAGACCGCCTGCTCTTCCCGATACCGCAGACGGAGATTGACGCGAACCCGCTTTTGACACAAAATCCAGGTTATTAATCTTACAACTAAATACCGACAACATGAAAAGACATATATTGAGACCGGTGCTTCTTATGCTCGGCTGTGCCTTGCTGGGCGCTTGTGCCGACGACGATTACACCGAACTGAACAAAGGCGAGACTGAACTCGCCATCACGGCAAACGCCACCGACATAACGCTTGACGAGGCAAGCCACTCTGACAACGCGCTGACGCTGACATGGACGAGCGGCACCAACCACGGCACGGGCAACCGCATAACCTACAAACTCGAACTGGCCGAGGCCGGAACGAACTTCGCCGAGCCGTATGTGGCGGCCGAGGAAATGACGCAGCAGTATGAATGGTCGGCTACGGTGGAGCAACTTAACTCCATATTGCGTGACAATTTCGGCGTGAAGGCCGACAACCGTTATGCCGTTGAGGCCCGTGTCACGGCCGTTGTGGCCGGTGTTGACGAGGTGCAGACGGCCACAGCGCAGTTGAATGTCACATCATACGAACCCGTAACAACCACCCTTTATGTTACAGGAACGGCCACACCGGGCGGCACCGACCTGTCGAACGCCGAGGAGATGACGCGCACCGACAACGGACAGTTTACCTATACGGGCTACATGAAGGCAGGTACGTACAAGTTCATAACCACTCTCGGCGAGGAACTTCCTTCCTACAACCGCGGCGACGACGGACAACTCGTTTTGCGCACGCAGGCCGACCAGCCCGACAATCTCTTTGAAATAACCGAAGCCCACGACTATACCATCACCCTGAACCTGCTCGACGGCACAATCACTACGGTCAAGTCTGACGGCGTGACGCCGCCATACGACGCGATATGGTTCATCGACGGCATGGACGGCTACAGCTTCAAGCCAATGACGCAGGATGCTCTTGACCCCTTCCTGTTCCGTTACGGAGCCGAATTCAACAACGAAGGCGACTTCAAGTTCGCGACGGCGAGCGGCAGTTGGGAGAACAACTACAAGGCCACACAGCCCGATGCGCCCTATACCGACTCGTCAGTCGAGTTCGTGCCGGGCTTCGACCCCGACAACAAATGGCGCCTGAAGTCCGACGAATTAGGCAAGGCTTACAAGATATGCCTTGACATACGCAGCGGCAACGAGCGCATGCTGATGAGCGTGTTCACGCCATACGAGACGATATGGCTTGTCGGTGACGCAGCGCCGGGCGGCTGGTCGCTCGACGATGCCGTGCCGATGACGAAGGACGAGTCCAACCCATACGTTATGACATGGACGGGAACACTCAACGCCGGAGAACTGAAGTTCACCTGCGACAGGAGCAGCGACTGGAACGGAGCATGGTTCATGTCCGCCGAGAACGGAGCCGCACCTACCGGACAGGAGGAGAAAGCCCTCTTCATAGACAAGAAGAGCGACGCCCTGAAGGCGCAATACCTCACAACGGACATTATGAACGTTGACAACAAATGGAAGATAGCAGAGGCCGGTACGTATAATATTACGCTCAACCAGCTCACCGAAACAATAACAATAGCAAAACAGTAAGTACATGAGAAAACTGATATATTCGGTCGTTGCACTGATGGCAATGTGGGCGTGCAGCGACGATGACAACGTGACAGCAAAGCCCGAAACCGACATTACGGGCGAAGTGACCGACGTGGTGAAGGTGAACGCCAGCCTCACCGTTAGCCTTTCTACCGACAAGGCGTGCTACAAGCCCGGCGAAACGGTGACGTTCACCGCAGTGGGAACAGTCCCGGCTGACGCCAAGGTGCGCTACCGCACGCAGACGGAGGTCGTGGCCGAGCAGGCCGCAAGCGGCCAGACGTGGACGTGGACTGCGCCCGACGCCGACTTCACAGGCTATCTTGTAGACGTTTACCGCACTGAAAGCGACGGCTCGGAGACCGTGCTCGGCACGATAGGCGTTGACGTTTCGAGCGACTGGACGCGCTTCCCGCGCTACGGCTTCGTTGCAACGTTCGACGCATCGAAGACCGCCGACGGCGTGATAGAGCAGGAGATGGCATTCCTCAACCGCTGCCATATCAACGGAGTGCAGTTCCAGGACTGGCACAACAAGCACCACTGGCCGCTCGGCGGCACGCGCGACAAGCTTGACGAGGTGTACAAGGACATTGCGAACCGCGACGTCTACACGTCGGTAATAAAGAAGTACATCGACGTGCAGCACTCTTACGGCATGAAGGCCATGTTCTACAACCTCTGTTTCGGCGCGCTGTCAGACGCCGCGCAGGACGGAGTGAAGGAAGAATGGTATCTATTCAAGGACACAAAGCACAGCCAGAAGGACAGCCACGACCTGCCCGACTCGTGGAAGAGCGACATCTATCTCGTCAACCCTGCCAACAAGGAGTGGCATCAGTACATAGGCGACAGGAACGACGACGTGTACGCCAACTTCGACTTTGACGGTTACCAAATCGACCAGCTGGGCGACCGTGGCAACCTGTACACCTACGACGGCGGCAAGGCCAACCTGCAGCTGGGCTACGAGTCGTTCGTAAAGGCCATGAAGGAGCGCCGTCCCGACAAGCGCCTCGTCATGAACGCCGTGAGCAGCTACGGCACTTACTCGATAGCCCAGGGCGACGTTGACTTCCTCTACAACGAGCTGTGGGACAGCGAGGCGTCGTTCAGCTCGATACGCGACATCATCCACAACAACGAGCTTTACGGCCGGCATGACCTGCAGACGGTGTTCGCCGCATACATGAACTACACCAAGGCGGACAACCCGGGCGAGTTCAACACGCCCGGAGTGCTGCTCACCGACGCCGTGATGTTCGCCCTCGGAGGCTCTCACCTTGAACTTGGCGACCACATGTTGTGCAAGGAATACTTCCCCAACGACAACCTCACGATGTCGCAGGAGCTTAGGGACGCCATCGTAAGATACTACGACTTTATGACCGCTTACCAGAACCTTCTGCGCGGCGGAGGCACTGAGACAGAGGCTGGAGTAAGCTCGACGTCAGACGTTAAGGTGGCCGCGTGGCCGCCGGTAATAGGCAACGTCACCGCGTTCTCGCGTCAGGTGGGCGACAAGAAGGTGGTACACCTGCTCAACTTCATGGACGCCGACAACCTGAGCTGGCGCGACATGAACGGCACAATGCCCGAACCGCGCCTTGTCGAGGGCCTGCCCTTGCGCATGAAAGCAACGGCGAAGGTCAACAAAATATGGGTGGCTACGCCCGATGCGCTTGGAGGCGCCGTGCAAGAACTGCCGTTCAAGCAGGCCGGTGGCGAGGTGGTGTTCACCCTGCCGTCGCTGAAATACTGGACGATGATAGTCGTTGAATAACCCTGTACTTTTTACCTGTTTTACGAAAGGCCACCTTTTGCATTCCAAAAGGTGGCCTTTTAGCGTGTAAAAGACCGTCTTTTGCAGCCTGAAAGACGGCCTTTTGCAACGCCGCTGATTGTCAAGTAGTTATGGAAAGGTGAAAAGGTGAAGGGGTGAAAAGGTGAAAAGGGGGCTTGTCAACTTGTCCCTCGTTCCTCGTCAACTTGTCCCTCGTTCCTTGTCAACTTGTCCCTTGTTCCTCGTCAACTTGTCCCTTGTTCCTTGTCTGCTTGTCCCTCGTTCCTTGTCAACTTGTAAAATAGTTTTTAAGAATTAAAATTTCGCCATGTTGGTTTTTTTTACTACTTTTGCAAGTCAATATACATTAATTTGAAAATGGCAGAAAATCAAATCAACGAGAACAATTATTCGGCCAGTAACATCCAGGTGCTTGAGGGGCTTGAAGCCGTGCGCAAGCGCCCGGCGATGTACATAGGCGACATCAGCGAGAAAGGTTTGCACCACCTGGTCAACGAGACCGTGGACAACTCTATCGACGAGGCCATGGCCGGGTACTGCACACATATAGAGGTTACAATCAACGAGGACAACTCAATCACCGTTCAGGATAACGGCCGAGGCATACCTGTTGACGAGCACAAGAAGCTGCACAAGTCGGCTCTTGAGGTCGTGATGACAGTGCTCCACGCCGGAGGCAAGTTTGACAAAGGCTCATATAAGGTTTCAGGCGGTCTGCACGGCGTGGGCGTATCGTGCGTCAACGCGCTGTCAACGCACATGCTCTCGCAGGTGTTCCGTGACGGAAAAATCTACCAGCAGGAATACGAGAAGGGCAAGCCGCTGTACCCCGTAAAGGTTGTCGGCGAGACAGAGCTGCGCGGAACGCGTCAGCAGTTCTGGCCGGACCCCACAATCTTCACCACGACTGTTTACAAATACGACATCATAGCCAAGCGCATGCGCGAGCTGGCGTACCTCAACGCCGGTATAAAAATAACGCTTACCGACCTTCGTCCCGACGAGGAGGGAAAGACAAAGCAGGAGGTGTTCCACGCCGTTGACGGCCTCAAGGAGTTCGTCCGCTACATCGACCGCCACCGTACACACCTCTTCGACGACGTAATCTACCTCAAGACCGAGAAGCAGGGCATACCTATCGAGGTGGCGGTGATGTATAACACCGATTACAGCGAGAACATCCACTCTTACGTAAACAACATCAACACCATAGAAGGCGGTACACATCTCGTCGGGTTTCGCATGGCACTGACGTCAACTCTTAAGAAGTATGCCGACGCCGACCCTGCAATCTCCAAGCAGATAGAGAAGGCCAAAATCGAAATCGCTGGCGAAGACTTCCGCGAGGGCTTGACCGCCGTAATATCAATCAAGGTCGCCGAGCCGCAGTTTGAAGGCCAGACGAAGACCAAGTTAGGCAACAGTGAGGTGACGGGAGCCGTGCGCCAGGCCGTGTCTGAGGCCCTTTCATACTACTTGGAGGAGCATCCGAAGGAGGCGAAGCAAATATGTGACAAGGTAATCCTTGCCGCAACGGCGCGCATCGCGGCGCGTAAGGCGCGTGAAAGCGTGCAGAGAAAGAACCCCATGAGCGGCGGCGGACTGCCCGGAAAGCTGGCTGACTGCTCCAACAAAGACCCCAAGGAGTGCGAGATTTTCCTTGTCGAGGGTGACTCGGCGGGCGGTTCGGCCAAGCAGGGACGCAACCGCTTCACGCAGGCCATACTGCCTTTGCGCGGTAAAATCCTCAACGTGGAGAAGGTGATGTGGCACAAGGTGTTCGAGAGCGAGTCGGTAATGAACATCATCCAGAGCATCGGCGTGCGCTTCGGCGTTGACGGCGAGGACGACAAGGAGGCCAATATCGACAAGCTGAGGTACGACAAAATCATCATAATGACCGACGCCGACGTCGATGGTTCACACATCGACACCCTTATAATGACACTCTTCTACCGCTTCATGCCGAAGGTAATACAGGAAGGCCACTTGTATATCGCCACTCCGCCGCTTTACCTCTGCACGTATAAGAACAAGGTCAAGGAGTACTGTTACACCGATCAGCAGCGTCAGGCCTTCCTCGACAAGTACGGAGAGGGCGTAGATGACGGCAAGAGCATCCATACACAGCGTTACAAAGGTCTTGGAGAGATGAACCCGGAACAGCTCTGGGAAACGACCATGAACCCCGAAACGCGTCTCCTGAAGCAGGTAACCATCGAGAATGCGGCCGAGGCCGACGAGATATTCTCAATGCTCATGGGTGACGATGTGGAGCCTCGCCGCCAGTTCATAGAGGAGAACGCCACTTATGCTAATATCGATGCGTGATGTAAAAGGTGAGAAGGTGAAAAAGTGAGAAGGTGAGAAAGAAAAGCCAAATAAAGCAATTCTTTCTCACCTTCTCACTTTTTCACCTTCTCACCTTTTCTTTGTTGCTTTTATAAAGTAAGTGATTAGCAGCACGTATGCCACGAGTGCGCATACCTGCGACAGCGGATTGGCAAGCCATTCGGCGTTGACAAGGTTGATGTCGGCGAAGCGCAGCAGCGCGCTTACTACTCCCATGAGCGCTCCTCCGGCGATGAAGCCGCTGGCGATGAGCGTGCCTTTCTCTCCGCGAGCCTTGTTTACGGCTGCGTCTTTGGAACGGGATGTGACATACCAGTTGACTGCTCCGCCCACGAGCAGCGGAATGTTAAGCTCTATCGGGATGAACATGCCGAGGGCGAAGGCCAGTGCAGGGATTTTGAACAGTGTCAGGATGATGGCTATGAGTGCGCCTATGCCGTATAAAATCCACGGGGCGCCCACGCCGTTCATCAGCGGGTCGATGACCGCCGCCATGGCGTTGGCCTGCGGAGCGGCTAACTGTCCGCTGGCGAAACCGTATGTCTTGTCAAGCAAAATCATCACTCCGCCGACTGTAGCGGCCGACACCAACGTGCCGAGGAACTTCCATGTTTCCTGCTTTTTGGGCGTGGTGCCGAGCCAGTAGCCTATTTTCAGGTCGGTGATGAACGCTCCCGACATCGACAACGCGGTGCATACCACGCCGCCCATGATGAGCGCGGCCACCATGCCGCCTGTGCCTTTAAGCCCTACGGCCACCATTATTACGGATGCGAGGATGAGCGTCATCAGTGTCATTCCTGACACGGGGTTGCTGCCTACGATGGCTATCGCGTTGGCTGCGACGGTTGTGAAGAGGAAGGCAATTACAGCCACGAGCAATATTCCGGCAACAGCGAAGAGCAGGTTGCCTTTCATCACTCCGAACCAGAAGAACAGGAAGATGATTGCTATTGTGGCTATAGAGCCTATGGCTATGACCTTGAATGGTATGTCACGCTGCGTACGGAGCACTTTTTTCGTGTCGCTCTTGCCTCCGCGCATCTCGCGTGCCGCCAGGCTGACGGCGTTCTTTATGATGCCCCACGAGTTGATGATGCCTATGATGCCGGCCATGGCTATGCCGCCTATGCCGATGTACTTGCCGTAAGAGGTGAAAATCTGCTCCGGCGACATGTCACCTACGGCGGTGGCGATGGCCGGGTCCCACTGGTTGAGCACTTGGCTGTCGAACAGTACGGCCATAAGCGGCACTATGAGCCACCATACCGCCAGCGAGCCGAGGCAGATGATGAGGGCGTATTTCAGTCCGACGATGTAGCCGAGGCCGAGCACCGCCGCGCCGGTGTTTACCTTGAACACGAGCTTTGCCTTGTCGGCCAGCATCTCGCCGAGGCCGATTACGCGCGTGGTGAAGTTCTCGTTCCACCATCCGAAGGTTGCAACTATGAAGTCGTAAAGACCGCCCACAAGTCCTGCAAGCAGCAGCGGCTTGGCCTGTTTGCCGCCCTTAGCGCCGCTGATAAGCACCTGAGTGGTGGCAGTGGCCTCGGGGAAGGGATATTTGCCGTGCATGTCCTTGACGAAATACTTGCGGAAAGGTATGAGGAACAGTATGCCCAATATGCCTCCCAGCAGCGAGCTGAGCAGGATGTTGATGAACGAGGCGCCCATCTCGGGATACTTGTCCTTGAGGATGTAGATGGCGGGAAGGGTGAATATGGCACCTGCCACCACCGCACCTGAGCATGCTCCGATGCTCTGTATGATGACGTTCTCGCCCAGCGGGTTGCGGCGCTTGGCTGCCGTCGACACGCCCACGGCTATGATGGCTATAGGTATGGCGGCCTCGAACACCTGGCCTACGCGCAGGCCAAGGTAAGCGGCTGCGGCCGAGAACAGTATGGCCATGAGCACGCCCCACGTAACCGACCAGCCGTTAACTTCGGGAAAAGCCTTGTCGGGGCTCATCACGGGCTGGTATTCCTCGCCCTCCTTCAACTCGGTGAAGGCGTTGTCGGGCAACTTGATGTTGTCTTTAATTTCGTTTTCCATTGTGCTTTATTGTTTTTTTAAGGTTTATTTTATCATCACTTTCGATGTCATAACCCTGCCGTCGGCCGTCTTCCTGACAACGATGTTGAGGCCCTTCTGCGGCTCTGACAGCTTCATGCCCGACGGAGAATAATATGTAACCGACTTCACGGCTGCGCCATCAGCGCCCGGATTGCTTATTGCCGTGGTTACGCCCTGTCCGTATTCAACACTGAGAGTGGCTCCGGCGTAGGCTCTTACCTCGCTGTCAACCAGGCTGACGTCGTAGCCGTCGAGCTGATAGTGGTCAGAAGGCACAAAGTAATCTATGCTGCCTGAGCGCTTCTGCTCGTCCTTGGCGCCCTGGTTGCCGGTCATGGTTATGTTATAGTCGGTGTATTTGCCGCTTGTGGCATAGTTTTTCCAAGGATTCTTAACGCCGTCGAACACGCACTTCTCAACATACGCGTTGCACTTGTAGCCTGTGCCGATGCAATAGTTGGCAACCGACGACGAATAGAGGCAGTTGAGCAGATGCACCTGTCCGAAGCGTATGCGCGGCATACGTTCGCGGCATCCCTCGTCCCACCAGCAGCTGTAGAATGTGGTGCGCAGCTTACCCTCGCTCTCGGTCTCGCTGTCGCTTCCGCCCCAGAGGTTGCTGAAGCGGTGGTCGTCGGCTCCGCCTGAGCCTCCTGCCCAAGGTTCTTTCAGATAGCGGAAGCGGCACCATGTAACGCTGATATGGTCGGAACCGTTGTTGCAGTCGAAGTTTCCGTCCACGCCGTCCTGAAAGTCGCAGTGGTCAACCCACACGTAGTTGCAGTTAGTGAGGTTAAGATTGTCGTTGCCGTCAATATCATAAGCGCCCGCGCCCTTGAACGTAACGTTGCGTATTATGATGTTCTTGCTGTTCTTGAACGACAGTATGCCGCTCTTTTTCTTGTCGGTAGAGTGTGTGCTGTTTACCAGCGCCGAGCCGGGCAGTCCGTAGATGGTCTTGTTCTGCACGTTCTCGAGACCTATCTGTCCTGTTATTTCAATCTCTCCCTCAATATACACAGTGTGGTTGTAGGTGCCGATGAGCGCCGTTTTCAGCTCGCTCATGGTGGTCACCTTGATGGCGCCCTCGTCGTTTCCACCCGTTATGGTGCCGCCGACAGTGCCCCAGCCCACCGGACTGTTGTAGTCGTGGGCCGACATCTGTGCCTTTGCGGCCGTGCCAACGGCGAGCAGCATGAGTGCGCACAGCGTTAGTTTTGAAATGTTCATAAGACTTTTGTAGTTGTTAATTTTCATATACGATTCAGCCCGGCGCCGGCCCCGGCCATGCGCCCTGTGAGCGCTTGAGGTGCAGGCGGCGCCAAGGTCCGCTGATGTTTGCAGCTGCAAATTTAATTAAAATATGACAACAACATAGCAAAAAATGCTTTTTGTTTAGTTTTTGTTTGCAATAGTTCCGCATGGTTTCGGGCACTTCTGCCGCCAGCCGTTGCGGGGCAGAAGTGCAAAAGGCCACCTTTCACACTGCGAAAGGTGGCCTTTTGCACGCTAAAACGTGGCCTTTTAGAGCCTGAAAAGCCATGTTTTGCACGTGCGTATGTAACTGTCTGTAATACAACGCGTTACATCTGTCGATATGATTGTCCTTGACTGACACGGCGCCTTGCCCCCGGCATCACTTCATGAGTATGTCCGACAGCTGGCGCATGCCTTCAGATGCTCCTGCCGTTATCTGCTTCACGTCGTGGCGTCCGGCAGCCATCACGGGCTTGGGGTCGATGAGATATACGGGCACGCCGGGCTTGACATACTGCACGAGGCCTGCCGCCGGATAGACGTTGAGCGACGTGCCTATGATTACGAAGATGTCGGCGCCCATGGCCTCTTCGGCCGCCTTCTCGATGTTGGGCACCGCCTCGCCGAAGAACACTATGTAGGGGCGCAGCAGCGAGCCGTCG
>ERZ780117.3-NODE-3-length-147697-cov-18.132286_pt1 | contig 147697 bp, 129 predicted proteins | sample MGYA00510985_ERZ780117 | MGnify/ENA primary metagenome ERZ780117 (study PRJEB29588, sample SAMEA2159553) | human gut metagenome | biome: human gut; feature: human-associated habitat; material: faeces | place: Denmark | collected 2008/2010 ...
GAACATGAAGAACTCGCTCATGGACCTGCACGACAAAATCCTGCTGCGGAAAAGGGCGCTCATTGAAACCGTCAACGACGAACTCAAGAACGTCTGCTACATTGAACATACCAGGCACCGCAGCATTGACGGCTTTGCTTCCAACCTGATTGCAGGGCTTATCGCATACAACCTGCTTCCTAAGAAACCGTCACTCAATATTGACATCATTGATAAAAGCAGGCTTATTGCATAAGATTATTATACCGAACTCACGTTAAAATAACAAACAACCTCATGATAGAAAAGAAAAACACAAATCATCCGTCACCTGTCACATCTGGGCATAGCACATTGATTGACAATTGATTACGATGTGACAGATGAAAAGGTGCAACCGTCATACCCATTTGTCACAGGCAATATCGTGACGGATGTGACGGATGAAGTATCTTCATCTGTCACAGCATATAACGCTGACAATCAGAGTATTACACCCTGACGTGGCAGGTGACGGATGAAACGCATTTTTTTTGTTTTCTGTTATATAAGAAACAGGTTCACCAGCCGTTTTCCGATCTAAATTTATCCGCAGCAAAAGGCCACGTTTTATGCTGCAAAAGGTGGCTTTTTACAATGTAAAAGGTCATCTTTCACCGTCTAAAAGATGACCTTTTAGCTATACGCTGATTTTCAATGTGTACCGTGCCGTAAGCTTTTTCTGCACACGGCAAGCCCTGCTTGCGGATTTTTTTGTACTTTTGCAGAAGTCATAACAGAAGAAAGGAGAAAGAATGCCATTAAGGATACCTGACGGACTGCCTGCCATTGAGGCGCTGAAGAGCGAAAACATATTCGTTATGGACTCGTCACGCGCCCACGCACAGGACATCCGTCCGCTGCGCATAGTAATACTCAACCTCATGCCTCTGAAGATAACGACGGAGACAGACCTGATACGTGTGTTGTCGAACACGCCGCTGCAAATAGACGTTACGTTCATGAAGCTGAAAAGCCACACGCCGAAGAACACTCCGGTGGAGCACATGATGGCATTCTACAAGAGCTTCGACGAGCTGTGCGGAATGAAGTTTGACGGCATGATAGTTACCGGCGCGCCCGTAGAACACCTGCGCTTTGAGGACGTGAACTACTGGCCGGAACTGACTGAGATATTCACATGGGCGCGGACACACGTTTACAGCACGCTCTACATCTGCTGGGCGGCGCAGGCCGGGCTGTACTTCCACTACGGCGTGGAGAAGCGGATGCTTGAAAGAAAGATGTTCGGCGTGTTCCGCCAGTTCATCGAGGAACCGCTGCTGCCCATCTTCCGCGGCTTCGACGACTACTTTTACATGCCGCAGAGCAGACACTCGGAGGTGACCGCAGGCGACATAGCACGGCATAAGGAGCTGCGCATCATCGCCCAGTCGCCCGTAAGCGGCGTGGGCATCTGCATGGCGCGCGAGGGGCGCGAGTTCTTCATCACTGGCCATCTTGAATACACGCGCGACACGCTTGACAAGGAGTACCGCCGCGACATGGGCAAACGTGACGACGTTGACGTACCCGTGAACTACTACCGCGACGACAATCCGCAACTCGGGCCGCTGGTAAGGTGGCGCGCACACGCCAACCTGTTCTTCACCAACTGGCTTAACTACTATGTTTACCAGACAACGCCGTATGATATTGAGAAAATCAAATAAAAGTGAGAAGGTGAGGAGGTGAAAAGGTGAGAAATGAACAATAAAAATTCATTATCACTAAAACATTTGGAAATTTTCTCACCTTTTCACCTTCTCACTTTCTCACCTTTAAAATAGGTTGAACATGCAAACATTGGAACTGCTATCGCCTGCAAAAAATCTTGAGTGCGGCGTTGCTGCCATCGACCACGGAGCCGATGCCGTTTACATAGGTGCGGAAAGCGGAGGGGCACGTGCCGCCGCCGGCAACAGCGTCAGCGACATTGCGGAGCTTTGCCGCTACGCCCACCAGTTCGGCGCGCGCGTGTACGTAACAGTGAACACCATCGTTTACGAAGACGAACTAACAGCCACACGTGAACTTCTACGCAGGCTCGCCGACGCCGGTGTCGATGCCATACTGGCACAGGACATGGCCCTGCTGCAAATGCCACGCTACGGCATGGAGCTGCACGCAAGCACGCAAACCGACAACCGCACGGCGGAAAAGGCGGCGTGGCTCGCGCTCAACGGCTTCAGCCGCGTAGTGCTGGCGCGCGAGCTTTCGCTCGACGACATACGGCGCATCCATCAAGCAGTGCCGTCGGTGCAGTTGGAATGTTTTGTACACGGAGCACTGTGCGTGTCGTATTCAGGACTGTGCTACGCCTCGCAATACTGCTTCAAGCGCAGTGCCAACAGAGGCGAGTGCGCCCAGTTCTGCAGGTTGAAGTTCGACCTTATTGATGCCGACGGCAAAGCCATAGAGCGCGGAAAGCACCTGCTCTCACTCAAAGACATGAGCCGCATGAAATGGATTGAACAGCTGGCCGACGCCGGAGTGACATCATTCAAAATAGAAGGAAGGCTCAAAGACGTTGCATACGTCAAGAACATAACCGCCGCATACAGTGAAGAGCTTGACAAACTCGTGGCCCGGCATCCCGACCGTTACCGCCGCGCGTCGCTCGGACGGTGCAGCTACACGTTCAAGCCCGACATCAACCGCACGTTTAACCGCGGCTACACCGACTACTTCATGCACGAAGCCGGCAGCAGGATATGGTCACCCGGCACGCCGAAAGCCATAGGACAGAGCGTCGGCACGGTAAAAGACGTTGGCGCAGGACACATCACCGTAGCCGGAACAGCGGCGTTTACCAATGGCGACGGGCTGTGTTTCTTCAACGGAAAAGAGCTGTGCGGCTTCCGTGTGAACCGCGCCGAGGGAAATAATATATATCCATTAAGCATTCCACAGGGACTGTGCAAAGGCATGGAGCTGTTCAGGAACCACGACAAGGCTTTTGAAACACTGCTTGCCAAACCTTCAGCCAAGCGCAAGATAGCCGTAAGCATAAACATTGAGGAGACTGCCGACGGACTGAAAGCCGTTTTCACAGCCGAAGACGGGACACGGGTGGAAGTGGAAGAGCTGATTGATGCGCAACAGGCGGAGAAGCCGCAAAAGGAATATATGCGCCGCCAGATGGAGCGGCTCGGCAACACTCCGTTTGAATGTACGGCGTTCTCAACCGTGCCCGAAGAGCCTCACCGCTTCGTTCCGGCCAGCATATTGGCCGGAATACGCCGACAGGCCGCCGACAAGCTGCAACAAGCAATAAGCGAAAAAGACCGCTCGTACAAACCGCAGAACGACACGTCGGAACTTGAAAAGATTGCACGCAACGAATATCCTGCCGCAACGCAGTACAATTACAACATAGCAAACAGCGAGGCGCGGCAGCTATACCGCAACGAAGGAACGACTATCGACACTCCGGCCTTCGAACTTCAGAAGCCGCAAAGGCCGCAGATAATGCAATGCCGACACTGCCTGCGACGCGCATTGGGCCACTGCCTGCGCCACGGAGGCACTCCACCGCAATGGCGCGAACCGCTCAGGCTGCGCATGGACGACGGCAGGACGTTCAGCGTGGAGTTTGACTGCAAGCAATGCCAAATGAACATATACGCCGACTGAAATGAACACTACACACAAAAAAAACAGCCTGCTCGCCACCGCAACCATACTCGCCATAATGGCCGTGACCGTGCTTTCAAGCTGCCACGGCTATCAGCGCAATAGTGCATGGGCACAATACATGGCCGCCGACACCGCCACCGCCGACTCTAATACCATACGCAGGCATTACGGACAGAGCTACAACTTCGTGGTGAAGGCCGACTCCATAATCATGGTAAAACAGCAGCCGGAAGAGGTTTTGACACGCATGCACACCGACACGCTGGCCGTCTACGAAGGCAACCACGTAGCCGTGGCCGAGATACGCATACTGCCCAACGACAGCGTGGACAGCGTATGGGTGCAGATAGCACGCGACCAGCAAACCATCGGATGGCTGCACGAGCAGACCCTGCTCTCGTCAGTTGTGCCCGACGACCCCATATCACAGTTCATAAAGACATTCTCCGACGTACACCTTGTAATGTTCCTGACGGTAATCTGCGTCATTGCCGTTGTCTACCTGCTGCGCACCGCCACAAAACGGAAAGCACACATAGTGCACCTTAACGACATACCCACCCTCTACCCCACACTGCTGGCACTCACCGTGGCCGCCGGAGCTGTGGTGTACGCCAGCCTGCGGCTGTTTGCCGACGACATCTGGGAGCATTTCTACTACCACCCGACGCTCAATCCGCTCATCGTACCGCCGGCATTAGGCGTGTTCCTTGCGTGCGTATGGGCTATGGTAATAATTGCGCTTGCCGCCATCGACGTAGTGCGCAACATCCTGCCGCCTGCCGACGCGCTGCTTTACCTTTGCGGCCTGGCCGCCGTATGCGCGATGAACTACATCGTATTCACCTTTGCCACCTTATATTACATCGGCTACCCGCTGTTCATCGCCTACGCCGTGTACGCCGTGTGGACATATTTCAAGCGGTTTGGCACGCTGTATAAAAATACACATAAATGATGATTGCACGGCTCGCCGATTGTCACTACCTTTGCAGGCATTAAACCAAAAAGCCCGTATCAGGATAATGACAACAACCATCATAATTGCCATGGCCGTATGCACGGCCGCCGCACACACGACTAACGAATACGGAAGTGCTGCCGCAGAACCTACAAACATAAGCAAAGCCGCCGCAGACACATCACGCGTTTACGACCTCGACGAGGTCATAATAGTATCACAACCCAAGGAAGTTGCACGCCTAAGGCAACAGCCGTTAAGTTCGACGGTGTTCACCGGAGGCGACCTTAACCGCCTCGGCATAAACAGTCTGTCGGCACTAAGCTCATACGTACCGTCGTTCTCCATGCCGGCCTACGGCTCGCGGCTTACCGCCTCGGCATACGTCCGCGGCATAGGGTCGAGGGTTGACAATCCCGCCGTTGGCATTTACAGTGACGGCATACCGCTCGTCAACAAATGCTCATACAACTTCCACACTTACCAAATGGACCGCATCGACGTTCTTCGCGGCCCACAAGGTACGCTGTACGGCATGAACTCGGAAGGCGGCATTGTCCGCCTTTACTCCAAAGACCCGATGAAATACTACGGAACGGACATCGTGCTCTCGCTCGGAAGCCACCTGTACAGGAACATTGAGCTTGCACACTACCACCGTCCGAGCGACAAGCTGGCATTCTCTGTGGCAGCATTCTACAACGGACAAAACGGATTTCTCCGCAATTCAACCACAGGCAGGCGCGCCGACAACTACGATGAGGCCGGAGCAAAGGCCCGACTTGTTTACCAACCCAACACAAAATTCACAGCAAACATCGTAGCCGACTACCAATATACCTCGCAAAACGCATTCGCATACGGCGAACTCGACACAAGCACCGGACACATATCATCCCCCTCCGGCAACCGTCCGAACACTTACCGGCGCAACATGCTCAATACGGGAGTAGGCCTTACATACCGCCTTGACGGACTACAGGTGAACTCGCAGACAAGCTACCAGTTCCTGCGCGACAACATGGCAATGGACCAAGACTATCTTCCACTCGACCTGATGCACCTGTCACAACGCCAGACCCTCAACGCCCTGACGCAAGAGCTGTCGATAAAGAGCAACACCGATGAGGCATGGCAACACACCAGCGGCCTGTATGCATCACACCAATGGCTGCGCACCGAAGCCCCGGTATCGTTTGACACCGACTTCACCGACAAAATCGCATCAGGCATACAGTCAGCCATGTATTCAGCCATACACACCGCAATGGCGGAGCAGATGGCCGCAGCAGGCATGCCGCAGCAAATAGCCGACCAGATGGCCGCCTCTGCAATAGAACAGGCAGGCGGAATATCGGCAGGCGTACAGATGCAGGTGCCGGGACTGTTTCACACCCCACAGCTGAACATTGGCATCTTCCACGAGTCGAACATACGCCTGTTGCCACGCCTGACGGCCACCGTCGGACTGCGATACGACTACAGCCGCGTAGCCGTTGAATACGATACACGCGCGGCAATGACCGTATCGGCCAACGTAATGGGAGCAGCGGCCGAAAACACCCTGTCGTCGAAACTCAACGGCAAAAGCCACAACTCGTACAGCCAGCTGTTGCCGAAAATCGGACTTACAGCCACATTGTCAGACAACGGCAGCAACATATACGCCACTGTAAGCAAGGGATACCGCGCCGGAGGATTCAACATCCAGATGTTCTCAGACATACTCCAATCAGAACTTACGGCAAATTCGGCACAGGCAATGAAAGGCAGCTATGACATTCCCCACACTGCCGACGACTACAAGAAAGTGAACAGCACCATATCATACAAGCCCGAAGAGAGCTGGAACTACGAACTCGGCGCACACCTGAACCTGCCGGGCTGGGCAATGCAGGCCGACTTCGCCGCATATTACATGCAGGTGCGCAACCAGCAGCTATCAGTAATGGCCGACGCATACGGCTTCGGACGGATGATGGTAAACGCAGGACGCAGCCGCAGCTTGGGAATTGAAGCGGCGCTGCGCGGAAGCCTTGCAGACAACCGCCTGCAATGGGGAGTGACATACGCGCTGACCAACGCCGAGTTTACCGAATATTCCGAAACCGCCGAGGACGGCTCACACATCGACTATAAAGGCAACTCCGTTCCCTTCGTTCCCCACCACACGCTTTCTGCACGGTGCGACCTGCGCCTGCCGTTCGGCTCGTCACGCAAGCTTGCAGCACTCTTCGGCGCGGACATGACGGCGCAAGGCAGCACCTACTGGAACGCCGCCAACACCGAGAGCCAGCCACTGTACGCCATCCTCAACCTGCATCTCGGACTGCAATACGCCGACACCTCCATACGCCTATGGTGCCGCAACGCCACCAACACGCACTATGCCACATTCGCGTTCAGCAGCGCTGCCAGCGGCAACGACGCATGGTTTGCACAACGTGGCAACCCAATACAATTCGGCATTGACCTCCGCCTCAACATACAATAACAAACAACGCTTTGCAAAAGGCCGTCTTTTAGCTCCTAAAAGGCGGCCTTTTGCCGTATAAAAGACGGTCTTTCGGAATGCAAAAGGCCATCAAACGGAAAACGTCCGGCATCCCCAGCTACAAAGAACTGCAATAACGGCACCCCTGCATCACTACCGAAGCCATGTTATTCAGCCATTAATTTGGCAAATTCAAAATAAAAGTGTAATATTGCAAGCTGAAAATTCGACAAACAGTCCACCCCCAAAGCCCGTCCCGTAAAAAACGAAACAGATACAGCCGAAAAGCTGCCGGGGCAAAGCCGTTCGGGGGAAACAGGCAAACACAACGTTTCAACAAAAGCAAAACATGAAAAGAAGATTTATCCTGACAATGGCGTTGGCATGCAGCATGACGGCAGTTACAGCGCAAGTGACAATAAAAGACGCATTATGCAGCATGCCCGAAACAATCATACCATATATTGGCGAAGAACAACGCGAGGAGATTTGCAAGTTCACCAACGAGACAGACACCATTAAGATAAAAAACGAACTTAACGGCTTTACCGAAGTCAACCTGTCGGGAACCGATTTCGCCAGGATAAAATTGAACGAAAGCGCAACCCTGCAAATCAAACTGTTGCCAGTAAACGATACGGCACAAGTTATCTGCATGGTAAAAACAATGACGGCACCAATATCGGAAAGCGACGTGAAATTTTATTCAACCGGCTGGTCACTGATAGACAACAACTTCGGACTGCCACAATTTTCAGATGCGGAAAACCTGACCGCAACCTTTACACAACGGCCCGACACCATGCCGGCAAACAAGTTTGAAGAACTGCTCGGATATTTCGAACCGGCGACAGTCTATGCCGACATAAGTCCAAAAGAAAATGTCATAACGTATAAACTTGGCATCCCGTTGGCTTCCAAAACAGAAAAAGACGAGCTAAGAGCAATAATTAAGCCAAAATCCTATAAATGGGCAGGGGCCAACTTTAAAAAATATTAATGACAGCACATTTTCTTGCATAATATTTTGCATGATTGAAAATAATCCATACCTTTGCACTGTGTTTTTCATGGTATTAGATTATTAAGATTAATAAAAAGATTGGTTGTCGTGAGACAACCTCTTTTTGTTTTAAAGCCCTGCATCTTTTTTACCATATCTGACGAACGCCCCTTACATCGTTCCGGCCGTGGTTCCGACTGATTATAATAAGGTGGAAACACATGATAACGCACTCAAAAAGGACAAAAGATAAATTTTATAAAAAATATTGTCGCAAAAAATTTGCAGGAACAAAAAAAATGCTTACCTTTGCAACCGCATTTGAGCGATAATGCTTCGGTACAATAAACCGGAAAGGAAGTTTGGGTGAGTGGCTGAAACCAGCAGTTTGCTAAACTGCCGTGCGAGTTTATCGTACCGGGGGTTCGAATCCCCCAGCTTCCGCATAAGTTGGAGGACTTATAACACATTTGATATGGTGGATTCATCTAACGGTTAGGATACAAGATTCTCAATCTTGGCATAGGGGTTCGATTCCCCTATCCACTACAAAGAGTTGCAAGACGACATATCTTGCAACTCTTATTTTATATTGAAACCGCATGATGCCATATCCCTGCCTTTTGCGCCGGGCCGCACATCCTTCAATGTCTTAAAGACACAAAAACACGGCAATCCTATTTCACTTTGTAATTATAAATATTTTTTTGGATAAAAGATTGTTGCCAATCCGAACTTATTTAGTATTTTTGCAAATTGAAATACGAATAAAATGCAACTACCATAGAAATAGATGAGACCAACCGCAGTATTGCTACTCCACTGCCCTGACAAACAGGGCATTATAACAGAAATAACGAAGTTCATAACAGACAATAACGGAAACATTGTATATCTCGACCAATACGTAGACCGGCAGGATGGGATGTTCTTCATGAGGCTGGAGTGGGAACTTGACGGATTCATGATTCCAAGAGAAAAGCTGAAAGATTACATCCAAACCCTATACGCCAAACGATACGACATGACGTTCAGCCTATATTTCAGCGATGTGAAGCCGCGCATGGCAATATTCGTCAGCAAGATGAGCCATTGCCTGTACGACCTGCTTGCACGTTACAATGCCGGCGAATGGAATGTGGAAATCCCATGCATCATAAGCAACCATGAAGATTTGCGCTACGTTGCCGACCAGTTTGGCATTCCGTACTATGTATGGCCTATAAACAAGGAGCATTCAAACAAGGCGGAAGTGGAACAGGCAGAAATGGAACTGCTGAAAAAGGAAAAGGTGACATTCATTGTGCTCGCCCGGTACATGCAGATAATCAGCGACAAACTGATAAGCGAATATCCACACCACATAATCAACATACACCACTCGTTCCTACCTGCATTCATAGGGGCAAAACCTTACCACCAGGCATGGGAAAGGGGCGTGAAAATCATTGGTGCGACAAGCCATTATGTGACAATGGAGCTTGACGCAGGGCCTATAATCGAGCAAGACGTTGTGCGCATAACGCATAAAGACACGCCTGAAAGCCTCGTGCTGAAAGGCCGCGACTTGGAGAAAATCGTATTGAGCCGTGCCGTAACAAAACATATCGAACGCAAGATTTTGACATACAACAACAAAACGATAATATTCAGCTGACGGCAATTGCAGATTGGCATAACGCCAATTGCAGCCTGAAAGGCAAGCTCCGACCACACGGACAAGCGTGTGCTGCAAAGCTAAAGCTGGCAAATCGTCAAGCACAAAATGGAAGTAGCTGTCATAAAATACAATGCAGGCAATGTGTACAGCGTTGTAAACGCTTTACGGAGATTAGGCGTAGAGCCTGTACTTACCGACGATAAGGGACGGATAGCGTCAGCCGACAAAGTTGTGTTCCCCGGCCAGGGCGAGGCTGCAAACGCTATGTCTTATCTGCGCAGGCACGGACTTGACAAAGTAATAAAGAACCTGCGCCAGCCCGTTCTCGGTATATGCATCGGCCAACAGTTGCTATGCAGACATTCTGAAGAAGGCGATACGGATTGTCTTGGAGTGTTTGACACCGATGTCTTCAAGTTCAAGGCATCCTGTCACGAAGACAAAATCCCGGCTATGGGATGGAACTCTTTGTACGACCTGAAGTCACCGCTGTTCAAAGGCATGCCTGACGGCGAATACGTATATTTCGTACACAGCTATTACGTGCCAGTATGCAGTTTCACTACGGCAAAGTCAGATTACATACTTCCATACAGCGCAGCAATGCAAAAAGACAATTTCTACGCCACGCAGTTTCACCCGGAAAAAAGTGGAAGCGTGGGTGAGGCTATTTTGCGCAATTTCCTTGAAATATAAAGCTTTAGAACCGAAGCGATATGATAGAACTTATACCGGCAATAGATATTATGGATGGCAAGTGTGTCCGCCTGACCAAAGGCGACTACAACACGCAAACCGTTTATTCAAGCTCGCCCGTCGAGACAGCAAAGACATTCGAAGCGGCAGGAATAAGGCGGCTGCATGTAGTAGACCTTGACGGAGCCAAGTCGAAGCATGTTGTCAATCTTGACACGCTCAAGGGGATTACCGCCAGCACAAATCTTGCCGTTGACTTCGGTGGAGGCATAAAGACAGACGAAGATATTGAAAAAGCGTTTGCCTGCGGAGCATCTATGGTGACTATAGGTTCGGTGGCCGTCACACAAAAAGAATTGTTCAAGAAATGGCTCGACAAGTTCGGCCCTGACCGTATAATACTCGGAGCCGATGTCCGCAACGGCAACATAAGCATTAACGGATGGAATGAAGATACGTCGGAAAGCCTCATCGCCTTTCTTGAATATTATGTTTCAATAGGCGTCAGGAATGTACTTTGTACCGACATTTCAAAGGATGGCATGCTGCAAGGCCCTTCATTCGCGTTGTACAAGGAAATAATGACCACATTCCCAGGCATCAACCTTATAGCAAGCGGAGGCGTCTCGTGCGTCGATGACATAAAGCGCCTTGACCGTAACGGCGTACCTTCCGTCGTATTCGGCAAAGCCATTTACGAAGGCAACATTGACATAAAGAATTTGGTAATGGAAATAGCCGGATGTCAAGACGGTGAAAAACGTCATGTTTAATCATGCAAAAAGCTATGGCAAGAGGGTTGGCAAAAAGAATTATCCCCTGTCTCGACGTTAAGGACGGACAAACGGTAAAAGGAACCAACTTCGTAAATTTACGCAATGTTGGTAATCCGGTGGAACTCGGCAAGGCTTATAGTGATGCCGGGGCCGACGAACTGGTGTACCTTGACATAACAGCCAGCAGCGAAGGGCGCAAAACATTTACTGATGTAGTCAGCCATGTAGCTGAAGCGATAAACATCCCGTTTACCGTTGGTGGCGGAATAAACGACATAAACGATGTCGAGAGGTTGCTGTATGCCGGTGCGGACAAAATAAGTGTGAACAGTGCGGCTTTACGCAATCCCAATCTTATTGACGAAATTGCAAAAAGGTTCGGCTCGCAAGTATGTGTATGCGCCGTTGATGCAAAATATAACGACGGACGGTGGACGTGCTTTCTAAACGGAGGCCGCGTGCCTACCGGCCGCGACCTATTCGATTGGGCGAAAGAAGCGGAAGACCGTGGTGCCGGAGAAATACTTTTCACAAGTATGAACCACGACGGAGTTAAAAACGGATATGCAAACGAAGCCCTCGCAAAATTATCTGACAAGCTTGGCATTCCAATCATAGCAAGTGGAGGAGCCGGAAAAAAAGAACATTTCAAAGATGCTTTCACCAAAGGCAAAGCAGACGCAGCCTTAGCTGCCAGCGTATTCCATTTTGGAGAAATTGACATTGCAGAACTGAAGCAATATTTGCGTGACGAAGGAATAAACGTAAGGTTGTGAACGATTAAGAAAATGGATATGGAAATTGATTTTGAGAAGATGAACGGACTGGTGCCGGCCATAATACAGGATAACAGGACTTTGAAAGTCCTGATGCTCGGTTTTATGAACGAAGAGGCTTTGCAAAAGACTCTGTCAACCAAGAAAGTCACGTTTTATAGCAGAAGCAGGAAATGCCTTTGGACGAAAGGCGAAACATCAGGAAACTACCTGAATGTGGTCAGTGTAAAATGTGACTGCGACAATGACACATTGTTAATAAAAGCAATACCTGACGGCCCGGTATGCCATACCGGAGCAGACACTTGCTGGAACGAAAGCAATACACCTAATCCATTGGCATTCCTTTCAACACTGCAAGACTTCATAGAAAAGCGCCGTGAGGAAATGCCCGAAGGGTCTTATACCACAAGTTTGTTCAAGGACGGCATCAACAGGATGGCGCAAAAAGTCGGAGAAGAAGCACTTGAAACTGTCATTGAGGCTGTAAACGGCAGCAACGAACGCTTGATTTACGAAGCTTCAGACATGTTTTACCATCTTATCGTCATGCTAACTGAAAAAGGCATACGCATCGAACGCATTGCAGAAGAATTGCAGAAACGCCACACACCCACTTGGCATAAGCATTGAATTTTGTGTAAAATCAAGACATTATGTTTATAGAATATAAAAACGTAAGTATCTATCAAGACGACGTGTGCGTGCTTGAAAATGTAAACTTCCAAGTAGACGAAGGCGAATTTATTTACATAATAGGCCATGTAGGTTCTGGAAAAAGCAGCCTGCTCAAGACGCTTTATTGCGAACTTGACATACGCAGCGGAGAAAAGGCTGTAATACTTGAACGCAACCTGCTGAAGATAAAGCGCAAGGACATACCGTCCTTACGCAAAGAACTCGGCATCATCTTCCAGGATTTCCAACTATTGCACGACCGCAACGTACATAAGAACCTGCAATTTGTATTGAAAGCCACCGGCTGGAAAAACAAAAAAGAAATCAGCGAACGCATTGACGAAGTGCTCGAGGCCGTAGGAATGTCGGACAAGCAGCTTAAGATGCCATACGAACTTTCTGGCGGAGAACAACAGCGCATCGCCATAGCCCGTGCGATATTGAACAAACCTAAGATAATAATCGCCGACGAGCCGACAGGCAATCTTGACCCTGAAACAGCAGACAACATCGTAAGCCTGCTCAAGCAAATCAGCCTTACAGGAACGGCTGTCGTGATGTCAACACACAATCTGCCCATGTTAGACAAATATCCGGGAATTGTCTACAAATGTGACAACAAAGCGATAAACGATATCACAAGCACATATAACAAAATGAGCTTGCAGGACGAAGAATAAACCCAATCATATCATAACAGAATAAAAAAACAGAAAAAAATACAAGAGCTATGAAGGTAATGAAATTTGGAGGTACTTCCGTAGGTTCTCCTGAACGGATTAAGAGTGTGGCTTCTTTAATAACAAACAGCAACGAACCTGTGATTGTTGTGCTTTCCGCTATGTCGGGCACGACGAATTCATTGGTTGAAATATCCGACTATCTATATAAAAAGAACCCGGAAGGCGCAAACGACGTAATAAACCGTTTGGAAAAAGCCTATATGCTGCATGTCGAAGAGTTGTACTCAACTGATGAATGGAAAAACAAGACACGCGATTTCCTTCATGATGAATTCGACTTCTTACGCTCGTTCACAAAAGACATTTTCACGAGCTTCGAAGAAAAAAGCATTGTTGCCCAAGGTGAAATCATGAGCACGAACATGATGACAAACTACCTGCAAGAATGTGGAGTGAAAACGGCTTTGCTTTCCGCACTCGATTATATGCGTACCGACAAAAACGCCGAACCAGACTCAGGCTACATCAAGGAAAAACTGTCAAAGCTTTTAGAGCAAACTCCCGGCAAACAAATCTATATCACCCAGGGATTTATCTGCCGCAACGCATACGGCGAGATAGACAACCTGCAGCGCGGAGGAAGCGATTATACCGCATCGCTTATAGGAGCGGCTGTCAACGCCGAGGAAATACAGATTTGGACCGACATCGACGGCATGCACAACAATGACCCACGTGTGGTTGACAAGACCGACGCCGTGCGCCAGCTGCATTTTGAAGAAGCTGCCGAGCTTGCTTATTTCGGAGCAAAGATATTGCATCCCACTTGTGTACAACCGGCAAAATTCGCAGGCATCCCTGTACGCCTCCTCAACACGATGGACCCGACTGCACCAGGAACTATCATAAACAACGAGATTGTTCCCGGCAAGATAAAGGCCGTTGCCGCAAAGGACAATATCACGGCAATCAAAATAAAGAGCAGCCGCATGCTTTTGGCTACAGGCTTCTTGCGCAAGGTATTCGAGATATTCGAAAGCTACCAGACTCCTATCGACATGATTGCAACAAGCGAGGTCGGGGTTTCCATGAGCATCGACAACGATTCGCATCTTAACGACATCGTGGCCGAGCTGAAAAAATACGGCACGGTAACCGTCGACCGCGACATGTGCATCATCTGCGTTGTAGGAGACTTGGACTGGAGCAATGTAGGCTTCGAGACACTGGCTACCGACGCGATGAAGAACATCCCCGTGAGGATGATTTCCTATGGAGGAAGCAATTATAACATATCCTTCCTCGTCAGGGAGTGTGACAAAAAACGTGCTTTGCAATGCCTTAGCAGCACATTGTTCAACAATAAATAAGGAACGCGAAAAAAGATGAAAGGCGTATTTCCAATAAGCAAATTCAAAGAAACTGATACACCATTTTATTATTATGACACCGACCTGTTACGCACAACCCTGCGCGAAATAAACAAAGAGGCCGGCAAACATGAGAACTTCTGCGTGCATTATGCGATAAAGGCCAATGCTAATCCGAAGCTGTTGAACATAATATGCCAGGCAGGACTCGGTGCTGATTGTGTAAGCGGCGGTGAAATCAAGGCTGCAACCAATGCAGGCTTCCCAAATAATAAAATCGTCTTTGCTGGTGTCGGGAAAAGCGACAAGGAAATAAACATCGGCTTGGACAAGGACATTTTCTGTTTCAATGTAGAGAGTGTTCCTGAACTTGACGTGATAAACGAGCTGGCCGGACGAAAAGGCAAAGTAGCACTTGTGGCATTCCGCATAAATCCAAACGTCGGGGCGCACACCCATGCAAACATTACGACAGGACTTGCCGAAAACAAGTTCGGCATTGCCATGAGCGATATGGAAAGCATAATAGAAAAAGCTTTTTCCATGAAGAATGTAAAATTCATAGGACTGCATTTCCATATCGGCTCGCAAATCCTCGACATGGGGGATTACGTTGCTCTTTGCAACCGCATAAACGACCTGCAAAGCCAGCTTGAAGCCCATCACATTTCTGTTGAGCACATAAATGTCGGCGGCGGACTTGGGATTGACTATACTCATCCCAACAAAGTGCCTGTACCCGATTTCAAATCATATTTCGACACTTTCGCACGCCACCTGAAACTGCGCAAAGGGCAGACACTGCACTTTGAGCTGGGCCGTTCTGTCGTAGGGCAATGCGGCTCGCTTATTTCAAGAGTGCTGTATGTCAAGCAAGGCACCATGAAACAATTTGCAATAATAGACGCCGGCATGACCGACCTTATACGCCCTGCGCTCTACCAGGCGTACCACAAGATTGAAAACCTGTCAAGCGAATGCGCGAAGAAGACGTATGACGTGGTTGGTCCGATTTGCGAATCGAGCGATGTGTTTGCAAAAGCGGTAGACTTGAACGAGTGCCATCGCGGCGACATAGTGGCCATACGTTCGGCAGGCGCCTATGGCGAGATTATGGCTTCAGGCTATAACTGCCGTCCGCTGCCCGACGGCTACATAACAGAAGAGATGAGGTAAGGCTGCAAATACCAGGTGAAACAGCCAGTGAAAAAGTTGCATAAGTATGATTTTCGACACTATAACCGTTATTGCTTGTTTGGCTTTGGCCGTATTGGCTGTATTGTCTTTGCTCACAGATACTTTTTTCAGAAAAGTGCCTGTGAATGAAGACGAAGCCTTGGAGACGCCTGAAAGCCAGCCTGTTTCGGTTGTCATCATCGCGGACAACAATGCAGACGAGCTGAGGAAAAACCTGCCAGCATTCCTTTCGCAGGACTATCCGGCCGGTTATGAAATAATAGTTGCCGTTGAAAAGGATGAAGACGGGACTGAAGACGCATTGAAAGAGTATGGAAACAATCCCAACCTTTATTCTACATTTGTACCCGACTCTTCGCGTTATATGAGCAGACGCAAGCTCGCGATAACATTGGGAATAAAGGCGGCCAAGAACGAACGGATTTTATTGACCGATGCCACTTGCCGTCCCGCGTCATGCCATTGGATAAGCAGCATGGTGAGGAATTGCGGCGAAAATGTCAGAATGGTGATTGGATACGGCAACTACACCGATGATGCAGGAAGTTTTAAAATCTTTTACCGCTTCCACCGTGGATACAGGCTGCTGCATGAGGCTCTGCACGGGAAAGCTTACGGCATGGACGGCAAGAACCTCATGTTCAGTAAAAGCATGTTCATGGCTGGAAACGGATTTCAGGGGAACCTGAAATATCTCCGCGGCGAATACGACTTTCTTGTAAACAAATATGCCGACGAAGGCAATGTTGCCGTTGAGCTAAGCCCAGAAAGCTTCATCATAGAGGAAGCCCCGACAAAAAAGGGCTGGCGGAACATGAATGTATTTTACCGCGAAACCCGCCGCCACCTGTCAGGAAGCCTCGCCCACAGGTGCCGTTTCAACGTTGACATGCTCTCGTTTCATGCCTGTTTGCTGGCAAGTACAGCGTCGATAGTGTTCTCGGCGATATTCCATTACTGGCTCATATTGGCATTTTCCATACTCGCATTGCTGTCACCATGCATATCAAGGACATATAATGCAAGGAAAGCTATGAGACAGTTTGGCATTGCCATTGCGCCATGGAAAATCGTGCCGTTTGAAATCCGTCTGATTTGGCAAAACCTAAGATATGCCATCGCCTACAGGTTCTCAGACAAATATGAGTTTATAAGCCACAAATCATGAACAACATAGTTGTACTTCATTTCGTTCCAAATCTCAACGCCGTCATCAATTCGGCGTTTTTGAGATACAAGACAGCCTTGTTTGAGAGCATGGCCGACAATGCGGAAGTACACATCTTGACGTTGGACAAAACTGACATTCACTTTGAAAACGCAACGATAAAGACATACTCCCCTCCCCGTGCGCTTCAGTGGAACATGCGCAGCTTTTTTGCGAAAACATTGCTTCAGTGCAAGCCCGATGTTGTACATATCCATGCCTTATGGGAAACCTCGGCCTACAAACTGTTTACCGAATGCGCAAAACAAAACATCCCGACCGTAATCACTGCCGACCACAAGCTTGACAAATGGCACTTGAAACAAGGATATTGGCTGCGGAAGCTTCCAAAACTGTTATCCAGCAGGCAACACATGTTGTCCCAGGCAGGGGCGTTGCACTTTGTGACGGAGCAGGAATATTCGAGCTTTATGTCATTCGCCATCTTTCACAGGCCGAAAGGTGGCCTTTGCCTTAACAAAAGGTGCTCAATCATCGAGCCGTTCAGCACCTCTTGGAATGCTACTGCCAACGACATGAGCCACAGGCTGTTGACGCTTTACCAGAAAGTGGTTGACAGCTTCCCGTTCTACCGTATGGACGAAACTGAACGACGCATGGAAGACTTGTTCCTGGCACTGGGCTGTCCCCACGGGAATGTAGACATCCAGATCTCACAAGAAGACGTTTCTTCAGCCAAATCAATGAGCGGAAAATCATTGAGGCGCATCTTCCTGCACTCGTCGGACGAAGGCATACTGGATTATGTAAAGGCCGGAGCTAAAGCGCTTGATTCCACCATGCCCATTGTGGAAGTTGAAAAAATAGACAGGTTCCTGCCAAATCCTGACACTCATAACAATGACACAGGAAAGCTGTACAGAAATGCAAAAGCTGAAAAAATAAAGTCTGACGATTCCATGCCGCCCTTTGAACAGAATCTTTGCGCACTTATTGCAACCATATTGCACAAGACCAGGAACGGGACAGCCCACAGGGCTGACTTCGCAGAAATATGCAAGACGCTGGAAACCAATGAATACGGCGAGGATATTGTCAATAAAAAGCTGCAAGAATTAGGGCTTTTAAATGATGCGGCACGCCTGCTGCAGATAATGAAAGAAAGATACTGTCTGAGCGAGGGCTTCATGTTCACCGACCCTGTGGACGACAAGAAGACCGGAAAATTCAGGAAAAAACTCTATAAATCGAAGATACAATGAAAACTGACTTTCGCAACATCGAGGACGACATGAGGTATCTGCGCCTGCTATCCCAGTCGTTTCCAACAATTGCAGATGCGAGCACAGAAATAATCAACCTGCAAGCCATACTGAACTTGCCGAAAGGCACCGAGCACTTCCTTGCCGACCTGCACGGAGAATACAAGTCGTTCCAACACGTTTTGAAGAACGCTTCGGGCAACATCAAAAGAAAGGTTGGCGAGATTTTCGGCAACGAACTGCGCGAATCAGAGAAAAAAGAACTCTGCACGCTGATATATTACCCGGAGGAAAAGCTGGAATTAGTGAAGGCCGGCGAGCCAGAACTCAACGACTGGTACCACGTGACGATACACCAGCTTGTGCGTGTATGCCGCGATGTTTCAAGCAAATACACACGTTCCAAAGTTCGCAAGTCGCTCCCCGAAGACTTTTCTTACATAATTCAGGAACTTCTGCATGAACGCACCGACGACGTTGACAAGGCCGCATACGTGAACGTAATCATCGACACGATTATAACCACGGGGCGTGCCGACGACTTCATCATAGCCATATCCCACGTCATACAGAGACTCGCCATAGACATGCTCCACATCCTCGGCGACGTTTACGACCGCGGCCCCGGCGCACACGTCATCATGGACATACTAAGCGGCTACCATAACTGGGACATCCAGTGGGGCAACCACGACATCCTGTGGATGGGCGCATGCGCAGGCAACGAGGCGTGCATCTGCAACGTCATCCGCCTGTCGCTCCGTTACGCCAACCTCGCCACCATAGAAGAAGGCTACGGCATCAACCTCGTGCCTCTGGCCACATTCGCCATGGAGCATTACGGCGACGACCCCTGCGAAGAGTTCATGCCGAAGACCAACGGCGGAAGCGCCGACATAGATGAAAAAACACGTCGGCTGACGGCGCAAATGCACAAAGCCATAACCGTGATACAGTTCAAGATGGAGGCAGAGGTAATCAAACGCCATCCGGAATGGGGCATGGCCGACCGGCTGTTGCTTGAAAACATTGATTACCGCAGGGGCGTATGCGCCATCGACGGCAAGGAATACGAAATGAAAAGCTGCATCTTCCCTACCGTAAACCCCGAAGAGCCGTACCGCCTTACGACTGAAGAAAGGACGCTTATCGACCGCCTGCGCCACTCGTTCACTGTCAACGAGAAGCTGCACAAGCACATCCGCATCATGCTCAGCCACGGTTCGCTGTACAACATCATCAACGACAACCTGCTGTTCCACGCCTCCGTGCCGCTAAACGCTGACGGAAGCTTGAAAGACGTGGAGCTTTACAACGGAATGAAGTTCAAGGGGCGCGAACTGATGAACCGCATCGACCGCGTCATCCGCAGCGCGTTCCAGAACGACACCGAACCGCAAGACAAGCTCTTCGCCATCGACTATTTCCTGTATCTGTGGTGCGGGCGAGACTCCGTGCTCTTCGACAAGTCCAAGATGGCCACGTTCGAACGCTATTTCCTGTCAGACAAAAGCACGTTCAAAGAAGAAAAGGGCAACTATTTCAAACTGCGCGACGACGAGAAGATATGCGACCTAATCCTCGACGCGTTCGGCGTGACCGGCGGCAACCGCCACATAATCAACGGCCACGTGCCCGTACACGCGGCAAGCGGGGAAAACCCGATAAAAGCCAACGGCAAGCTGATGGTGATTGACGGCGGCTTCTCCCAGGCATACCATGCCGAGACAGGCATTGCCGGATACACGCTTGTCTACCATAGCCGCGGCTTCCAGCTTGTACAGCACGAACCGTTCACAAGCACCGAGGACGCAATCCTGCGCGGTTCCGACATCAAAAGCACTACGCAGATAGTCGAAATGTCAACCCACCGCATGCTTGTAGCCGACACCGACATAGGCAAGGAACTGAAAAAACAGATTGCAGACCTTGAAAAGCTGCTCTACGCTTACCGCCACGGCTTCATAAAAGAAAGGCGGTAACGCAAACATACACAAATAAAAGACGGCATTTTGGAAGGCTGGAGATGGCCTTTCACCGTGTAAAAGATGGCCTTTTGCGTTGCAAAAGGCCATCTTTTGGCAGCTATAAGATATGATATCTTTATATTGTAATCCAATGCATTCAAAATGGCGGAAGGTCATCATTCGAGCCAAATGGGGCGTCAAAAGGAACATTTCCATCTATTCCATTTTGTGTTTGAACATCTTGTACAGGATTAGCCCTTTCCACTTTCCAAGCCCTGAATGAATTATACCACCTGCCTTGGTATTCCCTTGCGTCAATATCAAAAGATACTGTCATCTCCTCTCCATTCTGTATATTGAAAGAGGCTATCCTTTCTTCACCAAACACTTCAAAGCAAAGCCTTTTTGGGTATTGCTCTTGCGTTTCAATGACATACTGTTGAACACTCCATTTAGTGCCTGTTGTATTCGACATGCCGCTCTTTTTATCCAAAACGGCAATGATTTTTCCGCTTACTTCAAATGACATATTCCCTGATTTAATGTTTTTATTTAACTTTGCAATCTATTCTCGTTATCACTCAAGAACCATTTTATCTTTCGGTTTGTTGGGAATGTCGTTCCAAGACTTCATGTTGTAGCAATTCTCGTCTTTGCAGCATATTGACATCGTGTCCCCGTCAATCTCCATGTCCATTACGCAGCCGTCAATGCCAACACTTGTCTTTAGCAGTGAAAGATACAATATTTTCGAGATGTCATCGCCTTTGGCATCTACGGAAACATTGTAAATTATTGGTCTGAACAAACCCAACACCACATCGCTTATCTCATCCAAATCACCGACATACCGTAGGTCGCTTAACTGGGGAAACTTTCCTGCTATTCCCTCCCTGCTATCAACACACCAGTTGAGGAATGAAGACACGACGATGATTACATTCAGCTCACGGGCAAGTTTTTTTCAATGTCAAGGCTTGAGTCCTGTAAATGTTATTTGTGCTGCAACCCTCATCCAAATATTGAAATCCCATGACAAAGATTACTTTCACGCCATGCCTCATTACAACATCACTTATGCTTTTTTGTAGACTTTCCATTGTCAAAGCCATGCTCATCCCTCCATCAAGGTATATACAGTTAAAATATAAAGGAGAGTCGGACAGTTGCTTAATTGCCAATTCTTTCCTGCAAGTTTCTTCTGAAGACAATTCCGCGCCAAGCCTTAATTTATGACAAGACAATTTGGCCGAACTTGCCAACAGCTGATTGGCAAAAGTCTCGTCACAATTCTCCATGTCGTAAACAGCTACAGGTATTTTGTCCTCCACAGCCCACCTATGAATCAGGTACAGGCATAACTCCTTCTTGCCCATCAATGGTCTGCCTGCGATTGTAACCAACTCTCCCGACTGGAAACCTCCGATAATCCTGTCCAAAGGTTTTATTCCCGTGCCGATGATATTGCAATCATGCCGTTTTTCATCAGCATAATTACCCATCAGCTTACTTATGTGTAAACATTGTATCATAATAAAAGTCTCTTTATATTGTGTTTTTTCTCAAACTATACTTTTCGTTATAATCCGGTTGAAATCTATTCTACACCAAAAAGCAACATACTACACCTTTACATTAAGTTACAAATATACGACTTTTATGTCAAGAAACAATCATTGAACGGTGATTTTTTCAGATTGGCATCAACATGCTAATACAACGGATATGGGCTATGGCCGCCATATATTACAACTTTGTTTTGCCTGTTCCGTCAAATTTTTCCGTCAAAAAATTTGGGAGGTTAGAGAAAAAGCGTTATCTTTGCACCGCAAAAAGCGACAAGGTACCTTGGCCGAGCGGTTAGGTAACGGTCTGCAAAACCGTGTAGAGCAGTTCGACTCTGCTAGGTACCTCAAAGGTTGAAGGTCTTGAAAGGATTTCTTTCAAGGCCTTTTTCCATATCATCCCACAAGCATTCGGGACGGTACGTATACATAAGGAGAGCCGCCAACAGCAAATCGACTGTTGGCGGCTCTGCGTGACTTCAGGCCGGTGAGCAAGACTTATTCCTGCTCTGGGGTGATAAGCTTGTAGCCCTTGCCGTGTATGTTGATGATTTCTATCTGGTCGTCATCCTTGAGGTGCTTGCGCAGCTTGGTGATGTAAACGTCCATGGAGCGCGCGTTGAAATAGTTGTCGTCAATCCAGATTGTCTTCAGGGCGAAATCGCGCTGCAGTATCTCGTTGGCGTGCGAGCAGAGGAGGGCGAGCAGTTCGTTCTCCTTCGTGGTGAGCTTTGTCTGCTTCTCGCCTATGGTGAGGAGCTGCTTCTGCGTGTCGAAGGTGAAGCGACCTATGTGGTAGATGGTGTTCTCCTTGTTCTTCTTGCCACGTACACGGCGCAGGATGGCCTCGATGCGGAACACAAGCTCTTCCATTGAGAATGGCTTTGTGATGTAGTCGTCAGCGCCGATTTTGAAGCCTTCAAGGATATCTTCCTTCAAGGTCTTGGCCGTAAGGAAGATGATAGGTATTTCGGCGTTGGCCTGACGTATTTCCTGAGCCAGGGTGAAACCGTCTTTCTTCGGCATCATCACGTCGAGCACGCAGATATCGAACTTGCTTTTCAAAAAAGCCTTGTAGCCTGCCTCTCCGTCAGGGCAAAGCTCTGCACTATAGCCTTTGGCCTGCAAATATTCACGAAGCAACATTCCGAGGTTCTCGTCATCTTCGCAAAGTAGGATTTTCAGTTTCTCGTCCATAGTTTTTTACTTTTTTATTATTGGTAATGATATTATGAATTTCGTGCCTTTTCCGCGTTCGCTTTCAACGTGTATCTCGCCCTTGTGCAGGTCAACCATCTTCTTGACATACGCCAGTCCGAGGCCGAAGCCTTTTACGTCGTGTACGTTGCCGGTGTGTACGCGGTAGAATTTCTCAAATATTTTCTTCAGGTTCTCTTTCTTTATGCCAACGCCGTTGTCCTTAACCGAGAAGTAAAGCTTCTCCTTGTCGTTCCATGTCTTCACCATAAGCTCCACGGGGCGGTCTGGGTCACGGTACTTGACGGCATTGTCAAGCAGGTTGAATATTACGTTGGTGAAGTGCATCTCGTCAACGTATATGGTCGGCTCGGTGGCGTTAAGCTCCGTCTTGATGTGTCCGCCGGTGTGCTCCACACGCAGTGTGAAGGTGTTGGCCACATTCTCCACAAGGTCGTTGAGGTTGAGTTCCTTTTTCTTGAAGATGGCTTTCTTGCGGTCGAACATCGACATTTGCAGTACCTTCTCGACGAGGAAGCGCAGGCGTTTCGACTCGTCGTTGATTACTCCGCCGAGATGCTTCATCATCACCGGGCTTTTCGTCACGGCCTCGTCGCCAAGCATCTGTGCGGCAAGCGATATGCTGCTGATTGGCGTCTTAAGCTCGTGGGTCATGTTGTTGATAAAGTCGTTCTTTATTTCCGTGTAGCGCTTCTGCCGGAATATCACGACTATAGTGAAGATGAACGTCACAAGCAGCACGATTGTGAACACCACGGAAGGTATCATGAACCTTACTCCGCTGAAAATGTAGCTGCCCATGTCAGGGAAATGTATCTTCACTATGCCCATCCTGTTTGAAGGATCGTTGCGGAACAATGTCTGCGAATATGTGTACTCCTCGCCCTGCCCTACGTAGTCGGGACAGCGGTACACCTCCCTGCCGTCCTGTGTAGACACCGTGAAATGGTAAGGAATGTCTATGCCGTTGTTCATCAGCTCGGTCTTTATGTCCTGGTCGAGCATCTTGAAGTTTATGCGTTCCCGAAGAGGCTTGTCCGAAGCCGTGTAAAGAATGCTGTATACCACTTCGTCAAGCAACGCCTTCTGGTATATATAGCGGTTCTTCACAATCTCCCTCATCGACTTTGTCGCCTCGGATATCGAGTTCTTATCGCTGCGCAGTATCATCGCTTTCGGCATAGACGAAGGCTTCATTGCCATGGTCTTCAACTCAAACGACGAATACGTGGAGCCTGTACCTCCTGCTGATGAATATTGATGGTTTATCTGAACATTGCCCATTGCGTCGCCACCGTCTCCGTCCGCCTCGGCTTTCCGCGCTTTCCTGCCTGATACGTTGACATCGCGTTCAAGGTATTTAAGCGTCTCGTTAAGCTCAAGGTTACGCGAGGCTTGGTAAAGGGCCTTGTTCACAGACTCGTCAAACTGCTCCTTCTTCATCTGAACCATCGCCTGGATGTATTTCAGCTGCATGAAAAGCAGGACAAGGAACGAAAGCCCCATCACTACCGCTACAAGCCAAATCGTAGTTTTCTTCATATCGGCAAATATATTGCAAAAAAGCGCACGCCCTTTTGGTTTTGTTAATTAATTCTTCAGAATTTATCTATATTAACCTAAAAACAGCACTTTAATTAATAATAATCAACTTACACAGTGTTAGCTATCGGTCTAAAAATGCAAACTATCCATATACACACCAACCATTGCCGGCACGTCATCCGAATGTCTGGACATACCAAAAAACGGCGGCATGCCTTGCAGGCACGCCACCGTAACGCATTCAAATAGCCGTCAAGCGGCTTTCCGCCAGCTATGAAGCCAAGTGTCAGTCGTCGTTTCCGGCCATCTCCGCCTCGTGCTCCTTGATAAGTTCCTGCTGTATTTCATTGGGCACAAGCTCGTAGCTGGCAAACTTCGTGGTAAACGAAGCGCGTCCGCCGGTAAGCGAACTCAACGAAATAGAGTAGCTTGCAAGCTCTTTCAGCGGAATTTTGGCCTGCAACTTCTGATATCCGGCCTCGCTGTCCATGCCCATGATTAGCGCACGGCGTCCTTGCAAGTCGCTCATGACGTCGCCCATGAAGTCAGCCGGGACATATACCTCAAGGTCGTATATCGGCTCAAGGATTTTCGGCCCTGCGTTCTTGAACGCGTCTGAGAAGGCGTGGCGTGCAGCCAGCATGAACGAAAGCTCGTTGCTGTCAACGGGGTGCATCTTGCCGTCATATACAACTACACGCACATCACGGGCATAGCTGCCCGTCAGCGGGCCTTGCTCCATGCGCTCCATTACGCCCTTAAGTATTGCAGGCATGAAGCGCGTATCGATGGCACCGCCAACCACAGAGTTGATGAACACGAGCTTGCCGCCCCACTCCAGGTCGATGACTTCCTTGCTCTTGATGTTCATCTTGAACTCCTGGCCGTTGAACTTGTAGCTTACGGGGTCAGGCATACCCTCGGCATACGGCTCAACAATGAGATGCACTTCGCCGAACTGTCCTGCACCGCCCGACTGCTTCTTGTGGCGGTAGTCGGCGCGTGCGGCCTTGGTGATGGTCTCGCGGTAAGGTATTTTGGCGTCGATGAACTTCACAGGCAGTTTCTCATTGTTTTCGAGACGCCACTTCAGCGTGCGCAAATGGAACTCGCCCTGGCCGTGTATTATGGTCTGCTTCAGCTCCTTGCTCTGCTCCACAACCCATGTCGGGTCTTCCTGGCGCATCTTTGTCAAGGCCGCCATCAACTTCTCCGTGTCAGCCTCGTTAACAGCCTTGATTGCACGCGAATATTTCGAGTTGGGGTATTTGATAAAGTCGAACCTGTTGTCGCAGTCCTTTCCGTTGAGCGTGTTGCCAGTCTTCACGTCCTTCAGCTTCACGGTGCAACCAATGTCGCCCGCGTTGAGACAGTCAACGGGCTGGCGGTTGCCACCGGCGCATACGTAAATGTTGGCGATACGCTCCTTCGAGCTGCGGTCGGCGTTTGTCAGGTCGTCGCCCGGCTTTACGCATCCGCTCATAACCTTGAAGTAAGACACTTCACCGATATGCGGCTCAACACCTGTCTTGAAGAAGTAGAGAGACTCCGGGCCGCTTGTCTCGGCAGCCACTTCCTCGCCGCGCGTATTGTGGACTTTCGGCATTTCGCTTACAAACGGCACGACATTGCCCAAGAACTCCATCAAGCGGCGCACGCCCATGCTCCTGCCGGCACATACGCAGAACACGGGGAAGATTGACCTTGTAACAAGTCCCTTGCGTATGCCTTCGCGCATCTCGTCCTCAGTAAGAGCTTCCTCCTCGAAGAACTTTTCCATAAGCGTCTCGTCGTTCTCGGCCGCAGCCTCCACGAGAGCCTTGTGCAGCTCCATGGCCTTGTCCATCTCCTCGGCCGGAATGTCCTCTATTATAGGCGCGCCGCCCTCGGGCTTCCAAGAATATTTCTTCATCAACAGCACATCGATGAGGGCGTTGAAGCCTGCACCTGTCTCAATGGGATATTGTATCTGGACGCACTTCTGGCCGTAAATGTCCTTCATGCTGGTTATTATCGCGTCAAAGTCGCACTTGTCGCTGTCAAGCTGGTTCACGAGGAAGATTACCGGCTTCTTCAGCTTCTCCGTATAACGGAAGTTGTTTTGCGTGCCAACCTCCGGGCCATACTGCCCGTTGATTAGTATGACCGCCTGGTCGGTAACGTTAAGCGCAGTGATGGCCTGGCCCACGAAGTCGTCGGAACCGGGGCAGTCGATGATGTTAAGTTTCTTGTTGTTCCACTCTACGTTGAAAACGGTTGAGAATACCGAGTAGCCGTATTCCTGCTCAACCGGGAAATAGTCACTTACAGTGTTTTTCGCTTCCACACTACCACGACGCTTGATGACGCCGCTCTCAAACAACATGGCCTCGGCAAGAGTAGTCTTGCCGCTGCCCGCACTGCCAAGCAGGGCGATGTTTTTAATCTCGTTTGTCTGATAAACTCTCATACTATTATAGATTTAAGTTTCTTAATTAAAAATGAACAATTAAAAATGAAAAATCTGGCATACGCCAAAGAACAATCCGCAAGGCGATTATTCATTTTCCACTCTTCATTTTTCATTCTTCCATTAACGGCCTCTAAGTTAATCATTTTTGCCCTAACACGCAAAATATGCAAGCAAAAAGAGCCGAAAAATTAAAACATATTAGTATTTTTGCACGCAAATTCAATGAAAGGTGAAAAGGTAAAAGGGGTAAAAGATAAAAAAATAGAGGGTAAAAGGGCGAAAAGCAAAAAGTTTCTAACCTTACCACCTCCTCACCATCCTTTCCCCACCTCCGACTTCACCTTTTTACTTTTTCACCTTTTTACCTTTTCAAAAAATGTCCGGCATATACGTCCATATCCCCTTCTGCCGAAGCCGCTGCATATACTGCGGCTTCTACTCCACCACCCGTCTCGGCCTGCGCGCACGCTACATCGACGCCTTGCGCCGCGAGATGGAGCTTCGTAAAGACTACCTGCACGGTACCTTCGCCACCGTCTACATAGGCGGCGGAACGCCATCGCAACTCGGCGCACCCCTGCTTCGCCGCCTGCTCGACCATATATATAAGGTGTACACCGTGGAAAGCGATGCCGAGGTGACCGTAGAGTGCAACCCTGACGATGTAACCCCGGCCTTAGCCAGCGAGCTGGCCAGTATGCCAGTCAACCGCGTAAGCATGGGCGTGCAGACATTTTCCGATGAGCGCCTGCACTTCCTCCACCGACGCCACACTGCCGCTCAGGCCGCCGCTGCCGTAGAAAACCTGCGACACGCAGGCATAACCAACATAAGCATCGACCTGATGTTCGGCTTTCCCGGACAAACCATGACGCAGTGGCAGGCCGACATCCGCCGCGCACTTGAACTCGCTCCTGAACACATCTCGGCATACAGCCTGATGTATGAAGACGGCACACCTCTGAAGCGGATGCTCGACAGCCGGACCATAGAGCCGGTTGACGACGGACTGAGCCTTGCCATGTACGACGCCCTTGCCGACACCCTTGCCGCCGCCGGATACGAGCATTATGAGATAAGCAACTTCGCGCGACCGGGCTACCGCTCGCGCCACAACTCATCATACTGGCAACAAGAACCGTACATAGGACTCGGAGCCGCCGCCCACTCGTTCGACATGCGCTCGCGCCAGTGGAACACTGCCTCGCTAACCGCCTACACCGCCGCCATAGAGCAAGGCCACATACCCATGGAGCGAGAAGTCCTCGACGCGCGCACCACATACAACGACATCATTACCACCGCTCTGCGCACCGCCGACGGACTGAACACCGACAGCCTCGCCGCAAACCTCGGACGACAATATGCCAAATACCTGCTCGACGGGGCCGAGCCATACATAGCGCGCGGACTGATGCAGCGCCTCGGCGCATGCCTGAGACTGACGCGCCGGGGAATATACATCAGCGACACCATCATGAGCGACCTAATGATGGTGTGACTGCGGCATGTATGCAAAAGGCGGCCTTCGCAATGCGGAAAAGCCGCCTTTTTCCGTAAAATTACTTTACAAATGAAAATCGCGAAATAAATTCAACAGCTGGGGAAACACGTAACGGCAAAAGTACGAACGGACACTACGGCACGCCCCAACAACATAATTCGCAAGAAAAAACGGCGGAAAAGGAGCGTGACAAGCATGAAAAAGCCGCACACTGACGACATCTTACAATATAAAAGACGGCATTTTACAATGCAAAATGCGGTGTTTCGCATCGCAAAACACCGCATTTCGTAATCATTCCGACTGCCTCCACAATGGTAATCCGTCATAAGCCGCTGAGCTACAGACGCTTACAAAAACAACAAGAAACAGCCTTTTTCAGTACAAAACTCCGTAAAATCTCCGACACCGGACTTGTAGAAGCCTTAACGGAACGAAGCAAGCACTGTTTCAGAAGTACTGACATTACTGACGCCTTCCGTTCAGAACCTCGTCATGAATTCTATTACGATTTTGTCTTTCTCCGACGGCTTCGCTATTGCTCCGCTGCGATAAAAATATTTCTCGTAGTTAAGGCGTATGTCTGAAACGAAGGGCAGGTCGAGGCTGAATGTAAACCCACCCGTAAGGCGCGAACGGCGGTAGTCGTTGATTACAAGCGTTCCGGTTTCGTCCTCGTCGCCGTCGTCGTTGTAACGCTTGCCGTCGCTATGGTCGCTCATGTAGTCATAGCGCACAAGCGGCGATATTTTCTTGAAGAAACACTTGCGCAGGGGGATGTCGTAGCTCACAAAGGCGTCAAGGGCGTGTACGGGCTTGAACGCGTCATGGGCGTAATGCTTGTACAGGTATTCTACCTCTACGTGCCAGCCGTGTGCGTGGTAGTACGCTCCGGCGTCATACATCATCACAGACACGTTGTCGGGCTTTATCTTCTGCGTACTCAGCGTAAGGTTGAATCCACGGGGGAAGAACATCTGTGCCTTGGCCGAGAAGTTGACATTGTTCGTCCAAAAGTCCTTCTGGTCTGTAAGTCCCGAGCCGTTGAACATGCCGGCCTGGAGCGTTATGGGGAAGCCAACGTTGAACGAGTAGCCAATGGTTGCACCCACGTCGCGCACGTTGCCCACTTGCTTGGCTATGAACGAACGGTTGGCGAAGTACTGCAGGTGGGGCGAACGGTGGGCGTCGATGGTGAAGGGGGCGCGCATCTGGCCTATTGTGAAGTCGAGTCCGCGCAATGGCTTTATGCGCGTGTAAGTGTCGAGCATCTTGATTTGGCCTTCGTCGGAGAGGTCGATTTCAACCTTGTACGACACTACCTTGTTTATGTTGCCGTCGAGGCTCACCCTGGCGTTGCGCACCTGGAAACGCCCCTGGTTCTCCTCTGTCTGGTATTCGTACTTTCCGCGTATGGTGCCGTGCACCTTCGGCGTGCGGTCAACCTTGTCTTCATCGTCGTCGGCCATGGCCGTGGCGGAGGCACAAACGGCAAAGAGCACAGCCAGTAATACTTTACGGTTCATTGAATAGGATTTTTTAATTAAGAGCGAAGAGTAAAGAACGAAAATTTCAAATGCCTTGCAGGCAATGAATTCTTCACTATTCGTTCTTCTTTCTTCATTGACATTTCATATTTCGCCGCAAAATTAAGCATTATGTATTACAAAACCGTTACAAAATAAAGAATGAAAAATGAAAAGTGAAAAATCCCAATGCATTGTAACGTATTGGGATTTTTCACTTTTCACTCATCACGTTCTCACCTTTCTAAAACGGGAATAGCAGCGGCAGTACGAACACCATCACCACGCCCATTACTATTTGCAGTGGCAGCCCCACCTTGACATAATCCATGAATGTGTAGCGGCCGGCCTGCATCACAAGTGCGTTGGGCGGCGTAGAGAACGGCGAAGCGAAACACATGCTGGCGCCGAGAGCCACGGCGAAAAGGAAAGGATACGGGCTTAGCCCCACCTCGGTGGCCGAGGCGAAGGCGATAGGCGCCATGAGCACAGCCGTGGCAGTATTGCTGATGAACATCGTCAGCAGCGACGTGGTAAAATATATCCCGGCCAGCAGCACGTATGGGCCGTAGCCGCCAAGGCCGCTCACAAGCGTGTGCGAGATGGCGGAGGAAGCGCCGGTCTTTTCCAATGCCACCGACATAGGCATCATGGCGGCAATTAGCACCACGCTTTCCCAGTTGATGGTCTTGTAGGCAGCCTCCACATTACGGAAGCATCCAGTAAGAACCATCAGCACGGCGGCTATCATCACGGCCGTAACCGGGGCTACGGGTATAAAGTCGAACACCATCATGGCTACCATAGCCAGCATTATGAATGCCGCCAACGGTGCCTTGTAGTCGAGCGTCACCTTGGCCGCTTCTTCAAGAGGCTGGCCGAGCACCACCCACTTTTCTTCTTCGCCCCCAAGGCGGCTGATGCTTGCCCATGTGCCCTGCACGAGCAGCACGTCGCCAGCGTGAAGGCGCACGGCGGCCAGGCCGTCCATTATGTATTCCCCTTTGCGTCGTATGCCCATTATGTTGACACTATACTTCGAACGGAAACCGGCCTCGCTCACCTGTCTTCCAACAAGGCCCGACTCAGGCAGTAGCACGATTTCAGCCATACCGATGTCGTAAAAGTCGAACTTTCCGCTGCCGGAAGCGTCCTTTGGCGGAACCGCAAGCGAATAGTCGGATGCAAAGCGCAATGCCTGCTCCTTGTCGCCCGTGATGTAGAGCACGTCGCCCTCCTGCACAACGGTACGCGGTCCGGCAGGCGTCTGGCTGACGTTCCTTATCAAACCCTGTTTCGTTGTCTCACGCCTTACTTCGAGCACAGACAGTCCATAACGGTTGCGTATGTCAAGCTCGGCCATGGTGTGCCCTGCCATCTGCGAGCCTCGTCCAACTACGAAACGCCACAAGTTGTCGGCAAGCCGGTATTCGCTCACCAGCTGTTCCAGCGACTTGGCCTTCATCTTGCGTCCGGCGTCGTCACCCTTCTTCTTGCCAAGAAACCATTTGCTTAATGGAAGCAGCACTATCACTCCGACGGCGATGCACACCAAACCGACAGGAGTAAACGAAAAGAACGACAGCGGCTCGTAACCCTCAGCAACAAGCGCGTCTTGTATTACGAGGTTTGGCGGCGTACCAATGAGCGTAAGCATGCCTCCCATGCTGCTGGCGAAAGCCAAAGGCATTAGCATACGGCTGGCATCGACCTTGGCCTTTGCGGCAAGACTCACCACGATAGGCAGCATCAAGGCCACCGTGCCGGTGTTGCTGACAAACGCTCCGATAGCCGACGTCACGGCGATAACCAGCAGGAACAGGCGCAGCTCGCTGTTGCCGGCCAGCTTCATGATGCGGCCGCTAATCATCTTTGCCAAGCCCGTCTGGAATATCGCACCGCCGACAACAAACAGACCAACCATCATTATGACTACGCTGTTGGAGAAGCCGGCAAGAGCCTCATCAGGAGTGAGTATTCCAAAAACCATGAGCAATATCAATGCGCACATGGCCACGACATCGGAACGTATCTTGCCGATGGCAAAGAAAACAGCCGCTACGGCGAGGATTGCAAGGGTTATGAACATAATTTAAAGGTGAGAGGGTGAGAAGGTGAGAAAGTAAGAAGGTGAGAAAGTGAGAGGATGAGAGGGTGAGAAACGGTGAAAAAACTTCTCACCTTTTCACCTTCTCACCTTCTCACCTTTAAACATTACCAAAGTTTCAATCGCTCTTCTTTCGGCAGGTACAACTTGTCGCCCGGCTTCACACCGTAAGCGGCATACCATGCGTCAATGTGCGGCAGTGCGCCGTTAACGCGCCATTCGCCGAGAGAGTGCGGGTCCATCTTGGTGCGGTTGCGGATTTCTTCCTCGGTGATGTTTGCCGCCCATACGCCGGCGTAAGCAAGGAAGAAGCGCTGGTCGGGAGTAAGCCCGTCAATAGTCTTCAACGGAGCGTCCTTCGTGGCGTTCTTGTAAGCGTTGAAGGCAACCTCCAGTCCACCATGGTCGGCAAGGTTCTCTCCCAGCGTCAGCCTACCGTTGGCGTTGAGATCAGGCAACACCTTGATGGCAGAGAAGAACGCAGCGTATTCATCGGCGCGTTTGTTGAAGTTGTCGGCATCCGAAGCCGTCCACCAGTCGGTCATGTTACCGTTCTTGTCATAGTGACGGCCCTGGTCGTCAAAGCCGTGAGTCATCTCATGTCCTATCACAACGCCAATGGCTCCGTAATTGAATGCGTCGTCTGCTGTCGGGTCAAAGAAGGGCACCTGCAGTATGCCGGCAGGGAAGCAGATTTCGTTTGTCGTGGGGTTATAGTATGCGTTGACCGTCTGAGGCGTCATAAACCACTCGTCCTTGTCAACGGGCTTGCCTGCACGGTAGTCAATATCCCACTTCGACCAGAACTTGCGGCAGTTCTGCACGTTCTCATAGAAAGAGAGCTTGGGGTCGATTGTCAGTCCCGACATGTCTTTCCACTGGTTAGGATAGCCAATCTTCACGTAGAAGGCGTTGAGCTTGTCGAGAGCTGCCTGCTTCGTTTCGGCGCTCATCCAGTCTTGCGCCTTGATGCGCTCGCCAAGAGATATTTGCAGGTTCTTCACGAGTTTCTCCATCCGCTCCTTTGAAGATGCCGGGAAGTAACGCTCAACGTACATCTTGCCAAGTGCCTCGCCCATCTGCGCCTCGACATGTGCCGTAGCGAGTTTCCAGCGCGGATGGTTCTCCTTGCGTCCCGACATGGTACGCCCGAAGAAGTCGAAGTTGGCCTCAACCACGTCGTCGCTCAAATAGCTTGCGGCGGAAAGGATGGCATCCCACTCCATGTAAGCGCGCAGCTCGTCGGCAGTGATGCTTGCCAGCACACTGTTGGCACCCTTCACGAAATCAGGCTGACCTACCACCATCTCCTTGAAATATTCGGTCTTCACGCCTTCCGCGTTGAGCATTTTCGTCAAGTTGACGTTAGGATAGTTGCTTTCAAACTGTTCAAGGGTCATCTTGTTGTAGTTTGCCTCTACGTCACGCAGCTCTGTCTGCGACTTTGAAACCTTTGCCAACGCAGTCTCCACCTTCAGGATGTCCGTCATCTTCTTCTGCGCGTCGGCCTCGGAGTAGCCGAAGAGCTTGAACATGCGTACAATGTGCTTCTTGTAAGCCTCGCGGATGGCCGTCGTTGCCGAGTCGGTATCAAGGTAATACTCCTTCTGTCCGAGCACAAGGCCGCCCTGGTATATGTTCAATATGTTCATCTTGGCGTTCTTCTCGTCGGCTCCGAAGCCGATGCCCATCGGCAGTCCGTAGCCGAATGTGGCATACTTCAGCTGCAACGCGCGCAGGTCGGCAACGGTCTTTGCGCCCTCAAACTCGTTGATGAGAGGCATCACGGGCTTCACTCCTTCAGAGTTGCGGCGCACGGAGTCCATGGCCAGCTTGTAAAAGTCGCTGAGCTTCTGCTCGGTCGTACCGGCCTGGTAAGTGTTTTTCAGCAGGTCTGTAAGGATTGAGTTGATGCGCTTGTTGTTGTCAAGCGCCAGCTGGTCGAAGCTGCCGAAGCGTGAATAAGCCGCCGGCAGTGGATTGTTCTTCATCCATCCGCCGCAGGCATACTTGTAAAAGTCATCGACCGGTCTTACGCTTGTGTCAAGGTTGGACATGTCGATGCCCGACTTCAACTGCGCCTGTGCGTCAACGGTCATTGTGGCCGAGGCGAACAGCACCATTGGAATAATGTGTTTCATTTTCATAATTAAACCTTTTTATTTGGTATATTCTTCATTTTTCTGCCTTTCAGTCTTTCAGCTTTTCAAGTTCTTCGGAAAGCCGTTCCCAGCGGTCAACCTCTTCATCAAGAGCCTTTTTCGTCTCCGTATATTCGGTAACAAGGGTCATGTCGCTCGCCTTTTCAGGCTGACACAGTATGCTGTCAAGCTCTTTCAGGCGGGCTTCAAGCCGCTCTATGCCGGCTTCGCTGTCGGCCACGGCCTTCTCTGCCTTGCGCAACTTCTTCTGCATTTCCTTGCGCTCAGCGTATGACAAGGCCGAAGCGTTAGGTGCAGAAGGCGACGCCGCAGCCTCAACGCCGGGCTTCCCGGAGTCAGCCTTGCCCGCAGCAGCTTTCCTGTCGCCATGTTGTCCCAGTATTTCATTCCTGGTCTGCTCGTCGGCATGGCGGCTCGAAAGATAGTCGTATATTCCGCCGAGATGCTCTTTCACACGGCCTCCGCCGAACTCATAAACCTTGGAAACCAGCCCGTCAAGGAACTCGCGGTCGTGACTCACCACGATAACCGTGCCGTCGAAAGCCTTGATGGCTTCCTTCAACACGTCCTTCGAGGGCATGTCAAGATGGTTGGTAGGCTCGTCGAGAATCAGCAGGTTGACAGGCTCGAGCAGCAGACGTATCATCGCCAGGCGGCTGCGTTCGCCGCCGCTAAGCACCTTGACACGCTTTTCCGACGCCTCGCCGCCGAACATGAACGCGCCGAGAATGTCGTTTATGCGCAGCCTGATGTCGCCCTTGGCCACATTGTCGATGGTCTGGAACACGGTAAGGTTCTCATCGAGCAGCTGCGCCTGGTTCTGCGCGAAGTAGCCTATTTGTACGTTGTGGCCTATTTTAAGCGTGCCGGTGAAAGGTATCTCGCCCATAATGCACTTCACGAGCGTTGACTTTCCCTCGCCGTTCTTGCCCACAAAGGCCACCTTCTCGCCGCGCTTTATGGTCAGCGTAACGCCGCTGAACACCGTGTGCTCGCCGTAATCCTTGCGCACATCGTCACATATTACGGGATAGTCGCCGCTGCGCAGGCATGGCGGAAACTTCAGATGCATGGCCGAGTTGTCAACCTCGTCAACCTCTATGGGCACGATTTTCTCCAGCTGCTTTATGCGGCTCTGCACCTGCACGGCCTTGGTCGGCTTGTAGCGGAAGCGCTCTATGAAGTCCTTTATGTCGGCTATTTCCTTCTGCTGGTTCTCATAGGCACGCAACTGCTGTTCGCGCCGCTCGGCACGAAGGCGCACGTACTCGTCGTACTTCACCTTGTAGTCAACCACCTTGCCGCAGCTTATTTCCAGCGTGCGGTTCGACACATTATTAATAAAGGCGCGGTCGTGGCTTACAAGCACAACGGCATTGGCGCTCGTGGCAAGAAACTGCTCAAGCCACTGTATGCTCTCAATGTCGAGGTGGTTGGTAGGCTCGTCAAGCAGCAGCACGTCTGGCCGTTCAAGCAGTATCTTGGCAAGCTCTATGCGCATGCGCCATCCGCCGCTGAACTCGCGCGTAGGGCGCTCGAAGTCGTCGCGCGTGAAGCCCAGTCCCATAAGGGTGCGCTCTATGTCGGCCTCGTAGCCTTCGGCACCCATCATCATGTAGCGTTCGTGCTCGCGCGTGAACTTGTCCACAAGGGCCATGTATTCAGGACTGTCATAGTCGGTACGCGAGGCCAGCTCGTCGTTCATGCGGTCGATGCGCGCCTTCAGTTCGGTGTTGCCGGCAAACGCCTTACGGGCCTCTTCGCGCACTGTCGTGTCGTCGGTAAGCACCATCACCTGCGGCAGGTAGCCTATCGTGGTATCGGCCGGTACGCTTACCGTTCCCTCCGTAGGCTTCTGCATGCCGCACAATATCTTGAGCATGGTGGACTTTCCCGCGCCGTTCTTGCCCACAAGGGCTATGCGGTCGCGGTCGTTGATGACGAAACCGACGTCGCTGAACAGCGGCTTCACACCAAACTCCACTTTCAAATGTTCTACTGAAATCATACTTTCATCTTACACTAAAAGAGCTTGTCGGACATTTGCACGCCGTCGGCGCCGTATGTTCCGCAACACCCTTTAGCTCGCAAAGTTAAGCAAAATTCCCGTCACAACAAATATTTGCAGAGGAAAAGAATACTTAATGCCACACATAGCGCAGCCAGGCAACAGCCGGCCGACACAAAAGCCGTTTGCAAAAGGCCGTCTTTCGCCGTGTAAAAGGTGCTCTTTCACCGTGCAAAAGACCGTCAATCGCCGTGCAAAAGGCCACCTTTTGCAAAACCGCCTGAAACAGGGCGTTTCGGAAGCAGTGGCAAACCAAAGTGCAACAAAGTAGAAAGATAATTTCAATATTCGGCGGAAAATGTGTAAGTTTGCATCCAAATTAGTAAAAACAAGCATTTTTATCATGGCAAAAGAACTTAAAGACCTTACCAAAAGGGCTGACAACTACAGTCAGTGGTACAACGACTTGGTAACCAAGGCCGACCTTGCCGAGCAGTCTGCCGTGCGCGGCTGCATGGTGATAAAGCCTTACGGCTACGCTATCTGGGAAAAGATGCAGCACCAGCTTGACCTGATGTTCAAGGAAACCGGCGCGCAGAACGCATATTTTCCGCTGCTCATACCAAAGTCGTTCCTCTCTCGCGAGGCCGAGCACGTTGAGGGCTTCGCTAAGGAGTGCGCCGTGGTGACACACTACCGCCTGCGCGCAAAGGAAGACAAGAGCGGCGTGGAGGTTGACCCCACGGCACGCCTTGAAGAAGAACTCATCATCCGTCCGACGTCGGAAACAATTATATGGAACACCTACAAGAACTGGATACACTCATACCGCGACCTGCCGCTGATGTGCAACCAGTGGTGCAACGTAATGCGATGGGAGATGCGTACACGCCCGTTCCTGCGCACATCGGAATTCCTCTGGCAGGAAGGCCACACGGCACACGCCACACGTGAGGAGGCCGAGGCCGAGGCTCAGAAGATGCTCCACGTATATGCCGAGTTCGCGGAGAAGTGGATGGCCGTGCCCGTTGTCCAGGGCGTGAAGAGCGAGACCGAGCGTTTCGCCGGCGCGCTTGACACTTACACCATCGAGGCGATGATGCAGGATGGCAAGGCTTTGCAAAGCGGAACGAGCCACTTCCTCGGACAGAACTTTGCAAAGGCGTTCGACGTGACATATCTTAATAAGGAGAACAAGCCCGAATACGTATGGGCTACGTCGTGGGGAGTGTCTACACGCCTCATTGGCGCGCTCATCATGACCCATTCTGACGACAACGGACTCGTGCTGCCGCCTATGCTCGCCCCCATACAGGTTGTCATCATACCTATAACCAAGGGTGCGGAACAGCTGCAGGCCATAACAGAAAAGCTCACTCCGGTTATCAACGCGCTGCGCGCAGCTGGCATATCTGTCAAGTATGACGATGCAGACAACAAGCGTCCGGGCTTCAAGTTCGCCGACTACGAACTGAAAGGCGTGCCCGTCCGCCTCGTTATGGGTGGCCGCGACCTTGAGAACAACACTCTCGAAATAATGCGCCGCGACACCTTGGAGAAAGACACCGTGCCCGTTGACGGTATAGTTGAACGCGTAGAACAGTTGTTGAAAGACATTCAGGACAACATGTTCAAGAAGGCGAAGGCTTACCGCGACGCACGCATCTACGAGTGCGACAACTACGACGAGTTCAAGGAGCGCATCAAGGACGGCGGCTTCTTCCTCTGCCACTGGGACGGCACGGCCGAGACTGAGGCACGCATCAAGGAGGAAACACAGGCCACGATACGCTGCGTTCCGTTCGGAGTGGAGCAGACCGAAGGCATCGACATGGTGTCAGGCAAACCTGCAAAGCACCGCGTAATCATAGCAAGGAGCTACTAATAAATTAAGGGTTAAGAATTAAGAGTTAAGAAAAATACTTTTTGTTGGTTGTGCACAGCGGCAACAAAAACGACGGGTATTTTTCTTAACTCTTAATTCTTTGCCCCTTAATTCTTCATTTTTAATTTTTCATTCTTAATTAACCCAAGTGTTTGTCGAGCTTGCCGTAAGGCTAATCAACCTTGTCGCGCCAAGGCAATGCGCGATGTGCGGATGCCGGCTCGGCATAGGCGAGGACGTGATATGCACCGCGTGCAACATCGAGCTGCCGCGAACCGGATATGCGGCAACGCCTTACGACAACGAGATGGCAAAGCTTTTCTGGGGACGGATAACGGTTGAAAAGGCCGCGGCTCTGTTCTTTTACAGGGCACATTCGGATGCAAGCAAAATCATATACAGGCTGAAATACATGAACCATCCTGAAACAGGGGAACTTATGGGACGCATGATTGCCAAGGAATTTGCGGCACACCGGTTCTTCAACGGCATCGATGCGATAGTGCCTGTGCCGCTCGCCAAAAAGAGGAAACGCAAACGCGGCTACAACCAAAGCCTCGAAATAGCACGCGGAGTAAGCCAGATAACACGCTTGCCAATAATAAGCAACGCTGTAAAAAGAAAATCGTTCAAGGGCAGCCAGACACAGATGAGCCGCTGGCAAAGGAACGAGAACGTGGAAGGCGAGTTCATTTTAAAAGACAGCGAGGCCGTAAAAGGCAAGCACATACTGATAATAGACGACGTGGTTACAACCGGCGCAACGGTAATATCATGCGCCACCGAACTGGCTAAGGCCGGCGGCATGAAGTTCAGTGTAATGTCATTGGGATTTACAAAGTGACAGACGGACACTTGTCCGCGCTGCTTCAAGCATCTAATTCCGAATACTTTTTATGCCCCTTGGCGTAATACTGCCAAAGGATTGAACGGCGGTATATGCCCTTAGCATCGTCAACCGTGCGGCCAGCCTGCACCTCCGCCCTCACTTCCCGGTACTCAGGCAGCCACTTCTTGAATGCCTTTCGAGCTTTTACTATTGCTTTGCAGTCGCCGAAATGCCCCGACAGCAAAGCCTGGAAGGCGGCAAGGTAATCCAAGAACAGCCGCGCACGCATCACATGACGAAGCTCATTGTCGGGCAGGTTCTTGTAAAGCATGGTAAGGTTGTTGCGGAAATTCAGGTAGGTTTTCATCGGATTGTTCTTCGGCAACGTGCCTCCGCCGATATGATAAACAAAGCTGTCGGGAATGCAATATATCTTCTTGCCCGAAAGACGCAGGCGCCAGCACAGGTCAATCTCTTCGCTATGGGCGAAGAAACGCGCATCAAAACCGCCTGCCCGCTTGAAGTCAGCCGCCCTGACAACCATACAAGCCCCCGTAGCCCACAAGATTTCAGCCTCATAATCATACTGTCCGCCGTCATATTCCACCGTATCAAACACCCTTCCCCGGCAGAAAGGATAGCCATAACGGTCAAGATAACCGCCGCAAGCGCCGGCGTACTCGAAAGCGTCCCGGTTCTTCATTGACAACAGCTTGGGCTGGCACGCCGCCACATCGGCATTGTTGTCCATGAACTCTATCAACGGAGTAAGCCAATGATGGGACACTTCGACATCAGAATTAAGCAGCACGTAATACTCGGCTTCTATCTGTTCAAGCGCACGGTTGTACCCTTCGGCAAAGCCCCAGTTCTTTTCCAAGACGATGACACGCACCTCCGGGAAGTGCATCTTCAGGACTTCGAGGGAGTTGTCGGTCGAGGCGTTGTCGGCAACATACACCACAGCCTCGTCACGGGAGTAATCAAGCACGTTTGGAAGGAAGCGCGTAAGCATCTCAACTCCGTTCCAGTTCAGTATGACAATAGCGGTCTTGTCCATATCATAAAATAGCTTTTAATGCGGTCTTGTCATGATTGAAACCGCCCAACTTAACCTTAATTATCTGGTTGTCCAACTCGTCATTGCCCTCTGATGGCGGCAATTCAACACGTATGTAATTGCTTGTAAAACCATGCATCGCCCTGCCCCGCGTCGCCTTCTCGAACAAAACTTCGGCCTCGGAGCCGATATGCCGGGCGTAAAAAGCCTCCGTCTTCTCGTCTGACAAATCCAAAAGACGCTTGCTGCGCAGCTTTTTGTCTGCGTCGGAAACGACATACGGGATTTTCAACGCCGCCGTTCCGGGACGCTCGGAATAAGGGAAAACATGCAACTGGGTGACGTCCAACGACTTTATGAAACCGTATGTTTCCTCAAACAACTCCGGTCTTTCACCCCTTGTGCCCACCATCACGTCAACACCTATAAACGCATCGGGCATCATCTGCTTTATAAGCTCTATTTTATGGGCGAACAAAGACGTGTCGTAACGCCTGTGCATGAGGCGCAACACTTCGTCAGAGCCACTCTGCAACGGTATATGGAAATGCGGCATGAACGCCCTGCTGTTCGCACAATACTCGATAAGCCCGTCATCAAGCAGATCAGGCTCGATGCTGCTTATGCGGAAACGGCTGATGCCTTCCACCCCGTCCAACGCCTTTACAAGGTCGGTAAAACTCTCACCCGTGCTCCTTCCGAAGTCTCCTATGTTCACCCCGGTGAGCACAATCTCCTTTCCGCCCTCGGCAGCGGCCTGATGTGCCTGTGCAACAAGCGACTCTATACTTGGGTTACGGCTGAAACCACGGGCATAAGGGATGGTACAATAAGTGCAGAAATAATTGCATCCATCCTGCACTTTGAGGAAATACCGGGTACGGTTGCCGCGCGAACAACTTGGCGCAAACGTCTTTATATCCTTCGTCTTTACTGTATGGTGACGGTGAAGGGATGTCTCCTGCCTTGCGCCCGACCATGCCTCTGACAGAAACTGTATCAGGTCGGCTTTCTCATTTGCGCCCAATACAAGGTCAACACCGTCAATCCCGGCCACCGTTTCGGGCTTCAACTGGGCGTAACATCCCGTTACAACGACAAAAGCTCCCGGGTTCTCACGCACCATTCGGTGTATGGCCTGGCGGCATTTATGGTCGGCGACTTCGGTCACTGAACACGTATTGATTATGCAAATGTCAGCACCATTGCTCACGGTGCGCACCCCCATATCGCCCAAAAGCCGTCCGAAAGTGGATGTCTCGGAAAAATTCAACTTGCAACCAAGCGTAAAATAAGCGGCGGTTTTACCTTGAAAAGCCGATGTATCAATCATTATTATATCTTACTTTACGGCCAACGACAATAAAAGGCCGCCTCTTGAAAAGTATTACACCTTATTATATAATAGTCCTGTCAACACTCGCCGCCAACAAGCAAGAAACTTACCGGCTCCACGGCGCATATTGCATGGCACAAAGGTACGAAAAAAAGTCGATATCAGTGTCATCCTACAACATTTCTTAATACCCGCAGAAAGTTTAACAGTCGTTAGCAGTCCACATCTCACTGATTATCAACAACTTATAAAAAAGTTACAACTGCAAGCCGAAAAAAAACATAAAAAAGGGAACAACGTATTGAAAAAATACTTACCTTTGCAGCGTTTTAATAAACAAATGATTGTTTTACAGATTTAAAAAGCAAAGAAAATGAAAAAGTTAGTTTTAATGTTCGTAGCTATCGCAGCTATCTCTTTCGCATCTTGTGGTAACAAAACAGCCAACACTGAGGCTGCTGACACAACAGCAACTGACACTGCTGTTGTTGACACAATGGCTGCTGACAGCGTTGTTGCTGACTCTGTTGCTGCTGACAGCACTGTTGCTGAATAATTAGCTACAACAATTAAAAGCGAGTAAAGCCGCAGGACTAAGTCCTGCGGCTTCTTTGTTTTATGCCATTGAGTGTTGGTATAAGCGTGGAAAAAACACGGAACAGAAATAAAAACGCGGCATTCCGTATTGTGGAAGGCCGCGTTTTCCGTTACAACAATATCTTAAATTCTCAAATCCTGAACTTCAAACACTCGCTTATGCGTTGCATGGTAGTCAACCGCGTGGGCACAAGCGGCAGGCGGAGCACATTCTCAATCATCCCCATCTCATGAAGCATAGCCTTCACGCCGGCAGGATTTCCGTCAACGAAAAGCAGATTGAAAAGGTCGGTAAACTTATGATGTATCTTGCGTGCGCTCTCTATTTCGCCGTTCATCTCAAGGCGTATCATGCGTGAGAACTCTTTAGGCAGGGCATTGCCTATGACCGAAATCACACCAACCGCACCGCAGGCTATCATCGGGAACGTAAGCGCATCGTCGCCGCTGATTACATCAAACGAAGCCGGCTTGTTCTTTATTATTTCGTCAACCTGCTCAAGGCTTCCTGCAGCCTCCTTTATTCCCACGATGTTAGGACAGTCATTGGCCAGACGGACGGTAGTCTCCGCCTTAAGGTTGACGCCTGTACGCCCAGGCACATTGTAAAGCACTACAGGCAAGTTGGTCGCCGCTGCAATGGTCTTGAAATGCCTGTAAAGCCCCTCCTGCGAAGGCTTGTTATAATAAGGACATACGCTTAACACGCCATCTATGCCTGAAAAATCTCCGGTCTGCAACTCATTCACGACTTCCGCCGTGTTGTTGCCGCCACAGCCCATCAAGACGGGCACCTTGCCGCCAACCATCTCGACAACAAGCTGCTTAATCTTCGACTTCTCGTCCCGGGTCAGTGTCGGTGTCTCGCCCGTCGTGGCGAGAATGCAAAAGAAGTCGGCACCGCCTGCAAGCTGGTAAGCGATGAGCCTTTTCAGGGCTTGGTAGTCAACAGAACCGTCTGAAGTAAACGGTGTTACCAATGCTATACCCAACCCCTTGAATATGTTATATGCCATAAAAACAAGCTTATTTCATTAATAATCGAATGCAAAAATACTATTTTTACACTAAAAAGCAAAATTTTCAGCAAACAAGTTTTGCAGCAGACGAATTGACAAGTTGACAAGCAGACGAGTAAACAAGTTGACAAGCAGACGAGTAAACAAGTTGACAGGGAACAAGCGGACAAGCCTGTATCCTCGTCACTCGTCTGCTTGTATCTCGTCAACTTATTTAGACCCGATATAGAGGAACACCATGCCGAGCAACACGAGGATAAGGTCTACAACCTTGCTCTTCAGGTTCTTCTCATGCAAAAGCGCAGCTCCGAACAGGAACGACACTATTACGCTGCCGCGCCTTACCATAGACACGACGCTTATCATAGCCCCGGGAATGCTCAACGCATAGAAATAAACAAAGTCGGCGGCACTAAGGAATATGCTTATCAGTATTATGCACCAGTCCCAACGGAACGGCGTGGTATGCTTGCGCTTAGGCCACCAAAGCACAAGCAGCATCGCGCCCATCATAAAACACTGGTAAATGTTATACCAACTCTGCACCATCATGCGGTCAAGCCCTACTCCACCGTGGCTTGCCGGCGCCATGAGGTACTTGTCGTAAAGGCCGCTCACCGCACCGAGCAGGGCGGCAAGCACGATGAAGTATATCCAGCGGTCGTGCTTGAAGTCGATACCTTCCTTCTTTCCGCTACGGCTCAGCATGAAGAACGACGCCACAGCCAGAGCCACACCTATCCACTGATAAATGTTAAGACGCTCGCCGAACACGACGAACGCACCGACAAGCACCATCACCGGGCGCGTGGCATTGATAGGCCCTACGATGGTTAAGGGCAGGTGCTTCATGCCGAAATACCCGAACACCCACGACGCCAGCACAATGACGCTTTTCAGGATGATATACTTGTGCATGTCCCATCCGCCGCCGGCGACCTTGAACATCGTGCCGTCGAGCATGTCAGTCGTAGCCGACAGCACAATGAACGGCAGGAAGATGAGCGACGAGAACAGCGTGTTGAGAAACAATACGGGGATGACGGCGTTGCCGTCAAGCGACTTTTTCTTGAACGAATCGTAAAATCCGAGCAAAGCTGCGGATAGAAAAGCCAACAGTAACCACATTCTGAATGAAAAATTAAAAATGAAAAGTGAAAAATCAGATTGCAAGGAACATGCAAGGAATAGCCGTTAATCCCTACTCCATCTCTCCTTACTCCTTTACTTCTTCTCTCCTTATCCCTTCTCTCCTTACTCCTTCAATACAATATCTTTTCGAGGAACAGCGCGCACGCCGGAACGCTGTCGCCGGCGGCGGAGCGCGACTTGCCTTCTATTATTTTCCTGAACCCTTCGGTGTCGATGCGGCCTCGCCCCACATCGAACAGCGTTCCGACCACTGCGCGCACCATGTTGCGCAGGAAGCGGTTGGCCGTAATTACGAAGTGCCAACTGTACTCGTCGTCCTGCACCCACCGCGCCTCGGTAACGTTGCATAGCGTCGTCTTCACGTCGGTATGGCTCTTGCAGAACGACGCAAAGTCGTCATACTCAAGCAACGTGGCCGCCGCCTCGTTCATTTTGTCAAAGTCAGGAATGTAATACATCTCGCACGAATACGCCCTGCGGAACGGGTCGCGCCGTGTATGTATATAATAATGGTACGTGCGCGACACCGCGCTGAAGCGCGCGTGCATATCCGCGGAAACAGTCTCAACCCTGTCAGCCGCGATGTCACGCGGCAGCAGCCTGTTCAGCTTGTACACTAACTGCGGGCAGTCCAAGCCCTCGGCCGCGTCGAAATGGGCAACCATCATGCGCGCATGCACGCCGGTATCGGTACGTCCCGCGCCGACAACAGGCACTTCGCCGCGCAAAGCCACCGACAAAGCCCTCTGCAGTTCGCCCTGTACGGTGCGCTCTTCCGGCTGCACCTGCCATCCGCGGTACGCCGTGCCGTCATACTTCAAATAAAGGAAATACCTCTGCATTGTATATCTTCCTCAACAAAAAAACGCATGCAAAAGTACAAAAAATATCCGAAAAACAAGTAAACGAGGGACAAACAACGAGTGAACAAGGGACAAGCGACAAGTGAACAAGCGGCATGTGTTTCAGCTGTTGCACGCCGTTCACAAGACAGTTTACAACCTCTTGATTTACAGACATTTGCAGGCAACGTTCCGAAAGGTGCCCTTTTAGCGTGCAAAAGGCCACCTTTTAGAAGGCGAAACATGACCTTTTGGAATGCAAAATACCACCTTTTAAAATGCAGGCCAAGCTAAATCCACTGCTCCGGCGTACGAGATTTTACACTAAGAGAGCGTAGAAGCGTCCGCAAATAATTCGTTTTTTACCGAAAAGTACAGGAAAAAATCCTTTTTATGGAGAAAAAAACTTAATTTTGCCACAAAAAGGAAAAAAGAGATAAACGCAAACAATCATGGCGGAAAGTATTTACCATTTGCTACGTTTTTTACTCAAACTGCTGTCATATATTCCTTTCCGTTTGCTGTACATCGTTTCAGACGGGATGTTCTACATTCTGTATTACATCATCCGCTACCGCCGCGCCGTCGTCAGGAAGAACCTCACAGAGTCATTTCCCGACAAGAGCCTGCATGAAATAAAACTTATAGAAAAGAAGTTTTACCGTTTCTTCATGGACATGACCATTGAAAGCTGCAAGCTGGCGTCAATGTCACAAGACGCCATAAGGCGCCGCATGGCGTTCAAGAATGTGGAAGCCGTCAACTCGTTACTGCGCAGCGGAAAGTCAGTGGCGGTATATCTCGGGCACTACGGCAACTGGGAATGGGTGTCGTCCATGCCCCTGTGGCTGGATAAAAACGCCATCGGGGCGCAAATATACCACAAGCTGCGCAACGACAGCATGAACAGGCTGATGCTGCACATACGCGAACGCATGGGAGCTGTCAGCGTAGACATGCACAAGACGGCACGCTACATCACCACGCTGGCCGCCGAACACAAGGTATGCACGATAGGCTTCATTGCCGACCAGTCGCCAAGAATGAGGGAATCGCGCCACTTCCTTCACTTCCTGAACCACAACGCGCCGGTTCTTACAGGCACGGAAAAAATAATAAAACACTACAAATTCGGGGCTTTCTACCTTGACGTGAAGCGTACAAGGAGGGGGTTCTACGAGGCTGAATTCGTAAAAATGCACGACAATCCGCAGGAACTTCCCGACTTCGAACTGACCGCCCTATACTTCCGGCATCTCGAACAGTCCATCATGCGGCAGCCGGAGCTGTACCTGTGGACGCACAACCGCTTCAAGCACGCCGAGAAGCTGGAGCAACAACATTAACAATATGCAATCACACTCATGGATATAGATTTTGTAATCACATGGGTCGACATGGACGACCCCAAGTGGCAGGCCGATTTCGCAAAATACTCCGGCAACAAGGAAAACACTAAGAACGGAGTGTCTGAAGCCCGCTTCCGCGATTACGGTTTCCTTAAATACTGGTTCCGCGGCGTGGAGAAATTCGCCCCTTGGGTGCGCAAAATTCACTTCGTCACCAGCGGACAAAAGCCAGCATGGCTCGACACATCCAACCCGAAGCTGCATCTTGTAGACCATAAGGATTACATACCGGAACAATTCCTGCCCTCTTACAACTCCGTCGTAATCGAGCGCTACATTCACCGCATACCCGGCCTGGCCGAGCACTTCGTATATTTCAACGACGACTTCTACATCATAAACAATATCGGCACCGAACGCTTCTTCCGTAACGGGCTGCCGTGCGACATCGCCGTGTTCCAATACAACCCGTCGTGGTCGCAATGGTACAAGAGGATAAAGAACAACCTGAAAATCATCAACCGCCACTTCGACAAGAAAGAAGTGATGGCGCGCTGGCATGACAAATGGTTCTGCAAGGACTACGGCTCTAAAGCGCGGCTGAACTACCTGCTGAAACCATACGGAAAGTTCATCACACTGCGCACTCCGCACAACGCACAGCCATACCTCAAGTCTACCTTCGAGGAAGTATGGGCCGTAGCCGGGAAAGAGCTTACCGAGACTTCGGCCAACCGCTTCCGCGCACTGACCGACTATACGCCCGAACTTTTCCGCACATGGCAGATTTGCCGTGGCAACTTCGAGCCGTACAACACCTATCAGGACACAAAGATGTTTCCACTCATGGTACGCCCGAAGCAGGCTGTCAGGGCAATACACGACCAGTCGTATAAACTGGTTTGCCTTAACGACAACGTACACATACGCAACTATGACATGGTGATGGGAAACATAAAGAACGCCTTTGAGCACATATTGCCCGAAAAGTCGAGCTTTGAGAAGATATGAGGTTATGGGGTTTTACGGTTATGAGGTTATACGGTAAGCAAAAAACTTAAACCGTACCCCCATAACCGTAAAACCTTACAACCCAATAACCATACAACCGTACAAACAACCGTAAACAATGAAAAAAGTATATGCCGAGATAATTGCCGGAGTAATACCATGCAAGATGGCGCGCAACCGCTGGCGCGGAGTGCTCCGCTACGGATTGTTCAGGGCAATGAAGCTGAAACGCCGGATGAAGCGCGACCATACAAAGTCGCAACATTACTTGGCCGTTTGCTCCATAGCCAAGAACGAAGGCCCGTATTTCAAGGAATGGATAGACTGGCACAGGAGCAAAGGAGTAGAGAAGTTTTACATATACGACAACGAAAGCACCGACTGCACGAAAGAAGTGCTTGCGCCATACATCGAGGCAGGAATAGTGGAATACACTTATTTTCCCGGCCAGAAACAGCAACTGGCCGCGTATGACGACTGCTTTGAGCGCCACCGCCTTGACACACGGTGGCTCGCAGTGATAGACCTTGACGAGTTTATCGTGCCTGTAAAGGACAAGAGCATTCCCGACTTCCTGCGCAGGATGGAAAATTTCGCAGTTGTGGAAATCAACTGGCTCGTCTACGGAAGCGGCGGCGCGAAGACCAAAGAGCCGGGAGGCGTAATGGAAAGGTTCAGAAAGCACTCCCTGCCCGACCACAGACTGAACACACAATCAAAGAGCATAGCCGACCCACGGCGCGTATGCACCATGACAGGATGCCACGAAGCGGCACGCATATCGGGCCATGCGGGCGATTCCCACGGTAACCGCATAACCAAGCATTCAGGCGACCGGAAGCCGCAACACGACGTTATCCGCATCAACCACTACGCCGTAAAGTCATACGAAGAGTTCCTCGGCAAGCGCGCACGAGGCCGGGCACGCACCACAACGATACGCGACATGGGGTATTTCGAGCGCTACGACCTGAACGATATCGAAGACTGACGGTTACACCGACACGCACAGGCAAACAAAATGCTACAATAAGACATGGCTACTTACTACGGAAAGAAATACAAGCTGTTGGAACTGAAGCATCTGTTCAAGGAATTACTGCTGACAACAAAAATAGCTTTCAAGTCAAAAGAACTGGGCAAGCCGAAGACGAAAAGCCCCATATATGTCGCCATGATTGACGGAGAGGCTTACCACGGAGGAATGTGCGACAGGTTCAAAGGCATAATCTCGCTTTACGCTTACTGCAAATACCTTGGCAAACCTTTCAGGATTAAATACACATATCCGTTCAAACTGGAAGACTATTTGCAGCCTGCAGCCTACGACTGGACACTAAAACGAGGTGAATACACCGACAATCCGCTATACAGCAGGGTGCTGTACATGAGGGGCGAACACCTTGCCACAAGGCTTTTCAACCTAAGGGCGAAAAGGCAGATACATTTCTACAGCAACAGGGACCTGCTTGAACACATCAACAAAACTTACGCAAAAGAAGGCACCGGGAAGCGTCCGTTCAACTGGGGAGAGCTGTTCTGCGAGCTGTTCAAGCCCGGAACAATACTTCAAGAGCGTATTGAGGCGACAAAAGAAAGCATCGGCGGCGACTATTATGCAGCTGTTTTCCGCTTTCAGAACCTGCTCGGAGACTTCCCCGAATACCGCTACAGGCCGCTGAACGACAAGGATAAAGAGGAAGAACTGATAACAAAATGCCTTGACGCGGTAAAGACGCTGATGGCGAAACACGGCAACATGGCCTTATTAGTGACCGCCGACAGCATGAAATTCCTGAAAAGAGTGTCACAGATTGACGGCGTACACATAATTCCGGGAACACTTACCCACATGGACGGGCAGAAACATCACACACAGGGAAACCAGTTTGAAACATACCTGAAATCATTTCTCGACTTCTACATGCTCAGCGAAGCGCAGAAAGTCTACCGCATCGGCACGCCGCAGATGTATCACAGCGCATTCCCCGTGTTTGCCGCAAAAATGCACGACATTCCCTTTGAAAGCATAACCATCTGAAAGTTGCTGTGGGCATGGATTTATGTCCTAAAAATAACGGATAAAAAATAACGCGTTTCATCCGTCACCCGTCACATTACGTTGTAACACTCTGGCATTCAGCATAATACGTTGTTACAGATGCCCTGTATCCAATCGTCACATCCGTCACGGCGCAGCCAATAAGTGACAGGCGTGACAGATGCAGCAAATCATCTGTCACACTATAACCATTTGTCTGCCAGCACGTTACGCCTAAATGTGACAGGTGACGGATGATTTCCACTTTTCTTTTCTCGTTTTACATAAGACCTGCACCATAACCGCACAAACCAAACTGTAAAAGGTCATCTTTTACCTGTTTATCACCAGCATTCTCCTTTTAAACGCCACGGCGATATTCTTTCGTGCAAAGTCATTCAGTCCTCGGAATGTGGTTCGCTTCTTCAATTCTTCCAATGGCATGATGAGCAGAAGTTTCGCCAGACATTCATCAGCAAAAGAATTTGACACTACATCCACGCCCTCAAAATCAAGCACAACCTTCTCGTCGCCCTGTATCAAGGGAATCAACATGTTTCGGGCTTTTTCGCCCAACATCCTTGTGCCGAGATTATCACCGATTGTCACAAACTTAAATGTTACCATACAACCTCCTTGTATCACTTCTTTACCATAAGTTATCCATGTCCTCCGTGTTAAGAAACTCATCGTTGAACTCCGAAACTGCATCCGCCCTATTCTCCAACACCACATTCGGGTCTATTTCCTTGTCTGAATACAATTCAAAATAAACTACCGTGCCTTGCCAGAAATCAGTTTCTTCAATCTTCTCCTCCACACCATTTGAAGTCAGCATGTGATTTCCGGAGTGCAGCTTCAGCATAATACCGGCCTGCCTAATAAGGCAAGCTGTTGAATAAAGCCCAAAGCCCATACCTTTTCCATCCGTCACCCCATCAAGCATACACTTTGCAAGAGCCTCTGCTTCCGAGATATCGTGGTACGCCTCATTTTCTGTCAACGAACGATATATGCCGATACCGTCGTCAACCACCATAATCTGTATTTTCGCCAAATTCGGAGAATACTTCATCACGACCGTTCCACACTGTTTCATGGAGTGGGTTAAGACGTTATCCAATATCTCATAAAAGCAATAGCTCAATGTCTGCAATATGCCCAAGTCGATGTCAGGTTGCATCTTCAGTGTATTAACAATGTCTTTATACACAGTGTGTATGCTTTCGCTGTCAAACATTTCTATGACCGGCAATGTACCACTGTCACCGAAATATCTATTTAACAAACCATCTATATTCATAATTGCAAAATATATCGAAAAGACATCTCAAATGCAAAGATACAATTTTCTATTGACATCATGATGCTGGTCGCCATCAAAGATGGTAAAATTATGCTTAATACAAAGTCTTGCAGGAAACAGTCCAATTGACATGTATACCAATTGGACTGTTTCCTGCAAAATTTAGTGTCAAGCATTGTTATGCACTTTCGGCACTCTCTTATAACGAGACCTCATTCACCTAAATACAAACGCCTCATGATTTACTTCTCGAAAGACGACTTCTCGTTAAAGCGGTTTTCAAGATAAGTCTTGGCCTTATTCCTGTCACAGTCCTTGGCGTATTCCGAATCATTCATACAGAAAAACATCGGTTGATACTTGTCAAGCCTTATATAATGCTCTTTTTTATGTATTCTGACAAGCATCGACTCTTTCCTTGTAACATAACAAAGAGATGCACGTTTTTCAGCGAGAGCAATATAAGAAAATATTATACGTTGGATGTCATCATCACTACGCATCCGATTTTTTCTGTTTTCCATAAACTCGTCTCGCATTACATCTTCAGCGACACGCTGACAATCACTTTTCAGATACGCATCAATATTATGATGAGGCATCCCAGTGTAATAAATACCATACTTTTCATCAACAAGTCGAGAAGCTTTAGCTATGGTAATGCTATAATTTTTCAATGGCTTTTTACGTATTTTCTCACGCCAAAACCATCGTATTTTCCTGAAACGCTTATGTGTAAGCCGCACTATGGGAAAACCATCGGCAGTAAAGAAATCGTCAGGTGTAACCTCTTTGTTTATGCACATATCGTCATTTGCATAAAGAAAACGGTCTGCAAGCCCAGGAATTTTATACAGAAATTTCTCTATCAACGAAGAATTGAAACATGGCAAACACTGTGGAGGCATGATTTCTGTCAAGTCGATAACATTGATTTTAGGATTCGACATATCAAGCCAAGCTGGCTTCTGATTGTCTGTCACGATAAATATTTTCCGTATCCAAGGTGCATACTTCTCAACTGACCGCAAGCTGTATTTCAATTCGTCATTATTTGCAGTACGGCCTTTACAGTTCACTGGTGAATTATCTTTAGGCTCACCAATGAAAGCGTTGCGCTTTGTCTGCCACGCAGGGTCGTTCCCATCAACCCAAAGATAAACAAGGTCGATAGAGTTTGCATCATTTTCCATTTTCCAATCTTTGCTTTATTGCAGGATAATATTCAAGTATTCTGTCGAGTGTATCACGGTTTCTGTCCTCACCTGACTTGATGTTGATTGTCTTCAGGGAAATTTCACGTGGCTTGCCAATCTCGTCGACAAGGTGTTTCCCATAAGGAACGGGAACAACCCATGTGCCGCGCGAGACGGCCGCCAGCCAGAACCAAACGTCGTCACAAGTAGGCGCCAACGACATGAAGAGCGCGGGGTCAAGCATCGTTTCGTCGAGCGAATGTGGCGGATACAGCACTCCTCCCACCCCCGTGAGCATGGCGAGACGATTGTAGTGGATTTTCCTGAACCAAAAATCCTTCTTCTTATACTTCTTCCATGTGCTGTAAGGCTGGTTTAGCTTGACCTTGCGCACGCGATGCGCTATTATCGCGTCGGGCAAACGCTTGTGCATACGGAGCAAGTCTTGCAGCAGGCGCGGATGATAGTTTATGTCGTCGTCGATGGTTACTATTATATCATCGGGGAAGTCACGGAGTGCCGGTATGAGCTTCTTGTAAGAGCGTATTTCGGCCGGGTCGAACCTCACTTCAAAGATAGGACATTCAGCCTTAAGCTCTTCAAGTTCACGCGGGAGCACCCCGTCGGGAAATTTCTGAGTGTCAAGATACAGCACAACCTTGTCTGGCAGCACCGTGCCGTTAAGCACCGAGCGTATGGCCTGCACACAATAAGGGATTGCCGCAGGAAAAGACGTGAGCGAAACTATTACTTTCTGTCTGCCGTCCATAATCTGTCGTTTTTATTTTATGGAATAACCGATGCGCCGGCCTATCTCCGGATAAGCTCCGACTATGGCGTCAAGCGCGGCTGCATTCTTGTCCGTGCCCGACTTGAAGTTGCTTGTTTTCAACGACAACTCGCGTGGTTTGCCCACGCCGCGCGGCTTGTTGTGTCCGAAAGGCACAGGCACTATGGGTGTGCCGTTGGCTACCGCCGCCGCCCAAAACCAAATATCGTCCGTTGTCGGGGCGATACGTGTAAACAACTCAACATCGAGCATGTCCTCTTTCAACGAGCGCGGAGGGTACAGCACGCCGCCTACGCCGGTCTGAATGTTGGTAAAACCCGAATGGATTTTGCGCGTAAGGAAATGATACCACCTGTATTTGCGCCATTTGCGGTAAGGCAGTCCGGGCTTCATCAGCTTGGCGCGGTGGGCCAAGACAGCTCCCGGCACCAGCCCGTGCAGGCGCAACAGGTCGCGCAGCATGTTCTTATGATAATACACGTCATCGTCAACGGTCACGATTACGGCGTCGGGAAAATCATGCAACGCGGGGATTAGCTTACGGTACGAACGTATGTCGCGGTCGTAATTGCGTATTTCAAATACTGGATTGTCCTCGGACAACGCAATAAGTTCCTGCGGAACGCCGTCTTCACCGAACTGCGAGAAGGTAAGATAAAGTACCAGCTTGTCCGGCAGCACAGAACCCTCAAGAATCGAGCTTACGGCCTTGGCGGCATACTGTATTGCCGCCGGGAACGATGTCATCGACACCACGACCTGCTGCTTTAACATGTTTGCATTCATGCCGTTTAATATGCAATAATACGTTTGACGTTACAAAGATAATACGAAAAAGCGAAACATAGGACAATCCATGGTAAAAACAGTCAAATTATGTGTTATTTTCAGAACATCTGTCAACATGTAATCTACACATGGCATGCCGGCCAAAATCAGACATGCCACATATCGCGCGGCAAAAGACCGTCTTTCACCGCGCAAAAGGCCACCTTTTGCAAGCTAAAAGACGGTCTTTTGCAAGCAAACCGGCAACACCTTGGCTTTCAACAGCTTACCACACGGACGGTTAGAACCGCGAAAACGTACAGCTTCCGCAGTCAAAGAACAAAGTTTTCACCACGAGAACGGCACGCCTTAACGGTGGAAACGCTTATTGCATAACCGGCAACAGCATCTGAACTGTTGCCGGTTATTTTTTGATTGGCCGTCAGGATAGCCAGCTACTGACACCCACGGCTCAAAAAAAACGATGTCAGAACTCGCTTGTGAAGTGGAAACGTATATGCTTGAAGTCCTGCTGAGCCATCTGGAGCACATAGCCGCTGTCGGCAAGGAACACGTCGCGCCCGTCCTTGTCCTTGGCCATGTACTGGTATTTGCGCTTCTTGAACTGTTCAAGTTCCTCCGGGTCATCGGAATCAATCCAGCAAGCCTTGTGCAGATGCACAGGTTCCCAGCGGCATTTTGCTCCGTACTCGTTTTCAAGACGGTACTGGATTACCTCAAACTGCAGCTGTCCTACCGTTCCGATGATTTTGCGGCCATTGAATTGGTTGACGAACATCTGCGCCACGCCCTCGTCCATAAGCTGGTCGATACCCTTTGCAAGCTGCTTTGACTTCATGGGGTCGTCGTTCTCAATGTACTTGAACATCTCCGGCGAGAACGACGGAAGGCCGCGGAAATGCAACAGCTCGCCATCCGTGAGCGTGTCGCCAATCTTGAAGATGCCGTTATCCGGCAGACCGACAATGTCGCCGGGCCAAGCCTCGTCGATGGTGCTCTTACGCTGCGCCATGAACTGCGTCGGCGAAGAGAAACGCACTGTCTTGCCAAGGCGCACGTGCAGGTACGGCTTGTTACGCTCGAAGCGCCCGCTGCACACCTTGCAGAAGGCGATGCACGAACGGTGGTTGGGGTCTATGTTGGCCGTTATTTTGAAGATAAAACCCGTAAACTTAGGTTCTTCAGGCTCAACCATGCGCTCCTCGGCCTTAGTAGGACGCGGACTCGGAGCTATCTTGACAAAACAGTTAAGGAGTTCCTGCACGCCAAAGTTGTTCAATGCACTACCAAAGAACACCGGGGCGACCTCGGCCGAGCGGTAATCGTCTACGTTAAATTCCGGATAAACGCCGTCAACCAGTTCAAGGTCTTCACGCAGTTTGGCGGCATCGGCCTCGCCTACACGTGTGTCAAGCTCGTCACTGTCGATGTCAACCTCGACCTTTTCGGTGACACGTTGCTTGTCGGGAGTAAACAGGTCGAGCTTCTGCTCGTAGATATTGTACACGCCCTTGAACTTGGCACCCTGGTTGATAGGCCACGACAGTGGGCGCACCTTTATTTCAAGTTCCTGCTCAAGTTCGTCAAGAAGGTCGAAAGGGTCACGGCCCTCACGGTCCATCTTGTTGATGAAGATGATTACCGGCGTGTTGCGCATGCGGCATACGTTCATCAGCTTGCGCGTCTGCGCCTCGACACCCTTAGCCCCGTCCACAACGATTATGGCCGAATCGACGGCAGTCAGCGTGCGGTAAGTGTCCTCGGCAAAGTCCTGGTGACCGGGCGTGTCAAGGATGTTGACCTTGTAACCCTCGTAGTCGAACTCCATGACCGACGTTGACACGGATATTCCGCGCTGTTTCTCGATGTCCATCCAGTCAGACGTGGCCGTCTTGCGGATTTTGTTATTCTTCACTGCTCCTGCCACCTGTATTTGTCCTCCGAAAAGAAGGAACTTCTCGGTAAGCGTGGTCTTTCCGGCGTCAGGATGCGATATTATGGCGAACGTGCGCCGCCTTGAGATTTCGTTGTTCATTGCTTATATTTTAGTTGACAGGCAGGCAGTGAACAAGTTTGTCAACTTGTTCACTGCCTGCCCGCCACTCGTCTACTTGCCTGCTAATAAGTTGATGCACTTTTCAAGGCTTTCTTCCCAATAAGGAATGTCCAAGCCGTATGTCTCTTTAATCTTCGTCTTGTCCAACACGCTGTATGCCGGTCGTGTGGCCGGCGTAGGATACTCCGAGGTATGCAGCGGCTTGACGCGGCACGAAGTGATGCCGGCTATACGGTGTATGGCCTTTGTGAAGTCATACCAGCTGCACACGCCCTCATTTGAGAAATGATATATGCCCGGCTTTACGCCTTTGTCGATGGCTTTCATTATCGCCACGGCAAGGTCGTAAGCATAAGTCGGCGTGCCTATTTGGTCGAACACCACGCCCAACTCAGGCTTCTCTTCACCCAGACGAATCATCGTCTTGACGAAATTTCCGCCAAACGGAGAATAAAGCCACGCCGTGCGCACAATCATCACACGCTTGCAGAACTTGCTGACGGCAAGTTCACCGGCAAGCTTGGTGCTGCCGTAAACGCTGTCAGGACAAGGAGTATCGGTCTCGACATAAGGCGTGTGCTTTGTTCCGTTGAACACATAATCAGTGGAAACATGAACCATCCATCCGCCGCGCGCCTCTACCGCCGCCGCAAGATACGCCGGAGCTTCGGAATTAAGGGAGGTACAAAGTTGCTTTTCGGCCTCCGCCTTGTCAACGGCAGTATAAGCCGCACAGTTTATTATGCCGTCAATAGCGTTGGAATTTACAAATTCATTTACTGCCGACTGGTTTGTAATGTCAAGTTCGTTCCTGTCGGTATTGAAGAAAACATGTTGCGGATAATCCGCCTCAAGCAGCCTGATTTCGCTGCCAAGCTGGCCGTTGCAGCCCGTTACGAGTATGTTCATCTGTTTTGTGTTATATTGTTTTACAGTTATGAGGGGTTACGGCCGGTGCATCTACAGTCATGAATTGTTGAAGAATTTGGACAAGCATCAACCGCAAGAGCCAATGACCGTAGAACCGTAAAACCGCATACTTAATCAAACTCAAGAGGTTCTTTCTTGTCTTTAAGATAATAATCGGAAAGCATGCCTACAAAAGTGCTTATCTCCTTGATGGCGTGCTCGGTGTCAGGACTTATCTTCTTTTTCTGCAGACGCAGCATCATCACACCGTAAAGCGCGTTGAAGCAAGTCTCTATCTCATTCTCGTCATTATCGGCTCCGCGCCTGCGCAGCTCCACGATGAACGGCAACACCTTATAATATTCACTGTTGTAAAACGGGAACTTCGTGCTTTGCAGCAGCTGGGCGTTAAGTTCTACAAGCTGCTGCATTACGATTTTGTTGATTTGCAGATGCCCTTTCTCGCGGCATCCTTCCTGGTTCATCATCCGCACAAGGTTGCCATACCAGTCTGTCATTTCCTCCTTCTGCTCGTCGTCATAGTCGAACTTGTCGATATACTCACGGCGTATGCGACCCAAGTTGCAGCCATAAGCGCGTATGATGTCTTCAACCTGCCACATATAAAGCAAGTATTCGGCTATGCTCTTCTTCCTTAATTCCTGCGATATGAACATTGTTGTTATAGGGTTTACGGGGTGCAAGGCTATAAGGTCATAAGGCTTTTGCGGATTTCGCAACACCGCATGCCCTTAAGAACTCAAGACTTTAGCTCCCGCTCAATAATGAAACGTATAAAGATTGAACACTGTGCCTATAAGCACGATTAATGAAAAAATCATGACAATGCTGCCTATGATTTTGTTTATTATGACGATGCTGCCGTTATCAAACTTTCCCCTTACCTTATCTATCAGCCATGTCAGCCCGAACCACCACAGCAACGCGCCGCAAATTATGCTTAAATAGCCTACACACATGTGCAGCGGATGCTTCGGTATGACAAAAGCGAACTGGGCGAAAGCCGCCATAAAGAGGAAAATTATCAGCGGATTGGAAAACGTAACGAGAAATGCCGTCACGCCATTGTGTATCAACGTGCCCTTCTTGTTGCCGCTGACATGGATTTTCTTTGTAGGGTCGGAACGGTAACAGTATATTCCGAAAGCCATAAGCATTATGCTACCGGTTATCTGCAAGATGAAGCGGTTGTGGTTGTTGTTAATCAAGTCCATAACGAAGCTCATGCCGAAGCCCGTTATCAACGCATAAATGAAATCGCTTACCGTAGCCCCTATGCCTGTGATAAATCCGTACCAACGCCCCTTGTTCAAGGTACGCTGTATGCAGAGCACCCCGACAGGGCCCATCGGAGCCGATGCGACGATGCCGATAAGCATCCCCTTGAAAATCCAGTCAAGTATGTCTAAATGAAACTGAAACGACATAACGTGTGCAAAATTGCTAATTTTTTACGAAAGAAACAAATTTTGCCGACAAAACTTTGCCGTATATGAGATTTTTGATAACTTTGCATTCTGTCGGCAAAACGATGCTCCGCGCCACTTGCGACCCGGCAGCAGGGCATGGTCTTGCAGGCGTTTAAGCATGTAATTAACATCAAACTTTTCAATATCATGATATCACAGCCATTAAAACCGTACGTAATCGGACTTGACCTCGGTGGTACAAATTCCGTTTTCGGCGTAGTAGACAGCCGTGGAGACATCAAAGTCACGACAGCGATAAAAACACAAATCTATACCAATGTCGACGATTATGTAAACGCTTCAATCGACGCCTTACAGATTATCATCGACCAAGTAGGCGGCATCGATAAAATAAAGGCCATGGGCATAGGTGCTCCTAATGCGAACTATTACAAGGGAACGATTGAATACGCGCCGAACATCGTTTGGGCGCATGAGTGCACCGTTCCGTTGGCAGAGATGTTCAGCGACAGGCTTGGAATACCAGTTGCTATAACCAACGACGCCAACGCTGCCGCAATAGGCGAAATGACATACGGAGTAGCACGCGGAATGAAAAACTTTATCGTGCTCACACTGGGCACGGGAGTCGGTTCCGGCATCGTAATCAACGGACAGCTCGTTTACGGAAGCGACGGATTTGCAGGCGAACTCGGCCATGTAATCATGCGCCGCGAAAACGGACGTTCATGTGGATGCGGACGTACAGGGTGTCTTGAAGCATACTGCTCGGCAACAGGTGTTGCACGCACGGCCCGTGAACTCTTGGCAACGACAGACATGCCGTCATTGTTACGCGAGACAGAACCGGAGAAAATAACATCTCTCGACGTGTCAATAGCTGCCGGAAAGGGCGACGAGCTGGCAAAGAAAGTTTACGACTTCACCGGCGAAATGCTGGGCGAGGCGTGTGCGGACTTCGCAGCGTTCTCTTCTCCCGAAGCATTCATATTCTTCGGCGGACTGACAAAAGCCGGCGACCTGATAATGGAACCGATTAAGAAAAGTTACAAAGAGCATGCGCTTAACCTGTTCAAGAACAAGCCTCAGTTCCTCGTAAGCGGCCTTGACGGCTCTTCCGCAGCAGTGCTTGGCGCAAGTGCCATAGGATGGGACATACAAGAACAACAATAAAAACAGAATAAAACAAACGACAAGCGACAGGCAGGCGATAAGATTGACAGCCATCCGTTAGCGGCAAAGACAATTCTTATCTTCTGCTTGTCGCTTGTCATTAGTAACAAGACAAATAAATGAACATACAGGAAGACATAAGGAGAGCGGTCGAGGTAATGCGCCAAGGCGGTGTCATACTCTACCCGACCGATACCGTATGGGGCATCGGCTGCGACGCGACAAACGCCGAAGCCGTGGCAAAAGTATATAAAATAAAACACAGAGAAGACTCCAAAGCCCTCATCTGCCTTGTTGATTCGGATGTAAGGCTGCAACGTTATGTAAGAAACGCGCCCGAAGTGGCATGGCAGATAATGGAATTAGCCAACAAGCCAACGACCGTTATATTTGACAACGCCGTCAATCTTGCTCCGAACCTTGTCGCCGAAGACGGAAGCATAGCGATGCGCATAACGCAAGAACCTTTCTCAAAAGAACTGTGCTACCGCTTCCAGAAACCGATAGTTTCAACCAGCGCCAACATCAGCGGTGAACCTGCCGCGGAAAACTACAAGGACATTTCAGAAGAACTGCTCAACGCCGTAGACTACGTTTGCTACAGCCGCAGGCAAGAAAAACAACCGCACACGCCGTCAAGCATAATAAAAATAAAGGCTGACGGACAAGTGCAAATAATAAGGAAATAAAGCCCGAAGGCCGGACAAAACCTGATTTATTGTGCCGGTAGGGGCTTTTCCTCCTTTTTGAACATTCCCAACAATACGAACCCATAACAACATATAGACCGAAGTGAGCCAGGCAAGCTTTGAAAAAAACATTGCGCGCGACGGACAAACGTTCATACAGCGCGTAATAAACTTACGCGAACAATACGTTACCGACCGCCAGTTTACGCTTATATTAAGTTTCCTTGTCGGACTGTTCGCCGCCGTTGCGGCATTCATACTGCATTGGCTTATCGAAGAAATTGCCCACCTGCTTACATCGCGTTTCGATGCCAACACATTCAACTGGCTATACCTTATCTATCCTGTCATAGGCATTTACATCACATCTTTGTTCGTCCGCTACATTGTAAAGGACGAAATCAGCCACGGAATAACGCGAATCCTCTACGCCATAAGCAGCAAGCGAAGCCGCCTGAAGGGGCACAACTGCTGGAGCAGCGTGATTGCCTCGGCCATTACCATCGGCTTCGGCGGCAGCGTGGGGGCAGAGGCGCCAATAGTGCTTACAGGCTCCGCCATAGGAAGCAACCTCGGCCAGCTGTTCAAGATGGACAACAAGACGCTGATGCTGCTCGTGGGATGCGGCGCGGCTGCGGCCATTGCGGGCATCTTCAAGGCGCCCATCGCAGGATTAGTGTTCACGCTTGAAGTGCTGATGATTGACCTTACGATGGCCTCGCTACTGCCAATCCTCATCTCAAGCGTCACGGCAACATGCTTCACATACATCTTCACCGGCAGCGATTCGCTATTTGTTTTCTCGCTTGACAATCCCTGGCCCGTAGAACGCATACCGGCCAACATCCTGCTGGGTATTTTCGGAGGCTTCGTAAGCCTTTACTTCATACGCACGATGAACGCATGCGAAGGAGTATTCGGAAGGCTTAAGAACAGGCCTGTAGTTAAGCTCCTGCTCGGCGCGCTCGTGCTAAGTCCGCTCATTTTCCTCTTCCCCTCGCTCTACGGCGAAGGCTACGGCAGCATAAACATTCTGCTTAGCGGAAAGACGGAGGCCGACTGGGGCACACTGCTTCACAACTCGCCGTTCTACGGACACAACTCACTGCTTGTGCCATACGTGGCAATGGTACTGCTAACCAAGGTGTTCGCCACGTCGGCCACCAACGGCGGAGGCGGTTGCGGCGGAACATTCGCTCCGTCGCTGTTCATCGGTGCGTTCGCCGGTTTCCTCTTCGCAAGGGTCTGGAACATATACGAGATAGGCATATACCTGCCCGAAAAGAACTTCGCCCTGCTCGGCATGGCTGCCGTAATGGCCGGAGTGATGCACGCACCGCTGACGGGAATATTCCTCATAGCCGAGATAACGGGCGGCTACCAGATGTTCATTCCGCTGATGATAGTAAGCATCTGCTCTTACCTTACCATCATCATATTCGAGCCTCACAGCATCTACGGCATGCGTCTGGCGCGGCAGGGCAAACTGATAACCCACCACACCGACCGCGCCGTGCTGACACTGATGAGCCTCGACAGCGTAATCGACAAGAACTACACAGCCGTAAGCCCCGACCGAGACCTTGCTTCACTCGTACATTACATAAGCAAGAGCCACAAGAACATACTGCCTGTGCTCGACGATGCCGGCAACCTGCTTGGCGAGATAGACATTACCAAGCTGCGCCACATAGTGTTCCGCACCGAGCTTTACCACCACTTCCATGTGCGTCAGCTGATGTCGCAGCCCGAAACAACGCTTTCAATAAACGACACAATGGAGGAGGTAATGAAGCGGTTTGACGCCACCGACTCGTCGATGCTGCCCGTGCTCGACGCCGACAACCATCTTCTCGGCTACATATCGCGCACCCACATGTACGCCATGTACCGCAAGATGGTGGCCGACCTGTCGGAAGACTGACGGCAATTTATAATTAATTCATAATTGCCATCCGGTTCTGTGTTCAAATCATATCCACTCTTCGCTCTCCGTCCTTCACTCTCTGGCGTATGCCGCTATTATGAATTGTGAATTATGAAACGAAGTTCGGCGAAAGCCAATTATGAATTAAAGAACCTGTTTACACGCGAAGTTTATTCCATTGTAGCGTCAATACCGCGCGGCAAGGTGCTGACTTACGGCCAAATAGCCTGGCTGACAGGCCATCCCAACCACTCACGCCTTGTTGGACACGTGCTCCGCGGAGCGGCGGCCGAACTCAACCTGCCCTGCCACCGCGTAGTCAACAGCCAAGGGCGCACCGCCCCTTGCTGGCCCGAACAAACGGAACTGCTTAAGGCCGAAGGAGTGACGTTCAAACGGAACGGATGCGTTGACATGGAAAAACACTCGTTTTTAGCAGACAAGTTGACGAGTCAACAAGCAGCCAAGTGACAAGTTGACAAGGGACGAGCAGACAAACGGTAAGAAAATTTGACTACATTTATAAAACAAAATCTTGCCAACGTGTCCCTTCATCTACTTGTCTGCTCGTCCCTTGTTCCTCGTCCACTTAACTCAATACAGTTTTCCGTCTTCCCAGTTGATGTCCGGGTAAGCGGCTTTCAGCTCCTCCACGCTGCGCTCAATGCCGCTGCCGCCCGACGTTGCAAACGGCACTACGCGCTTGCCCTTCAGGTCGTGGCTCTCAATGAAGGTGTTGATGATGTGGGGAGCCACGCCCCACCAGATTGGATAACCTATGTAGACAACGTCGTAACTGCCGATGTCAGCCTTCTTGCCCTTCATTGCCGGACGGCTCTTGGGGTCGTTCATCTCCACCGAACTGCGCGACTGCTCGTTGCGCCAGTCCAGGTCTGCTGCGGTGTACAGCTGCTCCGGGACAATCTCAAACAGTTCTCCACCGGTCTCTGCGGCAATCTTCTGCGCCGCCTTGGCCGTTGTGCCCGTAGCCGAGAAGTAAGCCACAAGCGTCTTTCCCTTGCCTTCCACCTCTCCGTCGGCCTTCTTCTGGCCGTCAGGACGGCATGCGCTGATGTTAGTACACATTGCTATTGATGCGATTAATGCCAATAAAGTCTTGATTGTTTTCATAACCTTTTGTTTTTACACGATGCAAAGTTAGCACATAAAAACCTGACGGCGCATAAACGAACCACCGAATTTTGTACCCATTTTACTGATAACAGCACAAACATTAAGCATGTTAACAAACATGAGTCAAGCACAAGACGGCTATACACCCCCCCCTCAAACAAAAGAGATTGTGCCGTGATGGAGTTATAGGGAACTATGCGCTTCTTGCAGAAGTTATCGGGAGTTGACTGACTAATGCTTTGTTGCTGATTTTCAGGCTATTGACCGCTAACTCCCGACGGTCGACAGACCGTCTAACTCCCATTAACTCCCTATAACTCCATCACGGCACAATCTCTTACTGACGCGCTCAACCGTTCTGTATTGTATCCGAATTTTGGTTGTACGCCTTTGCTACGCACTTCCATTCGCCGTCCATCTTCATCAGCAGCAGGTAATCTGTGAAGTCGATACGGCCTCCCCACTTCTCTTCCAGCACACGCACCACGGCAAGGGTTTCTTCCACATCCACCACGTCAATGCGTGCCTTGAAGTCGCTGCCGGCACCTACTGTATCCACATTCCGGTAAAACTGCTCTATGCTTCCATGCTCAAGCTTGCCGTCAAGGTAGCCGAAGAGCACAGCCTCGTCGATAAACAGTTCCTTGGCATACTTGCTGTCGCCCTCGGCAACGCTTTTCACAAACTTCATGGCGGCCTCTTCCACCGCCTTGTATTCTTCAATATTAGCTCTCATAATGTTGCTTTTTAGTTAATGTATCATTACTTACCGCAAAATTACTGAATAACAACCATACGCACAAGTACCGAAAAATTATTCATATACTGAAAATTTTTTCGGTATGGACACTTTCCCAAACAACAGCCAAAAGCCGCCTGCGGCCGATTTTTACCACCTTTCCGCCTTGGATTCAGACAATTATGCTTACTTTTGCATCACGTAATCATACAATCGGAAACTTATGTACGAAAGAAAGATACCCGTTGACCTTAACTGTCCGTTGCGGCTTACAATGAGCCTGATAGGCTCAAAATGGAAATCATGCATTATGGACGAGCTGCGCCACAAACCGCTGCGGCCGAGCGAACTGCACAAGATTTTCCCTGAAGCCACGCCCCGCGTACTCGACCTACAGCTGAAAGAACTGGTTGAAGACGGCCTGGTTTCAAAAACCATTTATCCAGAGTTGCCGCCCCGTTCTGAATATTCCATCACACCTTTGGGCTTGACGCTAATACCTATTATCGACTCAATGATTGACTGGGGCGGCAGAAACGCCGCTCTGTTTGAAAAGAAATACGGCAAGAAAGAATGACCGCCGCCGGTCATCCCTATTCTCTTTGTACCAACCGTGGACAACAACCGCTGCCACGCCGCAATGTGCAAAGGTGTTTGGCTGCCGCCGACGTCATCCAAACACACGGCTTACGCCGCCGCAAATCAACATGACACGCAAACCGACCGTTTGCCGACACATTGATTTCCGCCGACGCTCCACCGCGGCGTTATTCTGAAAATAAAATCCTCCGGGCATGAATACGCCCGTTTTCCGTGTGCAAATGCAATCGCCACAGAACCAATCTGTTAAACCTGCACGCAGCAATTCTGTGCAATGAAAACGACCTTTAAACGCAACAAAAGCAGCCCGAACGGACGCAAAACGCCGTTGTTCCGTCCTATTTCAACAGTCTTTTCTGCTTTAAAAGACCGTTCTTCACAACACAAAAGGCCACCTTTTGCACGCCAATCAGCCATGTTTCACAACGCAAAAAGCCACGTATCGCCGCATAAACGGCAATAACGCACATCTCCGTCACTCTATTTCAACAAAAACAACGCACATTCACGATTTGACAAAATGACACAATTCGGGTAGGGATTTATATACTTAATTACACAACTGTCCTTACCATGATTTTATCATGGTATAAGCAAATATATGAAAATATTTTGATACGTAATTATATACTATTTACACCAAATGTAAGAATTTAGGTTGAAAATTCCAAATCAAACCGTATTTCTTTTGGATGCTCCCATTTTGATAACTTTCTTTTCAATAGACATTTTCTTGCGTTTTTGATATACCTCAAAAATAGAAAAAGCAAATAACAAGCCAAAAATTACACTTATTGTAATATATAAAAATTCGCGTTCTGGTATGGTATTAGAAATATACGCAACAATAAACCCCACAAGAAAATTACATAATAAAGATGCAATAAATACCCATAACTCATAGTCATTTAAAGATGACGCATCAACCATCTTTATTTCAATTTTTTCTGGGATTGATAATTCAAATTGAAGTTCATTTCCTATTGGATTTGATTCAATCTCTGCTTTGTTATTTCCTTCGTTACTCATAGTGACGTTATATTATTTATCTCATCCCATTCTCCTTTTTGTAATATTCCATTATATTGCCCTCCTGACATAGCAGGACTCATTATAAAATGTAAGGTTTCTGGAATTTCTTGTGCTAATGCAGTTAAAGAAGAACGTATAGCTTCCCATTGAGCTTCATTCTGTATATGAATAATGAAAAACGTAGTCAATCTTCTAACATGACGGTAAGGAGACAAAATATTATCAATGCGCTCTTCGATAGAACTTCTACGCTCTCCCGTAGCGCTTAAATCATAAGATAGTACAAAGTGCATATTATTTATTTTTGTTTCTGCAAAGATACTCAAAATCATAAAATAAAGCATTTTTTATTGTTATAAAAATAACTAAGTAGCGATATTTAGCATTTATCTCATTAAAAATAACTAACTTTGCATCCGAACAAGAGTGCTTGCGCTCTTTTCGGACATACAGCCTAATCGTCGTCGAACTACCACAACAGACCATAAGAGAGGCTGATAATCAACTTACCCAAAGGGTGAAGTGTGTCCTGCGTCATAGACGTAGAACCGCTCCTATGGGTAAGTTGGCTGTGGTAGGCCACGACGACGTTGGGCAGTGGTTCTACGTTTTCGTTTACCCGTTCTCGTTCATACCGTTGCCGTTTTACAGATTATTGTCTAACACAAATAAAATGTAGAATGGAAACAAGAAAACTTATCTTAGGAACGATTTTCCTATTTATCTCATTGATGTCATTGGGGCAAAATAAGTTTGACCTTACACCTGATAACATGATAAAGTTTATCGGGAAAGTAAACCAAGAACAGTTTGAGCAATCCGTTGGTAATCCCGTTGGTGAAGAAGAAGGCTTTATCGTGTATGAAGTGGAAAACACCTATGACAACGAGATAACGGCAATAAGGTGTTTCTACCGTGAATCCGACGGTAAACTTATCTCCGTGAAATTCGGCACGAGGTACTACCTCGCTTATTGGATAGGCTTTACTCGATTAAACGGCTACCCAAAGACAGAGAAAGAGGCTCAACGCCGTGGGATGTTCGCCCCTAAGAAAGACAAATTTGGGGAAATATATCAAGTCAATCTAAAGCTAAGAACGTTTGGCTGTCAGATTATGGATATAAGAGAAAACCCATATTACTCTACCGCTATAATTAACTATCATACCGTTAAATTATGAAAGGTTGTTCTACACTTATCCTACTACTGTTGTTTATATGCCTTTTGTTCTTTGGCCCGATAGGTTGGGTCATAGGAATAGCATTGCTCATAATGGGCATCTTCATGAATAAAGGGAGCAAAAAGTAATTTAGCCGTGTACAACCTCATTTGTCGGGGTTGTACCTTGCGGCCTTACTTATCATCGCAGCGAAATCGGGGTCTATGTCCTCGAACTTAACGCCGGACGTGGATTCCGATTTTACTGTCACCCCCTTTGTTACTGATTTTTTAGCTTCGTTGGCATACCACTCCAATACCCATTTAGGCACTTTCACAGCCAGTTTTGGTGATGCCCACTGCGATATGTTTATGGCAACCTGCGGATGCACCCATATTTCATCGGCATCATCCGACTTTTGCAGCAACACGGTTTCCTCAATGCCTGTTTCACGTGAAAGCTCCGCAATAAATCTTTTCGTGAAACGGATTTGGGCATAGTCCGAAAACTCCTTGTCGCAAGCGTCGCATATTGCCATTGCGTCAATGTAGCCGTCAGACAAACGTTGCCTGATTTCGACTCCGTTTACTTTTTTCATTTCAAATGATTTTTTAGGCTTTCTCGTAGGCATAAGTCAAATCTTTATAGGTTACTCTATGTTTCAAACAATTCAAGGCATTTTCAAATACCTTGTGCAAAGGTAACATTCTTTGTGCATATCTCCATGAAAATTCATCCGCATATTTTTGCAGGTGCTTTCGTGAAACCTTATGGTACACACCGATGATGCCCCGTTTCAGTATAGACCAAAATCCCTCAATGGAATTTGTGGTTACTTCTCCCATGCCGTATATACCGTAACAATGGTAAACGCATGAGTGCTTATACCTGTCGGACAAATCCCCGTAGCTCCATTCATCACTGTATATGGTGCTACCAGCCTTTACGGTCTTGTATATTTCGGTACGGAGAGTTTTTGCGGTAGTGTCCTTTACCACTTTGGCAACAACCTTGCCACCTCTTTGCAGCATACCGAATATAGGTGTCTTGTCCTTGAAACTTCGACCTCTGCAATGTTTGACTTTTTTGTCCTTATGTCGATTCTTGTTTTTGCCTCCTACGAAAGTTTCGTCAATTTCCACTACACCGTCAAGTTTCAGTTCCTTGTTTTGTTCTCCGAAGCACTTGCGTATGCGGTGAAGCATTGCCCATGCAGTCTTCTGCGTCACCCCAATGTCTTTTGACAACTGGACGGAGGACATTCCTTTCCTGTGGGTCATAAACAGCCAAATGGCCATGAACCACTTTTGCAAAGGAACGGATGAACGGTAAAACATCGTGTTCGTCCTTGCGTTGAAATACTTGCCGGTGTTCTTACATTTGTAATTATGGCCTTTGCATTTGTACACCTTAGATTGTGGGTCATACGGAGAAACCACCTTCCCCTTCCACATCACCCATTCGAGATAGGCGATACATGACTCCTCATCGGGCAGGGCACGCAAAAGGTCGTTTAAGGACTTAAATTGTACTACCATACACACATAATATATGTTATATGCAAAGATAGTAAAATTTTACACAATACACAAATATTGTAGCATTTAATTTAGTGTAATTAAGTATATAAATCCCTTCGGGTAAAATCTCCGCCTTGCCTACGGTAATAACGACAATTGCATTGCCAACAAGCCGACCAAATCAATACTGCGTGAAAAACAGGTATAATCATTTTGTTCCGTACCCTGTTTTCGCTATATTTGCATATAAGAAAACACTAAGCCATGAACAACATTCTGTTAGGCGCAATAGCTGGTGACGTTATTGGTTCATATTATGAATTTTGCCCTGTCAACACGGTTGATTTCCGGCTGTATAACGACACATCGTCACGCTTCACCGACGATACGGTAATGACTGTGGCGACAGCCGACTGGCTATTGACGGGCGACAGCCTGTTGGGCATAATGCAGGATTATGGCAACCAATACCCCAATGCTGGTTACGGCGGCTACTTCTACCAATGGCTTACCGCCTACGACCCACAACCGTATAACAGTTTCGGCAACGGCTCGGCCATGCGCGTAAGCCCTGTGGGTTGGGCGTTCGACACATTGGAAGAAACTCTTGCCGCAGCCAAGCAGAACGCCGAAATAACGCACAACCATCCCGAAGGCATAAAAGGCGCGCAAGCTGTGGCTTCCGCCATATTCATGGCCCACACCGGCCGGACAAAACAGGAGATAAAGGATTATATCAAAACCGAATTTGGCTATGACCTCGACAGGACATGTGAAGAGATAAGAGAATATTATCAGTTTGACGAAACCTGCCAAGGCTCTGTCCCAGAGTCAATCATCGCCTTCCTGGAAAGCACAGATTACGAGAACGCCATCCGCCTGTCAATCTCCCTGAACGGCGATGCCGACACAATGGCAGCAATAACGGGCGGTATAGCCGAAGCATATTACAAGGATATTCCCCGGCATATTGCCGAAGAAACGCAGAAAAGACTGCCCGAGGAATTTATCAGCATAATGAGGCAGTTCTATAAAAAGTTTGTAGAGCATCGGCTGTAATCTCAATAAGAATTCTATTTATGCCTTATTCTTTTTTACTATTGTGCAGAATACAATATGGGGCATGTCCACTCCACGGTAATGCTTCACTATTGTGTCAATAGGATACATTCCCATGCGGCGTGCTACGTTCTGCGATGCGATGTTGGTATCACGGATGATGGAATACAACTTATTAAAATGGAGTTTGCCAAACCCATATTCCCTACATGCCAGCGCAGCTTCTGTAGCATAGCCTTTGTGCCAATATTCATGGGCAAACAGGTAGCCTATTTCAGGGACTTGCGCCATGTTGTACTCCTGCATGGTGATGCCGCACTGGCCTATCATCTTGTCCGTTCCCCTGAGAAATACCGCCAATAACCCGAACCCATAATCACGATAACGCCTCAGTTGCTTTTCCATCCACGCCATGGTTTCATCGTCGTTGAAAGCTCCGTTGTAAGCATACATCACGTTTTCGTCTTGCAGCATTGCGGACAAAGAAGTTATGTCGGAAAGTTCCATTTCACATAATTGCAGCCTTTCCGTTTCCAAAATAACGCGCCTCATAACACAAACTCTCTACAAGTCCATTTCCAGCATCTTGTCCTTACGGTAGCCATGAGCGGTCAGCGCACAAACAAGCTCGCCGCGCTGGTTGCATACTTTCACCTCCATGTACGGTAGCCGGTGATGTGCATGCACCTCTATAGCCTCGGCTGTAATCACATCACCCACCATTGCCGGACGCAGAAAAGAAATTGTGCTTTCAACACTTAGCGTCAGCCGTCCGCCGCTGTTCATTACCGCAGCCAGGGCAAGGTCGGCCAGTGTGAACAATGCGCCGCCCTGACATACCCCTCCGCCGTTAAGATGCTCACATGTGACGGTCATCTCGGCACGCGCATAGCCGTCACGCACCTCAACAATCTGCGCTCCGGCATTTGCAGCGAAGCGGTCGCCTTTGTTAAGAAAATCTTTCAATGTCATACTTTTATCGTATCTTGCTTACATTTTCGTCATCAATCAGAGTAAAAACAATACCATACAAAGACAAAAAGGCCGACCTTACAACAACCGTAAGGCGGCCTTTATCGCTATGGACGGGAACATTCCGTCGTACTTTTATTTCGCGTATGCAACGCTGCGTGTCTCGCGGATTACGGTAATCTTGACCTGTCCGGGATACGTCATCTCGTTCTGTATCTTCGTGGCGATTTCGCCAGACAGCTTCTCCGTCTCCTTGTCGTCCATCTTGTCAGCACCGACAATGACACGAAGCTCACGCCCTGCCTGTATTGCGTATGTCTTAGTAACGCCGGGATAGCTCATGGCGATGGCCTCAAGGTCGTTAAGACGCTTGATGTATGCCTCTACAATTTCGCGGCGGGCGCCGGGACGGGCACCGCTTATCGCATCGCACACCTGCACGATTGGCGCAAGCAGAGTGTTCATCTCCATCTCGTCGTGGTGCGCTCCGATAGCGTTCACGATATCCGGCTTCTCCTTGTACTTCTCAGCAATCTTCGCTCCGTAAAGTGCGTGGGGCAGTTCGCTCTCCTCATCAGGCACCTTTCCAATGTCGTGCAGCAGTCCGGCACGCTTCGCCTTCTTCGGGTTCAGTCCAAGTTCAGATGCCATCACGGCGCAAAGATTGGCCGTTTCACGGGCGTGCTGCAAAAGGTTCTGGCCGTAGCTTGAACGGTATTTCATCTTACCTATAATGCGGATAAGCTCCGGGTGCAGGCCGTGTATGCCAAGGTCGATGGCCGTGCGCTTGCCGGTCTCGATAACTTCGTTGTCGAGTTGTTTCTTAACCTTTGCCACAACCTCCTCGATGCGTGCCGGATGAATACGGCCGTCGGCAACAAGCTGATGCAATGCCAAGCGGCAAACCTCGCGGCGGATGGGGTCAAAAGCTGAAATAACGATAGCCTCCGGCGTGTCGTCAACCACGATTTCCACGCCTGTGGCAGCCTCAAGGGCGCGTATGTTGCGGCCCTCACGGCCGATGATGCGGCCCTTAACCTCGTCATTGTCGATGTGGAACACGCTCACGGAGTTCTCTATGGCGGTTTCCGTTGCTACACGCTGTATGGTCTGTATTACTATTTTCTTAGCTTGTGCGTTGGCGTTTAGCTTGGCCTCGTCCATTATCTCGTTGATGTAGCTTGCCGCGTCGGTGCGAGCCTCGTCCTTAAGGCTCTCCACAAGGCGGTTTTTCGCCTCGTCGGCACTAAGTCCTGAAAGTTCTTCAAGCTTGGCACGCTCCTGCAACTGCATTTTGTCAAGCTCGTCCTGACGCATCTGGATAAGCTTCTTTTCGCTGTCAACACGCTGCTGCTGCTGGTCGAGTTCCTGTTTCTTACGGCCAAGTTCCTCCTGACGCTGGTTCAATGAAATCTCACGCTGTTTAAGTCTGTTTTCGCTTTGTTGTATCTTCTGGTTGCGGCTCTGTACCTCCTTTTCCAACTCGGCTTTCTTGTTGAGGAATTTCTCCTTGACCTCAAGCAGTTTTTTCTCTTTCAACACGTCCGCTTCTTTTTCTGCGGCACTTACCATCTCTTTGTATTTTCCGGTAATCACGTACCTGAAAACACCATACCCCGCAAGTCCGCCCAACACAAGGGCAACCACGGCAATTACAATATTTAATATCATGTGCTTAGTTTATTTTGTTAATATTCTCACTTTTCCTTGCCGCCTGACGGTGCTTTGACGTCCAACGCATCTTCTATTTCAGATGTGATTTTTGTGAGAATATCATCATAAGGCTTTGTATCGTTACTGGACTTTTCAAACTCCAAGTCGATTGCGATGTCAAGCATCGCCATGCGTATTATTTCATTCTCGCTCCGACTTGTCCTATAGACATCCATCAACGAATTAACCTTGTCCGTTATAAGCTTCGCCGCTTTACGACAGTACGGCTCGTCCTCCGGCCTTACAGTCACCGGAATGTCCGTGTCATAAACGTGCAATCTTATATGTAATTTGTCGTTCTCTACAGCCATCGCCACCTGATTACTTTCCGCTCAGCAGCGTTACACACTTGTCCACCTCCCTTATCAGCCCTGCCAGTCTGCGTTTTGCGGCATCAACATCGCCGTCGCAGATTTCAAGCATACGGGCTGTCTTGAGGCTTTCATAATCTTTGCGTGCCTGTTCCAGACTCGCCTTGAGCCTCCGTATCTCGTCATCCCGAGAATCCACCATCGCATAAAGCTCATCATTCTCCTTTTTCAAGTCTTTATACTGGAGAATCATCTGCCTCACACGAGTTGTAAAAAGCGTCAAGATTTTGTCATCATCAGCCATCCGCGTCGATTTTGTCTACAAAATTAGACGTTTTTCATCACATTGCAAAATTTATACAATGGATTTTAAGAAAATTCAGACATTTAGACAGTTATATCCATCCCAACGCCTTACTACCACATCACAAAAATTACTTTTACTTTTCCGTCTCGTCTGAATTTGGACGTGGTTCTTTCTTGGCCAGCATCACAACCTGATATACGAAACCGGTTATCCATTTCTCACTGAAGCCAAGACGCTTGTTGTATGTACGTATTGCGACAATGGTCTTCATCACGCCGGCATCCTTAAAGTCGTTCTTGTTGAATATGTCTGACACGGTTTTCTCTGTCATCGTGTAGATAGCCTTCTTCATAAACGACGGCATCCTCAACTTAAACTTCATAAGGTTGCCCGTAAGCATCATCACATCTTGGGTGAAATTCTGGAATTGTATCAAATAAGTCTGTACATCCTGCATTTTACGGCAATTGCGTCGGATGCTTTGGTCAAGTTCCTTGAAGAAATCGTCATCGGTATTGTACAAATCAACCAGCATTTTCTTACAATGCCTCTTCTCGCCCACACCAAGCTTGTTGTTCAACGTCGGAACATGCAACGTCGCCTTGAACATCCGCAAGTCCGGCAATACAGCAAGGTTGGTTATTCCCGCATTCTCGGCAATTGCCGCCTGCAAATAAACCCTCACAAGCGTCATGTAATCTTCCATGCCGCCTATTTTATGCTCTTTGTCTTTGTTTTTTCCAAACAGTTTTCCTAAAAATCCCATACATTTTAGTATTAAGAAAAGATGGAGCAAAGCCCCGTAAAAAAATTGCAAGTGCAAAAATACATCAAATACACCGAATTTCAAAATAAAATTTGATTATTATCGATTTTTATTATACCTTTGCGCGACATTATAAAATTCATACATCATAGATAACATACAAGCACAAAAAGCCAAGCAAGATTTACTCTAATCATCAATTTTTCAATCTCATAACAAAATACATAAATCATGAAAGGAATTGTACTTGCAGGTGGTTCTGGTACCCGGTTGTACCCAATCACCAAAGGTATCAGTAAACAGCTCATACCAATTTTCGACAAACCTATGATTTATTACCCGATATCGGTCCTGATGCTTGCGGGGATTAGGGACATCCTAATCATATCCACACCATACGACCTGCCCGGCTTCAAACGCCTGCTGGGAGACGGTTCAAGCCTTGGCGTAAACTTCGAATATGCCGAGCAGCCGTCACCTGACGGTTTGGCGCAAGCATTCATCATCGGAGAAGAGTTCATCGGGAAAGACAGCGTCTGCCTTGTTCTTGGAGACAACATATTCCACGGTGCTGGATTTTCAGGCATATTGGGGAATTGTGTCAAAACGGCCGAACAAGAAAACAAAGCCACAGTTTTCGGATATTACGTGAACGACCCGGAACGTTACGGCGTGGCTGAATTTGACGCGCAGGGCAACTGCCTAAGCATAGAAGAAAAGCCGGAACACCCCAAAAGCAACTATGCCGTAGTAGGCCTTTATTTTTACCCCAACAGCGTGGTGAGCATAGCTAAAAACATAAAGCCCAGCAAGCGTGGTGAACTTGAAATTACGTCTGTCAATCAAGAATATCTGAAAAGACACGCCCTGAAGGTTGAGACGCTGCAACGTGGCTTTGCATGGCTTGACACGGGAACACACGACAGCCTCAGCGAAGCATCTACTTTCATAGAAGTCATAGAAAAGCGCCAAGGGCTGAAAATTGCCTGCCTTGAAGAAATTGCATTCAAACAGAATTGGATTGACGCCGAAAAGCTGAAAGAGGCGGCACAACCAATGTTGAAAAACGATTATGGCAAATATCTCATGAGCCTGATTGAACAAAGGTAGCAATTATCGTCAAATACAATTTATCAAGACAAAAAATAAAATAGATGAACGAATTTAACAACAAACCCAAAATACAAGAAACAGCCGAAGAACAATCGTCTTTCAACTTTCAGACCATTTTCGCTGCATTCATATTGAATTGGAAATGGTTTCTCTTATCAATAATAATATGCGTCGGTATCGGATTTCTATACCTGCGTTATACTACACCCGTATACAACACATCGGCCAAACTCCTCATCAAAGACAACAACGATGACAGCCGGCGTGGTGGAAGCTCGTTACAAGCCTTGGAAAGCATATCCAACTTAGGTTTCATAAGCAGCAACTACGGGACTGAAAACGAGCAGGAAATCCTTACTTCTACTACCATTGCGGAGCAAGCCGTACGCGACCTGAAACTTTATGCGAGCTATTATATAAAAGGGAACGTTAAAAAACAGCTTGTCTATAAAATTCAGCCAATCAATGTGGAAATGGATTCCGCCCACATTGACAAGCTCTATGTTCCGCTTGAACTTAAAATCAGACGCGAGAACAATTCCTACATTGTAAAGGGTGAGTATTATGTATCTGAAAACGAAATAAGCTTTGACGGGCCTTACGAGATTGAAAAGACCATAACCAGCCTTCCGGCCGTAATACGGACGCAAGCCGGTACACTCACTCTGACAAAAAACGGGAATTATACGCTTGAAGACGGTGAGACACAATACGCTTACTTGATTTCACCGATCAAAAAGGCACATGAATATGTGAACAAACTCAGCGTCGAACAAACATCTAAGACTTCCGCCGTATTCAACCTAAGCCTGGAAGACCAAGACATAATACGGAGCATCGACTACCTGAACCAGCTGGTAATATGCTACAACCGCCAGGCTAACGAAGACAAGAACGAAATAGCCGTAAGAACCGAGGCTTTCATCAACGACCGTCTCGTAAAAATAGATGCGGAACTTAGTTCCACTGACGGTGCCATGGAGAGCTACAAGAAGCGCAACAACCTCATGGAACTTCAGCTCAACGCCATGACGACGTCTGAAAACACATCCACTTACAGCCAGAAACTCAATGAGGCGAACACGCAAATAGCTCTCATCGGCAGTCTCATCAATTTCGCAAACCGTCCGGGCAACAAACACCAGGTACTCCCGTCAAACATCGGTTTGCAAGACGAAGCTTCCACTTCATTAATCAACGAATACAACAAAATAGCGCTTGAACGCAACCGTCTCCTGCGGACAGCGTCCGAAAGCAGTCCTGTCGTAATAGAGCTTACATCGCAGCTTGACGACATGCAGGCAAGCATACAGCAAGCGCTGGAACAAGCCCGCAAAGGTCTCGTCATACAAAGAAACGCCATCAGCGAGCAGCTCGGGCTTTACAACACCCAAGTGACAAAGGCCCCCGAACAGGAGCGCATCCTCACGCAAATAGGAAGGCAGCAAGAAGTAAGGTCAGGACTTTACCTCATGCTGCTGCAAAAACGCGAAGAAAACTCCATATCACTCGCTGCAACGGCTGACAAGGGAAAATTAATTGAAAAGCCGCAATTCAACAAGAAGATAAGCCCCAAGGGCAGCATCATACTGCTGGCGGCATTGGTAATAGGCATCGCCATTCCGTCAGGCATCCTTTATATCATCAGCTTCTTCCGCTACAAGATTGAAGGACACGAAGATGTTGCAAGCCTAACACAACTGCCCATCATTGCCGACATTGTCGTGGCAAGCGATACGGCGAAAACGAGGGCCGACATCGTTGTGCACGAGAACCAGAACAACCAGATGGAAGAAATATTCCGCTCGATGCGCACAAACATACAGTTCATGCTGAAGCCGGGGCAGAACGTCATACTGTTCACGTCCTCAACGTCAGGCGAGGGAAAGACTTTCACCGCCGCCAACCTGGCGGTAAGTTTCGCCCTGCTCGGCAAGAAAGTCCTGCTCATCGGCCTTGACATCCGCAAGCCGAGGCTTGCCGAACTGTTCCGCATCAACAATTACACGAGTGGCATCACCAACCTGCTTACCATGGCCGACCCGCAATGGAACGACGTGGAAAGGCAGATTGTACCTTCTGAAATAAACGACAAGCTCGACCTGCTCATGGCCGGCCCCGTACCGCCCAACCCGGCCGAACTCGTTTCACGCCCGACCCTGGAACAAGTGATTACACAACTCAAGCAGCATTACGACTACGTGCTGATTGACACTGCGCCAGTAGGACTTGTCACAGACACGCTGCAAATAGGCAAGCTTGCCGACATTTCCATATATATATGCCGCGCCGACTATACACCGAAAGCATGTTTCAACATCATCAACGGCCTTGCCGAAGAAAACAAGCTGCCTAATATGTGCATAGCCATCAACGGTATAGACTTGTCCGAAAAGAAATACGGCTATTATTACGGCTACGGCAAATACGGCAAATACGGCCGTTACGGCAAGGGCAGCAGCTACGGGCATTACGGCAGTTACGGCGAATATGCCAACAGCCATTACGGAAATAAAAACGACAATTCAATCAAGAAATAACATCACACACAATCAGTATCATGACTATAGCAGTAGACTTTGACGGCACGATAGTTGAGCACATGTACCCGGAGATTGGCAAGGAAATCCCGTTCGCCACCGATACGCTGAAAATGCTGATTGCCGACAGGCATAAACTGATACTTTGGTCTGTACGTGAAGGAAAGCTGTTGGACGACGCTGTCAACTGGTGCAGGGAGCGTGGCGTAGAGTTTTACGCCGTCAACCGCGACTACCCGGAAGAACGGGGCATCGAAAACAACAACCATTTCTCACGCAAACTGAAGGTGGACATGTTCATCGACGACCGCAACATAGGCGGACTGCCCGACTGGGGGACAATATACATCATGATAAAAGAACACAAGTCATATTACGACATCATGATGGAACGCCTTGGAAATGCGTCCTATGACAACATGCCCAAAAAGAAACGCTGGTGGCAGAGATAACCGCTTGACTTTCATTCCATACCTTGCACGGTATGGAATGAAAGGAATTGTCGGAAGTTAACAGGAGCCTCACGGCCGTATGGAGACGACGCACAACGGCTTGACAAACAGCAGTCAAACATTCGTCCGTCAACTCCCTCAACTCCGGAGCAAGGCGTCTGACTCCCGATAATTCCTTTTTTATTTTCTTCACAGCAATCATGCACTTGCTTTATAATTTGTCTTAAAAACATGTCTGATTGTCGCATTGTGCGGCAAACACCATCACTGCAAACCTGTAATAATTGCAAAAACACTATCTTTGCATAAAAATTAATCAAAACTAAAGAACCCAAAAATCACAATGATGAAGCATTCAGGCATTTTACTGGCACTATGTTGCATGCTCGCATTCAGCACGGCACCATGCAAGGCTGCACACAATGCGGAAAACTCCGCGCAGGGCGACACCGGCGGAGCATTTTACACGGGGAAATACAGAAACCTTTTCAACGAGTTTCTCGGCATAACCCAAGCCGAGACCGACAAGAGGATTATGCAGGTATGGGAGCATTTCTTCGTTGGCAAGGATACTAAAGTTTACTTTGAAGACACTGACAGCACGGCATACATTTACGACACCGGCAACAAGGACGTAAGGACTGAAGGCATGTCATACGGCATGATGATATGCGTGCAGCTGGACAAACGCGCCGAGTTCGACAAGATTTGGAGATGGACAAAGCAGCACATGCTTTACACTTCAGGCAAGTGGAAAGGCTATTTCGCGTGGCAGTGCTATCCCGACGGCAGCAAAATAGGCGGCGAACCGAGCTGCGCTACCGACGGCGAAATTTATTTCATCACCTCACTGTTCTTCGCGTCACACCGCTGGGGAGACGACGGAGCGTTCAATTACGGGCGCGAGGCGCAGCAGATACTGAAAAACGTCATGTCAAAAGACGGCTCTAACGGCATTTTCAACATGTTCGACGCCAATTCAAAGCTTGTAAGCTTCGTGCCCGACGAAAAATCGTGGTGGTTTACAGACCCGTCTTACCAGTTGCCGGCATTCCTTGAACTGTGGGCAGAGTGGACTGATACAAACAAGGACTTCTGGAAGCAAACGCCCGACGCCTCGCGCCAGCTGCTGTGGAACTCGTCGCACCCTGTCACCGGCCTTTTTCCCGACTACTCCGCCTTCGACGGCTCGCCGCTCCAGCCAAAATGGAAAACCGACTATGACGCAAAACGCTACCAATATGACGCCACAAGGTGCGCAATGAACATAGGCATGGACTACAACTGGTTCGGCAAGGACAAGGCCCGGCAGACTGACATGATGACACGGCTGCTCAAATTCTTCAAAGAGGACGGTTTCACACACGGGCAGTTCAACCTTGACGGCACAGAGCCTACCGGCGGCTATACCGAAGGAATGGCCGGAGCCAACGCCGTAGGTGCATTCTGCCTGGAAGACAAGGCCTTGGCCAAGGAATACGTAAAACGACTGTGGGAAACCAAGCCGCCCACCGGGCCGCTCCGCTACTTCAGCGGCATGGTTTACACACTGTCAATGCTGCACGTCTCGGGTCAGTTCAGGATATACTGAACCGCCTGTCATATATTTGAAAAACACAGGCCATGCCTCCAATAAAGATGGAAGCATGGCCTTTATCCTGAACACACAAACAGGGCTTTAGCCTGTAATGTGCCAACAACTTTTTACCGCAATGTCAAATTAGATAATACGAAACAACCATCTGGCTATTTTCCGTATTCGTCCTTTATTATTTTCAACGCCTTGATTGCCGCTGGGAAACCGACATAGGGCAAACATTGTATCACAGCCGCAGCTATTATCTCCGGTGTATTTCCAGCCTTCAATCCGCCATGATAATGCGATTGCAGCTGGCTGTCAGCTCCAATGGCCACAAGGATGCAATAAGCCAGCATCTCGCGTGTCTTCACATCCAAACCGCCACGAGTGTAAATGTCACCAAAACAATATGCCGTAAGGAAGCGTTCCACGTCCATCCCATGTCACCGGGCATTCCATTCATAACCGCGCTGATGCCTCCCGGATACAGGCAATCCTGTATCTCCGCTCCCTTTTCATGCCTGTTGCTTTCGGTTACACGTCCTTCGCTTTCCAAGGGCAACGCCACTCCGCGTTCCTTAAACACTTCGTTTACCGTCCCCACGGCATTAAGCATCTTCGGGAAACCTATGAACGGCGCGGTAAGATACATCGCCTCACGAAGCTCCACAGGCGTGACGCCCACATTGAGCGCGGCGTTTGAATGAGCCTTTAGCTGCGGAAGAGTCTGCATTGCTGCAAGTGTAACACAAGTTATCAGCTCACGTTGCTTGACAGTAAGCTCGCCAACGGAAAACACCTCGCCGAAGATGAACTTCTGCAAAATATCCATCATTTCCGGGTCTGTTCCATTCCCTGTAAGGGCTTCTCCACCGAAAAGCCGGGTGTAGTTTTGCTTGCAAAGTTCTATTCTATCCATATCTGTTCCTATTTTTACATTTTCTTCACCTTGAGCCTGCGACAATAATACAGTCACAAAAGCAAAAAACAACATCAATAAATTACGTTTCATTTCATCTACTATCTTGATTTACAAGCTTTTACCCAACCTGTAAGCCTGCCCGGCATAAACGGTGTCCCTCACAGAGCCTGCCGTCCACACGCCTGAAGCCACTACCTCGCCAACGCTTGTCCATCCGAGATAGTCCATAAGCGTATGGTAATGCATCAGCATAGGCTGCGCTTCCTTCTCCGCCGTGTCGGCATACGTCATCAGGAAGGCGGCCTTTTTCGCGCTTCCCTTTATCTTTCCGTTTATTGCATAGAATCGGTCTATCACACGTTTCATCTGTGCCGACACACCGAAATAATACATAGGCGTGGCAAACACCACCATGTCTGCATCAATCAAATGCGGACGCAGCACATCGAAATCGTCTTTCAACACGCACGGCCCGTCCATTCCGCACCTGTTGCAGGCACGGCACGGTCCTACTTCGCGCATCGCGCAATCAAAGCGGAACACCTCGTGTCCCTGCTCTTCGGCACCCTTGATAAACTGTTCGGCCAAATATGCCGAATTGCCGTTACGCCTCGGACTGCCTGTCAATACAACTATTTTCATCTTCTTTCCGTTTTTTGTCTTGTCATCATCAATACCGCTTACGGCTCTCACGATGCCTCCGCCAAGCACAACGCCGCCCACCGTGGCGAGAACCGATTTTTTTATAAACTCGCGTCGATTCATAACTGCAATGTTTTTACGCTCCACAGGAGTTGCCGCATCGGTCTCCGCCCTACTTCAGCGACAGCCTTACGGTAACTCCGTCACGGCCAAGCGCAGCCTTAAGTTCGGCCTGCGACACGCCGTCAACCTTGCCAAGGCGCGTGAAGTTCCATGAGTTTGTGTCATAATATATCACCAAAAACTTGCCCTGATACAGGATTATGTCGCCTGCCGAAGTTGTTGTCTGCCTGTCGGTACGCGGCAGTTCTGTCCCTATAGGGCCTACTTTCTCCATGTTCGCGTAGTCTTCCATCTCGATTGTCACGTCGCCTTCGGCAAGCAGTTCGAGCAAAGCCCGCGCCGAAACGTTGTCTTCCATTGTGGCGGTGAATGTCTTTCCGCCGATGTAAAGTTTCATCTTGTCCGTTTTCATAACTTTTTCTGTTTTATGTTCTTGTTTTTCCGTTGCCGTACCGGCATTGCCTGCGCACGCCGTTGTAGCAGATGTCAACACCATTAATGCGCCAAGCAGCAGCCCCGGACTAAATATCCGGGCGAAGCCCTTGCGACAATTATTATTCTTTTCCATGACTTTATATATGTTGTCTGTAAAATGTTTGTACACCTGACAGCCTTGTCATTTGCCCATAGTTTCCTTTACACGCGCCAGCAAGTTCGGTATGTCGAGGTGCTGTGGACACTTGGCAAGGCACTCACCGCAGCCCACACATGACGAGGCAGGGTCGCCTCTCTGCACCGGCGACATGGAAACGGTATAGTCGGCCATCGCCCTCTTCATGTCGCGGTGAAGCAGATAGTTGTTATAAACGTATGCAAAGATGTAGCCGATGGCCACGTTGTGCGGACACGGTATGCACTGGTAGCAGCCTGTACAGTCTATATGCCCCGGCGCATGGCGGTAAGCGTAGATGGCGTTGCCTATGGCTTCGCGCTCGGCAGGCGTCAGCATGTTAGGTTTTGCCTTGTAAGCGTACTTCAGGTTCTGCTCTACGTCGGCCATGCTGCCCATTCCACTGACGGCGACGCTTACCTCGGGAATATCCCAAAGGTAGTCCAACGCCCATTCAGCGTCGGCCTTATGCACGCCGGTTGACGCCAAGGCATCCTTCATCGTCTGCGGCAAGTGAGCTAAAAAGCCAGTGCGCACAGGTTTCATCACGGCCAGTCCCATGCCGTTTGCCGCCGCATACTTAGGCCCTAACACGCCAGCCTCGTATTCATAGTCAAGGTAATTGTGCTGTATCAGGCAAAAGTCCCACGCCGGAGTGTACTCAACCACCTTTTTAAATAACTGCAAACTGTCGTGGAACGAGAAGCCCATGAAGCGTATCTTGCCCTGCGCCTTGAGGCGTTCCATCTTTTCTATGAGCTTGTAAGGCAGCACATAGTCCTTCCATGCGCGGTGCATTATCATGTGGATGTGGTAAAAGTCGATGACGTCAGTGCCGATGGCACGGCGCGACTGGTCAAAGAACTTCTCGAAGTCGTCGGCGCTCTGCATCTCCCACCACGGCATCTTCGACGTTACATACACACGGTCGCGCCAGCCTCCGGCCAACGCCTTGCCCATGGCCTGCTCGCTCTCGCCGCCCATGTACACACGCCCTGTGTCGATATAGTTCACTCCGCCCTCGATGGCACGGTGTACCATAGGCGTAGTCTGGTCGAAATCCACGTGTCCGTTTTTCATCGGCAGGCGCAGCATGCCAAACCCGAGAGCCGACACTTTTACGCCGGTGCGCCCCATGGGGCGGTACTGCATCTGTGGGTTATAGTTCAATATGCCCGACGCCTCGTCGGCCTTTACGGCCTGTTTTCCGGCCTCATGCGCCACGGCACGCGGCCCGGCAACCGTTCCGAGGGCTGCGGCCATAAGCCCTCTTTTTATGAAATCACGTCTGTCCATTGTGCGTTTGCTTTGTTTTTGTTATGCTTCCAATCCCTGTCAGTCAATCCCCAAGAGCCGTGCCGGGTTGCGGCGTACAAGCAGGTCGATGTCCGCCTGCGGCAGTCCGGCCAAGACAGAACTTTTAATGAAGTCCCTGCGGTTTATTTTCATATTGTTTTTCATTGTGCCTAATGGTTTTCAGATGCAAAGATATTGCATAATCAAATAAGAGTCTGTAACAAAATCACGGAGCTTTCAAACCATTTTACGGATAATTATTTTTCAATGTCACCATAATGTTACATTGACAGCGAAACACACCAAATGCTTACATATTGATTTCGGTTGACGTCATGACATCGGCTTATTTCAAAACAAAAAACATTTGGCTGTAAATAACGCAAGGAAACGTGTGCAACGGCAAATCGTTAACTGACAAGCTGTTACACCGAATGCCTACAATGTGTGCATCATTTTCGGCTATTTACAACGTAAAAGGTGACCTTTTGCGTTCTCATTGACCGTCTTTTAGGATGTCAAAAGCCGCCTTTATGAACGCAAAACATATCCTTTGACAATGCAAAAAGCATGCTTTCAGGCACCAATCCGCCATGTTTTACAGCAAAACAAGCCACATTCGGTTACAAAAAGGACAACTGGCGGAACCGCGTTTTTTCTATTTCCGCAGTTCCGCCGGACATTTTCCAAATGACGTTTTGTAATGTTATGTCGCACAATTGCGTCTTTATGCAATAACGGCAAGCCGCAGGCGGCTGGACAATCAGCCAAACTTCCGAAACACAAACCTCACGATGAGGAAGTTGGTTGGTATGGCGACGCAATACACCGGCACAGGAGCCAGCACGGCACTTACGCCCAACCAGATGAAAAGATTTAGCAAAGTGATTTGCAGAAGGTAGTTGAACGCATGGGCAAAGGCGAAGCCTATGCCGTTCTTCACAGAGCGTTTCTTACGGAAAGTGAAGCGCGCCGACAGCAAATAGTTGGCCACAAAGCTGACAACATAGCCGATGGTATAGGCCACGCTGACGTTCATCACGCCATGCAGAAGCCAGTAAACACCGTAATGCAAGGCCGTAGCCACAACGCCAACGATGCCGAAACGCAACACTTCAAATATCAAATCACGCTTTAACAACATGCAATATCCACTTATTATGGCCGCAAATATAGCGCAAATAAACCAAAAAACAAAATGTGGAATGTTTTATCTTAAAACAAGTTAAAACGTGTTTGGTTTCACGACCTTTATCCGTTTATAGTACAGAAAGCTGATTATGGAACAGGCAGAGTTTGAACATATAGCCGCACGCATAAGGCAAAAAGCCGTTGCCACAGCCATAGCCTTCTCGGCGGACGGCGACGAAGCGGAGGACATCGCACAGGAAACGATGCTGAAGCTGTGGACTCTGCGTGCCGAAATCAGCGACCCTACGCACGCCGAAAAACTGGCATCGTGCATAGCGCACAACCGCACAATAGACAGCCACAGGCGACAACACACCGTTCCGTTGGACACAAGCCGAAGCATAATGGACGAGCGGACGGCAAGTCCAGAAAAGGAAATTGAGGACAAAGAAAACATGGCATGGCTGGCCGGACGACTGGCCGCGCTGCCCTCGAAGGAGTACCAGATACTGCACCTGAGGCAGATTGAGCGCAAAAGCCACGACGAAATAGCGCGCATAGTTGGCGTTGAGAAGTCGTCGGTATCAACCATGCTGGCACGCGCAAGGGCTAAAATGCTTAACGATATAAGAAGAAGGACAAGGCAATAATATGGAAAAGGACATACATACACTCATCAAACGCTTCATGGCCGGACAGACTTCTATTGAAGAAGAAGACCGGATAGCGGAATATCTACGCACGCACGACGTGGGCGAAGACCTGCAGCCGTACAAGGAAATGTTTGCGTGGTTCGACCAAGGGATGCCTCTTGGAAGTCAACAAGAGGACGAGGAGACAAGTCTACGAGGGGACAAGTCAACGAGGGGACAAGTCAACGAGGGAACAAGGACGCAAGACAAGCCCCGCATTTCACACAAACTGCGCTACCTGTTCACCGCCGCAGCCGCGGCCATCGCACTGCTGCTTGTCCTTACATGGCCAAAAGCAGAGCAACAACAATTGGCCGATAGTACGCCAACCCCAAGCCTTCCGGCAAGTCCCAAACCACAACCTGCGGCCGACACGCTGACCGCCGACACCGCAACGGTAAGCACACCTAAGAGAAAGAAACGCCGCCGCAGCGTGAGAAGGGACATGTACAAGCCTATGCCTCCAAAGGTCTACATAGCCGAAGCGGCACAAGACACCATAAGCAAGGAAGCCGAAATGATAGCCGAAGAGAAGATAAAGGAAGCCGAAAAACGGCAGGAGGAAATACTGAACGACATTTACAATGACTACAGACGCATGGAGGCAGGAATAGAAATATACCTTACCGCCCTTGAAAATTACGACGTTGAAGAAGAATATTATTAAAAACAGGACAGATATGAAAGCAATAAGACTGTTAATCACGACGCTGCTCTGCACCTCAATGCCGGCTGCAATGAGCGCACAGGAAAACCTGAAAAAAGCCATCGAGAACTTTGTAGGCAACAAAGACCTTGTAGAATACATACACACAAGCAACTTCATGGAGAACAGCGGCCCGGAAAACAAGGTTTCATCCTTCTGCGACCAATATGTATTCGAACTGCCGATGAACAAGAAAAAGGCATTCGCCCCTATAATCTCCGCTTTCAACAAGGACAAGAACACTGCCTACAACGTTTACAGCAGGGACGCAGGGATAAACGACGAGACCTTCGTCACAATAGCCTACGGGCAGAAACTTGACAAGACCATGGAGTTCGGCGCACACAAGGAGAGGAACTACCGCGTAATGCTCGTGCAAGACCGGCAGGACAGTCTGCGGCGTTACTGCTACGGAATAGTGTGGAGTGAGTACAAGAAGGACAACAAGCTCTGCGGTTCAATCAGCATTATCTATGGCCTGAACCCACAGAAAGTGAGAAGAAGCACTTACTACGGCGACCTGTCGTCGCTTGGAAATCTCGACCTTAGCGGCCTTGAACAACTGAAGGAACTTGACAAGCTGAAAGACCTCGACAAGCTAAGCGAACTTGGAAACGGCACATACGTGGTAATGAACGGCGACACATTGGAGAGCAACGAGATAAAGACAAGCACCGACTTCCTCAGGCGTTTCGGCAGTCTTAGGTCAACATTCATGAAATCGCTCAGCCATCACCAAACCGATATAAGGGCGGTATTGGTTAGCAAAATACAGGAGCTGTGCCGCTCGAACGGCAAACTTCTCAACAGCGATGAACGCCAGCTCTGCACCAACAGCTTGAAGGAAATGCAGAAAATGGAGTCTGACAACTACATAAGAGGTCTCTTAGACCTTGCCCTGTCGAGCCTCAAGAGATAACACAATACTCTCTCTAATTAAATAACCGACGGAAGTCCGCGACGCTGCAAGCCGGCATCGCGGACTTCACTGTTTACCGGCTATTCTGCAAAAGGGCACATTTCACCTTCCGAAAGGCCATCTTTTACACTCCAAAAGGCCACCTTTTGCAATGCGAAATACGGCCTTTCACAAAGCCTCTGATTTACAGGCACTTGGCAATAAGACAACAACGGTGCTCCAATTTTCATTTTTAATTACCATCTTTGAATAAGATAAGCGGCACCTCGGCAATGAAAATAAAATGTCGTTTCACGCCTTTTTATTTTGCATTGCGCTCGGTTTGCATTATCTTTGCCGCCAAATATACGGAATTTATGTGTGGAATAGTTGGATATATAGGCTCAAGAGAAGCCTATCCGATACTTATCAACGGACTAAAACGATTGGAATACCGCGGCTATGACTCTGCCGGAGTAGCCTTAATCAACCCCGAAGGGCAGCTTAATGTGTATAAAGAAAAAGGCAAGGTGAGCAACCTTGAAGCCATAGCCGAACAAAGAGACACGTCCGGCTGCATAGGAATAGCGCACACACGGTGGGCAACCCACGGCGAACCTTCAGCCGTAAACGCACATCCGCACGTGTCGCAGAGCGGACGACTGGCACTCGTACACAACGGCATTATCGAGAACTACGCAAGCCTAAAGGAATATCTTAAAGGCAAAGGCTACACATTCAAAAGTTCCACCGACACGGAAGTATTGGTGCAACTCATAGAATTTATGCAGCACGAATACGGCAAAGACCTTGAAGGCGCGGTAGTGATGGCTCTGCGGCGAGTCGTCGGAGCATACGCCATAGCCGTGATAGACAATGACTGCCCGGACAAAATCGTAGTGGCAAGGAAGAGCAGCCCGGTTGTAATCGGCGTGGGCGAGGACAACAAGGAGTTCTTCATCGCGTCTGACGCGGTGCCTATCGTGGCCTACACCAAGCAGATGGTTTACCTCAACGACAACGAAGTGGCACTGCTGAAAACAGGCAAAAAAATTGAAATCAGAAACCTCGACAACCAGGAAATAACGCATGACGTGAAAGAGGTTGACATCGACCTCGAGTCGCTTGAAAAGGGCGGCTTCGACCACTTCATGCTGAAGGAAATCTACGACCAGCCCCGCTGCATAGCCGACTGCATGCGCGGACGCCTGCTGCTGAAAGAAAAACGCGTGGTATTGAGCGCCCTCAACCTGCACCGCGACGAACTTGTAAGCGCACAGAGGTTCATCATCGTGGCCTGCGGCACGTCGTGGCACGCCGGACTTATCGGCAAACAGCTCATAGAACAGTGGGCGAAAGTGCCGGTAGAGGTGGAATACGCTTCGGAGTTCCGCTACCGCAACCCCGTCATACTGCCGGGAGACGTCGTAATAGCTATATCACAGAGCGGCGAAACCGCCGACACGCTGGCGGCATTCCAGCTGGCAAAAGAGAATAATGCGCTGTGCTTCGGCATAGTGAACGTTGTCGGTTCGAGCATTGCGCGCGCATCTGACACCGGCATATACATCCACGTAGGCCCTGAAATCGGCGTGGCATCGACCAAGGCTTTCACAGGACAAGTAACCGTTCTGACGCTCTTCGCCCTCGCCCTCGCCCACGAGAAAGGCACCATTACCCAACAGGAATACGAGGAAACGATAGCCGAACTCGCCAACATTCCTGACAAAATCAAGGCTGTATTGGCAAAGGACGACGAGATAAAAGAGATTGCCCGTGCACTGACTTACGCCGAGAACGCCCTTTACATGGGGCGCGGCTTCAACTATCCCGTAGCTCTTGAAGGGGCACTGAAACTGAAGGAAATCAGCTACATACACGCCGAAGGTTACCCGGCAGCGGAGATGAAGCACGGCCCAATAGCGCTGATTGACGAAGACATGCCCGTACTTTTCGTGGCAACCCATCACCAGCTATACAAAAAAATACTAAGCAACATAGAGGAAGTGAAGGCTCGCAACGGCCGCATAATATCCGTTGTGACCGAAGGAGACAAGGCCGTAAGCGGCATATCAGAAGCGACAGTGGAAGTACCTCCTACCCTCGCACCGCTTGCTCCGCTGCTCTCCGTCATCCCATTGCAGCTAATTGCCTATCACGTAGCCGTTGAGAAAGGGCTAAATGTTGACCAGCCGAGAAACCTGGCAAAGTCAGTGACGGTAGAATAAGTGGAAAGGTGAGAAGGTGAAAAGGTGAGAAAGTGAGGAACCAACATATATTAAATTAAGGTATTGGTATAAATTTACTTTGCCATCTCTGACTACTTTAACTACAAAGAACAACATGACAAAGAAAGATTTAAGGATAACATTCATGGGAACGCCGGAGTTTGCAGTAGAAACTCTGCGCGCATTAGTAGAAGGCGGATATAATGTTGTAGCCGTAGTGACGCAACCAGACAAACCCGTAGGCCGCCATCAAGACACTCTTCAGCCGTCGGCGGTGAAGCAATACGCCGTAGAACAAGGCCTGCCTGTGCTGCAACCGGTGAAGATGAAAGACCCGGCATTCGTCGAAGAACTTAAGAGTTACCATGCCGACCTTCAAGTAGTGGTGGCCTTCCGCATGCTGCCGGAGGTAGTATGGGCCATGCCCCGCTTCGGAACATTCAACGTACACGCCGCCCTTCTGCCGCAATACCGCGGCGCGGCACCCATCAACTGGGCTGTAATCAACGGCGAAAAGCAGACCGGGGTGACGACCTTTTTCCTCGACCACGACATCGACACGGGACGCATTATCATGCAAGAGCCGTTTGAAATAAAGGACGAATACAACGTTGAAGACGTCTACAACGGCCTCATGAGGCTTGGTGCAAGCATAGCGCTGAAGACCATCGACAAGATAATAGAGGGCGACGGACACGTTGACTCGCTGCCGCAGGAGGACATGATACCCGTGGGACAGGAACTGCACAACGCCCCAAAGATATTCAAGGAGACATGCCTCATCGACTGGAACGCGACGGCAAAGCGCGTGCACGACTTCGTAAGAGGTCTCTCCCCCTATCCCGGCGCATGGACAAACATGACCGGTCATGACGGAAAAACCACCGTATTGAAAGTCTTTAAGACGACACTTACCTCCATTCCTTGCAACGGAAGGGATGCCGGAACGATAATGGTGTTCAACGGAAAGCTGCTTGTCGCCACGGCAAACTGCTGGCTGCAGCTTGACGAAATACAGCTAAGCGGAAAAAAGAGGATGGACGCCAAGGCTTTCCTCAACGGCGTAAGGGACATTGAAAATTTCTGTTTGAAACATTCGGAAGTCAAATAATTAAAGAAGTTAGAGAAGTTAAAGAAGTTAGAGAAGTTAAAGCCAAATGCTTTGCTTCTTGAACCAAGTCGATGCTTTACGGAATAAGGCAAATGTCTTTAACTCCCTTAACTTCTTTAACTCCGTTAACTCCTTACTCCCTCCAACTCCCTTAACTCCTTTAACAACTCAAGAACATGTACGAAAATTTAAACGACAAGCGAATAGCCGTGCTGCTTTCAGGCGGCGTTGACAGTTCAGTTGTGGTGTACGAGCTGGCAAGACAGGGGCTGCATCCCGACTGTTTCTATATCAAGATAGGGCCGGAAGAAACGGAGGAATGGGACTGTTCGAGCGAAGAAGACCTCGAGATGGCTACCGCCGTGGCTGCGAAATACGGCTGCAAGCTGACCGTTGTCGACTGCCACAAGGAATACTGGGACAACGTTACGCGGTACACAATGGACAAGGTGCGCGCCGGACTGACACCCAACCCTGACGTGATGTGCAACCGGCTGATAAAGTTCGGCGCGTTCGACGAAAAGGCCGGACACGAATACGACCTCATTGCGACCGGACACTACGCACAGACGGAAGTCATCGACGGCATGAAATGGCTCACTACAAGCCCCGACCCGGTGAAGGACCAGACAGACTTCCTCGCCCAGATACACGGCTGGCAGCTGAAGAAAGCCCTCTTCCCGATAGGCGGAATGATGAAAGAGGAGGTGCGCGCAATAGCCGAACGCGAGCATCTTGTCAACGCAAAGCGCAAAGACAGCCAAGGAATCTGCTTCCTCGGCAAAATCAATTACAACGATTATATTCGCCGTTACCTCGGCGAAAAGCCAGGCGACGTGCTCGAACTTGAGACCGGCCGCAAGATAGGACAGCACAAAGGACTGTGGTTTCACACCATCGGACAGCGCCACGGCCTCGGCTTCGGCGGAGGCCCCTGGTATGCGGTGAAAAAGGACATGGAGGCAAACATCCTTTACGTAAGCAAGGGTTACGAACCCATGACGGCGTATAAAAAGGACCTCAACATGCACGGCTTCAATTTCCTTACATGCGACCCGTGGGGCAGTTCCGAACCAATTAGCGTGACGTTCAAAATCCGCCATACCCCCGAATTTCACCACGCGACGCTCGAACGCACGGGTGACGCCTCATTCGCAGTACACTCTGACGACCTCATCCAGGGCGTTGCGCCAGGGCAATTCTGCACGGTTTACGACGAGGAGCACCACAAGTGCATCGGAAGCGGGGAAATCTGCGTTTAAAGGTGAGAAGGTGAAAAAGTGAGAAGGTGAGAAAACAAAGCATTTGTACTTACTCCTTTACTCCTTTCCTACTTACTACTTAATAAAAAACAAATGAAAAACTTTGCGGCAATTGACTTCGAGACAGCCAACCAATATCCGTCGAGCGTGTGCAGCGTAGGCGTAATCATTGTGCGCAACGGCGAGATTACAGACAGGTATTACAGCCTGATACGCCCCGAACCCGATTATTACAGCCGCTTCAATACACGCATACACGGACTCACAAATGAAGATACTGACGGAGCGAGGGTGTTTCCCGATGTATGGGCCGACATCGAGCCGCTTATCAAGGGACTTACCCTCGTAGCCCACAACAGCCCCTTCGACGAAGGATGCCTCAAGGCCGTGTTCCGTGTTTACGGCATGGACTACCCCGACTACACGTTCCGCTGCACCTGCCGCGCATCCCGAAAGGCTTTCGGCAAGCGTCTGCCCAACCATCAGCTGCAGACCGTCGCCGCCGCATGCAGCTATGACCAGGCACGCCACCACGACGCACTTGCCGACGCGGAAGCCTGCGCCGCAATAGCGATGAAAATCCTCTGACGGGGTAAAAAGCAAACATCTAATAATCAAGACGTTACATACTGTCTTACAAAAGGCCACCTTTTACACGGTAAAAGGTGGCCTTTTAGCATGCAATTGACGGTCTTTTGGAATGCGAAAGACCGCCTTTTGCAAAACGGCTGCAAACGACCGGCATGCCGCCAAGTCATATTCGTCGATAAAAGCAAAGGTTTTCAGCAAAATCATTACTAAATGATAAAGTTTTTATCAAAAACGTTTGCCGTTTGAAAGAAAAGCCATATATTTGCAGACAAAATATCAAACTGACGATTATGAACAATATGTTTTTCGCATGGTGGTGGTGCAACTCAAGATTGAAGAAGTCGTGAGTTACACAGCCGTGTGATTGATTGAAAGATACAACCGGGTCTGTCGTTCTTACGGCAGACCCGGTTTATTTTTTGCCTGACGGCAAAGCACTACGGCTGCAAGGCCGCAGCAGACAAACAAAAAGAACTTAAAAAAACAGAATACTATATGAAATCAATGGAAGAATTGCAAAAGGTGCTCAACCATGAGACCCTTACGCGCGAGGAGGCAAAAGGCGTATTGTTCGGCATTACGCGCGACGACTATCCGCAGGAGCAGGTCACGGCACTGCTCACGGCGATGCAGATGCGCGGCGTAACGGTTGACGAGCTGCTGGGACTGCGTGACGGTGTGCTGGAAACAGGCGTGCCGGCCAAGCTCGACTGCGGCCGCTACATCGACGTGGTGGGCACCGGCGGCGACCGCAAAAACACGTTCAACATATCCACCTGCGCATGTTTCGTCATTGCCGGGGCAGGCTACAAGGTGGCCAAGCACGGCAACTACGCCGCAACATCAACAAGCGGCGCGTCGAATGTAATCGAAGCCCACGGCGTGAAATTCACCGACGACATCGACAAACTTAACCGCTCAATCAACAGTTGCGGCGTGGTTTACCTCCACGCACAGCTGTTTGCGTCGGCAATGAAGCACGTAGGGCACATACGCAAGGCTCTACAGTTTCCCACATGCTTCAACCTTCTCGGCCCCATCGTCAACCCGGCGCGCCCGGAGTGCCAGCTGCTCGGTGTGGCAGACCTCAATCAGATGCGCCTGTACGGCGGCGTTTACCGCAGGCTCGGGATTGATTTCGGCATAGTAAACAGCCTCGACGGTTACGATGAAATATCCCTTACGGGCGACTTCAAGGTGATGACGAACAGCTACGAGAGGGTGTTCCGCCCTGCCGACCTTGGACTTTCCACGGCCACGCAGGCCAACCTCTGTGGCGGAAACACCGTTGGCGAGGCCAAGGAAATATTCGACAGCGTACTTGAAAACAGGGCATTGGCCGACAGGAAGAACGCCGTACTGGCTAACGCAGCATTCGGAATACAGGTTGTCAACGGGGCGCTGACAATAGAAGAAGCCTTGGCCGCCGCCCGTGAATCGCTTGAAAGCGGACGCGCCCTGGCCGCATTCAGGAAGTTTGTGGAGATAAACTCATGAAAAAGTGAGAAGGTGAAAAAGTAAAAAATTGAAAGGAGTAAGGAGAGTAGTAGTAAGGAGTAAAGTAGATTACCCTTACAGGCGGTTCTACTTCTCTACTCCTTCTCTCCTTACTCCTTCTCTCCTTAAAAACAAAAAAGATGAAAGACATTCTTGAAGAAATAGTTGCCAACAAGCGCATCGAGGTGGAACGAATAAAAAAGGAAGTGCCCGAAAGCACACTGCGCGCCGCCGTTGAACGGCTTGGCGACACACCGCAGCCCTCGCTTAAGGCCGCGCTCATGCAGTCGGACACGGGCATTATAGCCGAGTTCAAACGCCGTTCGCCGTCAAAGGGCTGGATTAACGAGGGCGGACTGGCCGCTGAAATACCGATAGCTTACCAGCAAGGAGGAGCCGCAGCGGTAAGTATCTTGACCGACGGGAAGTTTTTTGGAGGCGCTGACGAATATATAATAGAAGCACGGAAAGCAGGAGTCACACTCCCTGTGCTGTACAAGAACTTCGTCATAGACAGTTACCAGTTACTCCAGGCGCGCCTGTGCGGTGCTTCAGCCGTGCTCCTTATAGCGTCTGTTCTCGGCAAGGCTGAATGCAGCAGACTGACAGACGCCGCCCATGAGCTTGGCCTCGAAGTTCTGTTAGAACTTCACAGCGAACGCGAACTCGACTATGCCGGACTGCAGGTTGACATGCTCGGGGTGAACAACCGCAACCTCGGCACGTTCATTACCGACGTAAACAACTCGTTCAGGCTGGCTTCACTACTTCCTGAAGGCGTATGCAAAGTGAGCGAAAGCGGCATTTCTGACCCCGAAACAATAGTAAAACTGCGGCAAGCGAGCTTCAATGGCTTCCTCATTGGCGAGACATTTATGAAAAACGAACGGCCGGGCGACGAGCTGAAACGCTTTATCGGCGAGGTGAAAAGACGGCAGAAACGTAATGAAAGAAACCATCTCACCATAAAGGTTTGCGGCCTGACGGATGCCTGGAACGCGCTCGACATAGCCGCACTCGGCGTTGACATGACTGGATTTATATTCTATGAGGGCAGCCGGCGGCATGTGTCGGCAGAACGGATGGATGCCGTTTGCACTGCTTTTGACCGGAAGTTAAACGGCAGGGAAAGGCCGCTTAAAGTGGGAGTGTTTGTCGATGCCGATACCTACAGCATCGTTTCGGCCGTAAAGCGGTATGCACTTGACTGCGTGCAGATGCACGGCAACGAGGACACAAACCGCCTTACAGAGATACGTGAGGCCGTCAATGCAGAGTGTGGACGCGGCATAAAGATAATCAAGGCGATTGCTGTGGCGTGCTGTGCCGACGTGGAAGGCAGCGCGGAATATGCAGGAACGGCGGACATGCTGCTGTTCGACACCAAGGGCAAGGCCGCCGGTGGCAACGGCACAAGGTTCGACTGGAGTCTGCTTCGGGCATATTCAGGCTCGTTGCCGTTCCTGATTGGCGGTGGCATCAGCCCCGATGACGCTGCTGACATACGGCGCTTCGACCATCCGCAGTTTGCTGGCATCGACCTAAACAGCCGTTTTGAGACATCTCCCGGAATAAAAGACATTACCGCGTTGACACACTTCATTGAGGAGGTGAGAAAGTGAATAGGTGAGAATGTGAGAAAAGTTGAGGAGTTTTATTATGACGTTAAAATTAAAAACGACAAGGACATGAACAAGATAAACGCATTGTTTGCCGCGGATAAAGGCCGCAAACTGTTTTCGCTTTACTTCTGCGCAGGCTGTCCTACGCTTGAAAGTACGGCAGAAGTGATAACCACACTCGACGGCAGAGGCGTTGACATGGTGGAGGTAGGCATACCGTTCAGCGACCCGTTGGCCGACGGCCCGGTGATACAGGCTGCCGCAACAGCCGCCCTGCGTAACGGTATGACGCTGAAAAAACTGTTTTCCCAGCTTGCCGGAATAAAGGGCAAGGTGAACATTCCGCTCGTTCTCATGGGATATCTGAACGTCATCATGCACTACGGTTACGAGGAGTTTTTCAAAAGTTGCGCCGAATGCGGAGTGTCAGGGACAATCATACCCGACCTGCCCTTTGACGACTATCTGACCGAAATCAAGCCTGTGGCCGACCGTTACGACATCCGCGTGATAATGATGATTACCCCGGAGACGGACGAAAAGCGCATACGCTTCATCGACGAGCATACCGACGGCTTCATATATATGGTGTCATCGGCCAGCGTGACGGGTGCCCAAAGCAGGTTTGACAATGACAAATTGGACTACTTCAACCGTGTAAACGGCATGCGCCTGCGCAATCCACGCATGATAGGTTTCGGCATATCAAACCGCCAGACGCTTGAAAGCGCACGCCGGAATGCCGCTGGAACGATAATAGGGAGCAAGTTCGTGAGCCTGCTTAACGAGGAGAAAGACCCTGGCAAGGCATTAGACAGGCTTATGGAAGAATTAAGTTGAACGTTTATCAGTTACAAATATGGCATATTCAGTTGACGGAAAAGGATTTTACGGAGAGTTCGGCGGCGCGTATATACCCGAGATTCTCCACAAGTGTGTGCACGACTTGCAGGACGCTTACCTGCCAATCATCGAGAGCGACGGCTTCAAGCAGGAGTTCCGCAGCCTGCTGAGGGACTACGTTGGGCGGCCTTCGCCGCTGTATTTCGCCCGGAGGATGAGCGAGAAATACGGCTGCCGCCTGTATCTGAAGCGTGAAGACCTTAACCATACCGGCGCACATAAGATTAACAACGCCATCGGACAGGCACTCATCGCACGGCACATGGGCAAGACGCACGTCATCGCCGAGACCGGCGCTGGCCAGCACGGAGTGGCTACAGCGACTGCCTGCGCCCTGCTCGGAATGGACTGCAAGGTGTTCATGGGCAAGACGGACATAGAGCGTCAGCACGTAAACGTTGAGCGCATGCGCATGCTCGGGGCGGAAGTCTGCCCGGTAACGACAGGCAACATGACGTTGAACGACGCCTGCTCGGAGGCCATACGCTACTGGTGTTGCCATCCTTCCGACACGTTTTACGCCGTCGGTTCAACTATGGGTCCTCACCCCTACCCCGACCTTGTGGCCAGGATGCAGAGCGTAATATCGGAGGAACTGAAGTGGCAGTTGCTTGAAAAGACTGGGCGCGACCACCCCGACTGCCTCATAGCATGCATCGGCGGAGGCTCCAACGCGGCAGGAACAATATACCATTATGCCGACAACGAGCGCGTGAGGATTATCCTCGCAGAGGCCGGAGGCTGCGGAATACACAGCGGCCGCACCGCGGCGACGCTGCACTGCGGCACCACCGGAATACTGCACGGTGCCCGGATGCTCGTAATGCAGACCGAAGACGGCCAGATAGAGGAGGCGTTTACCATATCGGCAGGTCTTGACTATCCGGGCGTAGGCCCCATGCACTGCAACATGGTGGCGCAAGGGCGTAGCCAAGTGATGGCAATCAACGACGACGAGGCAGTGCGCGCAGGCTACGAACTGACGCGGCTCGAAGGCATAATACCGGCAATAGAGAGTGCACACGCCGTGGCTGTGCTCAACAAAGTGAAGTTCAACGCCGACGACGTGGTGGTGCTCACCGTAAGCGGACGCGGCGACAAAGACATCGAGACATACCTGCGCTTCGGCTGCGAGGCGTGAAGACAGGCACCGGCACTTATCCGTTCAAATAACAACAAACATCATTATGACAAGGAAATTCAGTTATTCAGTACATACAAAGACAGCCCTTGCCGACATGTACACACCCGTAAGCGTGTACATGAGGCTGCGCGACATGGGGGCGCAGAGCGTCCTCATGGAATGTTCCGACTACCACGACCGTGCCAACAGCCGTTCGTTCGTTTGCGTGAACCCCATCGCCAGCGTGTCGGTAAGGCGCGGACGTGTAGAGTTCTTTTACCCTGACAGGACATCGGGCACGGCTGAGATAAGCGGCAGTTACACCTGCGACGCGGCCATCAACGACTTCATGGCCTGCCTCGACATAACCGGCGACGCGCTTGGATGCTGCGGACTTTACGGCTATACGGCGTTCAACGCCGTGAGGTATTTTGAGGACATTGACGTGAAAGACGGCGGCATGGAAAAGAACGACGCTCCCGACATCTGCTACATGCTGTTCAGGGACGTGATAGCATTCGACCATTTTGACAACCGCATGACTGTATCGACACTCGCAATGCCGGGCGACGACGTGACCGGGCACACCGAACAGCTGATGCTCAGGTTAAGCCGTGGCAACCTGAACGTATATCCGTTCAGGAGGACGGGCGGCATAACGTCGCCCATAACCGACGCGCAGCACAAGGCGAACATACGCCGCGGCATAGCCCATTGCCTGCGCGGAGACGTTTTCCAGGTAGTGCTGTCCCGCCGTTTCATTCAGGAATACGAGGGCGACGACTTCGCCGTGTACCGCGCCCTGCGCAGCATCAACCCCTCACCCTACCTGTTTTACTTCGACTTCGGCGGCTTCCGCCTCCTTGGCAGCAGCCCGGAGACCCACTGCCGCATAACCGGACGCAGGGCGTACATCGACCCGATAGCCGGCACCATGCGGCGGACAGGCGACGCCGAGGCCGACAGGAGAAATGCCGAGGCGCTGCTCAACGACCCGAAGGAGAACGCCGAACACGTGATGCTTGTAGACCTGGCGCGCAACGACCTGAGCCGAAACTGCCATGACGTGGCCGTAGAACTGTACAAGGACGTGCAGTATTACAGCCACGTGATACACCTTGTAAGCCGCGTGGCAGGCACGCTCAACGACGGCGCAGACCCTGTAAAGGCGTTTATCGACACATTCCCGGCCGGTACGCTTAGCGGCGCGCCGAAGGTCAGGGCGATGCAGATAATCAGCGAGCTTGAACCCCACTGCCGAGGCGCTTACGGCGGATGCGTAGGCTTCATAGGACTTGACGGCAACCTGAACCAGGCCATAACCATACGCACCTTTGTCAGCCGCAACGGCGAGCTGTGGATGCAGGCAGGCGGAGGAATAGTGGCCGACAGCGACGAGGAGCGCGAACTGCAGGAGGTAAACAACAAACTCGGCGCGCTGCGCCGCGCCGTAGAGATGGCCGAGAAGATATGATTAATGTCCAATAAAAAGTTTAAGACGATGAAAATAGCGGTAATCGACAATTATGACAGCTTTACGTACAACCTTGTACACATGCTTAAAGATACGGGGGCGAGCGTCAGTGTGTTCAGGAACGACCGTTTCAGCCTGCCCGACATAGAGCCGTTTGACAGGATTGTGCTAAGCCCCGGTCCGGGCATACCCGACGAGGCCGGACTGCTTTTGGACGTAATCAGGCGTTACAAGGGCGTAAAGCCCATTCTCGGAGTGTGCCTCGGACATCAGGCTATAGGGCAAGTGTTCGGCGCACGGCTCACCTGCCTTGACAAAGTTTTCCACGGAATAGCAACGGAAGGCACGCAATTTGGCACAGAACCCATGTTTGCAGGCTGTCCGCGCCGCATCGTCATGGGGCGCTACCACAGCTGGGTGGTTGACCGCGCCACGCTTCCGCCATGCCTTGAAGTCACCGCCGAAAGCGACGAGGGGCTTATAATGGCCATGCGGCACAAGGATTACGACATACGCGGAGTGCAGTTCCACCCCGAAAGCGTGCTTACTCCCGACGGCCGCCGGATGCTCGACAACTGGGTGCATGGTTACCGCCCATAAAACCACCAATTACAATACGTTTTGCGAAAAGTCATCTTTTAGCGTGCAAAAGGTCATCTTTTACGCGCTAAAAGGTGGCCTTTTGCGCGCCAATATGCCACCTTTTGCAAAGCCATTGATTTTCAGGCACTTTCCCAATGGCCGCAACAGCCGCTGCCGTTATGTGCATATTCGCTGATTTTACGGGAATAAAAGAAGCCTTTGCAACAACTTCGCAAAGAACCACCGACAAGGCATTTGGCTTTAACTCCTAACGAAGCGAAGCGGAGTGATAACTTCTTTAACTACTTTAACTCCAAAAATGAATACCCGTTTTGCGGATATTCATTTTATTATCTCGTTTCTCTCGTTTTTATTTTACACTTCTCTCGATTTGCATTATCTTTAGATAAAATAAGCTGCATCTCGGAATTGAAAATAAAAACTCGTTTCTCTCGTTTTTATTTTGCACTTCTCTCTATTTGCATTATCTTTGTAATGCGCAAACAAGAGTTCGGATGAGGAAGCGCTGACCTTTTGGCATGTTTGCCTTGAATTAACTTGAAAAACGTATGCAATACGTCATTTTGCCTGAAGAAAAGACACGCAGAGCGTCGTTTTACTTAGCAATGGAAGAACATGTGGCACGCCGGTTGCCAGCCGGCGACTACTTGTTTTGTTGGCAGATTGAGCCTTCAGTGGTGTTCGGTCGCAACCAAGTCATGGCCAACGAGGTTAACACGGCGTACTGCCGGGACAACAACATCGGCATGTTCCGCCGCAAGAGCGGCGGCGGATGCATATACGCCGACATGGGCAACGTGATGTTCTCATTCATTACCGACAGCGACAACGTGGGCCTTACGTTCAACCGTTACATTAACATGATGGTGTTGATGCTGCGCAAAATCGGCGTAAAAGCCGCCGCTACGGGACGCAACGACATCGTGGTGGACGGCCGCAAGGTGTCAGGCAACGCCTTTTACCACCTTCCCGGACGCAGCATCGTACACGGTACGATGCTATATGACACCGACATGGACAACATGCTGCACGCCATCACGCCGCCTGACGCCAAACTTGAGAGCAAGGGCGTGGAGAGCGTCCGCCAGCGCATAACTTTGCTGAAAGACCATATCGACATAGGTGTAGACGGACTTAAGGACGGCATTATGCGCAGCCTGTGCGACGGAGAATACGCCTTGAACGCAGGCGACGTGGCCGAAATAGAAGAACTTGAACGCAACGAGTACCTCTCACAGGCATTCATACAGGGCAAAGACCCCATGCACACCATTGTGAGAAGGCGCAGGATAGACGGCGTGGGATGCATCGAGGCCTCCGTGGAAGCGAAAGGCGGCGTGATAAAAAGCGTCGGCCTTACGGGCGACTTCTTCGCCACCGGCGACGTGGACGCCATGCTGCACGGCCTGGAAGGCGTTGGCACAGACTGTGAGTCAATATCGGCGGCGCTGCCCGAAAGGGTTGACAACATCATCATGAACCTGCGGAAAGACGACCTCGTGAACCTGCTCGCCGACAGTTGAAACGGTAGGCGGCAAATGGAAAACGAACAATCCCGATGCTAAAAGAAATGGATTTTTCACCCTTGATTCTTGACTTTTAACTTAAATAAATAATGTATGGAAAACAAAAGAACCTGTCTTTATGACAAGCATGTGGCCTTGGGCGCACTGATGCAGCCCTTCGCCGGTTTTGACATGCCTATACAGTATTCGTCAATCATCGACGAGCATAACGCCGTGCGCACGCAGTGCGGCGTGTTCGACGTGTCACACATGGGCGAAGCCGTAGTTACCGGCAACGACGCAGAACGCTACGTAAACCATATTTTCACAAACGACGTTAGCCGCATTAATCCCGGGCAGGTGCTTTACGGCATGATGCTTTATCCTGACGGCGGTACGGTTGACGACCTCCTGGTGTACAAGATGGCTGAAGACAAGTATTTCCTTGTCATCAACGCAGCCAACACCGACAAGGACTTGGAGTGGATACGCAAGAACACCGACGGCTTCGACGTGTGCATAGAGGACGCTTCGCCGCGCTACTCGCAGCTCGCCGTACAAGGGCCGGAAGCTGAAACGGTAATGGAACAAGTGCTTGGCATAAACTGCAAGGAGCTTGTTTTCTATACATTCAAGACCTTGACAATGGCCGACGGACAAGAAATCATCGTCAGCCGCACAGGCTATACCGGTGAGGACGGCTTTGAAATCTACGCCGATGCGGAAACAATCTGCATGTATTGGGACAAGCTCGTCGGCAGCGGAAAGTGCAAACCGTGCGGACTCGGATGCCGCGACACACTGCGCTTCGAGGCCGGTCTGCCGCTGTACGGCAACGAGCTTAGCGCCGACATCAGCCCCGTAATGGCCGGTTTGAGCATGTTCTGCAAGCTTGACAAGCCTGAATTTATCGGCAAGGATGTCATTGTTGAACAGAAAACGAACGGCGTAATCCGCAAGGTTGTCGGCATAGAGCTTGAAGGACACGCCGTTCCGCGCCACGGATACGCCGTATTGAGCGAGGGGAAAGAGGTAGGCATGGTTACCACCGGCTACCAGTCAATCTCCACGGGGAAAAGTGTCAGCATGGCATTGGTTGATGCCGCATACGCAAAACTCGGCACCAAGCTCGACATACAGATACGCAAAAAGACATTCCCCGGCATCGTGGTTAAGAAAAGATTTTACGAAAAGCATTATAAAAAATAAGGAGGGAAGGAATAAGAAGTAAGGAGAGAAGGAGTAAGGAGAATAGGAACAAGAGAATACTACCAGCAAAGGTAGCGGCTTCAGCTCCTTAACGAGTGAAACGAAAGGCAATTTCCTTAACTCCTTTAACTACGTGAATACCCTCCATTAATTACAAGATAACAATTAAAAAACAAAAAACATCATGGCAAAAGTTATTGAAGGACTCTACTATTCAGAGTCACACGAGTACGTTAAGGTTGACGGAAATTATGGCTACATCGGCATAACAGACTATGCCCAGAACGCCCTTGGCAACGTGGTTTATGTTGACATGCCCGAAGTTGACGACGAAATCGAGGCCGGAGAAGAGTTCGGTGCGGTTGAAAGCGTCAAGGCTGCCAGCGACCTTAATTCCCCGATAAGCGGCAAAGTGGTGGAAGTCAATGACAAACTGGAGGACACTCCTGAACTGCTCAACCAGGACGCATACGCAAACTGGATAATCAAGGTAGAACTGTCAGACACCTCCGAACTTGACAATCTCATGGATGCAGCAGCCTACGAGGCGTTCTGCAATAAGTAAAATTACCGCAAAACCGCATAACCCTATAACCGCATAACCTTAAAATGGCATTCAAGTATTTTCCACATACACCTGAAGACATCAACGAAATGCTGTCCCGTGTGGGTGTGAAGACGCTCGATGACTTGTTCGCAGACATCCCGGAGCAGATACGTTTCAAGGGAGATTATGACCTGCCGACGGCCATGAGCGAAATTGAGGTAAGGCGTTTCTTCGACGAATTGTGCCGGAACGACAGGCAATTCGTATGCTTCGCCGGTGCCGGAGTCTACGACCATTACACTCCGTCGTTGATTCCCTACATCGTGGAACGCTCGGAATTCCTCACAAGTTACACTCCCTACCAGGCTGAAATATCACAAGGCACGCTGCAATACATCTTCGAATACCAGTCGATGATGACGCGCCTTACAGGCATGGACATATCCAACGCCTCGATGTATGACGGCACAACGGCCACAGCCGAAGCAGTGATGATGGCGAAAGCGGCTGCGAAAAAGGCCGACACTGTTCTCGTGTCAGACACCGTTGACCCGAAAACCGTAGCCGTAGTCAAGACTTACGCCCACTTCCACGGTGTCAAGATAGAGACCGTAAAGCAAGAAAACGGAGCCACGGACTTGACCGAACTGAAGCGCAGACTTGGCGAAGGAGGCATTGCCGGAGTAGTAGTGCAGCAGCCGAACCGCTACGGAATAATCGAAGATTACAGCGGACTGGCCGATGCCTGCCATGAAAACAAAGCCCTGCTCATAATGAACTCCGTCGCCGCTGACCTCGCCCTGCTGAAGACTCCGGGCGAATGGGGAGCCGACATAGCCGTAGGCGACGGCCAGTCGCTGGGCATCCCGATGTCGTTTGGCGGCCCTTCGCTCGGCTATATGTGCTGTACGGAGAAGCTGATGCGCAAGATGCCGGGACGCATCGTAGGCCAGACGCGCGACAGCAACGGCAACCGGGCGTTCGTTTTGACGCTCCAGGCGCGCGAACAGCACATCCGGCGTCAGAAGGCAACATCCAACATCTGCTCGAACGAAAGTCTTATGGCGCTGTATGTAACCATTTACATGTCAGTAATGGGCAAGCAAGGACTCAAGGAAGCGGCGCAACTCTCATACGCAGGGGCACACTATCTCTGTGACGAACTGCTGAAAACAGGGCATTTCCGCTTGTCTTTCGACCGTCCGTTCTTCAACGAATTCTGCGTGAAATACGACGGCGACGTTGACGCTTTGCGGCAAAAATTAGAGGCCAACGGCATACTCGGAGGCGTCAAGACGGCAACAGACGAAATCATGTTCGCTGTCACCGAAAAGCGCACAAAAGACGAGATAGACCGTCTTGTAGAACTGTGTAAATGATGAAATGCAAGGCAACAAACCCTTAACCTTAAGAAGATGAACAACAAGTTATACGGGAAACTGATATTCGAGCTGTCCCACAACGGGCGCAGAGCCTGTTCCCTGCCTGCCAATACATACGGAAGCTATGAGCTGCCCGAAGCCATGAGGCGTGCCGAAGACGCCGAACTGCCCGAATGCGACGAGCTTAGCGTTGTAAGACACTACACAAACATGAGCGGCAACAACTTCGGAGTGGACAACGGTTTCTACCCCCTGGGCAGCTGCACGATGAAATACAATCCCTACATCAACGAGGAGATGGCCGCAAGAAAGGAGTTTTCGGCAGCGCATCCGTTGCAGCCCATCGACACGTGTCAGGGCGCATTGGCCGTTTACTACAACCTGCAAAAGTCGCTTGCAGCCATCACCGGCCTGTCTGAATTCACCCTAAACCCGTTTGCCGGAGCACATGGCGAGCTTACAGGACTGATGGTTATCCGCGCATACCACGAGAGCCGGGGCGACATGAAGCGCACGAAGGTAATCGTGCCCGACTCCGCCCACGGCACAAACCCGGCCTCGGCGGCAGTCTGCGGACTTGAAGTCGTTGAGGTGAAAAGCACCGCCGACGGCACCATTGACATAGAACACCTGCGTGAATTGCTTGATGACACCATCGCAGCGATGATGATGACCAACCCGAACACCCTCGGACTGTTCGAGCCGGGCATACCTGAAATTGCCGAAATGGTGCACAACTGCGGCGCGCTGATGTACTATGACGGAGCGAACCTCAACCCCATGCTCGGCGTTTGCAGGCCGGGCGACATGGGGTTTGACGTGATGCACATAAACCTTCACAAGACTTTCTCGACCCCTCACGGCGGAGGTGGCCCCGGAAGCGGCCCCGTTGGCGTGAGAGCCGGTCTGGAGCAGTTCCTTCCAAAGCCGCGCGTCATTAAACGCAACGACAAATTCGAGGTTGAGACCGGCGGCGAAGGCAGCATCAGCGTGGGTGCATTCCTCGGCAACTTCTGCGTGGACGTGAAGGCGTATGCCTACATCCTGACCCTCGGAAAGGAAAACCTCAAGATGGTAGGACCGCTCGCAACGCTCAACGCCAACTACATAAAGGAAAGCCTGAAAAACGTGTACGAACTGCCAATCAAGGGGCTGTGCAAACACGAATTCGTGTTCGACGGACTGCATGACAAGAGCACCGGCGTAACGACAATGGACGTGGCAAAGCGCCTGTTGGACTTCGGCTACCACGCTCCGACGATTTACTTCCCGCTGCTTTTCCACGAGTCAATGATGATTGAGCCGACCGAAAACGAAAGCAAAGAGACCATCGACGGCTTCATCGACGTGATGCGCGAGATTGCAAGGGAAGCAAAGGAAGAGCCTGACACCGTGAAGAACGCCCCGAACAACGCCCCGATAGGCCGCGTTGACGACGTTCTGGCGGCTAAAAACCCGATATTGAAGTTTTAATTTGCGGTTTTACGGTTGTGGGGGGTTAAGGTTATACGGTTTTGAGGTTATTGGGTTATACGGTTGCAAAACATGAGATTGCATAGAAATATCGATTAACAAATGCGACCGCAAAACCTAATAACCACACAACCGCATAACCCTACAACCGTAAAACCCCATAACCGCAAAACCGTAAAACCCAAAAACGATGCAAACAGACCTTATTATCATAGGCGCAGGCCCGGGCGGATACCACACGGCGGCATACGCCGCACGCCAAGGACTAAGCGTAACTATCATTGAAAAGGCCGATGTCGGCGGCACCTGCCTCAACCAAGGGTGCATCCCGACGAAAGCACTTTGCCACGACGCTGAAGCCATCGAAGCAGCCAAAAGAGTGTGCGGAGAAAACGTGCCGGTAGACTTCGCCAAGATTTCAGAGCGCAAGCGCGACGTTGTAGAAAAGCTGCGCAACGACGTTGAAATGCTGATGACGCAGCCCGGCATCACCCTTGTACGCGGCAACGGAGTGCTTACGGGCACTAACACCGTAGCTGTAGGCGGAGAGGAATATACAGCAAAAAACATAATCATCGCCACAGGCTCGCGCCCGAAGACACTTCCCATTGAAGGCATCGGCCTGCCCGGCGTGCTCGACTCAACCTCGCTGCTCGCCACCGACACCGTTCCCAACCGGCTTTGCATCATCGGCGCAGGCGTAATCGGACTCGAGTTCGCATCCGTGTTCAAAAGTTTCGGCAGCGAAGTAACCGTTGTCGAATACATGAAAGAGTGCCTGCCGCCATACGACGCCGACATATCGCGCCGCGTGCGCAAGGCTATGGAGAAGCGCGGAATCAAGTTCGTGATGCAGGCCGGAGTGACCGGCATCAGCCAAACCGACGGCCAGTTGCAGGTAAGCTACGACTGCAAGGGCAAGCCCGGGACTGCAACCGCCGACGCAGTGCTCGTTGCCACGGGGCGTGCGGCCAACATTGAAGGCATCGGGATTGAAGCCGCAGGCATAAAGACGGAGCGCTGCTGCATAACCGTTGACAACAACATGCAGACCAACGTGCCCGGCATTTACGCCATAGGCGACGTTAACGGCCGCTGCATGCTCGCCCATGCGGCCATCATGCAGGGAATGCGCTGCGTGAACCACATAGCGGGACGCACCGACAACATCAATTTGGAGATTATGCCGTCGGCCGTATTCACCAACCCCGAAGCCGCCGCCGTAGGACTTACCGAAGCCCAATGCAAGGACGCAGGCATTGAATACACCGTGCGCAAAACGCCTTACCGCGCCAACGGACGCGCCGTAGCCGACGAAGCCGACGGCGGTCTGCTGAAGCTGATAACCGCAGGCGACGGCAAGATTATAGGCTGCCACGTGTGCGGACTGCACGCCGCCGACATCGTTCAGGAGGCCACAGCCCTTATGGCTACCGGCTGCACTTCAGAGCGTATGCACGAAATAACACACATACACCCGACCATCGCCGAACTGCTTATTGGCTGACGCTTACGCCGGAGCATAACAGACACAATGCAAAAGGCCACCTTTCACACTGCGAAAGGTGGCCTTTTAGATTGCACTATACCGTCGTTTACAACGCAAAAGACGGCCTTTCATAAAGCATTGAATGTCAAGCCGTTATGTAACACTTCCTAATATGTTATGAAACCGCAGGCGCCCCAACCGCGCACCAGCACCATCCGGCCGCATTACTATTTGCCGGGAAAAGCCACAGTTCTACAAAATAAAGCCCCTTTACTTGCTGTTTTAATAACTTTATGCTATCTTTGTAGAAGATAAGCTGCACCTCGGCACTGCAAAATAAAAGTTCGTTTCTCTCACTTTTCTTTTGCAGTGCGCTCGGTTTGCATTATCTTTGCATAAGATAAGCCGCACTATGGCAAACAACAAGTGCGCACGAAAAACATTAAAAACAATCAGAAAAATGAAAAGCGACCCTAAAGACTGCCTCTATTGCCAGAACAATGAGACACAGCACAATCTTATGATTGAAGTGGCAAAACTAAGTGTTTCACGCCTGTTCATATTCAAGGAGCAGACATACCGAGGCCGTTGCCTCGTGGCATACGACGGCCATGTGGACGACCTGAACCTGCTTACGGACGAGGAACGCAACGCCTTCATGGCCGATGTTGCACGCACCACACGCGCCATGCAAAAGGTGTTCAACCCCGACAAAATCAACTACGGCGCCTACTCTGACACCCTTTCGCACCTGCACTTCCACCTGGTGCCGAAATATATAGGCGGCCCCGACTTCGGCGGAGTGTTCCGCATGAATCCGCAGGAGGTCTATCTCACCGACGAAGAGTATGCCGACATGGCGGAAAAACTGAAAAAGGAATTGTAAAAAGACAAAGTACTCAACACCCACCCGTTCTCTCCCCAAGGGATGGCTGGGGTGGGTCTCAACACTAAAAGCATCGCTATGCGAATTGACATTATCACCGTCCTGCCTGAAATGATTGAGGGTTTTGTGCACGAATCAATCCTTGCACGCGCCCAGAAAAAAGGCTTGGCGGAAATCCATCTGCACAACTTGCGAGACTATTCAACCGACAAGTGGCGGCGCGTTGACGACTATCCGTACGGCGGCTTCGCCGGTATGGTGATGCAGTGCGAACCGATTGACCGCGCCATCAGCGCGCTGAAGGCCGAAAGGGAGTATGACGAGGTTATCTTCACGTCACCCGACGGCGAGCAGTTCAACCAGCACGTAGCCAACGACCTGTCGCTGATGGGCAACATAATAATACTTTGCGGCCACTACAAGGGAATAGACCAGCGCGTGCGCGACCACCTTATAACCCGCGAAATCAGCATAGGCGACTACGTGCTGACGGGCGGCGAACTGGCCGCGGCAGTGATGGCCGACGCCATTGTGCGCCTTGTGCCCGGCGTAATAAGCGACGAGCAGAGCGCGCTTTCAGACTGTTTTCAGGACGACATGCTTTCCGCCCCCATCTACACACGCCCTGCCGAATATAAGGGTTGGCGTGTGCCGGACATCCTGCTGAGCGGAAACGAGGCGAAGATAAAGGACTGGGAGATTGAGCAAAGCTACGAACGCACCAAGCGTCTGCGCCCCGACCTGCTGGAAAAAGGGAACAAGGAGTGAAAAACGATGGGTGGATGATGAAGAATTAAAGTGAAAATACGAGGCAAACCGCCACAAGAAAATCCTTCATTGTCCACTCATCGTTTTTCATTGATAATGCCAATAAAATAGAACCGTAAAAACAACATTAACCCATAAAAACACGTTTATCATGGAAGGAATAAAGAAACTGCCGTCCTTGGACTTCGGCGAATCAGTAAAAAAGGTGCTGAACAACCTTACAAACTTTAACGGACGCGCACGCCGCAGCGAGCTGTGGTGGTACTACTTGTTGTACTTCATCGCAACAGCTGCATTATTCTTTGTGGTAGGACACGACAAATTGCTGCAAAACATCATCACGATAGTGCTCCAACTGACGCTTTGGTCGGTCACTGTACGCAGGTTGCACGACCGCGGTCAAGGCGGATGGTGGGTGACACTGTCGATTGCCCTTAGCATTTTCAGCATCTGCTACATGTACAACAGCGGATATTATGAAGCAATGGCGGCAGTTAATCCCGACATTGACGAGGCCATGTCAACACTCCGCAGCCCGATAGTCATGGTTACAGGAGTGGTCTCATTCATAGTAAACATCTGCATTTTCATCTTCTGTGTGCTTGACAGTAAACCTGAAGCAAACAAGTACGGCCCGTCACCCAAGTACATCCCGTTGGATGAATACATTGAAAAAGTTACCGGCAAGCAGGCCTGACGCGCCCTGCCCCACCTCAATACATACACAAAAAAAATCCGCCTTCACGAGTTGTGAAGGCGGACTTTTTGTTTCCTGTTGCCATGAAACATGCCGTCAAATGAACAGCATGCCGTCGCGGCTGTGTACCTTTTCTTCCGCCATAAGATACTCCACGGCCTCCTTGCATACATCCTTGTCGGCCTTGCACTTGGCAAGCTCGCCCACGCTGTGCGGCTTTCCGTCGGCCAAAAGGTCAAGTATCTCCTGCTTTGCCGCGGCAAACGCATCACCGTCAACAGCCTCTCCACTATGCGCCCGACACACGTCGCACTGGCCGCAGTCGGTCGATTTCTCCTCGCCGAAATACCGCAGAAGCTGGCGGCTGCGGCAAACATAATCGTTCTCGGCGTATGCTATCATCGCGTTTATACGCTCCTCATACTCCGCCTTGCGGTCGTCGTACACCTCACGGGGGAAAACCAGCCGCTCCATCTCTTCCCTTCTTTGCGTATAACGGATGTGGGGTATTTTCTTACGTGGTATGAAATGCAGGATGCGCCGCTGGCTCAGGTCCTTCAGTATGGCGTATGTCGCTTCGCGCTCCAAGCCCGTCTGCATTGAAATAAGGCTTTCGTCGATGTAACAGTAATCGGTGAACAGTCCGCCGTAGTTCCTCAACAGAGCCGTAACAACATTGTTTTCATTCTCCGTAAGGCCGTCAAGGCGGTAGAGTTCGTCGCGCCCGAGCAGCATTCTTAGCTGCGACATGTTGTCGCGTTCGTCCTCATATTCAATGTAGCCGGCCCTCGACAATATGGCCAAGGCAGAGTTGACCGGCACTGGAAAATGCTTGAAGTACTGGCAGAACTTGTCAATATTGAACTCGAAACGGCATCCGCCGCCGCTTCCTATGCCTATCTGGTAAAAGTAAGCAAGGTGCTCATACACAGTGCGTATGAAGTCTTTGTCAGGGAAAGTCTCGCTTATGCGGCGCTTGAGCTTAGCCCCGTCGTTGCCATCATACAACAAAACAGCATACGAACTGCCTCCATCGCGCCCGGCACGGCCTGCCTCCTGGAAGTAAGCTTCAATCGAGTCAGGGCTGTCAACATGCACAACCAACCTCACGTCGGGCTTGTCTATGCCCATGCCGAAGGCGTTTGTCGCCACCATAACCCTCACCTTGTCGTCCTGCCACAGCTTTTGCCGCTCGTCCCTTACGGCGTCTTCAAGTCCGGCATTATAGAAAGTGGCGCTTATGCCGCTGTCATTGAGCATCTTGGCGATTTCCTTCGTGCGCTTCCTGCTTCGTGCATAAATGATTGCCGAACCGTCAACCTTGTCAAGAAGGCGCACCGTGTCGTTCTCTTTGTCGCTCGTCTTACGAACTATGTAAGCAAGGTTCTTGCGCTCAAAGCTCATCCGAAAGACGTTCTTCTCCTTGAAACCGAGCCGGTATTGGATGTCATCCACCACACGCGGAGTGGCTGTTGCTGTGAGCGCAAGTATCGGAACATCTGGCTTTATGCGGCGTATCTCGCTGATTTTAAGGTATGACGGACGGAAGTCATACCCCCACTGGCTGATGCAGTGAGCCTCGTCCACTGTGACAAAGCTCACCTTCATGTGACTGAATTTCTTTAGGAAAAGCTCGGAAGACAACCTTTCGGGCGATACATACAATATTTTCACGCCGCCGAATATGGCGGTTTCAAGCGTGGCTATCACGTCGGCGTGCATCATTCCCGAATATACCGCAGCCGCCTTGATGCCCCTTCGGCGAAGGCTTTGCACCTGGTCTTTCATCAAAGCGATGAGAGGCGTTATGACAAGGCACACCCCCTGCATGGACAACGCCGGCACTTGAAACGTCAGCGACTTGCCTCCGCCTGTCGGCATAAGGCCGAGCGTGTCGCGACCCGAACAAATGCTGTCGATTATTTCACGCTGAATGCCGCGGAAATCGTCATATCCCCAGCACTCACGGAGTATCTGTTGGTACCTGTCCATATTCATTTAAGTTAAGAATTAGGAGCTAAGAATTAAGAAAATCTGCCTAAACTATTTGACAATGGTATTTTTCTTAAATCTTAACTCCTGATTCTTAATTATTCTTCCGACGGCCTTATGTCTTCTATCTGAAGCTGAATGCCGTTATGCTTGAACACGTTGTCTTCAATTGTATATGCAATGTCAAAGCTCCGCTTGGACTTGATGTAACGCGCAGAACCGGTCTGTCCGAAGGCGATACCGTTCATTACATTGTTCGACTTCGAGTCAACAAGCTCAAGCTTGATATGCTCCTGCTCCCTGCCTACAACCTTGCTCGTGCCGAAATCGTAAACATCGGTAGTGCAGAAAAGCGGCTTTTGGTTCATCGGACCGAACGGACCGAACTTCCTTATGTCGGCATGCAGCTTTCGCGTGATGTCCTTAAAGTCAATCATTGCATCTATATTGAGGGTCGCCTCGGTCTGTTCCGGCTGTATATGCTCGTCAACATACTTCTGGAAACGCCGTCTGAATTCCGGCACGTCCTCCCATTTCAGCGTAAGTCCGGCGGCATACGTATGGCCTCCGAAGTTTATAAGCATGTCACGGCAGCTCTTTATCGCCGAATAAACATCAAAACCCGTGACGCTCCGCGCCGACCCCGTAGCAAGGTCGTTGTCGCGGGTCAGTACGATTGTAGGCCTGAAATATATTTCCGTAAGGCGTGAAGCCACGATGCCGATGATGCCTTTCTTCCAGTTCTCGTCATACAGAACAATACTTGAATGACGCTTCTGGCTCTCTATCCTTGATATTATCTGGTTGGCTTCTTCCGTCATCTGCTTGTCTATGTCCTTGCGCTGCTCGTTGTATTCGTTGATGTGTTTCGCCGCCTCAAGCGCATGGCTGAAATCCTTTTCAACAAGCAAGTCAACGCTTTCACGGCCGTTCTCCATCCTGCCGGACGCATTGATGCGCGGCCCTATCTTGAAAACGATGTCGCTCATCGACAGAGTACGTCCGCTAAGTCCGCAGATGTCGATTATCGCCTTAAGTCCTATGCTCGGGTTTTGGTTCAACTGCTTGAGTCCGTGATAAGCCAATATGCGGTTCTCTTCGACAACCGGCACAATGTCGGCGGCGATACTCACCGCGCAGAAGTCAAGCAAGGGAATGAGCCGCGAGAACGGGATGCCGTTGTTCTTGGCGAACGCCTGCATGAACTTGAAACCCACTCCGCAACCGCAAAGGTGCTTGAACGGATATGTGTCGTCCTCGCGTTTCGGGTTGAGTATTGCCACAGCGTCAGGCAAAACCTCGTCAGGAACATGGTGGTCGCAGATGATGAAGTCAATGCCAATGCTTTTGGCGTAGGCCACTTCTTCCATAGCCTTTATTCCGCAGTCAAGTATTATGATGAGCTTCACGCCCGTCTGCCTTGCGTATTCAATCCCCTTGTGGCTCACTCCGTAGCCCTCGTCGTAGCGGTCGGGAATGTAATAGTCGATGTTGGAATAAAACTGCTGCAAAAACTTGTAGACAAGCGCCACGGCGGTACACCCGTCAACGTCATAATCGCCGTACACCATGATGCGTTCCTTCCGGCCCATCGCATCGTTGAGCCTGTCCACAGCCACGTCCATATCCTTCATGAGGAATGGGTTTATGAGGTCGTTCAATTGTGGACGGAAGAAGCGTTTGGCCGCAGATTCCGTCGTAATGCCCCGCCGCATCATTATGCCGGCGAGTATCGGACTAATCCCTATCTTAGCGCCAAGTTCTTCAGCCGCCTGCGTTTGTTCTGCTGTCGATTCCTCGTAATTCCATTTGAAATGCATTATATTGTTCTTTTATTTTCCTGTCTGCACGGTGCTTGCACAAAGCGGAAGTACCACGAAGCACCTGTCCCGTAACCGGCCGCCAATGGCGTAAGTACAACTTGCACTCCGGTTAAGGGCGTGTAAAGTTACAAATAAAAAACAAGAATACGGCGTTTTCATACGGAAAAGTTCAGAAAATAGGTTCGCACAGCATCCGGCCGACAGCCTGCAAACAAAAGAGTTGAAGGCATCCGTCCCGCGGTTGCCTTCAACACAAACCTTGGGGGGATGCCTTCAATACCTTAATTATATGCTACGCAACGTTTATCAGATGCCCAGCTTCTTGCGAATGTCCTTGGGTATGGCGTTCTTGTTCACCATGATGTTCATTGTCTTGTAAGCAATGTAGTTCTTTGACATGTACCAGATGCCATTGTAGTCACCGTGGTTGCCCCAAGAGTTCTTAACCATGTAGTACTCGCGTCCGTTCTTGTCTTTCGCAATTCCGTACAGGTGCATACCGTGGTCGTCGGTAGTTTCCCATGTGTCGTATGCTTCCTGCCTCATCTCCTGAGTAGGTACGATTTCGGGAGCGTCAACGCCGAGCGAGTCAAGTTTGCTGCGCTTTTCCGTAGCAGACAGGTTAAACCACCTGTCTGCATCAGTACCCGCCATGCTGCGTGCCTTCTTCACGTCGTAAGCCAAGCCGAGACCTGTGCGTGTGAAGCCGTCCTCTGTAACGTCGCCTCCCCATGCAACGGTATAGCCTTCGTTAACGGCGTTGTCGATAATGCGCATCAACTCGTCCATGGGCACGTTGTAAGACAACGCCCAACGCCAGTTGTCCTGTATTTCGAGGGCGAACTGCGTATAGAACGGATGGTGGGTATAGCTTGTTATCGACACATAGTCGTCAAGGTTGATGCCGAGGCTCTGTGCGAAAGTCTGCGGTGTGTATTCCTTTCCTTCATACACGAACTTCTCGGGGCACTTGCCAAGGTAAGCGTCAAGTATGCCTTGCAGGCCGAGGCGCCACTGCTTGGAGATTTTCTTGGCGCTTGTCTTTGAAATCGCGTCAACATACGGTTCCATGACAGCGAAGAACTCGCCGAAGTTGGCAAGCGAGTCGCCTGTAAGCGTGCCGGGAGCCGGCATGGCCTCTTCGGGGCAGATACCGTAGTTCTGCATGATGGTAACCACATCCTCGAAACTTCCGCCCTGCGAGAACTGGCTGTCGCCGTGCATGCGCACCTTGACGATGGCGCGGTCCATGTAGTCCTTGTTGGCGATGAACATCTCGCACAGGTTGTAAGTCTTGCCGGTGGCTTTCAGGATTTCGCTTTCAAGGAAGCTGAGAGTTGAATAAGCCCAGCAGGTACCGCTGCGGTTCTGGTCCTTGATACTCGTGATGGGGTTTTCCTTCACAGTTGTGAACACGGGAACGTTCTTCTTCTCTGCCTCTTTCTTGTCTTGCGCATAAGCTCCGGCAACGAAGCAGGCCAAGAGGCACATCATAAATAACTTTCTCATTTTGTCTCTTTGTTTATTGGTTTGATTAATTGTTTGCCATGAAATCCTCAACGTCCTTGGGATGGTAAGGTATCCGTTCCTTACCGAGGAAGCGGCATCCCGTGGCCGTTATGAGCACGTCGTCCTCTATGCGTATGCCGCCGAAGTCGCGGTAGGCGTCGAGCGCGGCGTAGTTGATGAAGTCGGTGTAAAGCCCCTTGGCCTTCCATTCGTCGATAAGGGCGGGTATGAAGTATATTCCCGGCTCGTCGGTGACGACGAAGCCCTCCTCAAGCCGCCGCCCCATGCGCAGCGCGCTTGTGCCGAACTGTGTCGACGGGCGTGTCTCCTCGTCGTAGCCAACGTTCACCTGTCCGAGCCCTTCCATGTCGTGCACGTCCATGCCCATCATGTGCCCCAGTCCGTGAGGCAGGAACATGGCATGCGCCCCTGCGGCCACGGCCTCGTCGGTATCGCCCTTCATCAGGCCGAGTTCCTTCAGTCTGGCGGCCATCAGGCGGCAAACAGACATGTGCACGTCCATCCACCTGACGCCCGGACGCGCCACTTCGAGCGCATGGTCGTGGCAGGCTTCCACTATTGAGTAAATGTCAAGCTGCTTTTGGGTGAACTTTCCGTTTACAGGATACGTGCGCGTGTTGTCCGAGCAGTAGCCGTTGCGGTTCTCCGCGCCGGCGTCGCACAGCACAAGGCGTCCGCTTTCAAGCTCGCTCCACGACGGGCAGCCGTGCATGATTTCACCGTGCTGGGTGAAGATGGTGGCGAAGCTCACCATCGAGCCATACGAGTTGGCCGTGCCGTCCACCTGTCCGCCGATGTACTTCTCGGTCAGTCCGGGCCGTGTCAGCCTCATGGCTGTGGTGTGCATCTTATACCCTATCGAACATGCGTCCTCTATCTCGGCAATTTCCTGCGGCTCCTTGGTAGAGCGCATCTTGACCACCGCACGGATAAGCTCCATCGAGGCAGACTCCTTCTGCTGGTTAGGATGTATGCCGAGCAGGTCGAACAGCTGCAGCTTCGTGTCAAACCTGTAAGGCGGCAGGAAGTGTACGGGCCGGTGCTGCCTCAGCGCCTCGTTGCAGATAGCCTGCAGCTGGCGCATCGGGGCGGTGTCGGCTACGCCCACAGCGGCGGCCATGTCGGCCACACTGTCAACCGAGCCGAACCACACTATGTCGTCAATGTCGATGTCGTTGCCCACAAGCGTTTCCTTGTCGGCGTCAACATCTATTACGCCTACAAGCCCGTCACGGTTCAAACCGAAATAATACAGGAACGACGAGTCCTGCCTGAACGGCGAATAGGCGTTGGCCGGATAATTGGCCGGCGAGTCGTTGTTGCCGAACAGAAGGATGACACCTCCCCCCACAAGTTTCTTCAACTCGGCACGGCGGCGCACATAAGTCTCTTTACTGAACATAGTTACAATTTGATATAAGGTTATTCTGCCTGCAAAGATAGGCATTTTAAAATTGAAACCACTACTTTTACCATTGTTTTTTTATCAGTTTATTTTACCAATTGACAGCAACGCGGCTGCAACGGCTGCTACAACTGCCAGCCGTCCGCAGTCAAACAGTTACGCAAGCAAGCATCATGCCATTTATGTTTCGTTAACAACACAAAGCCATCCGGTTAACACTTCCGCACGGAATGAAACAGAACCACAATGCTTACGACATTAACATTCAACGCTGCGAACGGCCTGTCATCCCGTCACATACGGTCTCCATTCTCGCCAAAGGCGGCCATCAGGAGTGTAAAAGGCGGTCTTCGGCAAGGCCAAAGACCGCCTTTTGCCCCACGGTTGACGGCCTTTCGCAAGCCCGTTTGCCGCCTTTTGCACGGCATTTCACGACCGGCGGAACCGCTGCCGGACACAAAGCGCTGGCCTGCAAGCACTTACACACACGCTGAAAAGCAGCCCGTCCGGACGGGAACACAAATATTTTCTAAAAAAACCGTCCACAAAATCCACGCTTTAACATTACCGTCCGCAATCGGGTTAACAAGTCTTAAAAGCCATGGATGCTATCGCACAAACAGACATCAAACGGCAGGCAAAACGGTAAAAATGCACACTTCGGCGCAGTGTGCGCATTTTTGGGCGCAACAGTTTTAAAATATTTTAAATAGAAAGACTGTTACAACCTTTTTTGTCTTTTAATGACTATATTTGCAGAGATAATAAGGCAGGATAAGGACAGGTAAATGTCAAATTGCAAGTGTTCTGCTTACATTTTGTTTAATATACCTAATTATATATGTTTGAAAATCTAAGCGACAGGCTTGAACGCTCTTTCAAAATACTCAAGGGCGAAGGTAAGATAACCGAAATAAACGTTGCCGAGACGCTGAAGGACGTCAGGCGCGCCCTGCTCGACGCCGACGTCAACTACAAAGTGGCGAAGACGTTTACCGACAAGGTGAAGCAGAAAGCCCTCGGAATGAACGTGCTGACGGCTGTGAAGCCGGGACAGATGATGGTGAAGCTCGTACACGACGAGCTGGCCGAGCTGATGGGAGGCGAAAGCGTAGGGCTGAAGCTCGAAGGAAAGCCGGCTATTATATTAATGTCGGGTCTGCAAGGTTCGGGTAAGACCACCTTCAGCGGCAAGCTGGCCAACATGCTAAAGAACAAGCAACGCAAGAACCCGATGCTCGTGGCGTGTGACGTTTACCGCCCGGCGGCCGTAGAACAGCTCAAGGTTGTCGCTTCGCAAATAGGCGTACCTGTATACTCCGAGCCTGAAAGCAAGGACGTAGTAGCCATCGCCCAGAACGCCATCAAGGAGGCAAAAGCCAAAGGCAACGACGTTGTGATAATCGACACGGCGGGCCGACTGGCCGTTGACGAGGAGATGATGGCCGAAATCGAGACGCTGAAGAACGCCGTCAACCCCGACGAGACGCTGTTTGTTGTCGACTCGATGACCGGACAGGACGCAGTAAACACTGCCAAGGAGTTCAACGACCGGCTTGACTTCGACGGCGTAGTGCTCACCAAGCTCGACGGCGACACGCGCGGCGGTGCGGCCATAAGCATACGCACCGTGGTGACGAAGCCCATCAAATTCATCGGTACGGGCGAGAAGATGGAGGCCATCGACGTGTTCCACCCCTCGCGCATGGCCGACCGAATACTCGGCATGGGCGACATCGTGAGCCTTGTAGAACGCGCACAGGAGCAGTTTGACGAGGAGGAAGCGCGCCGGCTTCAGAAAAAGATTCAGAAAAACAAGTTCGACTTCAACGACTTTCTCAACCAAATCCAGCAGATAAAGAAAATGGGCAACATAAAGGATTTGGCCTCGATGATACCCGGCGTGGGCAAAGCCATCAAGGACATAGACATCGACGACAACGCATTCAAGGGCATCGAAGCAATCATTCTGAGCATGACGCCCAAGGAACGCACAAATCCCGAAATACTCAACATCAGCCGCAAGACACGCATCGCGAAAGGTTCCGGCACCAACATACAGGAAGTGAACCGCCTGCTAAAGCAATTCGACCAGACCAGAAAAATGATGAAAATGGTTACAGGGTCGAAGATGAGCCAGATGATGGGCGCAATGAGGGGAATGAAAGGCATGAGATAAACATGGCCCTGACACTACAACCCGCCCCACCCCTTCCAAAGGTAAGGGAGCTGGAATGATTTGCAAAAGGGCTTTTATTGTGATTATGAATTGTACATTATGAATTATGAATTGATAGACGGCAAGACCACGGCAGCCAAAATAAAAGAAGAAATAGCCGAAGAGGTTAACCGCATTGTCGCGGACGGCGGCAAACGCCCCCACCTTGCAGCGGTACTCGTAGGCCACGACGGCGGCAGTGAGACATACGTTAAGAACAAGGTTATAGCCTGTGAGGCATGCGGATTCAAGAGCACTCTTATCCGTTTTGAAGATGACGTGACGGAAAACGAACTCCTCGCAAAGGTGAAGGAACTGAACGAAGACCCCGACATCGACGGCTACATCGTACAGCTGCCGCTGCCGAAACACATCGACGAGCAGAAAATAATCATGGCCATAGATTACCGTAAGGACGTTGACGGCTTCCATCCTGTCAACGTTGGACGCATGGCCATCGGCCTGCCCTGCTTCATCTCGGCCACACCGCTGGGCATACTCACACTGCTGCGCCGCTACGGCATCGAGACTTCAGGCAAGAAGTGCGTAATCCTCGGCCGCAGCAACATCGTAGGCAAGCCAATGGCACAGCTCATGATGCAGAAGCAGTACGGCGATGCCACCGTAACAGTGTGCCACAGCCACTTTGCGACCCTCAAACAGGAAGGCCGCGAAGCTGACATAATCATAGCCGCGATAGGCCGCCCCGACTTCGTTACGGCCGACATGGTGAAGGACGGAGCAGTGGTAATCGATGTCGGCACGACACGTGTTCCCGACGCGACTAAAAAGAGCGGCTTCCGTCTCAACGGCGATGTAAAGTTCGATGAAGTGGCACCCAAGTGTTCGTTCATAACCCCGGTACCCGGCGGTGTAGGGCCTATGACAATATGCTCGCTTATGAAAAACACACTTGCCGCAGGCAAAAAAGAATATTACAGATAATGACTGCAGAAGATTTTTACAGGCAAGGCAACCGCTACCGCAAGGAAGGCAACTGGCAGGAAGCCATAAACAATTATGTCAAGGCCATAGAGCTTGACCCTGACAGCCCTGCGGTTGAAGCAAAGAAAATGCTCGACGACATCCTTGCATACTACTGCAAAGACATTTACAATCCTTAGAAACCATCAATAAATGGATTGGCCCGGCCTTTGGCCTAAGGCCGTCATGTTAACCTAAAACATATAAGCTATGGGTAAAATCAGAGGAGCCATTGTGGTAAACACCGACCGCTGCAAGGGATGCGCCTTGTGCGTGGAGGCGTGTCCAAAGACAGTTATCGCACTGGCAAAGAAAGTTAATGTCCACGGTTATCCCTATGTGGAAGCCGTAAACCCGGAAGACTGCATCGGATGCGCCTCATGCGCCATCGTATGCCCTGACGGATGTATCACTGTTTACAAAAAACGAATGGAGGACTAAGAGTTATGGCAGAACAAGAAGTGACTTTATTGAAGGGTAACGAGGCTATTGCCCACGCCGCCATCCGCTGCGGAGCCGACGCGTTTTTCGGTTATCCTATCACGCCCCAGAGCGAAATCATCGAGACGCTTTCACTGCTGAAACCATGGGAAACCACAGGAATGGTAGTGCTGCAGGCTGAAAGTGAAGTGGCATCCATCAACATGCTGTATGGCGGAGCTGGAGCTGGTAAAAAAGTGTTCACCTCGTCTTCAAGTCCGGGTATCGCCCTGATGCAGGAAGGAATAGCCTACATGGCTGGTGCAGAGCTGCCTGGCGTTATTGTCAACGTGCAGCGCGGAGGCCCTGGCCTGGGTACCATCCAGCCGTCACAGAGTGACTATTTCCAGGCGACACGCGGCGGCGGCAACGGCGACTATTATGTAATAGTGCTGGCACCGGCATCCGTACAGGAGATGGCCGACTTCATGGATCTGGCTTTCGAACTCGCATTCAAATACCGCATACCGGCCATGCTCTTGAGCGATGGCGTCATAGGACAGATGATGGAGCGCGTAGTGCTGCCTCCATACAAGCCCCGCCGCACTGAAGAGGAAATAAAGAAGGAATGCCCTTGGGCTACTTTCGGACGCACGAAAGACCGCAAGCCTAACATATTGACATCACTTGAGCTGCAGCCCGAGGAGATGGAGAAACGCAACCTGCACCTGCAAGAGAAGTACAAGACCATCCGCGAGAACGAGGTAAGGTATGAAACAATGCACTGCGAGGACGCCGACTACCTGATAGTTGCGTTCGGAAGCGCGGCGCGCATATCCGAGAAAGCCATCGAAATGGCGCGCAAGGAAGGCATCAAGGTGGGTCTGCTGCGCCCCATCACATTGTGGCCGTTCCCCTCGAAGGAGGTTGCCGCAATGGCAGAAGGAAAGAAAGGCGTGCTCTCTGTTGAGATTAACGCGGGACAGATGGTGGAGGACATCCGCCTGGCCGTAAACGGACGTGTGCCCGTAGAACACTTCGGACGCCTTGGAGGCATTGTGCCCGAGCCTGACGAAATAGTAAAGGCATTGAAGGAAAAGTTTTGAAACGCACTTAAATCGTCAATGAAATGAACACAGAAATAATATCTCCGGAGAACTTGGTTTACAAGAAACCGGAACTGATGAACGACGTTCAGATGCACTATTGCCCCGGATGCTCGCATGGTGTGGTACACAAGCTTGTGGCGGAAGTCATCGAGGAAATGGGCATGGAAGACAAGGCAGTGGGCGTTTCGCCCGTAGGATGCGCGGTGTTCGCCTACCGTTACCTTGACATCGACTGGCAGGAGGCCGCCCACGGACGCGCTCCAGCCGTAGCAACGGCCATCAAGCGCTGCTGGCCCGACCGTCTGGTATTCACCTATCAGGGCGACGGCGACCTGGCCTGCATCGGTACTTGCGAGAGCATCCACGCCCTCAACCGTGGCGAGAACATTGTCATCATATTCATCAACAACGCTATTTACGGCATGACGGGCGGACAGATGGCACCGACAACGCTTATCGGGCAGAAGACGTCAACATGTCCTTACGGACGCGACCCGCACTTGCACGGCTATCCGCTGAAAATCACCGAGATGGCGGCAATGCTCGAAGGCACTTGCTATGTGACGCGCCAGAGCGTTGAGACCGTGGCCGCCATACGGTCGGCAAAGAAGGCCCTGCGCAAGGCTTTCGAAGCGTCGATGGCAGGCAAAGGCTCAAGCCTTGTTGAAATCGTCAGCACATGCAACAGCGGATGGAAACTCTCGCCTGTAAAAGCAAACAAGTGGATGGAGGAAAACATGTTCAAGTTCTATCCGAAAGGCGACCTCAAGGACACCACTGGAGAGTGAAGAGTGAAGAATTAAGAATGAAGAATTGGGGTGGCCGGGCTGAGACTCACTGTTCTCCCACGTCTCCCAGTTCTCCCATAAAAAAAGAATACACATGAAAACAGAAATAATAATAGCAGGCTTCGGCGGCCAGGGCGTGCTCTCAATGGGCAAAATCCTGGCTTACTCGGGACTGATGGAAGGCAAGGAAGTCACCTGGATGCCGGCTTACGGACCCGAACAGCGCGGCGGAACGGCCAATGTGACGGTAATTGTCAGCGACGAGCGCATATCATCGCCTATCCTCAGCAAATACGACATAGCCATTGTGCTCAACCAACCGTCGCTCGACAAGTTCGAACCGAAGGTAAAGAAGGGCGGCATACTCATATATGACGGCTACGGAATAATAAATCCGCCGACGCGTGACGACATCACCGTTTACCGCATCGACGCCATGGACAAGGCCGCGGAGCTGAAAAACTCAAAGGTGTTCAACATGATTGTGCTGGGCGGACTGCTCAACGTATGCCCCGTAGTGAGCGACAACGGTGTTGAAAAAGCACTTTACAAGACTTTGCCAGAGCGCCACCACGGACTTATTCCGCTGAACATGGAAGCCATCAAGGCCGGACGCGACATCATCGAGAAACAATAACCGCGCGCCTTCAACAGGCCTAAAGGCATACAAAACGCCTCCACCGGCATCGCCGGCGGAGGCGTTTCTTTTTACGAATCGTAATACATTGGCAATCAAAGCCTTACATACGGGCTTGCAAAAGGTCGCCTTTTGGGCTGCAAAAAACCGCCTTTCAGGCTCTGAAAGGTGGCCTTTTACAATGCCAAAGGCCGTCTTTTACAAAGCAACCGGTGACAGCCTGCATTACGCAAGGCCGTGCGACGGCCTGTCACTCCGTTATTTCGAGCAGGCAACCTTCCGGCCCCGACACACAGCTTTCATAATATCCGTCACCTGTCACGCGCGGCCCGCTCACGTTTTCATAGCCGTCACGCGCCAGCGTTGCCGTCAGACGGTCAACCGCCTCACGGCCGCCCACACTGAACGATATGTGTATATAGCCTGTGAGCAGTGTGCTTTGAGGACGCTCAACGGTGTCGGGACGCGACATAATCTCAAGCCTCGAGCCGTCGCCGAACGACAGGAAATATGTCTTCAGACCTGTTCTTGGGTTGTGGTACATGGTATTCGACTCCGCCCCGAAATACTTTGTGAAGAACGCCTTGGCCTTTTCAAGGTCTTTCACGAACATTGCAATATGGTCGATTTTCATATAGTCATTGTTTGTTTAGTTATACATTACTTTCAATAAAGCCGTCACGGCATCCATTCCACGATGCCGGTAACAGGATGCTCCTGCCTCCAACGAATGAAGTCGGCCAGCGTCCTGCCCCCACCGCGCAGCACAGCCTGATAATATTCCACGCCCATTATGTGTACATCTTCAGGCGTTTCAGCCTTCAGGCGGAGTATGGCGAGGCGCGTTTCGTCGGTCAGCGCCGCCTTGATGCGCTCCGCCATGCGCTCGAAAAAGCCGTCATACCGCGAGCCTTTGAGTATGTGGATGATGTCAATCTGCCACGGCCCGCCGTCCCCGTCGTCATACCATGCGTGCCATTCGATGCAGGCTTCGTCGGTATCAAGCAGGTTGCGGCATTCTATTTTCTTTATGGCCGCATTCACGGCGAGCCTCGCCATGGCGGCGAAACTGCCCTCTACGGTCAGCGGCGAAGAATATACGTGGATGTCGATGTCGCGGTGTGTCATCATCAAACCCATCGCAAGCGAGCCTACCACATGTGCTTCCGCCCCGGCATCTGCCCATATTTTCATAATGTCAAGCCGCCGTATGATGTTCCAGGCGCGCTGTTGGTTGCGCCCGGACAAGTCCAAAATATCACTGTCTGTCATAAAAAACTGGAGTTTTTAAGTTAAGAATTAAGAGTGAAGAATTAGGAAAATATGCCTTGCAAACTGTTTTTAACTGCATATTTTCTTAATTCTTCACTCTTAATCCTTAACTATATTTTCATTGTTTCTATTCCTCCGAAGGGCACAAGGTGCCTGAAACAGTCTTCTTCCGGGAACAATCCGCCGTAAATGCCGGCGCAAATCAGCACACCGCCATGGGCGAATATGGCCACGCGGCGGTAGGACTTGGTTTTCAGTTCGTCGAGAAACGACGATACACGGGCGTACAAATCAGGGAAACTTTCGCCCCCTGTAGCGGCCAGGTGCATGTAGTCGTCATACCAACGTTGCAGGTTTTCGTCCTCAATCTCGTCAAAAAGCTTCATCTCCCAGTCGCCCATGTTCATCTCCTTCAGCCTGTCGTCAACTATGGGCGACGGCCATCCGCAATACGCCGCGAGCTTTCTTGCCCTCGTAAGGGGCGACGAGAACACAGCGTCAAACTCCCTGTCACCAAGGTTTTTCTTCGTTTCGGCGGCCTCGGTCTCAAACGTTTCCGCCACAGGAACGTCGCTCCAGCCGTAACACGTGCCCTTGGGCACCCCCACACTCGTATGCCTTACTAAAACAATGTCCATAATGCTTTGTTATTGAAATATAGGTATGACATGCTAAGATAAAACGAAAGCTCGGTCAGGAGGAACATGGCTCCGCAGCAATCGCCCGTATATCCCCTTAGCCTGTGCCATATATAAAGGTACATGAAGTACATGACAAGGCACGGAGCGAATATGAGTACGTCCCAGCGGAGCAGTCCGTCGGTCATGAAAAGCAGCAATACAAGCGGCAACATGCCCTGAACGAACAGCAGCAGACCGGCCTTCAGCGTTATCTTACGGTACACAACGCCCGACTTAGCCTCGCTTTCCGTCCTGGCATACGGCATCATCGACACCACCTGCGACGACACCATCTTGCAGAAAGGGTCGCCAGCCAGCACGGCCAAAGCGGCCAGCGGCGCAGGCATTGACGACAGGGCGAAGAACAGCAGCAGGCCGTACAGACCCAATCCTATGACCCCGTAAGTGCCGATACGCGAGTCTTTCATTATCGAAAGCGTGCGTTCGCGGCTGCCTCCGCCGCCCCCGAAGCCGTCAAAAAAGTCTGCCAGACCGTCCTCATGCAGTGCTCCCGTAAGCAGAACCCTCGCCGCCAACGCCATAATAACGGCTATTGCGTAGGGAAAAACGAAGCTGCCGAAGTAAATAACGGCGGCCGTCACCGCCCCGGTAAGCCAGCCCGTAAGCGGCCAGAACTCAACCACCGCGCGGTAACTCTCGCGCGGAGGCTCGTGCAGACGCCACAAAGGCAGGCGCGTAAAGAAAATGAACGCCGCCCAAACGGGGTCGTACCATTTAGAAGTATTTAGTGATATGCGCATTCTGAAAGTTGTTCATTTCGTTCAACATCCTCACCGAACTGTCGATAATCGGGTACGAGCAAAGTGCGCCCGTGCCCTCTCCGAGTCGCAGGCCGAGGCTCAACAGCGGCTCGGCACCAAGCATTTCGAGCAGTTTGCGGTGACCGCTTTCGTCGCCTACATGGCCGAAAACCATGTAGTCTATGGCTTCAGGATACTTCATTACGGCGGCCAACGCACAGGCCGACATTATGAACCCGTCAACCAACACAACCATTCTCAACTCGGCGGCGCGCAGCATCGCACCGACGGCGGCCACCATCTCGAAGCCTCCGAAGTAGCGTATTATGGTGTCAAAGTCGTCGCAATCGGGCGTGATTTCAATGAAATGCTCCACCGCCTCGGCCAAAACCTCGAACTTATGGTTCACCCCCTTGTCGTCAAGTCCTGCCCCGGCACCAACGCACTCGGCAAGAGGCACGCCGCCAAGCAGGCTCATCCACACGCTTGAAGGCGACGTGTTGGCTATGCCCATTTCCCCGATGCTTATTATGTTACACCCTTCGGCATGGCATCTGTCTACAAACTCCGCCCCGATGTCAATGGCCTTGGCATACTCTTCCGCGCTCATGGCCGGGCCGTAGAGGAAGTCGCGCGTGCCGCGCGCTATCTTCCTGTCGATTATTCCACTGCAAGACGACAGGTCATAGTCCACGCCAACGTCGACAAGAAACAGCTTGAAGCCGTGCTGCCGGCAAAACATGTTCACCCCTCCGCCGCCGTTTGCGAAGTTGAGCATCTGCTGCCACGTTATGTCGCGCGGCGACACGCTCACCCCTTCGCGCTCAATGCCGTGGTCGGCGGCAAAGAGCAGATGGCACGGATGCTCCAACCGTGGGGTCAGAGTCTGCTGTACAAGGCATATCTGCATGGCCAGTGTCTCAAGCCTTCCAAGCGAACCTTTGGGTTTGTTAAGGTTGTCAATCTTGTCCTGCACGGCCTGCCTTATGCCGTCGCCTACCGGTTTTATATCAAAAAGCCTCATTATCGTATTTCAATTAAATTCCAGAAACAATCCGCCTTACGATGTCACCGCCCTTGACCGGCACCGGAATGCCGCACACCATGAGCGCCACCTCGTCGGCCTTTGACGCCACATACTGGTTCATCCACCCCTGCAAGTCGGTGAAACGACGCTGCACGGCGTTGCCGCTCACCTCTCCGCAGCCTATTTCATTAGTCACAAAGATGAACGTTGCGTCCTGGTCGGTGAACCTGTCAAACTCCTCTTTCATTTCGGCAAGAGCCTCGTCAACCGTCGGCTGGCGCTCGCCTGCGGCACGGTCGAAGAAGAAGTTGGTGCACCACAGCGTCACACAGTCTATCACAGCCACCTTTCCGTGTATGTCATGCCGGCTCAGATACTTCTCTTCCTCTATGTTCTGCCACTGCGGGCCGCGCCGTTGCTTATGACGTTCAACACGAAGTGCGAACTCATCGTCCCACACATGAGCCGTAGCTATGTACACTGGCGACGGCGAAAGGGCGAGCGCAAGCCTCTCGGCACATACGCTTTTGCCAGAACGCTGGCCGCCGGTAACAAGTATAATCTTTTTCATTTTCAAGGTTAAGTGATTGCATCCGCACAGGCGGATGCCGCCAATCTGCCTACAAAGATAATGCAAACCGAGCGCAATGCAAAATAAATTAATGAATATCCGCAGAGCGGATATTCATAGAAGTTAAAGGAGTTAAAGAAGTTATCACGTCGCTTCGCTCCGTTAGAAATTAAAGCCAAATGCTTTGTCGGATGTTTTCAATAAGGCCATAGTTCTTTAAGTAAACATGGAAATTAAAGGAATTGGAGAAGTTATCACGTCGCTTCGCTCCGTTAGAAGTTAAAGCCGAATGCCTTTCCGGGTGTTTTCAATAAGGCGGAAAGCGCGCCGTTGCTAACCGCCTGACTATCAACCGATTTCCAATATGCCATCTTTTACGTTGCAAAAGATGGCCTTTTACACGCCAAAAGGTGGCCTTTTGCATCCCGAAAGGCCACCTTTCGCAAAACCACAGGCATGACGCCCATTAACAAGTCCTGATTTTCGACATCTACGCAAGCCAAAAACAGACTTATTTTCAATTTGTAACCACCTGTAATACAAACATATACCAAAAGCCTTACGATATTGTCCTATTATTCGCTAAATTTAATCTTTTCAAGAGTTTATGATACGATTTTAATGAAATAGTTTTGCAAACTTAATTCTTATCACTATCTTTGTAAAAGTTCATATAGGTATATAGTTATAAAAAGAGAAGTTTTCAACATTGTAGAATTTAAATTATCACAACATGAAGAAGTTTATTTTAATGCTTTCAGCTATAGCCATTACGGCTACAGTATCGGCGCAGACCGTCGAGGAAAGCAAGACGTTTGACAACGTTTACATCGGTATAAACGGCGGATTTGCAACAAAATCAACCGCACACGGCTGGTTCAACAACCTCAACCCGAACCTCGGAGTACGCATCGGACGCTATTTCACCCCTGTGTTCGGCCTCGCCGTCGAGAGCAACGTGTATCTTTCCAACAAGCCATACCCTTCAATCAAGACGTTTGTACGCTCGATGAACACGTCACTGCTTGGTACAGTGAACTTCACCAACTGGTTCGGCGGCTACAAAGGCGAACCGAGAGTGTTCGAGGTTTACGGACTCTATGGCTTGGGCTGGGGACACGTGTTCGGACATCCGTCTGAATACACTCACGACAACATGCTCACATCAAAGGCCGGAATTGACTTTGCCTTCAACCTCGGAAAGGCCAAGGCTTGGCAGATTTACATCGAACCGGCCATGATATGGACGCTCGCAGGCAACAACGCAGTGCGCGACAACGAGGTGCAGTATGACCTCAACGAGTCTGGCTTCCAGCTCAACGTTGGTTTCATCTACAAGTTCAAGAACTCAAACGGCACCCACAACTTCAAGATTGCGGAGCTGCGTGACCAGTCGGAAATCGACGCCCTCAACGCGAAAATCAACGACCTGCGCAGCGACCTCAACGACAAGGACGGACAGCTGGCCGCCAAGGACCGCCAGATAGCCGACCTGCAGAAGGCTCTTGACGAATGCAACAACAAGCCGGTGCCCGTTTACGAGAAGCCAGCTACTGTCACAAACCTCCAGCCTACGGTGCTCTTCCGCCAAGGCAAGTCGGTTGTTGACCCGGCACAGTACGCTCCGATTGAACTGATTGCACAGTACATGAAGAACCATCCCGAGGCCAAAGTCGAGATTAAAGGCTACGCTTCACCCGAAGGCTCGGCCGAACTTAACCAGAAACTGTCAGAGGCCCGCGCCGAGGCTGTAAAGAAAATACTTGTCAACAAGTACAAGATTTCAGCCGACCGCCTCACCACCAAGGGCTGCGGAGCTACCGACCAGCTGTTCGAGCAGGTTGAGTTCAACCGCGTGGCAACATTCAACGACAATACAAAATAATATCAGAACAAGCCTATATAACCAAGGCGCACCCGGCAACCGGGCGCGCCTTTTTTCTTTTTTTAATTGAGAATGGAGAATTGAAGATGTAGAATTATAATTAGCTTTGTCAACAGGCAACATTAAAGGTAATCATAATTCTCCATTCACAATCCTCCATTCTCAATTTAAGAGGTGGCCTTTTACCGTCCAAAAGGCCACCTTTCAGCATGTAAAAGGCCATGTTTTGCAGGATAAAAGACAGCATATTGCCAATAGCTTGATTATCAACAAGTTACATGAACGCCGCAAAACAGGTAGGAAAAGCTGGCCAAACACATTGCAATGACGGTTAAAACAACCCGGCACCGGCGGCATTTGAAGCGCCAAACGGCCGCAAGCCGGGCGGCAAAAAACGGCAAACATTGCACATTTATGCGTAAAACGTGTATTTTAATACCAAACCGTTACTTTTTAATCGATTTTAATTTCAATTATTGACAAAATTGTCATATTTATTGAAAAACATGTTGTCCGTTCAATGAAAATGATGTACCTTTGCACGAACAAGCAATAAAAATACTTTAACGGGAGGTTTTCACATGAAGCATCAGTTAAGGAGTTCGGTATGCACAGACGGCCGCCGCATGGTTGGTGCAAGGGCGTTGTGGGTGGCTTCGGGAATGAAACGTGAACAATTCGGCAAGCCTATCATAGCAATAGTCAATTCTTTCACGCAGTTTGTGCCGGGACATACGCACCTGCACGACATCGGACAAATAGTGAAAGCCGAAATAGAGCGCATGGGATGCTACGCTGCGGAGTTCAACACGATAGCCATAGACGACGGCATAGCAATGGGACACGACGGCATGTTGTACTCGCTGCCGTCGCGCGACATCATCGCCGACTCGGTTGAATACATGGTGAACGCACACAAGGCGGACGCGATGATTTGCATATCCAACTGCGACAAGGTGACGCCCGGAATGCTGATGGCTGCCATGAGGCTCAACATCCCCACCGTGTTCTGCAGCGGCGGACCTATGGAAGCCGGACAGTGGCGCGGCGAGAACGCCGACCTCATCACGGCGATGGTGAAGGGTGCCGACCCAAGTGTAAGCGACGACGATATTAAGGAGATAGAACAGTGCGCCTGTCCGGGCTGCGGCTGCTGCTCGGGGATGTTCACCGCCAACTCGATGAACTCGCTGACAGAGGCCGTCGGACTGGCTCTGCCCGGCAACGGAACCATACTTGCCACGCACGAAAACCGCATAAGGCTGTTCAAGGACGCGGCACGGCAGGTGGTTGAAAACGCCTTCAGGTATTATGAATACGGCGACGAAAGCGTATTGCCGCGCAACATCGCCACGCGCGCGGCCTTCCTCAACGCGATGGCTCTTGACATTGCGATGGGCGGAAGCACCAACACCGTGCTGCACCTGCTGGCCGTAGCGCAGGAAGCCGGCGCCGACTTCACGATGAAAGACATCGACACGCTTAGCCGACGGGTGCCCTGCCTGTGCAAGCTCGCACCCAACACGCAGAAGTACAGCGTGCAGGAATGCAACCGTGCAGGCGGCATACTCGGGATAATGAACGAACTGGCAAAGGGCGGTCTCATTGATACCGGCGTGAAACGGGTTGACGGCAAGACCCTCGGCGAGCAGCTGAAGAAATACGACATAACCGTAAACGCCATCGACCCGGAGGCCGACCGCATATACAAAAGCGCTCCGGGACGCAGGTTCTCCACGCAAATGGGTTCGCAGAACGAGCGTTGGGGCACGCTTGACACCGACCGCACAGGCGGCTGCATACGCGACATAGCCCACGCATATACCAAGGACGGCGGCCTGGCCGTGCTCTACGGAAACATCGCTCAGGACGGATGCGTGGTGAAAACAGCCGGCGTTGACCTGTCAATATGGAAGTTCCGCGGCCCTGCCAAGGTGTTCGACTCGCAGGAAGACGCCTGCGAAGGCATACTCGGCGGCAAGGTGAAGAGCGGCGACTGCGTGGTAATAACCCACGAAGGGCCTAAAGGCGGCCCCGGAATGCAGGAGATGCTATACCCCACCTCTTATATTAAGAGCATGCACCTCGGCACGGAATGCGCCCTCATCACCGACGGACGCTTCAGCGGAGGGACGTCGGGGCTTAGCATAGGGCACGTCTCACCCGAAGCGGCGGCAGGCGGAAACATCGGCAAAATAATCGACGGAGACATCATAGAGATAGACATTCCCAACCGTTCAATCAACGTATGCCTGTCTGAAAGCGAGCTGGCGGCACGCAGGCAACGTCCGCTTACGCGGCAACGCACGGTAAGCAAGGCGCTTCGGGCATACGCACAAAGCGTAAGCTCGGCTGACAAGGGCGGAGTGAGGATAATCGAATAAGATACAAGTAACAGCAAGTGGTAATGCCAAAAGAAACGATGACGGGAGCGGAAGTGCTCATGAAGGCGTTGAAAGCCGAAGGGGTTGAAACCATATTCGGTTATCCCGGAGGAGCCATCATGCCGGTATTCGACGCTCTCTACAACCATACACGCGGCGAAAACAAGGATTTCAAGCATATACTTGTACGCCACGAACAGTCTGCCGCACATGCAGCCGAAGGCTATGCGAGGGTAAGCGGCAAAGTTGGAGTGTGCCTCGTGACGAGCGGTCCGGGCGTAACCAACACGCTGACGGGCATCGCCGACGCCATGATGGACTCTACTCCAATCGTGGTTATTGCCGGCCAGGTAAGCATTTCGGCATTGGGCACGGACGCATTTCAGGAAGTTGACCTTGTTGGAGTTGCCCAGCCAATAAGCAAATGGAGCTACCAAATACGCCGTGCGGAGGACATCGCATGGGCGGTCAGCCGTGCTTTCTACATCGCAAGGTCTGGAAGACCCGGCCCGGTAGTGCTCGATTTTCCAAGAAACGCACAGACAAGCACCACCGAATACAAGCCTTGCCATGTCGATTTAGTCAGGAGTTACGTGGCATATCCTGCCCTGAACGAGGACTCTGTGAGGCAAGCCGCTGAACTGATTAACGCCGCCAAGAAGCCGATGGCACTTGTAGGACAAGGTGTTGAGCTTGGAAACGCACAGGAAGAGCTTGCCGGATTTCTTGAAAAAGCCGACATCCCGGCCGCCCGGACACTGCTCGGCTTGTCGGCGTTGCCGTCAAACCATCCGCTGAACGTAGGCATGCTGGGCATGCACGGCAACTATGCGCCTAACATGAAGACGCTTGAATGCGACGTACTCATCGCCATTGGTATGCGTTTCAGCGAAAGGGTAACGGGCGAACTGTCAACATACGCCAAGCAGGCGAAAATCATCCACCTTGACATAGACAAGTCGGAGATTGACAAGAACGTTAAAACCGACGTGGCGGTGGTAGCCGACTGCAAGGTGTCTCTGCCTGCAATAACGCGCCTTTTGCATAAAAACAGCCATAAGGAGTGGATTGAAAGCTTCAAGCCTCTTTACGAAACAGAATATGAAAAGGTAATAAGCCCGGCCATACATCCTGCCGACGGTCCCCTGCTTATGGGCGAAGTGGTGAACACTGTGTCAGAAGCCACCGGCGGAGAGGCCATACTTGTCAACGATGTCGGCCTCAACCAGATGTTCTCCTGCCGCTATTTCAAGATTAACAGGAAGCGTTCCATTGCGAGCAGCGGCGGCCTCGGCACTATGGGTTACGGTCTTCCGGCCGCCATCGGGGCGACGTTCGGCTCGCCGGGACGCACCGTCTGCATGTTCACAGGTGACGGATGCCTGCAAATGAGCATACATGAGTTAGGCACAATCATGGAGAACCGCATCCCGGTAAAGGTCATCCTGATGAACAACAACTATCTCGGCAACGTAAGACAGTGGCAGGACATGTTCTACGAAGGCCGCCGTTCGTTCACCCAAATGCAAAATCCTGACTACGGGAAGATAAGCTCCGCCTACGGGATAGCGTACTCCCTGGTGACAAGCCGTGACAAGTTGAAGGCCGAAGTGGAAAAGATGCTCGCCACAGAAGGGCCGTACATACTGGAATGTGCAGTGAAGGAAGAAGAGAACGTGCTGCCGATGATTCCACCGGGAAAGTCAATCTGCGACATGCTTTTGGAGCTATAAACAAAGACAAGACAATGGGAACAACCACGAGAAAGTTTTACACGCTGCTGGTTTACTCTGAAAACCTGGCCGGAATACTCAACCAGATTACTGCGGTATTCACGCGCCGGCAGGTCAACATCGAAAGCCTGAACGTGTCGGCGTCGAGCATCGACGGCGTACATAAGTACACGATAACCGCCTGGAGCGAAGAAGACCAGATAATAAAAATAACCAAGCAGATTGAGAAAAAGATTGACGTAATCAAGGCCGACTATTATACTGACGACCAACTGTTCATCCGCGAAGTGGGCCTTTACAAGCTCTCGACCCCCGAAGTGCTTGAAAACCCTGACATATCGCGCACCATCCGCAAGGCCAACGCACGCATTGTGGAGGTTAACCCGACGTTTTGCAGCGTGATGATGAGCGGTGTCACCGAAGACATCAAGGGCTTGTACTTCTCCCTTGCCAAGTTCAACTGCGTGCTGCAATACACCCGAAGCGGCCGCATTGCCATCACACGGAACACCGTTGAAGAAGTAAGCGACTTTTTGGAAATGCAAGAACAAAACAAAAATAAAAATGTTTGACAAGACAGGACGATACGAATTTATGGCGGAGCCGTTTCACTGCGACTTCTCCAAAAGGCTCTTCATGGGCCATTTGGGCAACCATCTGCTCAACGCAGCTGACTTCCACGCCGACCACCGCGGCTTCGGCATGACGCAACTGAACCCAGAACACAAGACGTGGGTGCTCTCGCGACTTGCCATCGAGATGGAAACAATGCCTGCGGAATACGCCAAATTCAGTGTGGAAACATGGATAGAAGGCGTCATGAAGTATTTTACGAACCGCAATTTCCGCATTGCCGACGCTGCCGACGACAGCAAGACATACGGTTACGGACGAAGCATCTGGGCGCTGATTGACACAGACACACGACAGCCACAGAACATTCTTGAAGTTAACGGCGGCGAGATTGCAAAATACATCAACGCCGACAAGGAGTGCCCCATTGACGGGCTGTCGCGCGTAAAGATGGGAAGCGGCGCACGACTTGCCGCCACAATCGATACGCATTACAGCGATGTTGACGTGAACGGACACATAAACAGCGTAAAGTACATAGAACACGTGCTCGACCTGTTCGGCACCGACTGGTACAGCGGGCATCGCATACGCCGCTTCGACATAGCTTACGTGGCCGAAAGCCATTACGGCGACAAGCTGAACTTCTACATGGAAGAAGCCGACGAGGGCTGTTTCTGCGTGCGGATAACGAAAAAAACACCGGCTGACGACGGCGAGACTGAGGTCTGCCGCAGCAAGGTTACGTTCGTGAAAAAGCAATGAAAGGCGGCCTGCGGCAGCCGTACACCCACCAAGCGACAACATATTAACAACCTGAACGCCGCACATCACCGTGCGGCTTCAATAAAAAACATTAACGACATGGCAGAAATGAATTTCGGTGGCGTCATCGAGACTGTAGTCACCAGTAAGGAGTTTTCATTGGAAAAGGCGCGCGAAGTGCTTAAGAACGAGACTATCGCAGTATTAGGATACGGCATACAAGGCCCCGGACAGGCGTGCAACCTGCGCGACAACGGCTTCAACGTAATCGTAGGCCAGCGCGAAGGCAAGACATACGACAAGGCCGTGGCCGACGGATGGGTACCCGGCAAGACGCTGTTCTCAATCGAAGAGGCGGCCGAAAAGGGCACAATAGTGTGCATGCTGCTTTCAGACGCAGGCCAGATATCCGTCTGGCCGAAGGTGAAACCATACCTCACAAAGGGCAAGGCGCTGTATTACTCGCACGGTTTCGCCATCAACTGGAGCAGCCGCACAGGCGTAGTGCCGCCCGAAGACGTTGATGTTATCATGGTTGCGCCCAAGGGTTCGGGCACGTCCCTGCGCACAATGTTCCGCGAAGGGCGAGGACTCAACTGCTCATACGCCGTTTATCAGGACGCCACAGGACGCGCCGAGGAGCGCACGATAGCCTTCGGCATCGGCATCGGGGCAGGCTACCTGTTCAAGACTACGTTTGAACGTGAGGCCACAAGCGACCTTACCGGCGAGCGCGGTTCTCTCATGGGAGCCATCGAAGGACTGCTTGAAGCGCAGTATCAGGTGCTCCGCGAGCACGGTCATTCGCCCTCGGAGGCATTCAACGAGACCGTAGAGGAGCTTACGCAAAGCCTTGGCCCGCTGTTCGGCGAGAAAGGGATGGACTGGATGTACGCCAACTGTTCCACCACGGCGCAGCGCGGCGCGCTCGACTGGGCACCGCGTTTCCGCGACGCTATAAAGCCCGTCATGGAGTGGCTTTACCTCTCGGTGAAGAGCGGAAACGAAGCGCAGATATCCATCGACAGCAACTCAAAGCCCGACTACCGCGAGAAACTGAACGAGGAACTGCGCCAGATGCGCGAAAGCGAGATGTGGAGAGCCGGCGCAACGGTTCGCCAGCTGCGGCCTGAAAACAATTGATTTTTCGCATTAGTAGTTAAAAGGAGTTAGGCGCAATTGCGCCTAACTCCTTTTAACTCCCGTCCATCCATTTTCCAAAAGGCCACCTTTTACACGCTAAAAGGTGGCCTTTTGCGTGCTAAAAGACAGTCTTTTGCAGCGTAAAACATGGCCTTTTAGCACGCCTCACGTAACCTGCTGACACTTAGCACGTTGTGAATTTATCAAAAATCAGCCGCCGGAAAGGATAATTATAGCAAAAAACAGTGTCCTGTACTTTGCCGTTACATGCCTAAAAGGTATATTTGCAGTTGATGAAAAGATTTCTTTCCATATTATTGACGGTTGCATTGTGCGGCTCTGCCTGCGCTCAAGAAGTTCGCAGCAACGACTTGCCAGCCGACAGCGCGGCCATAACCGGCGCAACTCCCGAACAGGAGATAATCGGCGGAGCCGATGCCCCTACCCACATATACACCTACGACGGCTACCGCGGCGAACCTCTCGCAGCCAACGATTCGCTCCATCTGCCCGTGCTCGACGGCTTCGGACGTACATACATCAACATGTATCCTTACAGCTGGTACGGCATGTTCAACTGGCAGTTGCACAAAGGCTTGAACCTCAACCTCGGCGCATCGGTGTTCGCCTCGTTCGGTGACAGCTATTGGAAAGGCGTAGGCTTCACGCAAAGCATGGCCGCAATGTACGCCGTACCGCTAACCGACAAACTGTCGCTCGCCGTCGGCGGATATATCAACAACCTGTTCTGGGCGCGCGACACATACCATGACGCCGGCCTGAACGCCGTGCTCGGCTATAAGTTCGACGAGCATTGGGAGGGCTATATCTTCGGACAGAAGTCGCTCGTCAACACCCGTATGCCCCTACCCCTTTACGACATAGGCAACATCGGCGACCGTATCGGGGCGGCGATAAAGTATAACTTCAACCCGAGTTTCAGCATTCAGGTAAGCGTTTCGGCGGAGAAAAGAAGATAATAGAGACCCACCCCAAACCCCTCCCGAAGTGAGGGGCTTTAAATACTCTTGCAATCTGTCATTTACCATACGGCATACCATCTTTATGCCCATCATATATTAAAACAGGCAAGAGTATCTAAAGCCCCTCACTTCGGGAGGGGTTTGGGGTGGGTCGTTGATTATTTCCAGTACAGTCTCAAACTATTCGTCACCACGCTGACGCTCGAAAAGGCCATCAGCGCACTCGCCAGCATGGGCGAAATCTGCCAGTCGAGGCCGAAGGCGTAAGGCAGTCCGGCGGCAAGCGGTATGCAAACAACGTTGTAAATGAACGCCCAGAAGAGGTTTTGCTTCACCATTCCCACCGTAGCGCGTGACAACCTGAAGGACTCCGGTATGCGCCGGAGGTCTGTTCCCATAAGAGTTACCTGTGCAACGTCCATCGCCACGTCCGTGCCTTTGCCCATCGCAATGCTCACATCGGCAGCAGCCAGAGCCTGAGTGTCGTTGATGCCGTCGCCAACCATGGCAACATGACGGCCTTCCGACTGCAACCGGCGCACCAAGTCCTCCTTATCCTGCGGCATAACCTTGCTCTTGTAATGCTTTATTCCGGCCTTCTCTGCCCAGTATCGGGCGGCTTCGTCCTTGTCGCCGCTCATCATGTACACCTCTACTCCTTCCTCCTGCAAGGCCAACATGGCCTCACGCGCGTTAGGCTTCAGCGTCTCCCGCTCCTCAAGCGACAGCGAGTCGGCCTTCGTAAAGTCAACATCCTTGTTGGGAATGGTCAGCGTTCCCGTCTTGTCGATAACCAACGCGTCAACGCGCCGCATGTTTTCAAGCGCCGTCGCGTCCTTGATAAGAATGTTGTTGCGTGCCGCCTTGCCTATGCCTACCATCAAAGCGGTGGGCGTAGCCAGTCCGAGTGCGCACGGACAGGCGATTACCAACACCGACACAGCCGACATTACGGCGTGCGGCAGCTGGCTGCTGCCGCCTATGGCGTACCACAACACAAACGTGAGCAGCGACAATCCGAGCACCACAGGCACGAAAACAAGGGCTATCTTGTCGACTATGCGCTGCACGGGAGCTTTGCTTCCCTGCGCCTCCTGCACAGTCTTTATAATGCGTGCGAGCATCGTTCCGGCGCCCACTTCAGCCGCCCGGAATCGCATCGTGCCGCTTTTCACCACCGTTCCGGCAAACACCTTGTCGCCGGCGGCCTTCCTCACTGGCACCGGCTCGCCCGTTATCATGCTCTCGTCGATATACGCCTCGCCCTCCTTTACGCATCCGTCAACAGGCATCTTGTCGCCCGGGCGCACCTCTATCACGTCTCCTTTCTCAAGGGTCGATATGGGAACGTCGGTCGTTTCGCCGCCCGAAACCAGCCGGGCCGTCTTCGGCTGCAAGCCCATCAGCGAGCGGATGGCCGCCGCCGTGCCGTGTTTTGCACGCTCTTCAAGCACTCGTCCGGTCAGCACGAACGTTATAATCATAACCGAAGCGTCATAATATGTATGGTTTGCAAGCCCCCTTGCACTCCAAAATCCGTCGCCCCAGAAGGTGTTGAACACGCTGAACACGAACGACACACCCGTGCTCATGGCCACTAATGTGTCCATATTTGCCGAGCCGTGCATAAGCTGCCGCCACGCACTTGAATAGAAACGGCGGCCGCAGTAGACAAGGTTGAAGGCGGCAAGCAGCATCATCGTCTGGTTGGCAACGCCCTCGCTGCCCACCTTCAGCCAGCCCATGGATATGCACATCACGAGCACCGCCAATGCCCACGACACCAAAGTCTGCCGCTTCAGGCGGCTCATCGCAGTGCGTTCGATAGCCTCTAATGACTCGTCTTCGTCAATAACAAGGTCGTAACCGGCCTTCTGAACCTCGTCTTTCATCACCTTTGGCGACGTTTTCTGCGGGTCATACTCCACCAAGGCGGTGCGTGCGGCAAAGTTGACGCTGGCCTTCGCCACGCCGTCTATCTGCCCCAAGCGCTTCTCCACGTTGGCCGCGCACCCGGCGCAGGCCATTCCTATAACTGCTATTGTTTTCTTTTCCATCGTATGTATTTGTTTACCTTTTATTTGTTAAGCCGTTACAGGCACACAGCACGCAGACCGCACATAATGCCGTAAGGCTGATACAAAAGTAGTGCAAAGGTAATGCAACCAGGTTGCAATTCCAAGAAAACAGGCAGAAATGCGACAAATTGAAAGTTGTTTGCCATCTATCTGAAAATCAGCATGTTACAAACGCCATTGCAAAAGGCCGTCTTTTACACGCCAAAAGGTGGCCTTTTAGCGTGCGGTTTGCCGCCTTTTGGAAGGCAAAAGGGCATCTTTTGCAAAACCCACGGTTGCAAGGCTGAATGAAAGCGGCGGCAAACGGCATGCCAGGCGGTCAGGAAAGAAATTCACGGCAACGCTTGGCGGTTTGAACGGAAATGGCTAACTTTGTAAAAACTTTTCACTCACAAGAGTAAAAATACCATATTATGAATTTCTTTAAGGCACTGTTCGGCGGAAAGGAAGAGAAGCCGGAAGACAGGAAACGGGCGGAGGAAGAGAGAGACTTCGACGTGTTGAAATACGACGGCGTGCGCGCCCTGCGCTCCGGGCAGCACGATTACGCAATACGATGCTTCACCCACGCGCTGGGCATGAAGGAGGACTTGGAGATACGCGACTACATGTCGCAGGCGCTGCTGCGAGCCGACAGGCTGCCTGAGGCTTACGAACAACTGCTGAAGATTGCCGAGGCGCAGGCGGACAATGTGCAGGTATTCGTAAGGATGGCGCACGTGGCATACATGATGGAGGACTACACGGCCATGGCCGACGCCTGCGAGAAGGCCATTGTGCTTGACAGCGGAAACGCGGAGGCCACGTTCCTCTACGCCAAGGCGTGCATAGGCCACGGCGACACGACAAACGCCGTAGCCATGCTGACAAAGGCCATAGGGCTGAAAGATGACTTTGCCGAGGCACGACTGCTACGTGGAGAGACGCTGCTGAAGGCCGGTGAAACGGCGGAAGCCGACGAAGACGCCACGCAACTGCTAAAAGACAATCCTGAAAACGAAGACGTGCTGATGCTGAAAGCGCACATAGAACAGGCTAAGGGGCAACCTGCGGAAGCCATAGTGTACTACGGCAAGGTGATAGACGCCAATCCGTTCAATGCCGAAGCTTACCGCGAGCGCGGACAACTGCGCATCGACACAGGCGACAAAAGCGGCGGACAGGACGACGTCAGGCAGGCTGACGAGCTGACGGTACAGCAGAACGGAACCGACGACGGCGAAAACGTGGAGAAGAAAGTGAACGAAGCGTACAAGAATGTGAACCCGTTGGGGATATAAGACCCACCCCAAACCCCTCCCGAAGTGAGGGGCTTTGAATGGCTTTATACCTTTATCCAAACACATCCTTATGACATTTCCACAGATACAGCCACATTATTTTAATTGTACTTGACAACAAAAGCATTTTAAGCCCCTCACTTCGGGAGGGGTTTGGAATGGGTCTTAAATTTTCAATCTTTTTTCTTGCATAATTCAACCAAAAGCTATATATTTGCAGCGAAATGATAAAATAAACGACAATGTACAACCAAAACGCATCTTTCTTTTACTTTTATTTTTACTTTGCAGGGCACTGTGAAGCGGGAAGTTGCGTGTAAATTTCAACTTAAGACAGACATATCTTACAAGAAGATACAGTAAAGTCCCGCTTCACAACGTTGAGGCGGGACTTTCGGTTTTAATAAAAACAACAAGAAAGGATATATGAAGAGAATAGCAATACAAGGCTCTGTTGGTTCGTTTCACGACATAGCGGCCCACCAATACTTCAAAGACGAGCAGATACAGCTTATCTGCTGCCATACGTTCGAACAGGTGTTCGAGAACATCAAGCGCGACCCTACGGTCATCGGGATGCTCGCCATAGAGAACACCATTGCCGGTTCGCTGCTGCATAACTACGAACTGCTGCGCAACTCGGGCACAACAATCGTGGGAGAGCACAAACTACACATAGAACACAGCATCTGCTGCCTGCCCGAAGACTCGTGGGAGACGATACGCGAGGTACACTCCCACCCAGTAGCCCTTATGCAGTGCCGCGGCTTTCTGGCAGACCACCCGGAGCTGAAAGCCGTCGAAGCCACCGACACCGCCGGCGCGGCAAAGCTCATTTCGGAACAGAACTGCCGCGGATGGGCGGCCATCTGCAACGCCTCCGCCGCCCGGCTGTACGGCATGAAGGTGCTGAAGGAGTCGATAGAGGACAACAAGCATAACTTCACACGCTTCCTCGTAGTGAGCGACCCACGCAAAGCCGACTTTCTTCGTCCGCTCGACAAGACAAACAAAGCCAGCCTCGTGTTCGCCCTTCCGCATGAAGAAGGCAGCCTGTCGCAGGTGTTGAGCATCCTTTATTTCTATAAAATCAACCTCACAAAGATACAGTCGCTGCCCATCATTGGCCACGAATGGGAGTACATGTTCTACGTGGATGTGACGTTCAGCGACCTCATACGGTACCGCCAGAGCATAGATGCCATCATACCGTTGACAAAAGAACTCAAAGTGATAGGAGAATACAAAGATGACGGAAAGCAACCAGACATACAGCATAAAGCCGGCTGACAGGCTGTCGCAGGTGACAGAATACTACTTCAGTCGCAAGCTGAAAGAGATTGAAAGGCTAAACGCCGAGGGCAAAGACATCATCAGTCTCGCTATCGGAAGCCCCGACATGCCTCCCTCGCAGGCCACTGTTGACAAACTGTGCGAGGTGGCACGACAGGCCGGAGCGCACGGTTACCAGCCCACTTCGGGCACTCCCGAACTGCGGCAGGCCATGGCCGGGTTCTACAAACGCTGGTACGGAGTGGACATCGACCCGCAAACCGAAGTGCAGCCACTCATCGGCTCGAAGGAAGGAATACTCCACATAACGCTCGCTTTCGTAAATCCCGGAGACAAAGTGCTCGTGCCCAACCCCGGTTATCCTACCTATACATCGCTCAACAAGATACTCGGAGCCGAGGTGGTGAACTACAACCTGCGTGAGGATGACGGCTGGCAACCCGACTTCAACGAGCTTGAAAGCATGGATTTGACCGGCGTCCGCATAATATGGACTAACTATCCGAACATGCCTACAGGTGCTCCGGCACGCATGGAGACATACAAACGGCTCGTAAGTTTCGCCCGGCGGCACAACATCCTGATAGTGAACGACAACCCGTATTCGCTCATTCTCAACGAAAAACCGCTCTCTTTGCTGCAAGTCGAGGGTGCAAAGGACTGCTGCATAGAGCTTAACTCGATGAGCAAAAGCCACAACATGCCCGGCTGGCGCGTCGGAATGTGCGTCGGTAACAGGCAATTCATACAGTGGATACTGAAAATCAAGAGCAACATTGACTCTGGAACGTTCCGCGGAATACAGCTCGCCGCAGCCGAAGCATACAACAACGATGACGCTTGGCACCATCAGTCGAACGTGGAAACTTACCGTCGGCGACGCCATTTGGCAGAAGCCATCATGCAAGAGCTGTGCTGCGAGTATGACAAAGGTCAGGTGGGAATGTTCCTTTGGGGCAAAATCCCGGCACGATACGCCAACGCCGAGGAGCTTACCGAGAAGGTATTGCACGACGCAAGGGTGTTCATCACCCCCGGATTTATCTTCGGAAGCAACGGCGAAAGATACATACGGATATCCCTTTGCGCCAAAGACGAAAGGATGGAAGAAGCATTAAGGCGCATAAAAGAATGTAAAACAACCGAATAAAACAAAACAACAACGATATGGAACTTGAACTGCAACCGCTCAACTTGCCGAGCGACAACGAACGGCTGACGGTAATCGCCGGCCCGTGTTCTGCCGAAACGGAGGAACAAGTGATGACAACTGCGAGACAACTCGCATCAAAAGGCTGCCACATATTCCGCGCCGGAGTGTGGAAACCGCGTACAAAACCGGGCGGTTTCGAGGGCAACGGCGAGGCCGCCCTGCCCTGGCTGCAACGTGTAAAGGAAGAAACGGGCATGATGACGGCCACTGAAGTGGCGACGCCGGAGCATGTGGAGCTGGCCATGAAGTACGGTATCGACATATTATGGATAGGCGCACGCACATCAGCCAACCCTTTCGCAATGCAGGCTTTGGCTGATAGTTTGAAGGGAACGGACATCCCCATATTGGTGAAAAACCCCGTAAACCCCGACCTTGAGCTGTGGATTGGAGCGATGGAGCGCATCAACCAGGCCGGAATAAAGCGCATAGCGGCCATTCATCGCGGCTTTTCCAGCTACGACAAGAAAATCTACCGCAACCTGCCAATGTGGCAAATACCCATCGAACTGCGCCGCCGCATACCCGAACTGCCAATATTCTGCGACCCGAGCCACATCGGAGGACGGCGCGAACTGATAGCTCCGCTGTGCCAGCAGGCCATGGACTTGGGTTTTGACGGCCTCATCATAGAGTCGCATTGCGACCCAGACAAGGCGTGGAGCGACGCCAAGCAGCAGGTAACTCCCGACGTATTGGACTACATACTCGGACTAATCGTAATCAGAGACCAGACAATGAGCACCGAAGGAATAAACACTCTGCGCAAGCAAATCGACGAGATAGACAACCAGCTGATGGAAATCCTCGCCAAAAGGATGCGCGTCTGCCGCGAAATAGGCCAGTACAAGAAGGAGCACAACATGACAGTGTTACAGGCATCGCGCTACAACGAGATACTCGACAAGCGCGGAGCGCAAGGCTCGCTGTGCGGAATGGACCCGTCATTCGTCAAGACCGTGTTCGAGGCCGTGCATGAAGAGTCGGTCAGGCAGCAGATAGAGATTGTGAATAAATGATTTTTTTAGAAGTTAAAGAAGTTATAGAAGTTAAAGAAGTTATAGCCATTACCAAAGTCGGATACAGCCGCAAGACATTTGGCTTTAACTTCTATAACTTCTGTAAATTCTCTAAATTCCTATAACAACCATGCGAATTTTAGTCCTTGGCGCAGGCAAGATGGGCAGTTTTTTCCTCGACCTGCTTAGTTTCGAGCATGAGACGGCGGTGTATGAGAAGAATCACGAGCGGCTGCGCTTTACTTTCAACACGCTGCGCTTCACGTCGATGGAAGAGGTGGAGGAGTTCAAACCCGAATTGGTTATCAACGCAGTAACCGTAAAATACACCATTCCGGCCTTCGAGGAGGTGATGCCCCACCTGCCCGAAGACTGCATAATAAGCGACATCTCGTCGGTAAAGACGGGGCTGAAAGACTTTTACAGCCAGTGCGGACACCGCTACGTGTCAACCCACCCGATGTTCGGCCCGACCTTTGCAAACCTCAACCAGCTTAGCCACGAGAACGCAATAATCATAAACGAGGGCGACTACATGGGGCGTATCTTCTTCAAAGACCTGTACAGCCGCCTCGGACTAAGCATTTACGAATACTCTTTCGAGGAGCACGACAAGACCGTTGCCTACTCGCTGAGCATCCCCTTCGTCAGCACTTTCGTATTCGCGGCCGTAATGAAGCACCAGGATGCGCCGGGCACTACGTTCAAACGGCACATGAAAATAGCGCGAGGCGTGCTCAGCGAGGACGACTATCTGTTACAGGAAATCCTCTTCAACCCCTACACTTCGGGACAAGTGGAGCAGATACGCACCGAACTCAAGGAGCTGCTCGGCATCATAGGGCGCAAGGACGAACAGGCCATGAAAGCGTATCTTGAGAAAATAAGGAAAAACGTCAGGGACAATTCATAATTCACAATGCATAATTCATAATTACGCCGGCAGGCCGATTTTTCATTATTCATCATTAATTTTTCATTCCCCCATGTGCCTTTCGCTGCTGCTTTCATCACTGCTTACGCTCGTACAGCTTAACTGCGAGAACCTGTTTGACTGCCGCCATGACAGCCTGAAGCAAGACATCGAGTTCACGCCGGAGGGCGACCGCCGCTGGACCGCAAGCAAATACTGGGACAAATTGGACAATACGGCCAAGGCAATAATATCCTGCGGCACGGAGGACGGCGACTGGCGGCTGCCCGACCTTGTAGCGTTGTGCGAGGTGGAGAACGACAGCGTTATGCACGACCTTACGCGGCGGTCGCTGCTTAGGAGTGCAAACTATGAATACATAATGACCGCCTCGCCCGACGAACGCGGCATTGACGTGGCCCTGCTCTACTCTCCGGGCAGCTTCGCGCCCGTAAGACACTATCCGCTGCGCATCAAACCGATGAAAGGGATGCGCCCAACGCGCGACATCCTGTACGTCGCCGGGCGCATAATAACAGGCGACACGGTACACATATTCGTCGTCCACGCCCCGAGCCGTTACGGCGGAGAGCGGCGCACAAGGCCGCACCGCAAGCTCGTGGCCGACCGCCTTTCGGCCGCCATCGACAGCCTGCATGCCGTCGCCAACGACCCGATGATAATCATAACGGGCGACTTCAACGAAGGCGGCGACGGCCACATGGCAGTGCAGATGCAGTCAAAGGGCATGGCTGACGTGTCCGCCGACGCTACGGGCAGCCACGGAGCACAGGGCACATACAAGTATAAAGGCCGCTGGGAAAGCATCGACCACATAATGGCAAGCCGCCGGATGGCGGAAAAGCTGCGCTCGTGCAGAGTCTGCGACGAGCCGTTTATGCTTGAGGAAGACGACAAGTACGGCGGCGTGCAGCCCCTGCGCACGTACCGCGCATGGCGTTACCGCCGGGGCTTCAGCGACCACCTGCCGCTCGTCGCACGCTTCGTGTTTGAATAAAAACACTGAAATTACGCACTATTGGCACTTTCTTTACCACAAAACACGTATCTTTCGATAAGACAGGCTACGCCTCGGAAATGAAAATAAAACCTCGTTTCACTCGTTTTTATTTTGCATTTCGCTCGACTTGCACTATCTTTGTGCCGAATTATATAGCATAATACTCTACTTTTCATGCAAACTATGAACAAACTGTTACTATCTGTCATAACGCTGTTTGCAGGCTGCCTGACCGGCTGCGGACAGCAAAACATAAGGACGGTGGACGCCGACGAGTTCGAGAAAACAATCTCGCAAGGCAACGTTCAGCTTGTAGACGTGCGTACGGAGGCCGAGTTCCGCGAGGGGCACATAGCGTCAGACAAAGTTAAGAACATAGACGTAAAGCAGCCCGACTTTGCCGGACAGGCCGACCGGGAGCTTGACAAGGGACTGCCCGTAGCCGTCTACTGCCGCAGCGGACGCCGCAGCCTTGACGCCGCCAAGCAGCTGACCGAGCGCGGCTTCGAGGTAATCAACCTGAAAGGTGGCATCCTTGAATGGCAGGAAAAGGGCAAACCAACAAAGCGGTGAACGGCTATATTCAGCATAATCAGCCCCTAATCAAACAACGCATATCAAGCTCCCTCCCTTAGGGAGGGTTGGGGTGGGTCTCAAATACATGGCCTTTTACCCTGCAAAAGACCGTCTTTTACCTCCTAAAAGGCCACCTTTTACAACGCAAAAGGTGACCTTTCGCAAAGCATTGAATATCAGGATATTACAACAACTGTTAAAACATACTTGAAAAATGAACATCTTTAAGAGAACATCCGCACTGAACATGCTGCTACTATTGGCGTTGCAGCTGATGGCGCAAGGGCCTAACGGCACCGGCACTTACTATCAAAGCGCCGACGGAAAGAAAGGAAGCGCACTGAAAACAGCAATGAGCAAGATAATTGTTGACCATGAAACATTAAACTACGGCAAGCTGTGGGATGCATATTACGACACCGACAGGCGCGAAGACGGCAGCGTATGGGATATGTATTCAAGTACTACGCATTTTAAGTTCGGGCAAAACCAATGCGGCAATTACAGTGATGAAGGCGACTGCTACAACCGCGAACATTCCATGCCGAAGAGCTGGTTTAACGATGCCTCGCCAATGTATTCAGACCTGATGCACATTGTTCCAACAGATGGATACGTTAACGGCCGCCGTAGCAACTATCCATTCGGCGAGACAAACCGTCCAACATACACGTCTAACGACGACTTCAGCAAGCTCGGCCCATCATCAGTCAGCGGCTATTCAGGCACAGTTTTCGAGCCGAATGACGAGTACAAAGGCGACTTCGCGCGTATATATTTCTATATGGTAACGTGCTATGAAGACAGGATTTCTTCATGGCACAGCGACATGTTGTCTGGCAACAAATACCCGGCATTCACAACATGGGCGTTGAATATGCTGCTGCGTTGGGCTGCGGAAGACCCCGTAAGCCAAAAAGAGATTGACCGGAACAACGCCGTTTACAAATGGCAGGGCAACCGCAACCCGTATGTGGACTACCCGGGGCTGGAGCAATACGTGTGGGGCGACAAGCAGGACGTGGCCTTCAGCTATGACAACTACTCGACGGGAATAACCATCATCGTGCCGACAAAAGAGATTTCAGACGTTGACGTGTACACAATTACAGGCGTCAAAGTGCGTTCCAACGTAAGCATAGACAAGGCAACTGACGGCCTTGACAAAGGTATTTACATCGTTGGAGATAAGAAATACGTTGTAAAATAAGGAAAAGCCCCTCACAGTTTTCCGTATATGAATGTCTGTGAGGGGCTTTTTCTTTTTCATTTTCTGCAAATAACAGTGCCGTTGGCCTGATGGGTTGCCAGCACAAGAACCTCAGCCACCTGCACATGCTCAGGTGCATTGGCGGCGTAAAGGGCAACGTCGGCAATGTCGTCGCCAGTCAACGGCTGTATACCCTTATACACATTGTCGGCCCGCTCGCCGTCTCCGTGGAAACGCACGACGCTGAAATTCGTCTCCACAAGCCCCGGCTTGACATTCGTTACACGCACGGCTGTGTGCGCAACGTCAATGCGCAGACCGTCGGTGATGGCCTTTACCGCCGCCTTTGTGGCGCAGTAAACATTTCCTCCGGCATAAGCCGCGTCGCCGGCCACCGACCCGATGTTGATTACATGTCCCTTGTTGCGCTCTACCATGCCTGGAACTATCAGCCGGGTCATCGTCAGCAGCCCCTTGATATTGGTGTCAATCATAGTCTCCCAATCGTCCAGGTCGCCTTCATATTCCTTCTCCAAGCCCAAGGCAAGCCCCGCGTTGTTAATCAGAACGTCAACCGTGGCCCACTTGCCCGTGAGCGACTCGACCGCCGTCGTTGCCGCCTTGCGGTCGCGAACGTCGAAAACAAGCGGCAGAACGTCTGCTCCAAGCTCTCTCGCCGCAGTCTCGACAGCCTTCATTTTGTCTACATTCCGCCCTGTAACGATGAGATCATAGCCTCCCGAGGCAAACTTTCTGGCGCACGCTTCGCCTATTCCGCTCGTCGCGCCGGTAATCAATGCTATCTTTCTTTGCATGGTGTTATTTATTATTTGGGAGTAAAGGACTAAGGAGAAAAGGAGTAAGTAGATATGTTGAAGTAGTAGAGGAGTAAGGATGGAAGGAGTAAGTAGAAATCAATTTGCTTCTTATCTACTCGCTTCTTTAATCCTTAAACACATCTACTTACTCCTTTTCTCCTTACTCCTCTACTACTTCAACATATCTACTTACTCCTTCCTTAATTCCATCAATATCTGCAAGATGCGCTCTGCGGTACGTCCGTCCCACCGGTCGGGCAGCGAACACTTTTTCCATTGCCCCTTCACGATGTCCGAAACGGCGTCGGCCAGTCTGTCAGCGTTCTCTCCCACCAATACGTTTGAACCGAGTTTGACTGTCTCGATGTGCTCCGTATAGCTGTTAAGCGTGGCGCACGGCACACCGTTGAACGTCGCTTCCTCGGCAACATTTCCCGAATCGGTCACTATTCCCTTTGCGTTTGCCGTGAGATAGCCGAACTCCAGATAAGACAAAGGCTCAACAATGCAGAAGTTATCCAAGCCTTCTGCAAGCGGCCTTACCGTCTCCGCAGCCGTAGGACGCAGCGGAGCAAGTATCTTAACGCCGTCTGCCGCGCGGCACATTGCCGTCAACATGGCCTTAAGGTTTGGCGTATCGGCCAGCAAGACTTTGCGGTTGAGCGTGAAAACGATATACTCACGCTCCTTCACCTGCAACATGTCAAGCACCGCCGGACGAACAAGCCGCGTGCGGTTGAAGCGCAAAGTATCCATCAAGATGTTGCCGACCATGTAGACTTTCGTAAGCTCCGCCCCCTCGCGGGTTGCTATGCTGGTGCTTCCAATGCCTGCCGTGAAAAGCAAATCAGACAGTCCGTCGATTACAAGACGGTTGATTTCCTTGGGCATCCTGATGTCAAACGAGCGCGTGCCGGCCACAAGATGCGCCAGCGTAAGCCCATGTTTCTTCGCAACTATGGCAACAGCCATCGTCGAAGCAAGGTCGTCAACGACAATCACTACATCTGTCTGACTGGCGGAAAGATACGAGTCGAACTCCGACATCACGCGCCCCGTAAGCTCGTTGAGGTTGACACAATCTACGCCAAGATACACATCAGGCGCCGGTATGGCCAAATCAGCGAAGAGCGAAGGCTCAAGCGTGGGGTCGCCAGACGCTCCGGTGTACACCAAACTGTAATCAACTTCCTTGCCGTCGGCTTTCGCCTTGATGACGGCACGCACCAACGGAGCCACCTTTATGAAGTTAGGGCGCGCCCCTGCGACGATACATATATTCTGCATTTCTTTTTATTTTTGAAGTTATAGAAGTTAAAGAAGTTATCGTTCGCTGCGCTCACTGAGAAGTTAAAGCCATTACC